>Ga0070705_100000498_pt1 | contig 22637 bp, 32 predicted proteins | sample KBSK5253metaG_FD_65455 | JGI IMG/M metagenome (GOLD analysis project Ga0070705, IMG submission 65455) | Corn, switchgrass and miscanthus rhizosphere microbial communities from Kellogg Biological Station, Michigan, USA - KBS K5-25-3 metaG | ecosystem: Host-associated > Plants > Roots >... | reverse complement strand
GCCAACCTCCTCTACGACCGCGGCGAATACGAGGCCGCGCTGTTCCACCTCGAGCGCACCAACGTCGAGGAGCACTACGATGCCCTCGCCATCTGGCGCCTCATCGAGCTCAAGAAAAGCGTCTATCGCCTTCCCGAAGACGACCCTGAGCTCGTGCCCTGGCACGACCGCTTGACCGACCTCGCCGGCGACGCGCAGCCCGATGACCTCATGCTCGCGGAGATCGAAGCCATGGGGCCCGACGGCCAGATCCGGGATCCGCGCCAGCTCGAGCTGTTCGGCACGCTCCTCACCGAGCTACAGGGAATGCGCACCCGGGGAACGGGCGTCGCCGGTGAGGTGCACCGCGTCAGCATCCCGTCGGGCGTCACCTACGTCGGCACGTGGGAGGAAATCGTGCGGCAGATGAAAGATGATGCCGCGGAGTGGGCGGGGGGGTCGCTGGAGCAATACATGGAGGCGAGTGCCAAGCGCTGGCGCAAGCAGACCGGGCTCGCCATTCCCGCCACGGACCCGGAGACGTTCCTCCGGGCCGGGGCGGATGCGGGAGTGTTACGAATCCTGCACTAGGCGGCCTTCTTGAATCGGATGCCGATCGACAAGGGCCCGTCGCCCAGCGCCATGAGCGTGACCGCGCCGGCGAGCAGCAAGGCCTGCAACTCGAAGTTGGCGTGATGCGGTAGCTTGTCGGTCAGGATCGTCACCGCCATGAAGACCGCCATCGCGGTGGCCCAGACGCGCGTCCATATCCCGAGCAGCACGCACACCGCCCCCACCGTCTCGATCGCGATCACGAGTAGGATCACGAGCGTGCCCAACGACAGGCTTGGGATACCGCCTTGGATCCTGTCGAGCCCGTGGCTCAGGAACACGCCTCCCACTGCCAGCCGCATGAAGAAGGCGGCGTATGGCGCCAATGAGTTCATGTTCGCTCCGGGTCCAGGGTTCCGATAACGGGGCCGCGACGCCGCGCGTCGGTCCGCACTTCGCGCGCCCCCAGCCGTTTGATGATCACGTCCAATCCCCGTTGCGGGTGCGTGCCGCCCAGTCCCGCGACGTCCACGAAACACAATCCCTCATCGGGGGACGCGTGCAGCGTGATGTGGCCCCCGTGGCACAGTAAGGCCACCCCGACGCCCTTTGGGCCGGCCGTGACGGCCGGCGGTGTGACCGGGTTCAGCCCCGCGGCGTTCGCGGCCGCAAGTAACAACCCGGCGATGCCTTGCGGATCGCCGAGGCGCTCCGGCGCGACGCCGCCCAGATCGGCGAACACGTGGTCGAACTTCACCGGCACTGCCGGCTGTCGGCGATCACCGGGGCCACGAACGTGCCGCGTACCGGTAGGCGGGCCAAGGGATCGTCGTACAGGTCGCTGCGCTGCCCGGTGAAGCTGAAGCGCCCGCTCACCGCGAGCCCGTTCGTGAGGGTGTCCACCTGTGTGATGACGATCGTGCCGCCTTGGCGCGACAGGCCGCGCAGCGGGGGGCTGCTCAGGACCGACCAAATCGCCCACGCCCGCTTCGGGCGGCAGACGAAGTCCGCGCTCGCGCCGGCTTCGTTGAACGAGATCGAGTCGATGGCGGCTGTCCCCGGCGCGGCGACCGAATCGCGCAGCGTGATCACGATGTTCTCGATCGTCACGCCGGCGGCCACGACCGGCAGCGACACGCGGAACGTGGCGGTGTCCCCCTGGCGCCGGTAATTGATGGCGCGCGCGCCGGCGCGCGCGCGGTGGATCACGGTGCCGAGCACCGTGAACGAGCCCTTGCCTCCGACGGTGTCGGTGAGCTGGACGACCTGCACGGCACCGGTGGCTGTCACGGAGTCGGCGTGCGCCGTGAAGGGGACGAGTGTGCTCGCTTGCAGCGCGGTGATCAGCCCCGCCGAGTCGACCGTCACCACCGCGCTGGTCACCGGGGTGAAGCGCACGGGCGGCGGGTTACCGTCCTTGTCGCGGACCGAAACGGGGACCGTGAACGTGTCCCCGACCATGAGATAGATCGTGTCGAGCAGCAACGAGAGGTCGAGGACGCGCGACACGACGAGGAGCGACGTGCCGGTGATCCCGTTCGCGCGCGCCGACAGCACGGCTGCGCCCCGTCCCACGCCCACGATCACGCCGCTCACGCTGTCGACCCTGAACACCGCCGGGTCGGAGCTGAACCAACGCAGCGGTCCGGTGGCCTGGGAGTCTCCGCTCGCGTCGAAGTACCGTGCCGTGTGCGCCCCGACGGTATCGCCGACGAAGAGCGAGTCGAGGACCGGCGCGATGACGACCCGCGGACTGCCGCCGGGACCGGAGTCGCTGCACGCCGCGGCGAGCGCGAGGCTCGTCAGGGCGAGGGTAGCGCAGCGAGTGTAGAACACCAAGCGGCGGATCGGGGTATCGCGGGAGGGGAAGGGGGGCGGCGCCTAGAACATGGACATGGCGAGGAACGACCGTAAGTTGTCGTTCGTCACCCGGAGGCGGGCGGACAAGAGCCGCACGACCGACCAGAGTACCTTGTACGCGACATCGCGGTTGAAGTCGAGCAACAGCTCGAAATCCGAGCGGGAGATCGTGATCAGGGTGCAGGAGATGTTGGCGATCGCGTCGGTCGAGCGCTCCGAGCGGTCGAAGATCGACATCTCCCCGAAGCAGGATCCCGGTTTCAAGACCGCGAGCGCTTCTTCGCCCGATCCGGGAATCGTGCGGGAGATCCGGACCTCGCCTTCCGAGATGAGGAAGAGGCGGTTGCCGGGCTCACCCTCCTTGAAGACATACTGACCGACCGTGAACTTCTGCTCACGGCACACTTCGGCGACGCGAGCGAGCTCACCCTCGTCGAGGTCTTGGAAGATGGCGGCCTGCTTCAGCAGCTTCAGGTCCACGGGCAGAAGGTACGGTTCCGGGGAGGCACGGGCAAGTGAAACCGTGGGGGACCTGGGCGGATGTCGTGACGGCGCTTCGCCTTCCGTTGGCGGCGCTGTTTCCGTTCGCGCACGGCCCCGCCGCGCAACTCGCCATCGTGGGCGTCGCAGCGGTTTCGGATTTCGTGGACGGCATGCTGGCGCGCCGCGTCGGCGCGTCGCGCGTGGGCGTCGTGCTCGATCCGGTCGCCGACAAGGTGTTCGCCGCCACGGCGTTCCTCACAGTGGCGAGTCGCGGCATACTGACCTGGTACGAGGTGGCCGGCGTACTGCTGCGCGACATCCTGGCGGTGCTCGGGTTCTTCGGCACCTGGCTGCTGCGGCGGCCGGTGGCGCTCCCAGCCCGCGCCGGCGGCAAGGCCGTCACCGTCGCGCAGATCCTCACGCTGATAGCCTACGGCGCGGGCTCGCCGCTCGTACGGCCGCTCGCGTGGGCCACGGCCGCCATCGGGGTGTACGCAACCTGGGACTACGGACGGGCGGCCGCGCGTCTGGCGGCTGACCGCTGACTGGGAGGATGGGGATGCACTTCCTGGAAACCACCCTGCTCGGGATACTCGCCGCGGGCTCGCTGGCCTTGCCGGAGGCCGGAGCGCAGCAATTCTCGCCGCCCAAAAACTCCGGCGCGTCCACCGGCACGCGGATCGGGCTGTACGGATTCGGCGTGCGCACCGGACTCGACTTCAAGGGCGCCGGACACCTCGTCCTTGGGACCACCCTCGACGTAGGCGACCTGTTCTCGAACCGCATCCGGCTCCGCCCCTCGGGTGAGATCGGCGTGTTCAACGGCGAGAACACCTACGTCGCGAGCTTCGAGACGCTGTGGCGTTTCACCGACGACGAGGAGGCCGCCACGCCGTACGTCGGGCTCGGCTTCTCGGTCGCCGGTCACGACGCCTGCGGCTCCGACCCCGACTGCCCCGATGTCTGGTTGAACCTCGTGTTCGGATTCGAGCTGCATTACCGCTCGACCTTCAACTGGCTGCTCGAGTATCACGGGATGGACACCCTGCGTCGGCACCGCATCTACATCGGTCTCACGACGCGACGCGGGAATTGACGGTGGCGGCGCCGACGGCGGCAGTGACGGTCCGGTGGAAGGAGGGACTGCAGTTCGAAGGAGGCCCCGATGGCCGCCCTCCGGTCCTGGTGGATGGCGATTCGCGCGTCGCGACCTCGCCGGTGGAGCTGCTGCTCGTCGCCGCGGCGACCTGCACCGCCGCCGATCTCGTCATCATCCTGCAGAAGCAGCGCGTCAAGGTCGCGGCGCTCGAGGTAGCGGTGGTCGGGACGCGCCGCGAGGCGCAGCCGCGGCGCTACACCGCGATTGCGTTTCACGTCACCGTCCGGGGCGAGGGCGCCGACGAGACGAAAGTGCGCCGGGCCATCGACCTGTCGCTCGAGAAGTACTGCTCGGTCGTGGCCTCGCTCGCCCCCGACATCAGCATCAGTTCCGACGTCACCGTTGCATAAGAGGTCGCTCGTCGGCCCCGCGCTCGCCGCGCTCGGCGCGCTCGCCGCTCCGATGGCCTCGCTCCGCGCCCAGCGACTCTCCGTCGTTGAGGCCAGCGCCGGCGCCGCGGTCGCCGTGGCGCGTCACACGATGGCGGGCGTGGAGGTCGGGGCGGGCTACCGGCCGGGTGGACAGAGTCGCGTAGCCCTCGCCGTGGACGCGGGGACCGAAGATGGTCGCGCGGCGGCGCGCGCGCTGCTCACGGCGCAGTTCCTCGTCACGCCGACCGCGCGTCGTGGTGCCGGACTGTACGGGGGACTCGGCGTGGCCATCGCCGGACGCCGCGGGGCTCACGGCGGTGGCTACCTGGCGCTGCTGGTGGGACTCGAAGCCGCGCCGGGTGGAGGAGCGCGGCGCGGTGGGTGGTACGCGGAGCTGGGGCTCGCCGGCGGCGCGCGAATCGCCGCGGGTTGGCGGGGCCGGTGGGCTCGACCCTAAACGTCGGCGCCGACGGGCGCGGTGCGGGCGACGACCGGGCGGCAATAGCGCTCGCCCAGGAGACGCAGCTCGCCCAGCTCGACGTCGGTCAGGTCTTCGAAGCGGTCCGCGAGATACCCCATCGTATCGTCGAACCACTCTTTTTGATGTTCGGAATTTGCTTCGAGCACGCCGCAGCGGAGGATATGTGAGAACAGCTCGTCTCGTGCCTGCTCGAACGTCGTGGGGGTGGCGATCTTCCGGGGCTCACTACGCTTCTTGGCCATGCGGCGGTGCTCCTCTCGGGCGACGGGCGTGTGGTGGAACGGCGCCGCAAGATAATCGGTTGTGTGGTATAATGCCACGGCGGGGACGCGGGTTCCCGATGCGCCCCCTGGAGGTCCCGATGAACGAAGAAGTGTACGGCCCGGAGCGCGCGCAACGCCTCGTCGCGCTGCTCAGGGCCCTGGCTGAGCGGATCCAGGAGCTGGATCGCGCCGGCGGGCGCCGCTTGCTGGATGCGGCGCCAGAGCTGCAGAAGCTGCTGGGGAACGCACGCAGCGAGCTGTTTCATTACGAAGTGCGCAGTACCTACGATACGCCGGACGTCGCCGAGAGCCGGCGGATCGTGGACGAGGCGCAACGGCGGCTCGACGAACCGACGTTCGACGAGCCCGACGACGACGAACCTTGGAGGAGGGGCGCGCCGGAATGAAGCGGTTCTACGTGATGCTGGGGGTCCTCACGCTGGCCCTCGTCGCGATGCTCGTCTACCTGCTGCAATCGAATCCTTCCGCGCCGCGCGCGGCGACCGAGGCGCCCGCTACGGTGATCGACGACGGATTCCGCGGTTACACCCTTGGCAGCGACGCGGCCCCCGTCGAGGTGACCGAGTATTCCGACTTCGAGTGCCCCTACTGCGCGAGTTTCGCCACGGTCCAGATGCCCACCATCCGGGCGCAGCTGATCACAACCGGGAAGGTGCGCTGGCGCTACCGCGATTTCCCCATCCCCAGCCATCGCTACGGCCGCTACGCCGCGCACGCGGCGCAGTGTGCCGGCGAGCAAGGGAAGTTCTGGGAGATGCACGACCAGCTCTTCTTCAACCACGGCTGGGCGCAGACCGGGAAGAACCCCACGGGCCTGTTCTCAAGCTTCGCGAAGGCCGCGGGAGTCGACGTGGCGCGGTACGACGCGTGCATGGCCGCCGGCCGCTTCGCCTCGCGCATCGAGTTCAGCCGCCAGGAGGGACTCCAGCGCAATGTGAACGGCACCCCGACGTTTTTCGTGAACGGCACGGAGCTGCGCACCGGGGGCCGCCTGCCGGCGTCGGATGACTTCAAGCGGTGGGCGGACAGCTTGGCCGCCCGCCGGAAGTAATGCGGCACCGCCAAACCATCGCCGTCCTCGCGCTGATCGGTTGGTTCGTTGCGCTGTACTTGGGGCTGCACGCGCTGGGGATCGGTGGAGAGCTGAAGTGCGGAACCGGCGGGTGCGACACCGTGCAGACGAGCGGGTGGGCGGTGCTGCTGGGCGTTCCGGTGGCGTTCTACGGGGTGGCGGGGTATGCGGCGATCCTCGCGGTGGCAATCGTCGGCTTGCAGCCGAAGTGGCTCGCCCGCCGTGGCCCGATCCTCCTCCTCGCCGCCCTCGCGACGGGCGGTGTCCTGTTCAGCGCCTGGCTCACCTATCTCGAGCTGTTCGTCATCCACGCGATCTGCCGCTGGTGCGTCACCAGCGCCGTGCTGATGGCCGCGATCTGGATCGTCTCACTCTTCAGTCTCAGGACTCCTGCGCCTCGTATTGATCCTTGAGCCGGGCGACGACTGCCGGGTCGGCGAGGGTCGTCGTATCCCCCAGCGTCCGGCCCTCAGCGATGTCCTTGAGGAGCCGCCGCATGATCTTTCCGCTGCGCGTCTTCGGCAGGTCGGCTGAGAACAGGATGTCGTCGGGCCTAGCGAGCGCGCCGATTTTCTTTGCCACGTGCAGCTTCAGCTCCTCGCGCAGCGCGTCGCTCGGCTGGCGGCCTTCCTTGAGCGTGACGAACGCCGCGAGCGCCTGACCCTTCAGCTCGTGCGTCTTGCCCACGACCGCCGCCTCGGCGACGGCGGGGTGATCGACGAGCGCGCTCTCCACTTCCATCGTGCCGATGCGGTGCCCCGCGACGTTCAAGACGTCATCCACTCGGCCCAGGAGCCAGAAGTAACCCTCCTCGTCGCGCTTGGCACCGTCGCCCGCGAAATACGTGTTCGGCCACTTGCTCCAATAGACCTGCCGGTAGCGTTCGTCATCGCCCCAGATCGTGCGCAGCATCCCGGGCCACGGGCTCGTGATAGCGAGGTAACCGCCACCGACCTTGACCTCCTTGCCCGTGCCGTCGAGCAGTTTGGCGTCGATGCCGGGAAACGGAGTCGTCGCCGAGCCGGGCTTGGTCGTGGTGACACCGGGGAGCGGTGTGATCATGATCCCGCCCGTCTCCGTTTGCCACCACGTATCGACGATCGGGCAGCGCCCGCGGCCGATGTGCTCCTGGTACCACATCCACGCTTCGGGGTTGATCGGTTCGCCCACCGAGCCGAGGAGCCGGAGCTTCGAGAGGTCGTGTTTGGCGGGAAGATCGACGCCCCACTTCATGAACGCCCGGATCGCCGTCGGCGCGGTATAGAACACCGTGACCCCGTGCTTCGCGCAGATCGCCCAGAACCGATCCTTCGTCGGCTGATCGGGTGCGCCCTCATACATCACCTCGGTCACCCCAACCGCGAGCGGACCGTACACGACGTAGGAATGCCCCGTGACCCAGCCGACGTCGGCCGTGCACCAGAACACGTCCGAGTCCTTGAGATCGAAGACCCACTTGGTGGTCGCATACACGTGGGTGAGGTAGCCGCCCGTGGTGTGCAGGATGCCTTTCGGCTTCCCGGTCGTGCCCGACGTGTACAGGATGTAGAGGGGATCCTCGGCGTCCATCGCTTCGGGCGGACACTCCGGTTTCGCGTTGGCGATCAATTCCGTCCACCAATGGTCGCGTCCCGCCTGCATCGGCACGCTCTGCCCGGTGCGCTTCAAGACCACGACGTGGGTGATGGTCGGCGTCGCAGCGATCGCCTCGTCCGCGTTTTGTTTGAGGGGCACGACCGACCCACGGCGATAGCCGCCGTCCGCCGTGATCAGCACTTTGGCCTCGGCGTCGTTGATCCGGTCGCGTAGCGACTCAGCGGAAAACCCGCCGAACACCACAGTATGAACGGCACCGATGCGCGCGCACGCCAGCATCGCCACCGCTACCTCCGGAACCATCGGCAGGTAGATCGCCACGCGATCGCCCTTCCTCACGCCCAGACCTTTCAGCACGTTCCCGAACTTCTGGACCTCGGACAGAAGCTCGGCGTACGTGAGGCGCCGCACGTCTCCGGGCTCGCCTTCCCAAATGAGCCCTATGCGGCCGCCCCGGCCCGCGCGGACGTGGCGGTCGAGGCAATTGACCGAGGCGTTGAGCTTGCCGCCCACGAACCACTTGGCGTGCGGCGGCTTCCACTCGAGCACTCGGTCCCAGGGCCGGATCCACTCGAGCTGCGTGGCCCAGGCCGCCCAGTAGCCTTCGCGATCGCGGCGCGCTTGCTCGTAGGGTGTTTCATCCCGTACATGGGCCGCGGCACGGAAGGCAGGTGGCGGGGCGAAGCTGCGTTGCTCGTCGAGCAGCGTTTCAATGCGGTCGCTGGTGGCCATGGCCCGTGAGATATAAGGAAGAGGGAGGTCTGGCAAGTTGCGCCGCGCCACTCGGTCTGCGGCAGCGCGCGGGGTGAGCGTGGTCACCACCGCTTTGACAACTGATTGATGCAGCGCAGCTTAGCTAGGATGGCACCGGAGTGGCATATGAGGGGTCTCGAGGAAACCATATGTCACCGATGCCCGTGGAGACCACTGTGATGTCGACGCGCCAGATGGAAAAAACACTAGCCGCTCCCGAGCGCCTCGATCTCGAGTCGCGCACGGCGTTTCGTCGCGCGGCGGGAGAGCTGCTGGAGGCCCTCGAGGAGGGCGCCGGCCGCCTGGTGATCGACTTGTCCGGGACTCGCGGCGTGGACAGCGCCGGACTAGGCGCCCTGATGCTGATTCAGCGCAAGGCTGCCGAGCGGCGTCAGACGGTGTGCCTGCGCGGTGCCAACGAGGAGCTGCGGTTCCTGCTCGTGCTGACCAAGCTCGACGACCTCTTCGAGCTGGAGACCGGCGTGCCCTGACCGCTGGCGCGGCGTATATTGCACGCATCATGGCCGTCAAGCCGCGCAAGGTCTTGTTTGTCGAGGACGAATCCGCGCTGCGGAATTCCTACCAGCGCTTCTTCGAAGGTCGCTACGACATGGCGTACGCGCCGAACGGCGCCGAGGCCATCCGCCAGCTCGCTGAGTTCAAGCCGGACGTGTTGGTTCTCGACATGCGTCTCCCCGACACCGATGGCATCGCCCTGTTGCAGCGCATTCGAGAAACGCAACCGGCGCTTCCCGTCGTCGTCACCACCGCCTACGTGAGCATGGAGCCCCTGATGAACGTGCTGGACCTGGGGCACAGCCGGTACCTGGTGAAGCCCTACGACCTGAACGAGCTGGCAGCCGCCATCGATGCTGCTGGCTGAGGGGCTGCGGCACGCGTTCGGTGCCGTGCACGCGCTCGACGACGTCTCCTTCACACTACAACCTGGGCAGACCCTGGCCGTGTTCGGTCCCAACGGCGCCGGGAAGACTACGCTCCTCAAGGTTCTCGCCGGGTTAATCCGGCCGCGGGCCGGCCGTGCCCAGATCGACGGTGGGCGGCGCGCCGTCGGGTGGATCGGTCACCAGCCGCAGCTGTACGCACACCTCACCGTGCGCGAGAACCTGCGCTTCTGGGGGTCACTGTACGATGTGCCGCGCGCGGACCTAGAGCGGCGCGAGGCCGACTTGCTGTCGCGCCTCGGCCTCAACGAGCATGCAGACCGCTCCGTGCGCGCCCTCTCTCGTGGCCTGGTCCAGCGCGTCGCGATCGCGCGCGCCCTGATCCACGATCCGCGCGTCCTGCTGCTCGACGAGCCCTTCACGGGGCTCGACCGCACCGCCGCCGAGGAATTCCGGCGGCTACTGGCCGAGCAGGCGGCCGGCGGCCGGGTCACCGTGCTGGTCACGCACAACGTCGAAGAGGGAACTGAGCTCGCGACCGACGTCGCGTTCATGCGCGCCGGCCGGTTCGTGCAGCGCGCGCCGCGGCAAGGGCGGGGCGCCGCCGAGATCGCCGACGCGTACCGCCGGGCGGTGACCGGTGCCTGACGTGTGGCGTCACGCCTGGCTGCTCGCGCGCAAGGACCTCCTCATAGAGTTCCGCTCGCGCACGGCGATCCTTTCGGCCGTGGTTTTCACGATCCTCGTCTTGTTGGTCTTCAATTTTGGCCGCGACCCGACCGCCGTGGCAGCCGTGGACCTCGCGCCCAGCATCCTCTGGGTCACGTTCACCTTCGCCGCCATGCTCGCGCTGAACCGCGCGTTCCAGCTCGAGCTCGAGAACCAGGCGCTCGACGGACTGCTCCTCGCCCCCGTGAGCCGCTCGAGCATCTACCTCGGCAAATTGATGGCGAACCTGGTATTCGTCGCGACCGTCGAAGGGATAGGGCTGCCGCTGTTCGCGCTGTTCTTCAACGTGAGCGTCGTACCAGTCCTGGGCCCGCTCTGCGCCGTCATCGCCCTCGCGACCGTCGGGTTCGTGGCCGTCGGGACGTTGTTCAGCGCGATGACAGGGCGGACGCGGTTCGCGGAGCTGCTCCTGCCGGTGCTGCTACTCCCGTTCATGCTCCCACCGCTCATCTGGGCGGTGCTCGCCACCTCCGCGCTGCTCGCCGGCCGTCCCTTGAGTGAGGTGGTGGGCTGGCTTAGGTTGCTGGCGGCCTTCGACATCGTGTTCGTGACGCTCGCGTTCTTCCTTTTTCCGGCGACGGTCAACGAATGAGGCTGCTGAAGACAGGACGCTGGATCACGGTGGTCGGGCTCTCCCTCCTCGCCGCGGTGTACGTTCGGGCACTCGCTTTCACGCCGGTCGAGCGTACGCAGGGCGTGGCCCAGAAGATCTTCTACTTGCACGTGCCGGCGGCGATCTGGACCGAAACGGGGATGATCCTGGTCGGCGTAGCGTCGATCTTCTACTTGTTCCTGAAAGACCCACGACTCGACCGCTTCGCGGAGGCATCCGCCGAGGTCGGGATGTTGTTCGGCACCATCGTGCTGACGACTGGTCCGATCTGGGGGAAGCCGATCTGGGGGACGTGGTGGACGTGGGACGCGCGCCTCACGCTCACGCTCCTGCTCTTCCTTATGTACGTCGGGTATCTGCTGCTGCGCGGCGCGGTGACGGAGCCCGGGTTGCGGGCCCGCTACGCGGCGGTCCTCGGGATCTCCGGCATGTGTCTCGTGCCGTTCGTGCACTTGAGCGTCTACATGTTCCGCACGTTGCACCCGCAGCCGATCGTTCTGAAACCGAGCGCGCCGTCGCTGCCGGGCGCGATGCTCGCCACGCTCGCCTTCTCCTTCTTGGTTTTCACGGTCTTGTATGTGGGCTTTGTGACCCAGCGCTACGCGCTGACGCTGCTACGGGAGCAGACGGAGCCGCATGCCTGAGAACACGCCGTACATGGTCACCGCGTACATCATCACCGCGGCCATCCTCATCGGCTACGCCGTGTTCCTCTACCGGCGCACGCTCAAGCCTTAGTCCGCAGCTGGGCGCGAGCCTCGGGCAGGCGCTCGTGGCCATCGGGCACCTGCGTCGCCCACAGGTTCAGCGCCTCGTCCGCCGCGCTATGGTCCCCCGCCTGAAACAGCGCCTGCGCGTTCCGCCATAGCGCTTCGGCGCCGCCTCCGGCGGCGTAGGCCCGCGCGAACCGCGCCGCGGCGTCGGCGTAATGGCCAGCGCGACGGTATAGATCTCCGGCGGCCAGGGCGGCGTCGGCGCGCTCCTCGAGGGCGAGGGCCTGCTCGTACGCGCCGAGCGCTTCCGGCTGGCGGAAGACCATCAGCAAGGCCTCACCCAACAGCATCCACGCGTCGGCGTTGTCCGGAAACCGCACGCTCGCCTCGCGTGCCGCGTCGACGGCGCCCCACCGATCCTCCCGGGCCCGTGACAGATGGACGAAGGCGGTATAAGGCTCTCCGAACGTGGGCGTGATGGTGCACCCCAGGCGCAGCCAGGCCACGGCGCGCTGCGGCGCGTGCCGCTGACAAGCGGCGGCGCGGCGGACGCAGAAGCGAGCGAGCGTGGCGCGTAGGGAGCGGAGCATTGCTTGATAATGGGTGCAGCCGCGGTGAGATTGCAACGGCGCATGTCACGGCCATTGGAAGGGCGCCGCATCGTCATCACCCGCGCGCGCGAGCAGGCGGGCGACCTCGCGCGGGCCCTCGAAGCGCATGGTGCCGCGGTCGTGCTCGCCCCCGTCATCCGTATCGAGCCCCTGCCACAGCTCGGCGCACTGCGCGCCGCACTCGCCGGCCTCTCCGCCTACCGCTGGGTCGTGTTCACGAGCCAGAACGCCGTCCAGATCGTTTTCGACCGGCTGCTCGCCTGGGGTCTCGGCCCCCGCAGCTTCGCGAGCACGGCGGTGGCCGCGATCGGTTCGGCCACGGGCGACGCGCTCGCGCAGCGCGGCGTGGTGCCGGCGCTCGTCCCAGACGAGTTCGTGGGCGAAGCCCTGGCAGAGGCTCTCGGCGCCCGTGGCGGGCTCGCGGGGAGCCGCGTCCTCGTCCCGAGCGCCCAAGACGCGCGCGAGGCGCTGACCGCGGGGCTTCAGGCGCACGGCGCCGTCGTCGACGTGGTGCCGGTGTATCGCACGGTGCCGACCGCGACCGACCTGAGCGGGCTCGCCGTCGAGCTGCGCGAGGGCCGCATCGACGCGGTGACCTTCACGTCGTCCTCCACGGTGCGCAGCTTCGTGGATCTCGTCGGTCGGCCCGCCGCGACGTCAGGGCGCTTCGCCGTCGCCGTGATCGGTCCGGTGACGGCGGGAACGGCGCGCGATCTCGGCCTTGGCGACGTGCTCGAGGCGCAGCCGCACACCGTCCCCGGGCTGGTGGATGCGCTCGTGCGGCGATTCGCGTGAAGCTCGGAACGCGCGGCAGCCAGTTGGCGCGCTGGCAGGCCGAGTGGGTGCGCGACCGTTTGACTGAGAACGGTGTGCGCGCCGAGATCGTCGTGATCAAGACGCGGGGCGATGCGGAAGTGGATCGACCGCTGCACGAGCTCGAGGGGAAGGGGTTCTTCACCAAAGAGATCGAAGACGCGCTGCTCGACGGACGGATCGACGTTGCAGTGCATTCACTCAAGGACCTTCCCACCCAGCTTCCCCACGGCCTGACATTGGCCGCGGTCCCCCGGCGGCACGATCCCCGGGAGGCCCTTGTGAGCGCGGGAGCGGGCGCGACTCGCCTCGCCGACCTGCCGCCGGGTGCGCGCGTCGGCACATCGAGCCTGCGCCGCATCACGCAGGTCCGTTACCTGCGCCCTGACCTTCAGGTCGTGCCGCTCCGCGGCAACGTGCCGACCCGGGTGCGCAAAGTGGAGGCGGGCGACGGCTGCGATGCCGCGCTGCTCGCACTCGCCGGGCTCGAGCGGCTGGCGCTCGCGGAGCGCGCCACGCCGATCGATCCGCTGGAGGTGATGCCGGCCCCCGGGCAAGGCGCGTTGGGTCTCGAGGTCCGGGCCGACGACCAGCCGACGCACGAGGCGTTGCGGCCGCTCGCCGACGCGGCCAGCGCGCAGGCCGTCGCGGCCGAGCGCGCCGTCCTCGCGGCCCTCGGCGGCGGGTGTCAGGCACCGGTGGCGGCGTGGGTCAACGGGCGCCGTTTGTTCGGTCGTGTCACGGCAGCGGACGGCGCCGTCCAGCACACCGCCTCCGCCGAGATCGATCCCGCGCGGCCCGAAGCCGCCGGCGAGGCCGTCGCGCGCTTGCTCGAGCAGGGCGGCGCGGCGAGCTTACTCGCCCGATGAGCCCCGCGTCATTCCCCGTCCGCCGCATGCGACGTCTCCGGCGCACCCCGGCGTTGCGCCGGCTGGTGCAGGAAACGCACCTCGTGCCGTCGCAACTCGTGTGGCCCCTGTTCGTGACGCACGGCGACGGCGTTCGGCGGCCCGTTGGACCGATGCCGGGCGTGCACCAGGTTTCGGTGGACGAGCTCGTGAAGGACGCCGAGCGGGCGGCGCGGCTCGGCCTGGGTGGGATTGTGCTGTTCGGGATCCCGGCCGCGAAGGACGCGACGGGCTCGGAGGCGCACGACGAGCAAGGCATCGTGCAGGAGGCGATCCGCGCGGTCAAGCGCGCGGTGCCGGAGCTGCTCGTGATCGGGGACGTCTGCCTCTGCGAGTACACCGATCATGGCCACTGCGGCGTGATCCGGGACGGCGAGGTGGACAACGACTCGTCCGTGTATCTCCTCGGCAAGGTCGCGGTCACGCAGGCGCGGGCCGGCGTGGATCTCGTCGCGCCGAGCGACATGATGGACGGTCGCGTGGCCGGGATTCGGAAAGCGCTGGACGCGGCCGGGTTCGCGCATCTGCCGATCATGTCGTACGCGGCGAAAATGGCGTCGGCGTTCTACGGGCCGTTCCGCGAGGCGGCGGGCTCGACGCCCCAATTCGGCGATCGCCAGACGTACCAGATGGCGGTGGCCAACGGCGATGAGGCGATGACGGAAATCCGTCTCGATCTGGAGGAGGGCGCCGATATCGTGATGATCAAGCCCGCCGGACCGTGCCTCGACCTGATCCGGCGCGCTCGCGAGGAGTTCGGCTCGCCCCTCGCCGCCTATCAGGTGAGCGGCGAGTACGCGATGATCAAGGCGGCGGCGGAGCGCGGGATGCTCGACGAGACGCGCGCGATGTGGGAATCCCTGACGGCGATCCGGCGCGCCGGCGCAGACATCATCCTGACCTACTTCGCGCCGGTCGCCGCCGAACAGCTGTAACTACCCGATGTCGGTCGCGTCGCGCGGGAGCAGAACGAACTTCCACAACGCGCCCGCCGCCGTCGCGCCGAGCAGCGGCCCGATCCAATACACCGCCTGGCCGTGCCACTCCCACGCCACGAGCGCGGGGCCGAATGCGCGCGCCGGATTCATCGCGGCGCCGGTCAGCGCGCCGCCGACGAGTGCGCACACGAAGATCGCCAGCCCGATACCGAAGCCGCCCACCTTCGGGGCTTGCGGCGACACGGCGGTGCCGAACACGGCGCTGACCAGGAAGAACGTGAGCAGCGCTTCGATGCCGATGCCCTCGAACAGCCCGAGTGTGCCTGCGAGCTGCGGCGTGCCGAGCGACGTGATCTTCGCCGCCATGGCCGGGAAGAAGCCTTTCACGAGCAGGGCGCCGACCACGGCGCCGAGGAGCTGGGACACCACGTATTTGCCCAGGGTGCGGCCGTCGATCTTCTGCGCCAGCCAGAGCGAGACGCTGACCGCCGGGTTGATGTGCCCGCCGGAGATGGACATGGTCATCGTGATGATCACGGACATGCCGACGCCGTGCGCGAGGGCGGTGCCGACCGCCCCGAGGGCGTTGTTCGAGGCGGCGTTGACGACGATGCTGCCGACGCCGAGGAAAACGAAAAGTGCCGTCCCGATGAATTCAGCGACGAGCGGCCGCAGGGCCTTGGGATTCACGAGTCTGCTCCCGAAGAGTTGAAGAGTGAAGGCGGGGGCAATCTACCGGTCGCCGGCGTCGGGCCGCAACACCAGCGCCGAGTTGATGCCGCCGAACCCGAACGAGTTCGACACCACCGCGGCCGGCCGCGCCCGCAGACCATCTCCCGGCAGGCAGTCGAGGTCGCAGGCCGGGTCGGGATGTTCCAGGTTGAGGGTCGGTGGGAGCCAGGCCCGGGCCAGCGCCAGGGCGCAGATCGCCGCCTCGATGGCGCCGCTCGCGCCGAGCGCGTGCCCGTAATAGCCCTTCGTGCCGCTGATGGTGAGCCGGTAGGCGTGGTCCCCGAACACCTGCTTGATCGCGGCCGTCTCCGTCGAGTCGTTGAGCGGCGTGGAAGAGCCGTGCGCGTTGATATACCCGACCTCCGCTGGGGCGACGTCGCCGTCGGCGAGCGCGAGCAGGATCGCGCGGGCGGCTTGGCGCCCATCGGGTCGGGGCGCGGTCATGTGGTAGGCGTCGTTGGTGAACGCGTGGCCCACGACCTCGGCGTAGATCCGGGCGCCGCGCGCCACCGCCCGGCTGCGCTCCTCGAGCACCAGGACGGCCGCCCCCTCGCCCATGACGAAGCCGTCGCGGCCCGCGTCGAAGGGACGCGAGGCGTGCGCCGGGTCGCCGTTGCGCGTGCTCATCGCGCGGATATTGCTGAACGCCGCGAACGTGAGCGGGGCGAGCGGCGCCTCGGCCCCTCCCGCGAGCATCAGGTCCGCGCGGCCGTCGCGCACCACGTGGAACGCTTCCCCCACCGCGATCGTCCCTGAGGCGCAGCTCATCGCGTTCGTGGCGTTCGGGCCGGTGACGCCGAATTCGATCGCCATGTTGCAGCTCGCCGCCCCGGCGAAGACTGCTAATGCGAGCGACGCGTCGAGCCCGCGCACCCCCTCGGCCAGGTACTTCGGCACCTGCGCCTCGGCGAAGGCGACTCCGCCGAGGGCGGAGCCCATCATCGCGCCGATGCGGTCGCGGTCTTCACGCTCCAGCTGCAGCTCGGCATCGACGAGCGCCAGCCGCGCGCTCGCCACGGCGAGCTGCGAGAACCGGTCGAGCCGGCGCGCTCGCTTCGCGTCGAGGTAGTCGCTAGGACGAAAGTCCGGGATTTCCGCGGCGATGTGACTGCGGAACGGCGTGGGATCGAAGCGCGTGATCTCACGCACGGCGGAGGTGCGCGCCTCGAGGCCGGCCCACAAGCCCGCCGCCGTCGTGCCGATCGGCGTCACGGCGCCGACCCCGGTGATGACGACTCGGCGCGCCTGCATGGCGCGGCTCAAGCCGCGGCTCGGCGACTGCCCGCAAGCGGGCATGCCGCTTCAGTGGCAGTGCCGAGACGCGAGTTCACTCGCGACATCACGACGAAGCTCCCCCATTCGTTCCTTCCACGGCGCTCTTGATCCCGGCGAGCGTGCGCGACGCGATTCCATGGATGAACACGGGACCAATCACGAAATTTGCTGCGAGCCTACCGATGAGGGGCCACCGCGGCCCGTCCCACGTGTGCACGATCTCCACATCCACTCCTCCTTCATAACCTCCATCACCTCCACCAACCTCCACCAACTTCCAAGTGACTTTCATGCCTCGCGTGATACCCCGAACATGGCGGTAGCGGATTTCGCCCGCGGCCCGGTCGAGCGTCATCTCCGAGACCCACCACGTCGGATATTTGAGCACACCGAACGGCCGCCACGCCGCCATCTCCACCAGACTTCCCTCGAGACGCCGCACCCAACGGTAGTGCGGGAGTATCGCGGGCCAGCGCTCGACGCCGGCCGCGGCCGCGTACACGTGCTCCAGGGGCGCGTGGATGTGGACCCGATCAACGGTCCGCACGACACCAGTCCGGGCGGGCTGACCCCGGGCCGCAGGCCCGGGGGTTACAGGCCCGCATATCCGCCGCGGTAGTACAAGAGCGGCCTCCGGTCCGTGACACTCCCGCCCACGACCAGCCCGATGAACACCGTGTGGTCTCCTGCCGGAATCGCGGTCTGCTTTTCGCATTCGATGTGCGCGAGTACGCCGTCGAGCACCGCGATCCCCTGTTTGTTCGTGTGGAACCCGACGCCCTTGAACCGGTTCGGTTCATCGGCGGCGAAACGGCGCGACACTGCTTCCTGGTCCGCCGCGAGCACGTTCAACACGAATTGCGACGCCGCGTCCAGCGCGGCGTGCATGTCGTGGCGGCGGTCCACCGACACAAGCACGAGGGGCGGATCGAGCGACACCGATGCGACCGAGCTGGCAGTCATGCCGATCGGCTCGCCACCGGGCGCGCGCGTGGTCAGCACGGTGACACCTGTGGCGAAGCGGCCGAGCAGTTGGCGGAAGAGGGCGGGTTCGACGCCGGGCATGGTCACCAGAGGAGGCCGGCGAGGACGCCGGGAGCGAGGACGGCGCGGGCGGGAACGCAGTTGCCCGTCGCGCGAACGAGAAGATCCGCGAGGTCGGTGCGGCGCGCCAGTCGGCTGACGACTCGCTCGACGAGCGCCGGCCAGCCCACCCCCACGGCGATCAGCCGCTCGAGCAGCCACTTGCCCGTGAACGCGGCGCGCCGGGCGCGCGCATATGCTTGCAGGCTCACGCCGGTAGTCAGGGTGTCGATGATCGCGGCGGCAGCCAGCTCCGCGCCGCGCAGCGCGCTGTAGATCCCCTGTCCGGTGAACGGATCGAAGAAATCAGCCGCGTCGCCGACGAGCAGCGCGCCGCCTCCCAGCGCGGCAGGCCGGCGTGACCACTGGGCGAAGGGCCCTGTCGCAAGGACCTCGCGCACGGTGCGCCGTGGATCGAAGCGCCCGGCGAGTCCCGGGAATTGCTCGAGCGCCTGGAAGAAATCGGGGCGCCCCTTCAATCCGCGAACCGGCACGACGAGGGCGACGGTCGTCACGCCCTCACCGATCGGGCCGAGTCCGACGTAGCCGGTGCGGCCCACGTGCATCTCGCCGACGTCCGTCACTCCCGCAACGTCCGAGACGTGCGCGGTGAACGCGACGCGACGTGGTGCGGAAGTGCGGACGCCGCCGGTGCGGCGCGCGACCACCGACTTGAGCCCGTCGGCGCCCACCACCACACGCGCGCGGTGCGTCTCACCGCCGGCGACCACGCCACCCACCGCGCCGCGATCGTACAGCAGGTCGGTCACCTTCACGCCCTCGCGTACGACCGCGCCCGCAGACTCCGCTGCCGTACGCAGGATCGTGTCGAATGTCGTGCGTGGCAGTGCGAAGCTGAACGTGTCGCCGAAACGGCCAGTCATCGCCGCCCCGCTCGGCGCGACGACCTTCATGCCCGTGAGCCGCGCGTGCGACGCCCGAGCCACGGCATCGAGCACGCCGCCCCCCAGATGCTCGAGCACGCGCGTCGTCTCGGGGCTCAGGTACTCGGAACAGGGTTTGTCACGCGGAAACCGGGCGCGGTCGAGCAGGAGCACGTGAGTCCCCGCGCGGGCGAGGAGCAAGGCGGTCGCGGAGCCTGCCGGCCCCGCCCCGACGACGACGGCGTCCCAGCGCGTCACGCCAGCCACGCGGCGATTCCCGCCCCGGCGAGCGTCATCGCGAGATTGACGCCGTTGTTGTCGAGCCAACGGTCCTCAGGTCCCTGCACGGTGGCTCCCAGGAGTGAGTCGACGAGCATGCCTGTGACACCGGCAACCGCCACGACCACCGCCAAGTGGCCCGGGTGGGTTAACCCCGGGGGGGTGCCCCGGGGCGATAGCGCGTAGGTGAGGCCCGCGATGAGCACCGCCCCAAGCACGCCACCAGCCGTTCCCAGGATTGTGATACCGCCGTTCGCGCCAGGCGATACCGCGGTGCCGTTCGTGATGAGCCGGGGTGGGGTACGGGAATGCGCGCCGATCTCGGTGGCCCACGTGTCGGACGCTGCGGCGGCGATGGCTCCGGCGAACGCGGGCCACGACCCGAGCAGCGCCGCCAGCGCCGCGACGCCTCCATTGGCGAACACCTGCGCCGCCGTCCGCCGCCCACCGCCCCGCGTCAACAAACTCCCAGAAACAAGAAAGGCGAGGAGCAACAGCAAGCCTCGCCATCCTAGTCCCAGGACTGTCGCGCCCCCGACGGCGAGCGCTGCCGCCGCGCCCGCCGCGGTCAGCCATTTCACTCGCCGAACAGCTCGCGCAGCACCCGCCGTTTGAGCTCCGCCGACGCGCCCTGGGTTCGGCACCGGGCGCGGAGGAACTTCAAGTACACGGCCTCGAAGTCGAATTGCTCGCCACAGGGCGGGCACTCTTCCAGATGTTGACGAATGTCGCGCTCTAAGTCCGGGGTGGCCTCCCGGTCGAGGAACTCGTACAGGTGCTCTGCGCACTCGCGACAATTCATGCCGGCGTTCCCTTGATGTAGCCCTGGCTGACGGCGTAGTCGTACAATCGCGCCTGGAGCACTTTGCGCGCGCGGAACAGGCGCGACTTCACGGTTCCCACCGGAATCTCGAGAATCTTGGCGATCTCCTGATACGACATGCCCTCGACGTCGCTCAACACGAGCGTCTCCCGGAATGCCTCCGGGAGCTTGTCGATTTCCCGGAGTACCTCGTCGTCCACGATCTTGTCGAAGAACGCCCCCTGGGGGTCCTCGTCCTGTATCTCCCCAAACACCGCGAAGGGCTCGATGGTGTCCAGGTCCACGTTCTCGGGGTGCCGGGTGCGGCGCCGGTATTCATTAATAAAGGCGTGGCGGAGGATGGTCAGGAGCCACCCCTTGGCGTTCGTGCCCTTCTCATACTGGTCCCAGGCGCGGTACGCCTTGAGCATGGTTTCCTGCACGAGGTCGTCCGCATCGGCGGCATTGTTGGTGAGGCGCAGGGCGACGCGGTACAGGCTGTCGAGGTGCACCAGCGCCTCGCGCTCGAACGACTCCCGTTTCTCGTCCACCGGGACGGGCGGGACCGGGGGGGGCGGGGGCGTGGGTGTGGAGTTGGGGGTCATCGGCGTTCCTTAAGGCTCATCCGGGCTCCTGAGTTCCGCAATGGGGCGGGGGGCGCTAGGTTTCGCGCGCCGTGGTCCACAGCATCGTTCCGCTCACGGTCCTCGAGGCGGTCAAGAATCTCGACACGCCGGTCGAGGACGGGCTCACCGAATTCGCCGAGGAACTCCTCGTGAAGCGCCTGGGGCTCTCGCCCACGGTCGCCATGCAGCTCGCCGAGTACGAGCAGCTGGTGCGGCGCGATGCGCGGGTGGACGGCGCGCACGTCGAGGCGTTGCTCCGCCTCGTGGGGCGGCGGCCCGACGCCGATCTCGTATTCGCCGACGCGGGCCGGCGCGCCGCGCGGCGGGCGGTGCGGCGCGTCTTCCCCCCGCTGCGGTTGTTCGGACACTTCGCCGCGCGGCGCGCCGCCCGTGCCGTGCTCGGCGCGGACCTGATGCGCGAGCGGCACCTCCCCGTCGCACGGGTCGCCGATCCGATCGCGATCAACGCCACGCCGGACGGCGCGGCCTGCGGGTTCTACGGCGCGGCGTTCGTCGAGCTGTTGCGGCTGCTGGTCGGGTACGAGGGCGCCATGCTTCACACCGCGTGCCGCGCCACCGGCGGCGCGGCGTGCGAATGGCGCGCCGCGACACCCGATCCTCGCCACCACTAATGGCGGCGCTGCTCGACGGTTTCGACTTCGCGGCGCTCGGCGAGATGCTGGGTGGGCTCGGCGCCGACGGCTGGTTGCTCTACGACTTTCACGGCGTGAACCCCGTCGCGACGCGCGTGCTCGGCATCGATGGCATGGGCACACGGCGCTTCTTTGTGCTGCTGCCGCGCGCGGGGGGCGGCCGGCCGGTAGCAGTCGCCCACCGTATCGAGCTCGCGTCGTTCGACGGCTTCCCTGGCGAGGTTCGACCGTATGCGGCGTGGCGCGAGCTGCACGCGGTGCTCGGCCCGCTGGTCGCGGGAAAGACGTTGGCGATGGAAGTGTCACCACGCGACGGCGTTCCCTACTTGGATCGTGTCCCCCATGGCGTCGTACAGCTGCTCGAGGGGTTCGGCGCACGCGTCGTGTCGTCGGCCGGGCTCGTCACGCGGTTCGCGGCGCGCTGGTCGCCCGCCGAGCTGGCCGGCCACCGGCGCTCGGCGGAGGCGCTCGCCGGCATCGCCCAGGAGGCGCTGCGTTGGGCGGGGAGTGAGCTGGCTCGCGGCTCCGAGGTGCGCGAGACGGCGGTCCAGCGGCGCGTGATGCACGCTTTCGAGCGGGCCGGGCTCGTCACCGACCACCCGCCCATCGTCGGCTTCCAGGCCAACGCGGCGAATCCTCATTACGAGCCGCAGGAGGGCGCGGACCGCCGCCTTCAGGCGGGCGACGTGTTGCTGCTCGACTTGTGGGCGGGGCCGGCGCGCGGCGCCGTGTTCGCCGACCAGACGTGGATGGGGTTCGCCGGCCGTGCGCCCGACGCCGAGGTGCGGCGCGTGTGGGAAACGGTGCGCGCCGCGCGCGACGCGGCCGTGGCCAGGTTGCGCGAGCGCTGGGGACGCTCGGCCGTCACGGGGGCCGAGCTCGACGATGCGGCGCGGGACGTGATTCGTGAGGCCGGGTATGGCGATTCGTTTCCACACCGCACCGGTCATTCGATCGACCGGGACCTGCACGGATCCGGGCCCCACCTCGACAACTTCGAGACGGCGGACGACCGTGTCCTGCTCGCGGGCATCGGCTTCTCGGTGGAGCCGGGCGTGTACCTCCCCGGTCGCTTTGGAATGCGCAGCGAGATCAATGTGTTTCTCAACGAAACTGGACCGGAAGTCACGCCGGCCGTACCGCAGGCCGACCTGATGCTCGTTTGACGGGTGCGCGATGGGTCTTGCGGGAGTCGTCCGCGTGCTGCATTATCGCGGCCGCTGACCCGTCATCCTGTCCCCTCGGGGGGACAGACGCGCCCTAAGACGTTGACGTGGTGTTGCCTTGACGCATCGCTGACGACGGGGCAGCTTACCAAAACAGCAGGCGTTAGCCGTCGGGTACGAGCACACCGAGGGAGGTGGCGTGTCGACCTCATTGTTTTTGTCCGGTAGTCCACGCGCATTCACGTCTTTGGAGGACTAGATCCATGACTCAACGTGTGCGGAGCGCTTTCGGCCGCTTCCTCGCGCTGAGTGTCGGGTTC
>Ga0070705_100000497_pt1 | contig 22655 bp, 21 predicted proteins | sample KBSK5253metaG_FD_65455 | JGI IMG/M metagenome (GOLD analysis project Ga0070705, IMG submission 65455) | Corn, switchgrass and miscanthus rhizosphere microbial communities from Kellogg Biological Station, Michigan, USA - KBS K5-25-3 metaG | ecosystem: Host-associated > Plants > Roots >... | reverse complement strand
GAGGGCCTATTGCGGTTGGGCTGCGGACCAGTTGCCTTAGGCTGAGGAGCTGGCGTTTTGCCGGCTCCTCAGTTTGGCAATCGCCGTGACGAGTGCTTTCGAGTTTGCGTGCGCTTAGGTCGTTAGGGAGCATTGCATGAAATTGCAATCTAACATTGCGCATCGTGACAAGAGAAGCCGATTGTGCTTCGCCCCGCGGCCGAGTAGGCGGGCGCAACCGGCACCGGATTCGCCGCACGTCGAGGTGCTGCGTGCGGGCGCCCGCACCTGGAATGCCTGGCGGCGTGAGAATCCTGGTATCGTCCCGGTGTTGGATGATCTCAACGTTTCGATAACCGAACGCCAATTCGGCCGCGTCCAGGGTGGTCCGATCAATCTTAGCCTCGCAGAATTTCGCCGGGCGCGCCTGGATCAGGCGACGCTCATCGAAGCGAACTTGATGGGCACCGTGCTCACGGAAGTGGACCTTTCGGACGCGCGGCTGGAGCACGCCGACCTCCGTGGTGCGAGGTTGGTGTATGCCGCTCTCGGCGGCGCGCGCCTCAATGGCGCGAATCTTTCCGGCGCCGACCTGCGACTGTCGCAAGGTCTGACGCAGGCTCAGATCGATCAAGCTGTCGGGGACCGACGCACGGTTCTGCCGGCGCATCTGACGGCCCCGACCGCCTGGCTCCGGCAAGGCGATCCCGATCCGTGAGCATGCGAGACGCAAGCGAGCGAGCGGTCGGAGACCGTCGGCGCGGCATGTCGGCAAGCGAAAATGGGATGTCGGTCGACCCACCCGCCGTTTGGCTCCAGGAGCGTCATCGGGGCAGTCTTGGCAGGCACTGTCGTGTCGGGGATCTTGACTGCGCTGACGGAAGCCTACATCCAACGTCGCCGCGTCGCACCTGGCGATGCACTTTCCGCGACGCATGCGATCGTTCACGACAGCGGATCGCAAGCGCCGGCGAGGTTGCCCTACGCACCGTCCGGCTGACTGCCTGTCGAAAGCCGCGCGACCGCTTGTCCCCCAGGCGCGCCCGCGCCCCGATTCGACCGCTCATCCGCCCTGGTTGCCGGGAAAACGCAACAGCACGCGGAGGCCGCCAGCCGACGATCCTTCGAGAGCCATCTTGCCGCCGTAGGCTTCCACAGCCGCGCGTGTGATGCTTAGGCCCAATCCCGAGCCCGGGACGCTTTCATCGAGTCTCGCCCCTCTGCGCATAACGAGGTCACGATCGGACTCGGATACACCGGGTCCGTCATCGCCGATGGCAAGTTGCACGTCGCCGGCGACCGACCAAGCGGTAATGGTCACTTCCGTTCGCGCCCATTTGCGGGCGTTGTCCAGCAGGTTGCCAAGGATTTCCGCCAAGTCGACCTCCTCGACCGGCGCTGCAAAGTCAAGCGCGCAATCGAGCCTCCAACTGAGCCGGTCGCCGCGCGGAAGTCGTTCCATCGTCCGCAGGAGTCGCTCAGCGAGCGGCTTTACGATCGTCCTCTGCTTCACCGTCGAGTTGGCCGCGATACGCGTCCGCGTCAGCTCTCTTTCGACGTGAGCGTTGAGCACTATGAGCTGTTGCTGCATCTCCCCCGCGAGGTCATGCTCGTGGCGCTGCCGCAGTTTCTCGGCAACCATTGCGAGCACCGTCAGCGCTGTCTTGAGGCCGTGGGCGAGATCGCCGGCTCGCGCACGGGCGGCGTCGATCGCCTTCTCTTGTGCCTCAAGTAACCGGTTCGACTCCGTCACCAGCGGCTGCACCTCGATCGGAACGTCGTCCGATAGCCTGCGTGCGTTCCCGACGCGAATGTTCTCCACCCCCGTTCGCAGGATCTCGAGCGGGTGCAGCCCTAGCGACACCTGCGCCCAGGCAGCGGCGATCAGGATCAAGGCCAGCAGGCCGAGTGCGATGAAGATGTTGATGCGAAGCTGCGAATTGAGGGTATCGAGCGTACCGATCTCCGCCACATCCATGGCGACAACCAGCAAGTAGACCGTCGCTTTATGCTCGGATGCGGCCTGTTGCGGAATAATGCGCCGGATCGATGCATAGAGCCGCTGTTTGTCGGGCCCGGGGACAGGTTGTCGCCAGGAGTTGGCGTCTGCGGGAGCCTTCACCTGAAGCGCGCCATCACCCAGGGAGGCGGAACGCAAAACCGGCCGATCGTCGACAGACAGCTGCCAATATCGTCCGGCAAAGCGCTGGCGGAAACGGACGTCCGGGAGTTCGTGTTTTAGCGATGGCATTCCCTCTCCGTCTAGAGAGAAGGACGCGGCGAGCTGATCAAGGGCCGAATCGAGCTCATTGTGCACGAGCGATATGACATTCCTCTCGAAGAGGATAAGCACCACCAGCCCGGCGAACTGGACCGCGAGTACGATGATGACGACTGCGGCTCCGAGCAATCGGACGCGCAATGAGTTCGGGATCAACCGTCTACCCTGAGAAAATATCCCTGGCCGCGACGGGTTGCGATGACGTCGGAGCCGATCTTGCGCCGGAGCCGCCCGAGCAAGGCCTCAAGCACATTGGCGTCCTTCTCGCTGCCGTGCCCGTAAACCTGGTCGAGAAGCTCGGATGCGCTGATGATCTCGCCCGGTTGCAGCGCAAAGCAGCATAGAAGACTGAACTCAAGTGGCGTCAACTCGACAGGTACGCCGTTCGCCGTGACCGACTTGCGTCTCTGATCGATGACCAGATTGCCGATCGTTACCGCATTCATCGCCTGTCCGGCCGATCGCCGAAGAACGGCATGCAGGCGCGCCAGCAATTCTTCCATCTGGAAGGGCTTGGGCAGGTAGTCATCGGCGCCAGCATCGATGCCTTCGACACGCTCCATCCAGGTACCACGTGCCGTCAGGATGACAACAGGCATGCGCCGCCCCGCCCTCCGCCAGCGATTGAGGACGCTCAGTCCGTCCATGCGGGGAAGACCGAGGTCGAGGACCACGGCGGTGAAGTCCTCGGTATCGCCGAGAACCCAAGCGTCCTCGCCATTGCCCGCGACATCGACCCTGAAGCCGCTGCGCTCGAGCGAGCTTTTGATGCTGCCGGCGAGCGCAGCCTCGTCCTCGACGACTAGAACCCTCATCGCCACCTCGGCACAAAGTGCCCCACTCTGCGGATGTTCGGCCGTTGGCGCTATACTAGCATTGCCTGGGACGAAATCCACAGCTCCCGTCCGTGCTTGCCGGCGCCGGCGGCGCGGCGTCAAGCGATCCGGGCAGAGGTCCGCCCGCCCGGTGCTTCCCCCGGTGGCCTCCCGAGGGGTCTTCCTGCGGCGCGGCCTGCCTCGGCGGCCTGATGACCTGACAAGACTCTGAGGTACCCGATCGGCACGCCATCAGCGGCCTCATGTTACCGTCCTTCCCTGCAGCGGTTTGCGCCTGCCGTCCTACACCCATGACCCAGCGGCAGGCAGCATCGCGGACGGCCAGAGGCACCGCCCAGTCGCGGGCCTCTGGCGTCTCGCGCCGTCAGCCATCCCGGGACGGTAAAGCCCCGTGGTTCCGCGGCGGCTTCATCATTTGAACACCCCGGCAGATGACAACAGCGCGGCTAGGCCGATCGCTACGCCGTAGGGACATTGGCTCCGCTCGGCCAAGGCTCTCGCGCGCTGATACAGCCAATTGTGGCCCAGGGTGCCGCCGACAACGCCGCCGTGCTTCTTGATCAGAAGCAGTGCGAGCGCAAGCAGCGCGCCCAGAAAGGCCGTCAGCAGCACAAAGAGGCTCGCATTCTCGGGGCCGATCCACAATGCGATTGCGGCAATCAGTTTGACATCACCACCAGCGACCCATCCAGCCAAGAAGAACGCCAGGAAAAACAGCAGCACCATCGCCGCAACGGCGAGGTGCGCGAGGATCGAGCCGAGCTGCATGCCTATGGCGGCGGATATGACGAAAGAGGAGACCAGTACGACGACGATCCAGTTCGGGATAATCAAGCTTTTGAAGTCGGACACCATCGCGTAGCAGATGCACACGACATAGATCGACTTTAAGCCGAGCAGGAGGATGGACACCGTGCGCCTGCCTCCTAGCGTGCCACCCGCAGCTGATTGATGCCGAGCCCAATATTGGTAAATACCGTCTCCAGGGCGCCGGCGGTCGGACTTTCATAGGAGCATTGTCCGCCCGGACATTCAGCGGAGGCGCAATTGGCAAGCATTGTGCGCGTCGCGCCATCGGTGACTTGCAGCGCGATCGTATACACGTAAATGCCTTGCGACTTGACGCTTGTGCACAAGGCCGCGGTTTTCGCATCCAGCACCTGTCGGGCCTGCGACCCGTCCGTGGCGCCAAGATGGCCGGAGGCGGCAAATCCGAAGGCCGAGAACAGCGAGGCGTTGTGGTAGTTGGAACCCCCGCCGACGTTGTTCTCGCCGTCTGTGAGGAGAATGAGGAACTTGACGGTATCCGAGTCCGAGTAGGGAGCGCCCTCCGGGAACGGCAGGTCCGGCGAAAGCACGCGCCAGCCCCAGGCAATGCCCTCCGGAATGACGGTATTGCCGGCCGCAACCATGCCGTTGATCGCCGAGGTGATCTTCGCCTTGACGTTGGTAAGCGGCAGGATCGGGCTCGCCGGGCAATTGTAGTTGGGCCCGAGCGGGGGACTGAAACCGAGATTGGGAACGCTCGCGCCGATGTACTTCGACCAGTTCCGCTGCTTTGCCGCCGCGTCGCCGGGTATGCTGGTGTCATCGAGGTAATCGTTTTGATAGCCCAGTCCCGGTCCTTGCGGACCGTTGCCGGTCCCCGGCTCGTCCGGCGCGAAATAGGGCACGAACAGGGTCTCGCCCACGCCGGGGTCGGGGGGCTCGTCGGTGAGGTCGTAGCCGCTCGGGCCGACGCGTGCCCTGACGCAGCCGCCCCAGCCGACATTCTTAAGCCCATTGAACAAGTCGAACAGCGTCTTGCCCGCCGGTATGTCGATGTCCTCCGCGTGGATCGGGGACAGCTTGGCGCTGTCGAGCCACTCCGCACCGATATTGGTTGCGCCGACGTTCACCGCAGCGGTGAAGGGAACCAGGCCGAACTTGACAAAGCTGGACGTCGTTTCCGCACCGAACAGCGCGCCGACCAGGGTATTGGCGGACGTCTTCAGCGCCGTCATCCTGGTCCCCGCCATCGACCCCGAGTTGTCGAGCACCATCACGACCTCGATCTTGCGAAGCTGGCGCAGGACCATCGATGAGACGGTGATATCGACCGACTTGTAGCCCAGAATCTGCACCAACGTCATCGGCACGCGGGCCGTTCCGGTGACATCGACCTGCTTGCCTGTGGCCACGACAGTGACGCCCAGGAGGTCGCCGTACAGTTGGGATGGATAGTACGTCTTCACGAACGAGTGGGCGAGCGTGGTCGCGTCCTCGGTGCTCAGCTCGGGATGCCGGCCCACGGCGACTCCGGCCGCATCGACGGCGTCGGTCAGCTTCTGCTTGGCGAGCGTGATCCGACTGACGTCCAACGCGACCCCTGCGATCGTCAGCAGCGGCAGCAGGACCATCGCGACATTTATGAGGACCGCCCCACGCTCGTCGGCGCGAAGGCGAGACAGGAGCGAAATGAACAACCGCAACATGACACGATGCAAACCCTGGCGCCTTTGCTCGAACGCTGTCGGCGCGCCTGCGGCCAAAGAGAAGACAGTTAGGCGTCCGCCGGTTGTGGAGTCAACCGGCTTTGCCAATCGGCCGGGCGAGGTTTATCTAGCATGTCGCGGCATGAGCGGGGGCTTGCGACATGGAGCGCCGGCGTATGGGGGATCTCTCACATTGCGGGCAGCTGCCGGGAAGGCCGCTGGGAGGGCGGCGCGCGCCATCGTGGCTGGGGCGGCTTTGCCGCGACCAGGCCGGCGCCAGCCTGATCGAGTTTTCCCTGATCGCGTTGCCATTCCTCATTCTGCTTTACGGGACATTCGAGGTCGCTTTCGTCTACTGGGCCAATCAGGAGCTTGAGCATGCGGCGAGCTACGGCGCGCGGCTCGTGCGCACCGGCCAGGTCCAGGCAAACGGCCTCGACCGGGCGCAACTCACGACCCAGATCTGCAGTCAGACGGCCCTGCTTGTCGGGTGCGCGGCGAAGCTGCGCCTCGATGTGCGCAGCGGCAAGACGCTTGGCGATATCGCCCCGCCGGTGCCTCTGGATGGCAGCGGCGCCCTGAAGGACGCCGCGGCCTTCACGTTCTCGCCCGGCGCCGCCAACGACGTTGCGCTCATTTCGGCGTTCTACGCCTGGCCGCCGCTGCTCAAGCCGTCCGGCTACATTCTCCGGGCCGCCTCGGTGGTGCGCAACGAGCCGTTCTAATACCGGGCCGGCTCGCGCCTCAGCCACGGAAACTTCGTTTCCCAACCGGATTGCTCCCAACGCACCAATGCGATACCGGCAACGGCTATCATCGCGCCCGCAATAACATCGACCAAATGGTGCCCACCTTCCGGCAGGGTAGAAACGATCACAAAGCCATTTACGATGACCGCCGGAAGCGCCAGAAAGCGGAAGCCGCGAAAGGCATAGGCCGTGACGATTGCCAGCACGGTGTGAAAAGAAGGGAAAGTGACCAATCCCTCCATTTTCATGAAATCCAGTGGTTCGGTCCCGGCCCGCAGCCTCAAGAACATCTCGTAGTGCCACATACCGGCATCGGAGCTGAAGCCATCGAACAATTCCCGGGGCGGGCGAAAGTGCGCATAGGCTCCGGCTGCGGGGACAAGGAGCATCAGCGCGCCCACGGCTACCGACGTGACCGAGAGCAGCGCCTGGAATTCCGCAAGCCTGCGTTCGTATCTCCCGAAGCACAGGAGCAGATAGAGCGCCAGCATTTGGGGGAGAGCGCTGTGGTAGGCTGTGACGAGAGCCCAGCTGATCGCCGGGTTTGAGTTTGCAGACCCCACGAACCCGAGCCAGTCGAAGCCCAACGCCTGGTCGACAGACGCCAGTCTCGCGTCCTGCAGCGGGAGGGCGGCACTCGCCGCCAGATACATGTATGTCCCTGCTGCGACGCCCAGGCAGACAGTAAAGGCGGCAATCCGTGCCAGACTGTTGACTCCATAGGCGGCGGCGCGGATAGCACCTGCCGTCTTGGTCAGATCGCCTTCAAGCCGCTTCAGAACCAAAGGAAGCATGCCAAAGGCGCATAATATGACAAGGCTAGCCCGACCGATTGACCAGAAATTGGACGCTGCGAATGTCAAGGGCGACACCGAGAGCCAAATAACGTCTACCATGACGAAAATGCCAAGCGACCACCGTGAGAGCGGTGTGATCAGTCGCTGCCTGCTTAAAGGCGATGCCATCGCCCATGATTTGGGGGCCGCCGGCTGATCTCTTGAGATATAATTCATTTCGTCGATGTTCGACATCAATAGGGCCCATTATAGTTCTGACAACAGAGTGCTGCGTGCTGCTGCCCTGCACATCTCCATCGCTCTACCGCCAATACATGACACACCCAAGACTCGACTTCCAGAAGTGGTCCATACTAGAAGAGGTGCTGTTTGGCCTTGTCTAGGTTCTTTGGGAGAGCGTGGTGCTGCCTCCAATATCGTATTGGCGCCGCTCGCTGGCTGCCGCCATGCCAAGGCTGCGCGTGCGCCGCATTGCGGACCTGGCGCGCGATCGGTCCGGCAACGTGCTGATCGAGGCTGCCCTGGTCTTCCCGATCCTGGTTGCGCTCCTTCTCGGCGTGTCCGAATTCTCGGAGGCGTTCACCGCGAGCCGCCGGGTTGCGGCTGCCGCGCACACCGCCGCCGACCTGGTGGCACGCTCCACGAGTGTCACCGCGGTCGATCTGAGCAGCATCAAGGCCATGGTTGATGAGACCATCAAGCCGTTTCCCACTACTGGTCTCGGCCTGGTGATCACCAGCGTGTTGGCGGACAAGGACAACGCCACAACCGTGGTGTGGAGCGAAGCCCTGGGAGCGGGGGTGAGCGCGTACGGCACGGGTGCCGCGATCGGCGTACCAGCCGGCCTGACCTTTCCTAACGGCTCTCTGGTCCTCGCCGAGATCAAGTACCCGTTTAAGTCGACGCTGTCGGCGCTGATCGTCAGCTCGGTGCCACTCCAGGCCAAGGCCTACCAGGTGCCCCGCTACAGCACCCAAGTCGTCAAGAAGTAACGGCCGTTCCAGGAACTTGGTGTGGATAACCTGCCACACCCATTGATTTTTCTAGGTCGTGTCGTGTCGGACACAATTCCGCCACCTGTTCGTCCGGATGTCGCCACTCCCCGGCGAGCGGGGCGCGCGTAATCCATTGATAATATGATGTATTGCTTGGAAAGATGGTCGCATGCTCATTGAGGTTTTTCGTCCGATGCGACCTCGCAGTCACATGCGAGATTTATGAATTGTGAGCCGCAATGCAACTTTTGAATATCTAACGGGTGGAGTACAATCAGCGATAGGTGGACCCCAGGAGACTGGTGTTGCCAACTTGCAGGTAACCTGTGCCGGCATTGTCTGACTATTCATTAGCGAAACTGCCAGACTCCCCGACACAAGGTTACTTTTGGGTAGGCCGTGCAGGTGCTGCGCCCGCACGGATGGGTAAGTCAGGGAGCTTCAACAATGTTGTCTCTTGCCAAAACAATGTTGCCTCTTGCCAAGGACATTGCCATCGGCCTCTGGAAAGACCGGCGCGGTGCGTCCTTGCTCGAATACTCACTGTTGATCGGCATCATCGTCGCGGTCACGGTGGGAGTCATAACGGCGGTCGGCACCTGGGTGACAGGCCGGTGGGACAGCCTGAAGACCGCGCTCGGCATCTAGCTAGACATACTCCTCTTCGCCGGGGGCGCACCTCAGTGCATCCCCCAGGCTCCTTCTGGCGAGGCCGTTCAGCTTCGCCTGTGAGTTGCGGCATATTGGGTGCGGGGCCACTATGAGGTTGCGTAACGCCTCCCGACTCTTGGCGGCGGCCGTGTGTGCCGCCGTCGCGACCTACGTGACGGTGGTGTCCCTTACGCCGGGAACTCCAGCCGCCCGGTCGCGGGTGGCGGTCGCGGAGAGGCCGCAGGAGCCCATGCGGGGTCTCGACACCAAGACCGTGATCGTCGCCGCGAGATCCCTGCAGTACGGTGCGGTGCTTACAGCCGACACCTTGACGGAGGTGCAGTGGCCCTCTGCCTCCGTGCCGCCTGGCGCCTTCAGTACCCGCGACGCGCTGCTCGGTCCCGGCGGGCAGCGTACCGTGCTCGCATCCATCGCCCAGAACGAGCCGATTCTGGCCTCCAAGGTCACCGGCCCCGGGCAGCGCGGCTCCCTGTCCGCCGTGATCGAGGACGGCATGGAGGCGGTGACGATCCGTGTCGACGACGTGCTCGGCGTGGCCGGCCTCGTGCAACCGGGCGACCGGGTGAACGTGATGTGGACGTACTATGAGCGCAAGTCGAACGCGAGCGGCAAGCCGGCATCGGACGTGGCCTACAGCGTTCGCCTTCTGCAGAACGTGCGGGTGCTTGCCATCGATCAGGTGCTGGACCGCGGATCCCAGGCCAAGCCCGCCAAGGCAGTGACCGTCGAGGTCGATGCGGAAGGCGCAAGGAAGGTAGCCCTCAGCCAGAACGCCGGGCAACTCTCCCTTGCTCTGCTACGCGCCGGTTCGACCCCCCGTGCCGACTACCGCCGCATCGGCATCGACGATCTCGGCGGGCAGCCGACGCCTGGCAGTGTCCCGCCGCCCTCGTTGCCTCAACAGACTGAGCCCGACGGTCGCGTGGTTGCCGTGACGCGGGGAACCGAGCGCAGCTACTACAAGATCACAGACTCGGGCCGGCACGAGATCAAGCCACCCGGCAAGACCACGCCGTCAATGACCGCAGCCCCTCAACCGGAGTAGCAAGCCGTTTGAGGAGTTTCTCGCAGACATTCAGGTGCGCATCGCATTTGACGTAGTTGTGGGGGGTAAGACAGTGGTGTTTCATGTATTCCGCCACCTCGCTCGGCGCGCGTTCGGGCGCACCGGTGCCGAGCCGGAACTTGGCGCGCAGCCCCGTCGATGGATCACATCGGCCCTTGGGCTGGTCGTTGCCTCTGCTGCGCTTGCTGTGCTGGCAAGTTCGCCGGTGCTTGCCCAGGGCCGAGCCCCGAAGAACAAGGCGATGATCGAGGGTGTCGGCGAGTCGTCCCTGGTGCAGCTGCTGGTGACGGTCGACAAGGCCAAGACCGTCGGTTGCGATCAGGAGTTCATCGAGGTCCTGGTGGCGAACCCGCTGATCGCCGATGTCATCGCCCTGTCCAGCAAGCAGGTCTACGTGCTCGGCAAGAAGGCCGGGATCACGAGCATCTCCCTCGTCGGCACCAACAAGAAGGTCATCGGTCTCGTCAACGTCGAGGTCGCGCATGACGTCGACAGCCTCACGCAACGCCTTCGCAAGTTCGTGCCCAACAGCGAGATCGTCGTCACCTCGGTGAACGGCAAGGTCCTGCTGACCGGCACGGTGCCGGACGCCCCGTCCGTCTCTCGTGCGATGGCGATCGCCGAGCAGGTGGCGCCTGGCGCCGTCACCAACGCCATGACCGTGCGTGGCTCGCAGCAGGTGCTGCTGGAGGTGAGGTTCATCGAGGCGACCCGCAATTCCGAGCGCGATGTCGGCGTGTCGTGGGAAATTGTCGGAAACAACGGCAAGCGGGCTGCCGTGTCTGGCCTCACGGGCCTGCTCACCAACAACACCCCCTTCGGCGTGGCTGTCGCGCGGGTGCTCGATAATGGCACGACGGCCGATGTACTCATCCAGGCGCTGGAGAAGCGGGGCATGGCGCGCCGGCTGGCTGAACCGAACCTGGTGGCGTTGTCGGGCGATACCGCAAGCTTCCTGGCAGGCGGCGAGTTCCCGATCCCGGTTCAGGCCGACAACAACAGGATCACCCTGGAATACAAGAAGTTCGGCGTCAGTCTCGCATTCACCCCCACGGTCCTTGGCGAGGGGCTGATCAACCTCAAGATCGAGCCCGAGGTCAGCGAGCTCGATCCGACCAGCTCGGTGCGAGTCAAGGATATCGAGGTGCCGGGCCTCATGGTCCGCCGCACCCAGACCACGCTCGAGCTGCGGGACGGACAGAGCTTTGCTATCGCCGGGCTCCTGTACACCAATCACTTCAAGAATCAGGCGCAGCTGCCATGGATCGGGGAGGTTCCGGTGCTGGGCGCGCTGTTCCGCAGTGCCGCCTTCCAGCGCAAGGAGACCGACCTCGTCATCATCGTGACCCCGCGGCTGGTCAGGCCTTCGCGCCCGGGCCAGCAACTTGCGACGCCGTTCGACCGGCGGCTCCCGAGCAACGACGCCGAGTTCTTCTTAGCCGGGCAGCAGGAGGTGAGCGCAGCCAAGCCTGAGCCGGGGCGCGGGCATTTCCTCACCTTCGACAGCCGCGGCAGCAAGTAAGGGAGAGCGACCATGAGGTTTTCAGGCATGCCGCTCCGGTCACTCCGGCCGAAGGCCACAACCGTGGGCCTCCTCCTGTGCGCTGGCGCGTCGCTGGTCGCCTGCACCAGCGATCAGTCCCACGAGTATCTCGCACACAGCGACAGGGTCACGAGCGGGGCGGGAGATGCGGCCGCCTCGAACCGTGCCATGCACACAATCGACCCGTGGTCGAAGCCCAGCAACAAGACGCAAATCGATATGGATGGAAAGAGGGCTGGGCTCGCGGTGAAGCGCTACGAGACCAATACCAGCCCCCAGCCGAAGGGCCTGAACGACACGATCTCTGTGGAGGTCGGTTCGAAGCAGTAGGTACTCGCAACTCGAGCCGTGTGGCCGCAGCAGTCGGCGCAAGGGACGGGACTGGACAATCGATAAACCTCAGGCGGTCCTTCCGCAATGAATGCCGGAATCAGACAGTACGTGCAGAGCGCCCTCGGTCGACACCATGCCAAGACGGTCAGCATCGTCTCTCCGCGGCGCGACCTGCTGGCCAGCCTGAGGTCGAAGGTCAAGGAGGAGAAGAGGTTCCAGATCGTTACGATTCAAGGCAACCTCTCCCAGGTGCACTCGCAGTTCGGGACAGGGGCGCAACCGCAGATCCTCGTGGCGGACCTGCGTGACGACATAGAAGCCTCAATATTGAGCATCGAGACGTTGCGCAGGAGCGGCTTCAACGGCGCGATCATCCTCATTTCGGACACGCTGGACGAATCGGCGCTGCGTGGGATGCTTCGGTCCCATGTAACGGACTGGCTTCCGGCGGAAGCCGAGGCCGGCGAGATCATCGAGGCTTGCGAGCGCGCGCTGAACGCCCGGCGCACGGATGGGCAAACCCGAGCACAGTGCCTCGCATTTGTCCCCGCGGCAGGCGGTGTCGGCACCACGTCGCTCGCCATCCAGGCCGCCTACCTGCTGGGGAGCCGCGCCCGCGATTTCAGTCGCACCTGCCTGGTGGATCTCAATCTGCAGTCCGGCTGTCTCGCCGACTACCTCGACCTTGAGCCTCTCTTCGACGCCGACGCCATTCGCGGAGAGCCAGGGCGCCTCGACGGGCGTCTTCTTGAGATGATGCTGGCCCGCCACGCCACGGGGCTCGCAGTCCTGGCATCGGCGCGGGCTCCAACCGAGGCACCGCGGGCAGATGGCAGACTCGTGACGACCGTGTTGAGCGCCATCTCCGACACGTACCAGCACATGGTGCTCGACTTCCCCCTGGCCTGGCAGGACTGGACCTTCAATGTCCTCGCCGGCTCCGATCGAATCTACGTCGTGACGGAGTTTACCGTGCCGGCGATGCGCAGGGCGCGCGAGGTGGGCGACGCGATCTTGTCGCACTTCGGCGGCGAGCCGAATACGGCTGTGATCGTCAACAAGTTCCGGCAGCGGTGGCTCGGCGGCGGACTTCGCAAGCACGACGCCAGCGAGCTTCTTGGGAACCGCCTCGCGGGCTTCGTTTCAGAGGACGCCGAGCTCATGAGCGAGGCGATCAATCGCGGCGAGATCGTGAGCACCATCGACCGCTCCAATCACGTGAGTCGGGACTTGGAGCTGATCCTGCTTAAGACCTAGCCATTGGGGAACGTCGGTGCGGTTTTCCTGGAACAATGCTAACGGCCGGGCCGAGGAGTCCCCGGAGCACGGGCGCGTCGCCGGCCCGGTTGGGAGCGAGGACGCCGGGCAACCCGGCCTGTTGCAGACGCCCAAGCTCCTCGAAGCGAAGGTGCGACTGCACCATCGGCTGATCGACGAGCTCAACCTGTCGCACATCGAACGGACCCCGCGTGCCGAGCTGCACCTTCAGGTCAAGGACCTCATAAGCGAGTACGTCTCCTCCGAGCGGATCCCGCTCAATGCCAAGGAGCTGGGCGACTTCATCGACGAGGTCATCGACGAGCTCACCGGGCTCGGCCCTATCGAGCCGATCCTCAAGGACTCGACGGTAACCGACATCCTGATCAATACGCACGAAAGGGTCTACATCGAGCGAAACGGGCAGCTCGAGCCGGCACCGGTGCGCTTCCGCGACGAGGCGCACGTTCTACGAATCGTGAACAAGATCGTGGGCGCCGTGGGGCGTCGCGTGGACGAGTCTTCGCCGATGGTCGACGCGCGGCTCATGGATGGCTCGCGCATCAACGTGGCCATCAGGCCGATCGCGATCGACGGCCCCCTGGTGTCCATTCGCAAGTTCGCGAAGCGGGCGCTGAACATGGATGCGCTCGTCAGGGGCGGAGCGCTGAGCGCGACAATGGCGCAGGTTCTCGGCGAGGCCGTCCGCGCGCGGCTCTCCATCGTGATCTCGGGCGGTACCGGCAGCGGCAAGACCACGTTCCTCAACGCTCTTTCGCGCCACATCTCCAGCAAGGAGCGCCTCATTACGATTGAGGACGCCGCCGAGCTGCAGCTCCAGCAGCCGCACGTCGGGCGGCTGGAGACCCGACCGCCGAACATGGAGGGACGCGGCGAGATTCGACAGAGAGAGCTGGTCAAGAACGCACTGCGAATGCGTCCCGATCGCATCATCGTCGGCGAGGTCCGGGGTGAAGAGGCATTCGACATGCTGCAGGCCATGACCACCGGTCATGAGGGGTCGATGACCACTGTGCATGCCAACGGTCCGCGTGATGCAATCTCCCGCCTCGAGCAGATGGTGGGCATGGCAGGCTTCCCGATGAGCGAGGGGAGCATCCGCTCTCAGATCGCCTCCGCCATCAGGATCATTGTGCAGCTGCAGCGCTTCGCCGATGGCAAGCGGCGCGTCACCAGCATCAGCGAGATCACCGGCATGGACGGCACCGTCATTCAGGTGCAGGAGATCTTCAGGTTTCAGCGCAACCCGCAGGGTGGCGGAGAGTATCGTGCGACAGGATTGAGGCCGACGTTCATCGAGGCGTTGCTGGAGAACGGAGCGGAGCTGCCGTCTCATGCATTCCATCCCGGGTCTCCGCAATGATGGGTGACGGCTTCAGTTTCGGCGACCCGGGAAGTGCGGCAGGTGTCGCCGCACTGATCCTGGTTTTTTGCGCCTATTTTCTGGCTATCGAGGCGATCTTCCTTTCCGTTGTCGGGCGGGTCTCGGCAAGAAGCCAGGTGAGCAAGCGGCTCTGGACCAACGTAACGCCGACGGAGCAACTGCAGAGCCTGGTGAAGCTCAGGCGCGGACGCGGGCTCGGGCCGAACGGCGAGTACATCCTGCGCGCCCACGGGCTCAACCGCCTCATCCTCCAGACGGGGACTCCGTGGGGTATCGCAGGCTTTGCGGGAATGTTTGTCGGCAGCGGCGTGGCCATTTTCCTGGCGGTGCTGCTTGCGTTCTCGGGCGGCCTCCTGGCCGCGGGTGTCGCGGGCCTTCTGGGAGGGGCCGGCCTGCTCCAATTCACTGTCATGCGCATGCGGGCCGCGCGGCATCGCAAACTGGAAGCCCAGCTGCCCGAGGCGATCGACATTCTGGTGCGAAGCCTCAAGGCGGGGCATCCGATTCTGGCGGCAATCCGCCTCGTCCATCGAGAGTTGCCGGATCCCATTGGCAGCGAGTTCGGCATTTTGGCCGATGAGATGACCTATGGCCTCGACCTCGAGTCCGCAATGAACAACCTGGCTGCACGCGTCGGCCAGGAGGACCTGACGCTCGTCGTAGTCGCCATCGGCATCCAGTCGAGCGCCGGCGGCAACCTTGCGGAGATTCTCCGGGGCATCTCGCTTGTCGTGCGGGAGAGGCTCAAGATGCGGCTGAAGGTCAAGGCGATGTCCGCTGAGGGGCGCTTCTCGGCGGCGCTGTTGACCACGCTGCCGTTCGCGCTGTTCGGGATTCTCTGGCTGATTGCGCCCCACTTTTACGGGGAGGTCTGGGACCAGCCCTTCGTGAAGCCGGTCCTTTTTCTTGCTGCGCTATGGCTCGCCGTCGGCAACGTGGTGATGTATCGGATGGTCAGGTTCAGGATTTGATTGGTGTGTCCATGCTCGGTGTCGATACATTGATAGGCCTGAGCGGCACGAGTGCCGTGCCGATCATCGGCACGGCCGTGTTCGGCTTTGTCTTCTTTGTGGTGCTGATTGTGGTCCAGACGATGCAGTCAAGAACCACTGTCAGAAAGCGCGCGATCGCTTTCAACCCGGCTCATGCCAAGGCGCCGTCGACCGGCGGCGACCGATCTGGCGCCAAGTCTCTGCAGAGCTACGACGCGGAGGAAGCCTCGGAGCTGCTGTTCGCGATGGAGAAGGGGCTGTCCGCCGGGAGCGAGAAGCGGTTGTCCAAGATCCGCCGCGACATGATCCGCGCCGGCTACTTCAGCAAGGAGGCAGTCCTTTTCTACTATGCCGCGCGGATCGTCTCGGCCTGCCTGGCTGGATATCTCCTGTCCGTGGGGGCACCCTTCGCTCTGCCCGACATTTCGGCGGCCGGCCTTGTTGGCTGCACGATCGTGGGCGCGGGCGTGGGGCTGTTGGTTCCGGCATTCTACGTGCACCGGCGCCACGCCCACCTGGATCAGCAGTGCCGCGAGGGCTTCCCCACGTTCCTGGACCTTTTGGTCGTCTGCTCGGAAGCCGGCATGACGCCGCGCGCCGGCATCGAGCGTATCGGCCGCGAGATCACGCGTACGCATCCATTTCTGGGCGCCAATCTGTTTCTTATGAGCCTGGAGCTTAGGGCGGGCAGACCTTTGGTCGAGGCGGTTGAAGGGCTCGGGCGAAGGGTCAACCTCGACGAGGTTCGGAGCTTCGGGTCGTTGTTGCAGCAGACCGAGGAGCTCGGCACCAACTTGACGAGCACTTTGCGCGTCTTCAGCGAGGACATGCGGGCCCGACGCTTCTTTCGCGCCGAGGAGAAGGCATACGGGCTGCCGGTGAAAATGGTTCTGCCGCTGGCCCTTTTCGTCTTTCCCGGCATGCTCGTCGTCGTGCTGCTGCCCATCATTGCCCGGTTGCAGAAGGCCTTGTTTTGATGAAATTCGGGGGAGTTGAGTCAAATGCACCGCAGTCCTAAATGGCCGGCTTGGCCTGTCGTGCTCCTGGTGCTGCTAGGCGTGACAGCCTGCAATGGCAGCCAGGGCGGAGTATCCATCGATCGCCCGGTGGAGGACCCGATCTTCGGCTCTCTGCCCGCGGAAAAGTCAATCGAGGTCGGGCGAAGATACTACCAGCATGGGCAGTACGGTTTGGCGGAGCAATCGTTCCGGAACGCGGTCGAGCAGGATCACAACAATGCGGAGGCTTGGCTCGGACTGGCCGCCTCCTACGATAGGCTGCGCCGCTTCGACCGCGCGAAGCAGGCCTATGACGTTCTCATCAAGCTCGTCGGGCGCACGCCAGTTGTGCTCAATAACCTGGGCTATCATCATTTCCTGAGCGGCGATCGCGTCCGTGCGCGCGAGACGCTGGTCGCTGCGCTCCGCGCCGATCCGGAGAACGAGCAGATCCGCGACAATCTTGCCCTCGTCGCAGGAGAGAGGCCCGCCACGAACTGGGACCCGCGTGTGAGTCCCGCACCTTAAGTCGCATGATGTCAGATCATGAGATTGCAGGGAGGTAGGCGGAAGACACGGGGCCTGCGTGCCTGCCGGCACGGCGCTTTTTCTTGAAGTTCCGATTATGGATTGGACTACGAAATATGGCAAACGGTGCCAACGCACAATTTCGGTCGCGGATATTCTGGGCGACGGCCGCCCTGGCACTGCTTGGTGCATCGGTGGGCAGCGAAGGGCTCGCGGACCAGCTCCCTGACGCCGCTCAGCGGCAAAGCGGAGCAATGTCGATAGCAAAGGGCAATTCGGAGCTGATCGGCGGCAACGCCAGTTCGGCGCTGATCAATTATCTCACGGCCCGACGCACGTTTGCGCGTCTCCTGGCGGACGCTCCGGAAGATCGCGAGCGAATGCGCGATCTTTCCGTGGCGCTGGAAAAAATTGGCGATGTCTACGTCCTTCAGGGCGATCTGGCCGGAGCGCTGACAAGCTTCAGGAAGGCACATGCGCTGGCCGAGCGCCTCGCTCGGGAGGATCCCGGAAGCAGCGAATTGCAAAGCGACCTCTCCGTCACTCACGAAAGAGTGGGCGACGCGTTCTTCGCGCAGGGAAGTCTCAGTCGAGCCCTGGCCAGCTACACGGCGTGCCATGCCATCAGGGAACGGCTGGCCAAGAGCGACAAGTGGAATACCGATTGGCAGCGGAACCTCTCTGTCTCGCATAACAAGCTCGGCGATGTGCTCACGTCACAGGGACGCCTGGCAGAGGCGCTGACACACTATGACGCGGGACACGCGGTCAGGGACCATCTAGTCAAGGCGGACCCTGGAAATCCGAGGGCCGAACGCGACCTTTCCGTGGCATATGAAAAGATCGGCGACGCACTCCGTGCTCAGGGCAACCTAAGCGGTGCGCTGGCACGCTACGAGGCCGCGCTGGCGATAAGGGAGCGGCTTGCGCAGGCCGACCCTGGAAACACCGAACGGCAGCGAGATCGGGCTGTTCTGTACGACAGGATCGGCGACGTTGCGCGAGACCAGGGCAACGTGAGCGAGGCGCTTTGGCGGTATCGAATCGCCCTCGCAGTCGCCCAGCGGCTCGCCAAGATCGATCCCACCAATACCGAATGGCAACGCGACCTGTCGATATCGCAGGAGAAAGTTGGCGACGGTCTTCGCGCGCAGGGCCTGTTGGCGCAGGCGTTAGCGCTCTACAGCGATGTCCTTTCCATTCGGGAGGCACTATCCCAGGCGGAACCTGCAAGCGCCGGCCGGCAGCGGGACCTGCACGCAGCACTGCGACGGATTGCCGAGATCGGCATCACTCGCGGCAACCTGGCCTCGGCACTCGAGGACCTGCGGCGCGCGTGCGCGATCATGGAGCGTCTTGCGCACGAAGATCCCGAAAACGAAAGCTGGAATCGCGATCTCGCGGTTTGCCGGGAGTTCGTTGGCGACGCTCGCATGGCTCAGGGCAGGCCGGCCGAAGCCCTCGCGAGTTACATGAGCTCCCTGTCTACTCTCGAACGGCTCACCAGGGCCGACCCTAGCAACGCCGCACTTCGCCGCGATCTCGCTGTCTCGAATTTCAAAGTCGGCCGGTTCCTCCATTTGCAGCACGACCTACCGGAAGCGATTGTGCGCTATTCCACTGCGCTCAATTTGGCATCGAGCCTTTCCGAGGCCGATCCCAAAAACACCGTGTGGCAACGCGATGTGGCGATCGCCAGGGGCTCCATCGGCAGTGTCCACATGGCCGAAGGCAATCTTGATGCGGCCGCGCGAGAGTACAGCGCGCATTTCGAGATCGTTTCAAGACTGGTGACAGGCGATCCGGATAACTCGGTCTGGCAGGGCGACCTTTCGGCGTCCTATCTCAAGCTCGGTGACGTGCTTCGTGCGCAGGACAGGTTCAGCGAAGCGCTCCCGAAATACCGCGCGGGGGTGGACATCGCCAAGAAGCTTGCGCAGCGCGACCCCGGAAACGACGAATTGGCACGCGATCTGGCGGTTGCCTACGCCAAGCTCGCGCGCTGGCATCGACAAGCGGGCAACATGTCTCATGCATTGACGTTCTTTCGAGAGGGGCACGCAATCATGGAGCGCATCGCAAGGCTCTCGCCGGAGCATGTCGGCTGGAGGGATGACCTCGCGTGGTTCGATGCACAGATCGCCAAGCTGAGAGAATAGTGGAGACGCCTCCTGCCATCTCAAGCGCTCGAAATGCCAGCGTTACTGACATCCTGCTGAGATTGCATGTTGGGATGGCGTGGACGCCTATGTTCAATACTCTGAGTTGCAGGGTTCGGTCGCGAACCGCCGTTCGATATCCGGTTTCTCGAGTCTCGGTCCACCAATGTTAGTCCTTACCGCCATTCTGTTGCTGCTGTTAGGAATAGCGTTGGGCTTGGCCCGCCGTCCCTGGTGGGAGATCGGCGTCCTGGCACTCCTGTCCTGCGGCGTTCTGCAGGCGACAGAGTTCTGGATAGGTGATTGGCGTCGTCAAGTCGGCCTGCTTGCCAACGAACACCTCTTCCAGCCGAACGCTATCGCGTGGCTGCTGGTCGGCTTCGGCGCCTATGTTTGCTATGGAATGGCGTTCCTGTATTCACGCCGACACTTGACGCGAGGCTCGCGATCGGATCGGTGAACATTCAACCGAAAAGCCTGCTGCGCTTCCGATGAGACGATGCGGCTCGGCTCGGTCATCGACAATGTGAGGACCTGTGCGCCGTTTTCTGAGCCATAGTTGCCGATATGGCACATGCCTGGCCGACAACAGCAATATAGTTGTCCTCCGTAGTGCGAAGGAACCCGTGCGTCACCACCCCAACTTGCGGGTGCGGGCGCACAAGTCGAAGACGCAAACGCACGGGAAGCTATGAAATCTGACGAGCGAAGGGATCTCCAAATCGAATCCAATCAAATATAGTTAGCATATCACGACCGACACGAGCTTGACGCCTAATATCAGAAATTTATCAGATCGCCGGACTTCAAGAGGTACCCATGAAATGCGAAGAGATTGACTGGGGTCACTCCATCGAACAACAGATTGAGCAGATCGTCGTTGCGACTGCCATTGCCTGCAAGCTTGTGCGCCAGATCGCATCCAAGAACGCCGCACATCCCGAGCTGGTTACGAAAGAGAACTACGCATGTTTTCAGTCGGTCATTCATTCCTTGACGCGACTAGCATGCGAGGTCGAAGCGAGTCCAATGTACAAGGATGCACTGGGCGAGTTGCGCAACAGACAGCTGCGGAAGCAGCGGCGGTTGGTCGCCAAGCACTTCGGCCATCATCTCACATAGCAAGCGATCTTGCTGCTTCGAAGCGGCGCACGACCTGCGAAAGCCGCTCATGGCGCCCCAGTTACCGCTTTCTTTAAATACGAGGCGCCTTCAAGGTGGACGGCTCCTCTGCGGTTGGTTTCAATCGGCGGAGTCCGAAGTGGTTGTGTGCCATACTTCACGCGGATAGGGGCGAGAGAACGTTGAGCGAGACCATGGCCTATTTTGCCAGAAGTTCGGCACGTAGAGGGAGCACCGTAAAGGCAATCGTCCCTACGATGCCATACCGCGACCCGACGGCAATGGTTAACTGGCTCTCCGAAGCGTACGGCTTTGAGAAGCGTCGCTTTGTCAGTGATGAGAACGGCGAGTTTCAGTTCGCGCAGCTCGCGTTCGGCGACAATACGATCATGGTGGTTCGGGCCGACGATGCGAGGTTCGAACGGCTCATTGTGCATCCGGATCGGATCGGCGGCGTTGAGACCCAGGCCTGCTATCTGGTCGTGTCCGATATCGACGCTCACTATGCCAGAGCGACCGCCAAAGGCGCTGAGATTGTTTCCAAGATGGAGGGCAGGGATCGCGGCGATCGCAGCTACGCAAGCCGGGACCCGGAAGGCCACATTTGGATGTTTGGCACGTATGATCCCTATGAGGGTCGACATATAGACAAGAGGGACGATCGACGCACTACCATCGGAAGCGCGCTACGCGCACCATTGTTGACGCTGGCCGGCGCTCTGGCGATCGCCGCGGGCGTGTGGATTTACTTGGATAGGCTGGCAGCCTTCAAAGCGGACCTACTTGGTTTGGCGACGACGGAGCTTAGTGCTGTGCGGGGAGCGGATGCCGATGCAAAGCATACCGCGAAGGAGCTCCTGCAAGTCCGGGTGGCAAAAGAGACCGTAGAGCGCAAGCTTTCTCAGACACGCGCTGCTCTGGAGTCAGCGCTACAAGGAGAGAAAGAAGCGCGCGATTTGTTGGCTCAGGAGATGCGATCAAGAGGTGTCCTCACCCGCACGGTGGAAGATCAGTTGCGGCAGGAGCGCATCGCCAGGTCAGCCGTGGAACAGGCGGCGAAGGATGCGACGGACCAGTTGACTCGAGGGCAATTGGCCAAATCGGCCGCCGAGCGTCTTGCCAAGGAGATGACAGACAGATTGGAACTGGAGCGAAGGGCGCGTGCGCTCGCTGAGCATTCTGTCCAGAGTGCAATGGCCGAGCTGGCGCGCGAGCGCAGCGCAAAGGCCGCTGCCGAACTCGCGGCAAGTGAGTTGCGCAACCAGCTCACAGCCACTGGCCCACCGCCTCAAGGGCTCCTGGCGCTCCGCGAGCAGCTGGAAGGGGAACGCCGAGCCAGGCAGCGGCTCGAGCGCGCGGCCAAGGACGCTCAACTGCAACTCACTCAGGAGAAGTATACTCGAGATTCCACCGAGCGCGCACTCAAGCAGGTGCAAGACCGGTTGGAGCAGACGCAAGACCGACTGGCGGCCGCTTCGTGCTGGGCTTGCCCGTCCGGGGCACCTTGCTCGAAGCCGATGTAGAGGCATTGCAAGCCACGACCGCTTCGAACCGCATCCACCGGTGGCGTCTAGGTTAGCAGCACCGTGCGAGGCCGGCGTCCCTTCGGACGTGACGCCGTGTCCCTTACGTCTACTAGATATTGTTTGTCAGTTTTCTATCAGATTTTGTCGTCCTGTTGCGACCAAGGCACAGCTTAGGCTCATCGTTATTGCTACCATGCGGGCGTGGACAGTGATGGCTTATTTTGAGGAAAGGACACATTCATGGACTCGTATCTATTGCAAATTGTTGCCGCAATCGTGCCTGTCGTTCTGATAATCGCGCTGGAATGGGTCGACAGTTGAACGGTTGACCCGTTTTTTCAGGCCCGAGTTGGTGGCGTGTGCCGAGACCGGGCCTGTTCCCACGGGTGCCTAGTCGGTTGCGTCAGGCTCCAGAGAGCACGGACTACGAACATGTGGCCGACTAACCTGGGCCCGCCTGCGCGCGATCCTGCTCCGGACGGATCAGATGAGAAGAAATCCAAACGTCGGCTGGTTAGGAGTGATTCTTTGGCTGCTCATCCTGGCGGTGCCTTTGCGCTAAGCAATCCGCAAGACAGATCGTCATACGACGTCCGTGCCGCAATTCGGCGGCGGAGCGCGCGGCGGGACATGCTTATCAAGTCAAGCGTCATCGCCGCCCTGCTTGGAGCGGGCTTGTACGTCGCCTACAGCTATCTCCTCTAGCACATTGCTGACATCGCGGCATGGCAGGACGCTATCCTCCCTGCGACGGTCTTAGGACACTCCGATAGAGCACCGCCTGTTCTGCCACATCACCCAGAACTGGCGCGGCCGGCCGCTGACGGACCGCCTCGCCGTGGTGGAGCTGATCGGCGCCACCACGACCAAGACCGGCCTCAAGGTCGAGTGTGTGCTCGACGAGCGCATCTACGAGAAGGCCATCAAGGTCCCTGACGCTGAG
>Ga0070705_100000488_pt1 | contig 22826 bp, 20 predicted proteins | sample KBSK5253metaG_FD_65455 | JGI IMG/M metagenome (GOLD analysis project Ga0070705, IMG submission 65455) | Corn, switchgrass and miscanthus rhizosphere microbial communities from Kellogg Biological Station, Michigan, USA - KBS K5-25-3 metaG | ecosystem: Host-associated > Plants > Roots >... | reverse complement strand
CGAGGCGGTGCTGTTCGCGGCCGACCACGGCTCGCCGGCGCGGGCCGTCGCGCTCGGCCGGCGCGTCTGGCGGTCGGCGCCGAGCGTGCGCTCGGCCGACGCGCTGGGCTGGGCGCTGACGCGCGCAGGCCGGCCGGTGGAGGGCCTGCCCTGGGCGCACCGCGCGCTGCGGCTCGGTTCGCGCGACCCGCTGTTCCGCTACCACGCGGGAATCGCCGCGCGGGCCGTGGGGGCGCGGGCGGCGGGCGCGGGCGCCGCGGGTGCGCGGGCGGCGGGGGAGCGGGCGGTGGGTGCGGGCGCCGCCGATGCAAGGGCGGAGGCGGCGCGCGACCTGCAGATCGCTGCGGCCGGGCGCGGCGCGCTCTCGCCGCTCGCGTATCGACGCGTGCAGGAGGCGCTGCGATGAGCGCGCGCGTCTGCCCGAGCGTACGGATGCGCCGGCCCGCGCAGGCGACTCGCGCTGGACGCGCGCGGTGGGCGCGGCTTGCGCGGCTGGCGGTTCCGCTTGCACTTGCGACCGCGCTCGTTGCGCCGCCCGCGAGCGCGCCGGCGCACCCGCTCGGCAACTTCTCGATCAACCACCTCTCGACGGTGCGGATCTCCGCCGACCACGTCGACGTCCGCTACGTGCTCGACCAGGCAGAGATCCCGACCGTCCAGGAGCACTCGCTGTCGGACGCCGAGCTCGTGCGGCGCAAGCGCGCCGAGGTCGCGCGGCGACTTGAGCTGACGGTCGACGGTCGTCGCGTCGCGCTGCGACTCGCCGCTGCGCCGCGGCTGTCGTTCCCGCCCGGCGCGGGCGGGCTGCGCACGACGCGGCTCGTGCTGACGCTGCGCGCGCCCGTGCGCGATCCGCGCAGCGTGCGTCTGCACGACGGCACCTTCCCCGACCGCGTCGGCTGGAAGGCCGTTGTCTCGGCGCCCGGCGCACGGACCGCCGTGCGCACGGATGCGCCGTCCGGGGATCCGACGCACGGCCTGCGCCGCTATCCGGTCGACCTGCAGTCGAGTCCGCTCGACCGCCGCGACGCGCGCTTCGCCGTGCGTCCCGGCGACGGCACGGTGACGGCGCCGGCGGCGCCGGGCGGGTCGTACTCGACGAGCCGCGCCGAGGGCACCGAGGGCTTCGCCGGCCTGTTCGCGGATGCCGCCTCCGGCCAGCGCGTGCTGCTGCTCCTCCTGCTGGCTGCCCTCGGTTGGGGTGCGCTCCACGCGCTCTCGCCGGGGCACGGGAAGGCGATGGTCGCTGCCTATCTGGTCGGCACGCGCGGCAGGGCGCGGCACGCTGTGGGGCTCGGTGCGACCGTCACGGCGACGCACACGATCGGCGTCTTCGCGCTCGGGCTCGTAACGCTCGCACTGTCGCAGTACGTGCTGCCGGAGGACCTGTATCCGTGGCTCACGCTGGCGTCTGGGCTGATGGTCGCGGGCGTTGGGGCGGGCGTGCTGCGGGCGCGCGTGCGGAGTGCGCGGCAGGGGCATCTGCACGCGCACCGCGCCGATCGCGACGACCGCCGCGCGCATGGTCACCACCACGGCGACGGCCACGCTCGCGGCGACGGCCACCACCATCACCACCCCGACGAGCCCGGCGTGCGCGGGATCCTCGCGATGGGCGCGGCCGCCGGCCTGATCCCGTGCCCGTCCGCGCTCGTCGTACTGCTCGCCGCGATCTCGCAGCACCAGGTGGGGCTCGGCCTGCTGCTGATCTTCGCCTTCAGCCTCGGCCTGGCCGCGACGCTGACCGTGCTCGGGCTCGCCGTCGTCTCCGCGCGGCGGCTGATCCCGAGCGGCCTCGCGTCGGGACGGCTCGCGACGACGCTGCCCGCCGTCTCGGCGCTGCTGATCGTGGTGGTCGGCTGCGTACTGACTGCCAAGGCCGTCCCGGGCGTGACATGAACCGAACCGCAATCATGAGGGAGAGGACCACATGAGCTTCGAATTCCTGTTCAAGCTCGTCGAGGGGATCGACGACCGGCTCACTGGCCTCTTCGCGGGCGCACCGCTGCTGGTCGCACTCGCGATCGCGTTCGCGCTCGGGCTGCGGCACGCCTCTGACCCCGACCATCTCGTCGCCGTCACGTCGCTCGTCGCGGCGGAGAACGGCGATACAAGGCAGGCAGCGCGCCTCGGCGCGTGGTGGGGGGCCGGCCACGCTGGGGTGCTGCTGGCGCTCGGGCTGCCGCTGCTGTTCCTGAAGGGCGAGCTGCCCGCGTGGCTCGAGCAGGGGGCGGAGAAGGCGGTGGGCGTAGCGATCCTGGCGCTCGCCGTGCGCGTGATCGTCAAGTGGCTGCGCGGCGACTACCGCGCGAGCGCGCACGCGCACGGTGACGGCCATGACCGCCGCCGCCACCTGCGCCGCGGCGCCGGCGCCGACCACCGCCACGCGACCGTCCGCACGCCCGCGCAGGCGCTCTCGATCGGCATGCTGCACGGCTTCGCGGGCACAGGCGCGGTTGTCGTGCTGCTGATCGCCGCATTGCCGACGCAGCTCGAGGCGGCGCTCGCACTGGCGATCTTCGCGCCGATGTCGATGGCCTCGATGGCGCTCTGCACAAGCGCCTTCGCCTGGCTCCTCACCCGCCCCGCCGTCGAGCCCGTCTACCGCACGATCCTGATCCCGAGCCTCGGCCTGTTCGGCGTGCTGTTCGGGCTCTGGTATGTCGGGGTGTGAGAGGCGAATGCATTTGGCCGGACTCCTTGTGCTTTACGACCGCGCGCTTGCGCGTGTGGCAACCGCTGAGGCGATCGGCTAGCGTGACCGGCGTAATCGACGAGGCGACCATCATCGAGGCGGGGCGTCGGCTCTCGGAGGCAGCGCCGGGCGCGCGTGTCGTGCTGTTCGGTTCGCACGCGCGGGGCGACGCGGGGCCGCGCAGTGACTTGGACTTCCTCGTGGTGGAGCGGGAGGTCGAGAATACGGCCGTGGAGTCGGTGCGGCTTGATCGCGCGCTTCGGGGTCTCGGCGTCGCGGCGGATGTGGTCGTCGTTCGCGAGCGCGACGTCGAGGAGTGGCGCAATGTGCGTGGCAGCCTGGTCCATGCGGCGCTTGCCGACGGTCGCGTCCTCGTCGCTTGATGGCAAGTCAGCGCGATCTGGCCGACGAGCTGCTCGCCCTGGCTGTTGACGACGCGTGGCGCGCTCGTCGAGCTGTCGACGAACGCGGGCGCTCCGCTGCCGCCGGAGCTGTCGGAGGTCGATCGGCTCACGCCGTTCGGCGTGGGCCTGCGGTACGGCGCCTTGGACGACCTGGTTCCGGTCGCGCGGGCGACCGCGATTGCGTGGGCAGCGCAGACGATCGCCTGGGCCCGCACCATTCTCGACGGCGCGAGCTGACACTGCGCGCCGCGGGAACGAGCCGTTGAGGCGAAGGCCAGCGGCCGCCGGACGGTTTGCACAACGTCCAACAGCCCCCGAGAAATGCGATCGAGTGGACTCGAACCACCACGGGCCATACGGCCCACAAGGCCCTCAACCTTGCGCGTCTACCAATTCCGCCACGATCGCAGGCGTGGAGGGGCAGTATAGGGGAGGGCCCGTTGCGGATCCGTCCGACGGCGCTGTAGACTGGTCGAACACACGTTCGTCTTGGAATCCGCACTGGGAGCGCGTTGCCCGATGGTCGACCTCACGAAGCGCCAGCAGGAGATCTTCGAGTTCATCAAGCGCTATTCCGCGCGCCATGGCTATCCGCCGACGGTGCGCGACATCGGCAAGGCGGTCGGCCTCGCCTCGTCCTCGACGGTCCATGCGCACCTCGCGAACCTCGAGAAAGTTGGGCTCCTGAGGCGCGACCCGACGAAGCCGCGTGCGATCGAGCTGCTCGACCGCGCGGTCGAAGGCGTCCGCAACGCGGTGCGTCCGCCCGGCCTGCCGCTTGTCGGCCAGGTCGCCGCCGGCCAGCCGATCCTCGCTGAAGAGAACGTCGAGGAGTACATCCAGACGCCCGGCGTCGTCGGCGGCGAGGACGGCGAGTATGTGCTGCGCGTGCGCGGCGAATCGATGAAGAACGTTGGGATCCTCGAAGGCGACCTTGTCGTCGTGGCGCCGCAGGACACGGCGCGCAACGGCGAGATCATCGTCGCGCTGGTCGGCGAGGAGGCGACCGTCAAGACCTTCTACAGAGAGTCCGACCACATACGACTCCAGCCTGAGAACGACGCGATGGAGCCGATACGCACGCGCGAGGTGCGGATCCTCGGCAAGGTGGTCGGCCTGATGCGGAGCATGTGAGGCCATGCTGCTCGCGGAGCGCATCGAGCGGCCGGCGGCGCTCTTCGGCCCAGCCGAGGCGGAGGTGCGCAGGCCGACGGCGGACGCGGAGGCGCGCGAGCGCGCAGGCTGTCTGAGCGGTGGGCCGACGCTCGACGACGCGATCGTCGGCGCCTGGGAGGGCCTCGCTGCTCGGGTCGTCGTGGCATGTCCGCTGTGCGGCGGCGCGCTGCGTCCGCACGCCGCTCCCGACGCGGTCGGTGGTCGCTGCAGTGACTGCGGCACGACGCTCGACTGAGCGGCGTTCGGGCGCGGCCGCGCAGCGCGTCATGCAGTGGTTGCGCACCGCGGCGCGCGAGCTACGCTTCTCTGTGCAAGTGCTGACCAAGCAGTCGCGGAGGTTCGTCCTTCGAGGAAAGTCCGGACATCACAGGGCAGGGTGGTCGGTAACACCGACCCGGGGAAACCCGCGGGAAAGTGCCACAGAAATGACACCGCCTACGTCCACCGCACGGTGGGCCGGCAAGGGTGAAATGGTGCGGTAAGAGCGCACCGGCGCCGCGGTGACGCGGCGGCCAGGCAAACCCCACCCGATGCAAGGCCAAGCCGGACCGTTCGCAGGTTGCCCGCCAAGGTCCAGGTCGGCCGCACAGATGGATGACTGCTCACGACAGAATCCGGCTTACAGGTCAGCTAAGGAAATGCCCCGCTCCGGCGGGGCTTTTCTATGGCCTGAGTCGCCCGAACTCGTCAGGGTTGCCTTGGCAGGTGCCCTGGCTGCGATCTATGTCGTGTACGTCTGTGCGGATCGCTCGGCTCGGACGCCCGGCCTCTGAGGTGGCCGGCAGCGCTCCAGGCCGCGCAGGGGCGACGCTAGCAGCGGGTTCGGTGGGCATGCAAGGCGTTCGAGGTCCCGATTCCCGCCGGGCCGGGGCTGATGACAGATAGCTGGTGGCCACGAGCAGGCACGGCGCGGTGAACCCGTCTGACTCCCTAGATCCAGCGCTCCTCAACGGGGCTCCATCGCATCACGCCGTCTGCTGCCAGACCGTCGAGGAACGCCACGACTGCATCGACAACGTCCGAGAAGCGGTCCGGGAGCACGTCGAGTCCTACGCGTGCGCGGAACGCCATCCACGATCGCTGGCGGCTCTCGCGCAGCGTCTCCAGCAGCGGTCCCAGCGGGCGGAGCTCGACGTCGCGGTGCTCGGCGACGGTGCGCAGCGCCGATCGCATGGTGGTGGCCTCGATCGGGTGGACGCGCGAGAGGAGGTAGACGTCGGCGTAGTCGCGGTCGCGGGTGTTGGCGTCTCCGAGGCTCAGCATCGTGATTGCCTTCTCGGCGATCACGCTCTCCAGCGGGTAGCCGAGCAGCGCGAAGCCGTCGTCGTCGAGCAGTGCTGGGTAGTCGATGCGTTGCGGCACGATCGGGTCGCCGAACGACAGGTCCACGGTGAGTCGCAGCTTGGCGCCGGCAAGGCCGGCCGGCAGCTTGACGCGCACGCCGGGGTAGTCGGCGTCCTCGCGGATCTGCTCGATCGTCATGGCTGGCGAATCGAAGACGACGCCGTCAGGCATCGGGATCGTCGCGATCTCCTCGATGACCGCTCGGATCGCCTGCGGCTCGTTGACGAGTCCCCGCACGAGCAGGTCGGCGTCGCGCGTGGGGCGGCGGACGTCGAGGACGGCGAGCAGCATGCCGCCTTTGAGCACGAAGCGCTGTGAGAGCGACGACGCGGCCAGTCGTGCGAGGAAGCGTTCGTGGACGTAGAGCTCGAACAGCTGCTGGCTCGTGCGGCCCTGTTCGCGTGCGAGTCGCTGCAGCGCGGCGTATGCCTGGTGTGGTGTGCGCTCGTTCATGCCAGCAGCGGCTCCATCGCGGCTGCCAGGACTGTGCCCGCTCGCAGCCGGCGCGCAAGGGAGAGCAGCTCACCGGGGCGTGCGGCTTCGCTCTGCAGGTAGCGGCGCAGCGCGGAGAGCGCCTGGTCGCGACCGACCTGGGTGCGGAGCCGCAGGAGGTCCACGACGGTTCGCTCCCGCGAGCTGATCGCGATCGTCTCGCCGGACTCGATCCGCCGCAGCTCGCGGCCGAGCTCGAACGTGGCGGCGGCGAAGACGTGCACCTGCGTCGGCGGGTAGGCGATCCGCGGGCGGTGCCGGCCGCGAGGCACGGCGAAGTGCACCGCGGCGGGCAGCTCGTCGGTCAGGTCCCAGTAGCTCGCAGCGGAGTTGAGGCAGACCATCCCGTCGGGCACGCGCCGGCAGACAGCGAGCAGATCGAGGTGGGCGGTGGCCGGGGCATCGGCGACGCGGTAGATGCCACGGGAGATCTCGACGAGGGTGCCGCCGTCGCGCAGGCCGTAGAGGTCGTCCCAGCGTGCGCCGCCGGCGATCAGCTCAGCCGAGGAGATCGTTCCTCCCGCGTCGCGCGCGAGCTCCAGGACACGTTCCGGTCGCATGGATGAAAGTCTACACATGAAAGATCTATGTGTGATGGATTTCATCCTTGCTCCGTTCATCAGGCCAACGAAGCCCACAAGGTTCAGGCAGGGCCGGCGGCCTTGCCGATACCGTCGGCGTGTCGACGCAGCTCATCGGCCGCGAGGCAGGCCACTTCGCGGATCGCCGCTTCAGAGAGCGCCGACGCCCTGGACCGCTATGGGTGCCTGACGACGCGGCATCTCCACCGCGCGGCGTGCCGCGACATGACCGAGCGGTGGACCCAGGAGCTCATGAGCGAGCTGCACCGGGCGGCGCTGGTGCAGTGGCAGCCCACGCAGCTCGATCTGCGCTGCAGACGCGGTCCCGGAGGCAGCTCGCCGAGGCTGTGGTCACTGACGGCGCGCGGCTTCAGGCTCGGACAGGAGTCGCCTGGCCTCCAGCAGCCGGTGATACCAAGAACTCGCCGCTGGTTTCGCCGCAAGGCTGAGACGCCGATGCGGCTGCGGCACGACTTTCACGTTGTCGCCTGGGAGCAGGCGTTCAGCACGCGCATCCGGGATGGCGTCCGTGTCACCCAGGTCCTGACGCCGCGGTACGCGGAGGGGCAGCTGGCCCCGCCGAGGATGCATGACCTGCAGGGTCGCGCGTCGCGGCCGATGGAGCTGCGCGACATCTGGCTGGGGGAGGGTTACGCGTTCGCCGAGGTCCCACAAGGCCCGTTCGAGCACCGGCTGTTCCCCGACGTCGTCATGCGCCTGGAGATCGCGGAGCCGCTCTTCGACCGCGATGACCCGTTCCGCTGTGACCTGCTCGTTGAGGTCGACATGACGAGACGGCCGGCGTACAACGAGAGGAAGCTCGTCGCATACGACGCGTTCCTTACGGGCTGGGGACTCGCCCATCCGCGCACGCTGGAGCTCGGAACGCGGCCAGTCGTGGTGTTCACGAGTCCGGACTGGACGCGGGTCCGCGGGCTGATGCGAGTCGCCGATCGCGTGATGACCGGACGCATCGGACGGCTCGGGACACCGCCGCACGAGTGGTACTTCCCAGGTCGTGACCACATCCTGTTCACCACCGAGGAGGAGATCCACCACGGCTCCCTCCTCGCGTGCCGGCTGCCGAGGCCGCGGCATTCCGCGACCAGGGTGTGGCGCAGTGGATGCTGGATGCCATGGACGGCATCACGCGCAATACCGAGCGAGACCTCGATGCGCATCTGGTGGAGGTCGGTGATCCGGTGCTCTTGAGAGGCACCGGCGCCACGTGCCGCTGCCGGTTCGTGACGCGCGACGGCAACGGACGACCTCGGGTTGCACAGCTTGTGGACCGTCTCGCCGCGCAGATCGTCGAGTACTGCTTCCCCCGCTCGCGCATCGACGAGGCGTATGTTCACGCGCTGAAATCAGGCTCCCCCGAACAGATCGTCCGGCTGCAGGCCGAGGCGCGCAGCCTCTTTACGCATCTTGCGAACTCTGGCGAGGGTGGAGGTCAGCTACGGAAATGCCCCGCTCCGGCGGGGCTTTTCTATGGCGTGCGTCGCTGAGACTCGTCAATGGGAAATCCGCCCGCCGGATCGAAAGGAGGGCTGTCTCGCAACGGACTGGAAAGAAGGCATCTGCCGGACGATTGCGACAAGATCTCGTGCGCAATGTCACCTCGGCGGGGGCCCATCGCTCGCATTCGGCCTGTGCACGCACTCGCGCGCATGCGCAAGCTCTGCGTGCTGGAGACGCGCCTGACAGAGGACGAGGTGGTCGCGGTCTTCTTCGCCGCGCTGTCGCGGCACGGCGACCCTACCTCAGGCCCGGCCTGGGTGCCGACGCCGGTGCCAGCGCGCCTCCGGGAGGACGCCTCCGACGAGCGCTCGCTCATTGCCGCCGCGCGCATCCGGTACGGCGCTGTCTCCGCGCCGCTGCTCGTGTGCGCGGTCGGGCCGACCTACTCGCACCAGCGCCGCGAGGTGCACGTCGGCGGCGTGCGCGACACGGCGCTCGGCTGGACCGACGAGCTGATCGTCGCCCGGCAGGCGGTCCGGGTCGCCCGCGAGCTACGCCGCGCCGACCCAACTGCGAACTACGGCTGGATCGCCTTGAACGAGGCCCCGCTCAGGCTCTGAGACGCTCGCGGGCTTGAGGCTGGGCGCGCCACCCGGGCGCGCTCAGACCCACGGCGCGCAGTCTCCCTGCTCCGGCGTCACCGGCGGTGGCTCGCGCGTCGACCATTCGTCGTCGTGGTGCACGGGCCGGCCGGGCGCAAGCTCCTCTTCCGCGACGCCGTCCCATTCGAGCAGGTCGAGCCGTCCGAGTGCGCCGCCGGTCACCCAGCGGAACGGGCGGCGGTCGCGCAGCAGACGCAGTCGCAGGTGCAGGAGCGCTCCACCGGTGCGCGCCGGGCGCGTGGACGCGACGGACCGGAGGCGTGCCCACGAGCGGTTCGGGAATGCCAGCACGGCCTCGGCACGCAGGTGGTCGACATCGCTCTGGAGCGCCCGCGCACGATCCTCGAGGATCACGTCGCAGCCGACCGGCGCGATCGCGCCGAGCAGCAGCTCGATCCGCCTTCGCGTCTCGCCGCGCACCCACGCCGCCCAGCGTTCGTCGACGGCGTCCGCAACGACCTGCACCGGAACCGCAACGAGCAGGTCCGGAACGGCGTACGACAGCTCCTCCCCGTCGTGCAGCCACGCGGCGCGGCGCCACCGCGGCGTGCGGTCCGGCTCGCCGGACTCGGGGTCGCAGATCGGGGTCACGGGCGGCACGAATGCCACGACGTGACCCTGCGCGTGAGCCTCCACAAGCAGCACGTCGTTGCTGAGCGGCGCGGCGTGCAGCTCCCACGTCCCCTCGCGAGCACGCATGCGCCCGAGCGCATGCCAGCGGCGGCGCAGCGCCCCGAGCGGTCCGCGTGCGCGGTCCCGCGCCCGGCGCAGGGCCCGCACGAGCTGCCGCGTCAGCGCCGCCGGCGGGCGCGCTGCTCGTGCGAGGTGACGTGGTCGCAGGCTCATGGTGAGATCCGCGGTCTCCCGGTCCGCGGTCTAGGCGGGACGAGCATCGACAGGCGGCGGCGCGGCCGGAAGACCTCTCGGGGGGCAGAGGCGAGATGTTGGATGTCATCCCTGCTCGGGCGTTGACAGCCTCGCTGCCGTTGCCCAAGATCGACCGCCTGCTCAACAAAGCGGGTGAACGCCCCCGCGACCGTCGAAAGGGAGGAGGAGCGATGGGGCGCCACACCGAGCTGCGCCTTTCAGCCGAGGATCCCTCCCTCGTCCCGGACATTGTGCGGGACGAGGCCATGCCGGTGTTCGCCGATCTGGTCGACGACCCGCGCGAGTGGCCTCGGAGACATCGCAACAACTCGACGATGTGCGCCGATGAGATCCTCGAGCACATTGGCGCCTTCATCGAGAGAATCACCTTCCACTTCGACGAGCTCTCGCGCGACTCGCTGCCGCTGACCGGCGAGATTGCCGAGCTGATGGAGACCTTCGCCGGCCTCCCGCGGGACGCGGATGACCTCCATCGCGTCGTCTTCTGGCCGCTCTCGCAGCTCGCGCCGCTCAGCATGCTTGCGCGTCGGGCCGCGCGCGACACGTGGGTTCGCATCCACAGCGCCGAGTTCGTGATCGAGCACCGGCGCAAGAGCGGAGCCAAGGACGGCGTGCTGCCCTGGGTCTACTCAAACCTCGGCTACGGCGGGCGCGCAAACGTGATCGCGCTCGTCGTCAACGGCCTGATCCAAGGTGTCGGCGGCGGTGGCTTCCGCCCATTCACGGCAGCGGTCAACGCGCGGCCGCTGATGCGCATGGGCGGCGAGAGCGACGACGCGATGATCGCGCGGCACGCGCGCGACATGCTGACGGACTTCCGCGAGGTGATTCGGCGGCTGGCCGCGGCCAGGGAGACGTCGGCGGCAATGACACTCCAGCAGATGCCGTTCATCGTTTCCCACCAGGACTACGGCGCTCCGCTGAGACGCGGCGAGCGGCCGCCTGTCGCGTCGCACTTTACGCCCGGGACCAGCTACGCGTTGATGGCCACGCTCGCCCGCGCCGGGCGTCCCGTCGCCGCGACGATCGACCCGCGCCGCGGCCTTGAGGCGCGCAACACGGCGCAGGGACGTCTGCGCTACGAGACACAGGGCGGGCGTCCGCTCGACCAGCGTGAGCTCGTGAGGCGCGCGGACGAGCTCGCGCGTACCGGCGCGCTCGACCGCCGCTTCGCGCGGCGCCTCGAGCGCGGGCTGAACGCGCGGATCTTGCCAACCGCCCCCGGCGGGGTGCCGCTCGTACATCTGCTCGGCCGGCTGCAGCTGACCGGCGACGGCGTCCACGGGGCGGTGCCGGTCGCCGGTCACGGGCTGCTGCGGCTCGAGCCGATGAGCGACGCGCAGGTGTGGATGCTGCGCGTGCCGAGAGGTCACTCGTATGCAACGACACTGGACGCGATCCAGCGCCGGCAGGCGATCGAGGCGCGGCTCGCGCACGAGCGCTGCATCGCGCGCTGGCGCGAACGGGCGGCTGCGCTGTTCGTGCTCCACGGCCGCGGCGCGACCTCGCTGCGCGCCGGGATCGAGGCCGTAATGGAGGTCGCGAACCTCGTGTATGTCTTCGCCGCCCTCGGTGGCCGCTACTAGGGAGCGAAGTCGCATCCGCCCCCCGTCGCGGGGGCGGATCGCGATGCCGCCACCCGCACGGGCTGCGGACGGCGCCTCCCGCGTGCAGGCTCGTCGTAACGCGTCGGACGGTGCGCCGACGGAGCCCACGACGAAGGAGCCGCCGCGATGACTGAAGTCGCCTACCAACCGGTCCACCTGGAGCTGCCTCCCGAGCAGCCTGGGCCGTTCGCCCCCTGCATCCTCCTGCTCGACGCCTCGTCGTCGATGTCCTCGTGCATCCACGAGGTGAACAACGGCCTTGACGACCTGCAGCGGACGATCGAGGAGGACGAGCTCGCGCGCAATCGCGCCGACATCGCCTTGATCGAGATCAAGTCGCAGGCGAGCTGCATCGTGCCGCCCACGCTCGGGCGCGACTTCATCGCCCCCACGATGAACGCCTCGGGCACGACCGCGATCGGCGCCGGCCTGACGCTGGGCCTGAGAACGCTCCGCGATCGGCGCTTCGAGTACCGCGCGAACGGCTGCCGGGCGTTCACGGCGATGATGTTCCTGATCACCGACGGGAAGCCGACGGACCGCTGGGAGAGCGCCGCGGCCGAGGTGCACCGGCTGGCCGGCGTGGGGCGGCTGGAGTTCTTCGGGATTGGCACCTCGAGCGCCGACATGGCGACGCTCGCGCAGATCAGCCCGCCGCAGCGGCCGCCGATGACGCTGCGCGACGGCTGCTTCCGCGAGCTGTTCCGCTGGATCAGCGACAGTCTCTCCGACGTCTCCAACAGCCAGCCCGAGGGCGGCGTGCGGCTCGGGCCGGCGGACTCGTGGGGCTACATGAGCACCTGAGCGATGCTGCCCACGATCGTCACCCGGCGCCGCGGCGCAAAGCACATTGCGCGCGACCAGCCGTGCCAGGACGCCGTCGCCTCGCTTGTCACGGCCGACGGCGCAGTCTTGGCCGTCGCCGACGGCGCCGGCTCGCAACCGCTCAGCCAGCACGGTGCGCGCGCCGCCGTGCTGGCGGCGGTCGAAGCGCTCGGACGCGTGCTCGGCGCCGAGCCGCTGGAGCGCGCGCTGCTCGGCGCGCTGTTCCGCGCGCGCGACGCGGTCGTCGAGGCGGCGGCCGTGCGCGAGCTGCCGCCGCAGCAGCTGGCATCGACACTTTCGGTTGCGGCGGTGACGCCTGCGCGCGTCGGCGTCGCCAGCGTCGGCGACGGCGTGCATGTGCTGCGGACGACGAGCGGGGCGTTGGAGCTGTTCGCGATGGCGCCGGCGGGCGAGCTGGCGAACCGCACGACGTTCCTCACCTCGAGACGCTTCGCCGAGCGAATCGTGCTCGACGTGCGCGACGCAGACGACGTTGAGGCGCTGCTGCTCAGCAGCGATGGGCTCGACCCGCTGCTCGTCAGCGGGCCGCTCGACGCGCGCTTCCCCTATGGCGGCGTCGTACACGGCCTGCTGGACATGGCCTCGTTCGACGCGTCCGCCGGCGCGCAGCTCGATGCGTTCCTCGCCTCGCCGGCGGTGAGCGCTCGCACGGACGACGACTGCTCGCTCGCGATCGCGCGGATCCCGCGCCCGCAGGCGGGAGAGCCGGTCATGCTGGAGCGTGGCGGACGCACGACCGCCGTGCGCGCCGTGGGCTGGACCGGAGCGCGTGCGGCGTGCCGCCTCGCACACAGTCCGGGCACCTACGCGGTGATCGTCGAGGGTCTCGACGCCCCCGAGGTGCGCGCGGCGATCGCACGGGCGCCGCGCGTGTGGAGTACGACGAGCGCGACGCCTGCGGTGTGCTGGCCGGAGGACCTCGCGCTCGACGCGCAGGGGCGCCCGTTCGCACTCGTCGTGCGGGCGCTGCCGGGACGGACGCTGGCTGCCATCCCGGCGGCTGGGTGGCCGCCGGCGATCGCCGGTCGGCTGGGCGCTGCGCTGGCGGCGCTGCACGCGGCCGGGCATGCGCACGGGGCGCTGGCGCCCGAGCACGTCGTGGTTACCGTGACCGGCGACGTGCAGCTGGTCGACGTGGCGTCGATCGTGCTGGGAGAGGAGCGGTCGCTGGCTGAGCGCCGGTGCGCCGACGAGCGCTTCGTCGCGGCGCTCGCCCAGCCCGCTCCCTCGCTGCTGGAGCGGATCCGATGAAGCGGACCGGACGCGGCCTGCGCATCGGTCGCCAACTCGACTCCGGTGGCGCGGGCGGGGCGATCCACGCCGTGGAAGGCGACCCGCGCAGCGTCGCGAAGCTGCTCAAGCGCACCGGCCCGCAACAAGAGCAGCGGCTGCGCGCGATGCTCGCGCTCGGCCTGCCCGCCCAGGTGCCGCATGCCCAGGCGGCGATCGCGTGGCCGACTGATCTCGTCTTTGACGAGGCCGGAAAGGTCTGCGGCTTCGTGATGCCCGCGGCCGCGGGGCCGCAGCCGGTACGGCTCTACCGCCTCATCAACCCAGTCGAGCGCGAGCTGCTCGTGAAAAATCTTTCGTGGCGCCAGCTGGTGTGGATCGGTCACAACGTGGCAGCTGCGTATGCCCATCTGCACGGCCGCGGCGTGATCGTCAACGACGTCAACGAGTCGAACGCGATGGTGGGCGGCGGCGGCTTCGTGACGGTGCTCGACGCCGACTCCATGCAGTTCACCGACGCGCGCGGGCGCGTGTGGCTGTCGGGCTATCGCAAGGCCGAATACCTCGCGCCCGAGCTCGACGGCGTCGATCTGCGCAGATTCCAGCGCGCCGCCGTGCACGACGACTACGCCTACGCGGTGCTTCTGTTCAGCCTGCTGATGAACGGCTTCGGCCCGTTCGACGGTGTGCCGACGGGCAGCGGCGAGCTCGACCACCACACCCGCGCGCGCGACGGGCGCTTCCCTTTCGCGGGACGCGACGCGGGTCTGCGTCCGCCGCCCGGCGCGCCCTCGTGGGATGTGCTGACGCCGAACCTGCAGGACCGCTTCGAGCGGACGTTCACCGCCGGCACCGATGGCAGCAGGCGCACGACCGCGTTGGAGTGGCAGCAGGAACTGCGGGTCGCCGTCGGCGAGCTGTGCCTGTGCGCCGCGAACCTCCATTACTACCCGCGCGTGCGCGGCGTCTGTCCGTGGTGCAGGCAGGCGGGCATCCCGACAGGACCGGGCCAATCGCGCCGGGCTGATCGCGCCGCGGGCTCGCCGGCCGGTGGGCCCCTGCGCCGGACGGCGGTCGCAGCGGTTGCGTTGGCGCCGGCGCGGAGGCCGCTGGCGCGCTCGCTCGCGCTGGTCGTGATCGCGACCCTGCTCGCGATCATGGCGATCGCCGTGCTCGTCGCGACGAGCCATCGCGACGACCCCACGATCGGTGCTGCGCGCACGACCGAACGTGCGCCGACGCTGCCGCTCGCGCCGGCGGCGGCGCAAGCCGCCACGACCAGGAACGGAGACCACGATGCCTGAGACGACCCAGACCCGTGCGCCGGATGCCGGCACCCGGGATGCAGCCGCCCGTGGCGGCAGCGCCGGCTGGCCGCCGGATCTGGGCCCGCCGTCGCTGGTGCTGACGCGCACGGGCGGGCCGGCGCCCGCGCCGGCGGCCGTTGCTGCACTGCCGGAGCCCGCGCAGGCGGCGTCGGCTCCGCTCCGCCGGACGCGGGTTCGACGCGTGCGTGCGGCGCTCGCACTGGCGGTGCTCGCGACGCTCCTGGTCGGGTCCGGGATCGTGCTGGTCAAGAACTCGGTCGAGCTGGGCGCCGGCGGCCGCCGCACGCCCGCACCACCGTCCGTCTCCTCGCGGTGGCTGCTGGAGACGGGCGGCGCGATCGCTCGCGGCGACGTCGATCTCTCCGCGCAGGCGCTCGCCGCACGTGCGCGGCACGTCCAGGCGGCGCTGGCGGCCGCTGCGCGGCTTGACGCCGCTCGAGCGCTGATCGTCGCACTGGCGGTTGACCGAGCGCTCGCGGACGCGCGCCGTGCGGGCGGGGTAGATGGTGGGTTCTGAGCAGGCGTGGATGCGCCTCACGCCTCGAGCACGACCGCCAGCCCCTGGCCAACGCCGATGCACAGCGCAGCGACGCCGTAGCCGCCGCCGCGGCGGCGCAGCTCGTAGGCGCAGGTGGCAAGCACGCGCGCGCCGCTCGCGCCGAGCGGGTGGCCGAGCGCGATCGCGCCGCCGTTGACGTTCACGCGCTCGGGATCGAGCTCGGTCCACTCGGCCAGGCAGGCGAGCGACTGTGCCGCGAATGCCTCGTTGAGCTCCAGCACGGCGACGTCGCCCCAACCGATCCCGGCCTGCGCCAGTGCGCGGTTCACCGCCTCGACCGGACCGATCCCGAACACGTCCGGGTCGACCCCCGACGCTGCGCGGCCGGCGATCCGCGCGAGCGGTTCGCGTCCGATCGCCTCGGCGGCCTGTGCGCTGCCGATCAGCACCGCTGCCGCGCCGTCGTTCAAAGCGGACGAGTTCCCGGCAGTGACCGTGCCGTCTTCACGCCGGAAGGCCGGCTTGAGCTTGGCAAGTGCCTCCATCGAGGAGTCGGGCCGCATGATCTCGTCGCGCGCGAGGTCCGTCTCGGGCACGGGGACGACCCAGCCGTCGTAGAAGCCGTCATCCCAGGCCTGCGCCGCCAGCCGGTGGCTGCGCACCGCGAACGCGTCCTGCGCCTCGCGCGAGATGCCGTATCTGTCGGCGAGGCCCTCGGTCGAGAGACCGAGCGAGATCGTCCAGCGCTCCGGCATGCGCGGATTCACCAGCCGCCAGCCGAGGGTCGTCGAGGCGAGCGTCTCGTCGCCGCGCGGGAAGCCCTTCTCGGGTTTCGACAGCACCCACGGGGCGCGGCTCATCGACTCGACGCCGCCGGTCAGCACGAGCGAGACGTCGCCGCACTCGACGGCGCGGCTGCCGGCGATCGCCGCCTCCAGCGAGGAGGCGCACAGCCGGTTCACGGTGACGCCCGGAATCGATGTCGGCAGTCCGGCCAGCAGCACCGCCATGCGCGCGACGTTGCGGTTCTCCTCGCCGGCGCCGTTCGCGTTGCCGAAGATCACGTCGTCGATCGCTGCCGGCTCCAACGCCGGCGAGCGCTCGACGAGCGAACGCACGACATGCGCCGCGAGGTCGTCCGGCCGCACACCCGCGAGCGCACCGCCGTAGCGGCCGAACGGGGTGCGAACGGCGTCCAGCACGTAGGCGTCAGGCATCGCCGCGCACCCTAGCGCCGCGACTACGCTTCACGCGGAGGCTCTCGCGCCGTGACCCCGGAGACACGCTACGCCCGCGCGGGCGACGTCCACATCGCCTGTCGTCGGCTCGGGGATCGACTTCGCCGACCGTGGAGAACACGCGCTCAAAGGCGTCCCAGGGGTATGGCGGCTGTGGGCTGCGGGTACTGGGGGACCCTAGCTATTGGCATGTAGCCGCTTGACAGAGAGCCGTCCAAGTTTCTAGGGTCACGTTTGAGCGCGGACTGGGGGTTCGCGCTTGGGCGAGTGTTCGCCTGATGCGATGGGGGAGAGGACGTGGCAGTCATCCGGTGTTGGACCGGTCCGCCGAGCGCCGCCGCGCGCCGTTGTGCTCCCCTGCGTGAGGGCGTCGCACACGTCGCCAGTCGACGTCCGCGCTCGTGCGCGGAGAAAGGCAGAGAGAGACCATGAGACGACGCAGGCTCACCCTTGCGGGGGCTGCGGTACTCGCCATGATGGCCTTGCTCGCGGTAGCCGGGAGCGCGCAGGCGGTGTTCCCGAACACCTCCGGGTGCAGGGCCAGGGCCGAAGCGGTGGAAGAGGGCTGCATCGACATCCAGGCCCGCAGCGGCAACTTCTCAATAAAGGGGTTCAACGTGCCGCTGCACGAATCGCTCGAGATTCGCGGCACGATAAACACGAGCACCGACCCGATGACGTTCATACCGCCGCTCTTCACGAACGGCTTCTTCGCCAGACCAGAGCCGGTCCCGGGCGGCTTGCTCGGCATAGAATGGATCCCCGGCAACAGCGTGCTAGCGATCACCGAGCTGGCCGGCTCGTCGTCGGACATCAGAATCGGCGCGATACCGCCGTCGATCAGGGTCCCGATAAAGGTGCGGCTCGTGAACCTGCTGCTCGGGATGGACTGCCACATCGGCACGAACAGAAACCCCGTCGTGCTGACGCTCGCTACGACGAGATTCGGCACGCCGGTGCAGGACGAAAGAGGCATAACGATATTCGGGAACGTGAACGGCGAAACCGCATTCGCCGTGCCGAGCGCGACCGAATGCGGTCTCGGCCTCGGCCTGATCAACTCGCTCGTCAACGCCAGGCTGCAGCTGCCCTCGGCGAGCGGCAACAACTCGATATCGCTCACGAACGACATCGCGCTCGTCCACCCGTAGGACGGCGCATCGCAGTGTGACGGCCTCTCCCGCCCAGGTTCGGGCGGGGGAGGCCGCACGTGGTTCCCCCTTGACATCCCAACACTCTATTTTCTAGGGTAAAGCTGCGAACTGGGAGTTCGCACGGGCGGGGTCGAACCTGCGCCGATGGGGGACTGTGGGGCGCCGCAACGGTTTGCGGCGGTGCGGGGGAGCTGACGGTGCTCGCGTCGCGGCGTGCGGCACGTCCGTCGACGACGTCCGCGCGGAGCGCGGAGAAAGGCAGAGAGCTATGCGACCACGCAGGCATGCCGTGGCGATCGCGGCGATCATCGCTGCGATCGCGCTGCTCGGAGTCGCGGGATCGGCGAATGCCGTCTTCCCGAACTTCTCCGGGTGCACGGCGACCGACCTTCAAAGGGAAGCTTGCGTTGACATCCAGAACCGCAGTGCGAACCTCCGCATAAAGGACTTCAACGTTCCGCTCGGCGAATCGCTCGAGATTCGCGGGATGCTCAGAGAAGATGGAGCCGGCGGGCTCCTGTTCGTGCCGCCCACCGGGACGAACGGCTTCTTCGCGAGAGCGGTGCCGGTCCCGGGCGGGATCTTCGGCATAGAATGGATTCCGGGCAACACCGTGCTAGCGATCACCGAGCTGGCCGGGCCCGCCTCCGCGATCAGAATCAACATAGTCACGCAGACCATCTCGCTGCCGATCAAGGTCCGCCTCGTGAACCTGCTGCTCGGGATGGACTGTCACATCGGCACGAACAGAAATCCCGTGCCGCTGAACCTGATCACGGGTACGACGAGCCCGCCGCCGCCGAACACGCCGATCAGCGGCAGGCTCGGGACGTTCACGTTCACGCCAAGAGGCGGGATAATCATCACCGACAACCTGAACGTCGAAAACTCGTTCGCCGTCCCAGGCGCGACGGAATGCGGCTTCGGGCTCGGGCTGATCAACTCGCTTGTGAACCTCAGGTTGAGGCTGCCGTCGGCGGCCGGCAACAACGCGATCGAAATCCACAACGACGTGGCGCTCGACGTCCTGTAGACCGTCTCGACATGCGCCTCCTTCGCCACTGCGCGGAGGGGGCGCGGGCAGGCAGAGTCGCGCGCTATGCGCGTTTCCATCTGCAGACGGTGGTCTTCCACCCTTGGACGGTGGAGACCCACTTGGAATGGATCGAACATACGTTCGACTGTGATCGTCTGTGTCCTTCTTCCGCGTTTCGAGCTCACCGTCGCGGCCGGCGATCGGGAGGAGCTGCTGCGCGCGCCGACGGCGCTGGCGCCCGAGCCCGGACGCGAGCAGCGTGTGGGCGAGGTCTCGCCGGCCGCAGAGGCGTTCGGCATCCATGCCGGGACGCCGCTCGGCGAGGCACTTGCGCGCTGTCCTTCGCTGACGCTCGTGCCGCCCGACCCGGCGGGGGTCGCCGATCGCTGGGAGCGGCTGCTGGTGCGGCTCGAGTCGATCGGCGCGGCGGTCGAGCCGGAGCGCCCCGGGCTCGCCTGCTTCTCGGCGCGCGGCCTGCTGCGGCTGCACGGCGGCTCGCTCGAGCGCGTGCTGAGCGCCGCCCGCCGGGCGCTGCACCAGCCGGCGCCAGTCGCGCCCGCCGGTGCGCTGCGCGTACCGGCGCGACTGGGCTCGGGGCCCTCGCGCTTCTGCGCGCTCGCTGCCGCCTCGCGCGCGCGGGTACGCCGCCCCGAGATCGTGCCGGGCGGGGAGGCGGAGGCGGCCGCCTACCTTGCGCCACAGCCGATCTCGCTGCTGCGCGGCCGGCATGAGACGGCTGCGCTGGCGGAGCCGCTGGAGCGGCTCGGGATTGCGACGCTCGGCGAGCTGGCCGCGTTGCCGCGCGCCGCGGTGGCCGACCGTTTCGGCGCGCCAGGGCTGTTCGCGCACGAGCTCGCACGCGGGTGCGACGGGAAGCTTGCGCCGCGCCAGCCGCCGGAGCGCCTGGCCGAGCAGCTCGAGCTGCCGGAGGCGCTCTCCGGCGTGCAGCTCGACCGCGCGCTGCAGCTGCTCATCGAGCGCCTGCTCGCACGGCGCGAGCGGCGTGGGCGCACGCTGCGCACGGTCGTGCTGTCGGCTGTCCTCGTGGAGGGCGGGACGTGGCGGGACCGCGTGCCGTTCCGTGAAGCGCTCGCGGACGCGCAGCGGATGCGCCTCGCGCTCGCGCCGCGGCTGCAGCTGCTGCCGGCGCCGGCCGAGCGGCTGTCGCTCGCTGTTGAGCACTTCGGTCCGCCGGCGAGCGATCAACGCTCGCTGCTCGACGAAGCAGAGGCGGTGCGCCGCTCGCGGCTGCGCGAGGCGGTCCGCCAGGCACGTGCGGCGGCGGGGCCGGACGCGGCGCTGCGCGTGCTCGCGGTCGAGGCGGAGTCGCGTGTGCCCGAGCGCCGTGTCGTGTTGACGCCGTTCGAATGAGCCGGACCGGTCAACGCGGTCCTGCCCGGCCCGCGGCCAGCGCGGCCAGCTCGGCGGGTGCCGCCGGGCGCACGCATCGGCTGGCGCAGCCCCGTCGCGCACGCGTCGAGGCTGACGACCGTGACGGTCGCCCGCGGATGGTCGACGGCCGCGTTGTCGACGCGGTGCGCGAGTCGTGGCTCGTCGAGGACCGCTGGTGGAACGGCAGCCCGATCCGCCGCCGCTACTGGGAGGTCGTCACCGCCTGCGGCCGCAACCTCGTCGTCTTCCACGATCTGCGCGCCGGCGGCTGGTTCGCGCAGCGCTGAGGCAGCGATTCAACCTCCGGGCGGTAGCCAACAGAGATGTGGGATACGAACATGTGTTCGTGCCCTATGTGGAGCTGCACGCGCATTCCGCCTTCTCGTTCCTCGACGGCGCCTCCCTGCCGGACGAGCTGGCGTGCGCGGCGGCGGAGCTGGGGCACGCGGCGCTCGCGCTGACCGACCACGACAACGTCTGCGGCGCGATGGAGCACGCGCAGGCGTGCAAGGCGATCGGCCTGCGGGCGCTCCACGGCGCCGAGCTGACGCTCGACGACGGTCGCCACCTGACGCTGCTCGTCGAGCACGAGCGCGGGTGGCGGAACCTCTGCCGGCTCATCACCCGCGCGCACGCTCACACGCGCGGGGGCGAGCCGGGGGGACGCGCGCAGTCGGGGGACATGCGCGCGCTGGGCGCGAAGGGGGAGTCGGTCCCGCCCGTCGGCCTGGGGGGCCTGGCGGGCGGGGCCGGTGCGCGCTCGCGCGGCGTCCCGTCCACCCGCATCCGTCCCGCGACCGACCCGCATGTCCCGCTCGCCGCGGTCCTCGATCACGCCGAGGGCCTGATCTGCCTGAGCGGCTGCGCCACCCACGGGATCCACGACCGCGCGGGGCTTGCAGCGCTGCGCGAGGCGTTCGGGCGCGAGCACCTGCGCGTCGAGCTGCAGCGCCCCTACCTGCACGACGACCGCGCCCGCAACCGGCGACTCGCGGCACGTGCGCGCGAGCTGGAGCTCACGACCGTCGCGACCGGCAACGTCCACGCGCACGCGCGTGCCCGCGCTCCGCTGCAGGACGCGCTCGTCGCGGTCCGTCACCGCACGACGCTCGATGCCTCCGAGTCGCTGCGGCGCGGCAATTTCAGCCACGTGCTCGCGAGCCCGCAGGCGATGGCCGCCCGCTTCGCTGCCGACCACCCGGAGGCGGTCGCCGAGACCGTTCGGGTCTCAGATCGTCTCCGCTTCGATCTTCTGGAGCACCACGGCTACCGCTACCCCGGCGAAGAGGACACCGCCGCCGACCGCAAGCTCGCCGAGTTGGCACGGGCGAAGCTCGACGAGCGCTACCCGCCTGCGAGCGGGGGGCGGGCGCGAGGAGGCGGCGCACGCCGCGAGGGCAGCGGCGCCGCAAGCGGCCGCACGCGCGCGCATCCGCTGCGCGCCGAGGCTGAGCAGCGCCTCAACGAGGAGCTGCGCATCATCGCGACCCTCCGCCTCTCCGGCTTCTTCCTGCTGCACCGCGACATGCTCGAGCTGGCGCGCGAGGTCGCGTTCGAGGTGCGCGGACTGGACACCGCACGCGCGCTGCTGCCGCCCGGCCGCGGGCGCGGCTCGTCCGTCTCCTCGATCGTCTGCTACCTCACCGGCCTCTCGCACGTCGACCCGATCGCCAACGATCTCTTCCTCGGGCGCTTCCTCAACGAGGAGCTGACCGCCTTGCCCGACATCGACCTCGACTTCCCGCGCGACGTGCGCGCCGCGCTGATCCCGCGCATCCACGAGCGCTATGGCCGCGACCGCTCCGCGCTCGTCGCGGCCTTCCCGACCTACCGCGCCCGCGGCGCGATCCGCGAGCTCGGCAAGGCGCTCGGGCTGCCGCCGGGGGAGATTGAGCGCGTCGCGCGCGGCAGTGAGGGGTGGTCGGCGCGCGACGTCGCGCATGACGTCGCCTCCGCGCTCGGCCCCGAGCGCCTCCAGAACGGCCGCTGGGCCTGGCTCGCGCGCCTCTCCGAACAGGCGCACGGGCTGCCGCGCCACCTCTCCCAGCACCCCGGTGGGATGGTTGTCGCAACGCGTCCGCTGATCGACTGCTGCCCGATCGGCCCTGCCGCGATGGAGGGTCGCCAGATGGTCCAGTGGGACAAGGACTCGTGCGCGGACGCCGGCTTCCTGAAGATCGACCTGCTCGGGCTGGGGATGCTGTCCGCCGTCGAGCGCGCGGTCGAGGACATCGCGAAGCACCGCGGCGAGCGGATCGACCTCTCGCGCATTCCGTACGACGACAGACCCACGTACGACGCGATCCAGAACGCCGAGACGACGGGCGTCTTCCAGATCGAGAGCCGCGCGCAGATGGCCTCGCTGCTGCGCACCAGGCCGAGCGCGCTGCAGGACATCACGATCCAGGTCGCGATCGTGCGGCCCGGCCCGATCCAGGGCGGCGCCGTCAACCCCTACATCGAACGGCTCCAGCGGCTGCGCGCCGATCCGACGTATGAGATCCCGCATCTCCATTCGTCGCTCGTCGAGCCGCTCAGAGAGACGCTCGGCACGATCATCTTCCAGGACCAGGTGATCGAGGTCGCGATGGCGTTCGCCGGCTTCTCGCCCGGGCAGGCGGAGGGACTGCGGCGCGCGATGAGCCGCAAGCGCTCGGAGGCGGCGATCGAGGCGCATCACCGCGCGTTCGTGGCGGGAGCGATGGCGACCCACGGCGTCGACCGGGAATTGGCCGAGCGGGTCTTCGAAATGGTGCGCGGCTTCTCGGGCTTCGGCTTTCCCAAGGCGCACGG
>Ga0070705_100000484_pt1 | contig 22980 bp, 40 predicted proteins | sample KBSK5253metaG_FD_65455 | JGI IMG/M metagenome (GOLD analysis project Ga0070705, IMG submission 65455) | Corn, switchgrass and miscanthus rhizosphere microbial communities from Kellogg Biological Station, Michigan, USA - KBS K5-25-3 metaG | ecosystem: Host-associated > Plants > Roots >... | reverse complement strand
CACCGGAGACGTCGGCGATCGCACTCAGAAAAACCCTGCTACTGTCGGCTAGCCGACACCCTATGCACTAGAACGACCGGCCGGTTCACGGCAAAACGCCCGGCGGATGGGCTCCGCCGGGCGTTCGCGCTCGCTCACTCCTCCGGATCGACGCCGTGTAGCTGACGATACCAGTCGCGATAGAGGTCGCAAGCGTCCTCTACACTCGCATCGCGTTCCCGCTTGTCGGCCTTATCGCTCGGACCGTGGAACTGGTCGCGTGCTTTCTCGAACCCGATCCGTTCTTGTCGAGCTAGCAGGTCGCCGATGATGAACGCGATGGCCTCGCACTCGTCGGCTTGACCGAGTTCCGACATGATGAGCATAGCGAGATTCATGGTGCGGCTGGCGACGTCCGCCGCTCGTTTCGTTTGCTTGGGTGTGAATGCTTTGGCGTTCACGAGTCGAGCCCTTTCGCCTGCTCATCGAACGACGCTTGAACGCGCGCCGAGAGTTCTTCGATGCCCGCGGTTTTTCCCGCGAAGTACACCCGTTGCAGGATGCCGGTGAGTTCGGCGACCGCTATCCGGATGGGCATGGGTGTCGGTTCTCGGCGTCCCGTGCGCTCGGGATGGTCGAGCGGATGCCCGCTGTAGTTCGGATCGCGCTCGGCGGCCTTGCTCGGCGGAGTGACGTCGACCCGCCGCGTATACTTGCGTTTCTTCTTCCCGGTCTTCTTCTTTGCAGCCATGTGGATTCCCTCTCAGATGCGAGTGATGGTGTTGTCAGCCCATTGGATATCGAGCCCCACGACTTCGGAGAAGTCGACGCCGCTCGTGTAGAAGCAAACGCCCTTGCTCAGTTCTACGATGTGCCCGGTGGGCGTGTGAAACTGCAGATTCTCCCGGGCCTCGTGGAGCCATACGTTCTCCCCCGCGTTCATCAGCGGGAGCGAGCGGAAAGGGGTTTTCAGGTCGTGTTCCGGTGCGTCTTTCGTTGCTGTTGTCGTTACCATGTGTTTCCTCTCATTCGGGCTCATCGTCGAGCGCCGTATGTCCTTTGGCTCGCATCAGGTCGAGCCAGCGTTGAATCCGTTCGTCCAATCGATAGACCATGACCTTGCGGGCTTGCGAGAGTGCCGCGGCGAGCAAGCCCATTGCGGTTTCGAGGTCCAAGTCGCGGCCGATGCGCTTGGCCTCCGTGACTCCCTGCATGCCGGGGCATCCGGGTGTGCACGCCAAGTCGGGACCAATCGCGGCGCCGCACTCGTCGCAATGCTCTCCGCCGGGTGTCGGCTGGCCGACACCCCGCACGCGCGTAATGCCCGGGTGTGCCGTGGGCGTCGGCTTGTGGGGCTTGCTGATGGCGACGCGCAAGGTCTGAAAGCACTTGTCACAGATGAACGATTCATGCTTGTAGCCTTCGCGGTGTGGATGGTCGGTCCACACGCCCAATTCCTCGAGCAGGAACCGACCTTTCTTGTCCTTTAGCGCCGGGTAGACGGTGTGGCACTTGTCACACTCGAACCGGTCAGCCATTGACGTTCCCTCGAATGAGCCCGGGGCATCCCGGACGGTTGCAATACTCGGGATAGACGCACGTGCACGGAACGGCGTCCAGTTCCGCGAGCACGTCTTTCGCGCGCGGGTCGTCCCGTAGGATCTGAATGAACTCGGCCGAGTGTCGGGACGCCAGCACGCCGAGTGCGACGATGGCCGGGCGCAGAAACCAGGCCTCGTCTCCCACGGCTTTCACCCGTTCGTGGTGGCCCTGGTCCCATTCGGGAATGCCGACACTCGCGGCGCTCGCGATGGCGCCCTGTAGCCAGCTGACGCGGTGCAAGAGTGCATAGATTGCTTGCATGATGGTACCTCGCAAAGAAGCCGGGCCCGCATCGCAGGCCCGGCCGGTAGACTTCCCCCCTGCTCTGATTACTCCGCGGCTTGCTCGACTTCTTCGGAGGCGCCTTCTTCGGCCGGAGGCGGGGCAACCTTTGCCTCTTCGAATGCCTCTTCGGCGGCCTTTGCGACCTTCTTCCGGTCGGTCTTGTTCGCGTCTTTCTTGAGCTTGACGCCGAGAAACTCTAGCTCGCCGGCCCAATCGAGATTGGGGCTGACCGTGATGCATCCGCGCTGAACGAGCGTCCCGAGCACGGTTCCGATGCGCTCGCCCTGCGCTTTGGCCGTCTTGAGCCACGGCTTGCCCGGCTTGCTCCCGTCGCCCGGGTCTTCCGAGGCCTCTTCTAGGAGGCGCTTATACTCGGCCATCTGCTCGCCCTTGTCCTCAATCTTGGCGATGCGGAGCATCGATTGATAGGTGAGCTGAACCGGCGCCTCGTGCCACTTCTTCGCGACGGCCGGCGCCTTGTAGAAGATGGTCAAGAGGTCGGCCACGTAGCTGTGATGCTTGCCGACGATATTGGCGATGGCGCGAGCCGACACCGTCTGACCGCGCGCCTTGTATTCCTCGGACAGACGCCAGCAGCCATGACCGAGGTCCGGGCCCGTCAACGGGTCGCGGCTGTTCTCGCCCAAGTTCGCGATGAGCGCGTTCAGGTCGTCAAGCGGCTTGCTGATGATGAGAATCGTGGGGTCTTTCTCGCCCGTGGCCTGTGCAATCTGTTTGATGGCCAGGTAACGGCGCCAGCCTGCAATCAGCTGATACTTCTTCCCCTTGGGCCGCGCCTTGCACGGTTCGAGCTGACCTTGGCTCTTGATCGACTCGACCAAGTCGCTAAAGCTTTGCCCCGTCTTGTGGTCGATGGCCTCCCCTTTGGCCAGGTCGCCCGTGCGCGTGTTCTGAAAAGACAAGTCAATGTCTTTCAGCGAAACCCGCAACAGCTGTTCTTCGGTCTTCGCGTTCGCTGCCTTGACTACCATGGTTCTTACCCTTTGCAATGACTGTCGGCTAGCCGACAGTCGGAGTGAAGTGTCGGCTAGCCGACACCTAACAGCATGCCAGAAAGCGCAAAGCGGTCAAGCTCACTCGACCGCGCGCACGCCGTTTTCTATGCCCTCTTCTTCGCTGTTCCAGTATGACAGCCCCGTTTCGGTCATCTCTAGGTACGTTTCGACATAGGCCCGGCCGTTTCGGTTCTTGTCGGTCGTTTCGAGCACCCGGACGGCTTCCCCGTTCTCGCTCTTGAGTTCCGAGTCTGCCGTCATGGTCAGAAGAACGTCCACATGATGTTTCTTCGCTTGAAAGCCGCTGAAGTCGAGTTCTTTCGTCACCTGACTAATGACGATGGCCGGCATCTGAAGCAAGACGCACGCTTTCTTGAGAACGTCTAGCAATGCCATCTCGCTTTCCGGGTCGCGACCGACGAGCCCGTCGATCGAATCGATGATGACCCCGGCGGGCTTGATATCGTAGATGACCGCGAGCAAGTCGACACCTCCCCCCATGGCAGGGAGGAACTTCAGGCGGTTTTTCGTCTTAATCTTGAGCCGTCGCCCGCGCACCTTGATCGCCATCAGGTCTTCTTCCGCCGCGACATACAGGCACGTGCCCACGGCGCAGAAGCATTCCGCGATATCGAGGGATAGCGTGCTCTTGCCGGCGCCGGGTCCGCCTCCGAGCAACACCACGTCACTCACGACCACGCCACTCTTACCGTGTTTCTCGTACCCAATGACGTCCAGGCAGCGATCGACGATGCCGAGCGAGATACGCGGTAGAATCTCGGTCTCTATCTCTTCGAAGCTGATTACCTTGGCGGGCGCGCGCGCCGCGAGTTCGGCGGGCGGATTGGACCAGTTCCACGTCCCGCACTTCGGGCAACGAACGCCGGAGAGTTCGGCGCCGCACTCGGAACAGCAGCGTTCCCCCCGTGGACCTATCGCCATACGCCGAAGTGGTGCCCGCGGACGGAATTGAACCGCCGACGACAGGCGTTTTCAACGCCTCGCTCTACCAACTGAGCTACACGGGCAGGAGTCATCAGAAAACGCGGATGAGCCGGTTCCCGTGCACTTTCACGCACGACCGGCATTCGATGGTGATGCGCACGCCGTGCGCGCACTTGCGGATCGGGTTGCAGCGGTCGCACACGAAGTGCGATTGTAAGCCTTCTACCTCGTACACGAGGCAACACTTTTTGCAGGTCGCCAGTAGCACTGACTTCGTTCGTACGGTCTGAAGCATGGGGCGAGTGTAGCATACTGTCGGCTAGCCGACACTTATCGAACTGACAGGGTGTGGCAAAAAGTCATTGACGGTCGGCTGTCTGTTCAAACACAATGCGGCTCCACGTTTTTTCGCTGAAACCGGAAAAACTAACGAAGTGTCGGTTAGCCGACGAGAGGAATGCACATGGCACCAAAAACGGGAAAGCACACTACCACAGACGGGGACGCGGTTCTACAGGCTGCAAAGGAGCGGCGAGAAAAAGAGATTGAGGAGGTCCGAGCGCTAGAGACGGACTCCGAAGAAGTCATTCCGGCATCGTGGGTGAAACGCGATACCGCGTTCCCGCCCTATGCTCAGTTCTACGTGGGCATGCAGATCCGATGCCGACCCATCTGGCGCGACGAGCGCCAGAAGATCACGCTTCGCGATGGCACCGAACGCACGTTCGTCCGTTACCATCTCGAATTGCTCGCGCCCAAGGCCATCGAATGCCGGCGTGGCCCCACCGACGAGCGCGGAACTCCCGTGGCCGTTCGCAAGGGCCAGGTGTTCAGCGTGGGCGCCGTGGTCGGGCTCGAACAAGACTTCAACGCCTTGATTGGTCTCGAGATGGGTTTCCAGTGCATCGGCGAGCGGCCGTTGAAAGACGACCCGGACACCGGCGAGCCCCGGAAGATGTACGACTTCGAAACGTTCATCTCGCCGGAACTCGAAAAGCAACTGATCAGCGAGAACAAGGAAGATCAGGAGCGCTTGCGCCTGGCCTATCGGCAAGCTCGACAGATGGCGCGCGAGAACAACGTTCGCCTACTGATGGGGAACATCGCGCCGAACCCGCTCGAGCAACAGTTGCAGCAAAACGGACGCCAGCCGGCGCCCGTTCCCGCGCAACAGTAACCCCCTGAAAAAGGAATCGCCCCGCGGGCGGGAACCCGCGGGGCGATGAGGTCACATGGTGCCGAAGAAACGAAAACGGTCGAGTGCAAGCATACGTAAAAAGAAGGCAAAAACCAAGCCTATTGTTCGGAAGAAGACGCGCCGTCAGAAGAAACCCAAGGCAAAAACACGCGCGAAGGCGAAACCTAAACGGGTATCCAAGGCCGTCAGCAAGCGGCGGAGCACAGCGGCGAAACGGGGATGGGACACCAGACGACAGAACGAGGCCCGCGAGCGAGCGCGCAAAGAACACGCGCGGATGCAGCGGCAAGAGCGCGCGCAACGGCGCCGCGCCAAGCTCGGGAAGAAGCGACGGCCGCCCCGGCTCATCAGCAAGCAACAGGCGGAAGTCATCATTCCCCCCGACTGGAAACGGGTGGTGTTCAAGTTCGCGGGCGACGTCGAGCGGATGGCCGCGCAGGTCGCCGAGCGCATCCGTCAGAAAGTCATTGGCGTGCACGACCCGGACAGTTACGAAGCGCAGATCGTCCTAGCGCTCATCGCAGCCGAGCAGAGCGGCACGTTCAACCAAGAACTCTACGACCAGGCCGGGCTCTATCCCGACTATGACACGCCAAGCGAGGTCTATACGCTTTGGCTCTACAGCGGTAACTGACCGCTCCGCGCTCGAAAGGGAAACTAACACCAATGCCGAACCCATCTCCCCCCGCTCCGCCCGCCGCGCCCTTGCCGCTCTATCAGCAATTCGACGAGCGTTGTAAGCAGTACGGACAAGTCATCATGACCGACCACTGTTGTTCGAGTGTGCTGAACGCGATTGGCGGTCTGCTCGCGCTCGGCTGGCCTCCGGTGCAGATCGAAGAGTTCTGCAAAGAGGCCTTGAAAAACGGCATCGCAGCCGTGAAGCAACCTGGCAATGGCTAACAACCCCGCCCTCTTCGATGCCGCGCTGAACGCCGCGGTCGCGGCCATCGAAGCGGGTCGCATCATCCGCGACACGACCGCGACCAGCTATCAGAACGTGCGCGATGCCGCCTTGGCGTTTGCCAACCAGGTCGACGCGCTCGTTCCGGCGAGCGCGCTCGTTTCGACGGCGGACGCCGAGCTACTGAACGGCATCTGTACGCAGATCCTGTGCGGGCGGTTCCTGCTCGCGACCAGTAACACCGCATCTCTCGCTCAGAGCATCGTGGCCCTGTGGAACGAGTGCCGCCCGGCGCTCATCAATCCGGCGCCCGCGCTCGTCGAACGCCTTGGCTGGGATGGCCTCGCAAACTTCACGCAAACGGTGCTCGCGGCGCCGCACGCGGCGGGGCTCTATCAGATTACCGGTGTGTTCGACGTGACGACCGCGCCCGCGGGCGGCATCGTCGATCGAGTGACCACGTGGACCAATCAGAACGGCGTGGTCGAAACCGCTTCGCTCGCGGCTCCGCCGAACGTGAGTATCCCGGGCGTCGCGCCGCAGAACGAGGCGCATTGCATGGTCATCAGTAACGGGCTCGGCGCCATCACGGTCGAGTGGCAACCGGGCGGGGTTGCGGCGGGCGCGGTCATCGACGTGTTCTCAGTGGCAACGTACCTAGGAAAGAGAAGCTAATGAGCATCAATCGAAACAATCTGAACAACCAGGTCGAGATTCTCTACACGCACTCGTCGGGCATGCAGTGGCTGAATCTGCGCCTGTTTGCCGCCGCGGCGGGAGCGCCGGGCGGGGCACAAGCCACGCTCAAGATCAACGGCGCCGACATTCCCGAGCAGCGCGGCGCCATCTATTGTCAGGTCGACCCGGTCAGCAATCCGCAGAAGACGACCAGCGTTGACGCGCTGTTCGACGATGGCGACGTTCTGAGCATCGACGTGCAAGGCCCGTCGAGCGTGAACATACGCCTTTCGGGCGACGTCAGCTCCGAGCAACTGTAAGCCGCGCGCGAGGAAAGGATTCCCCGATGTTCACGGTCGATGCCATCTTGCCGCTTCGCGAACTCAAACGCCGTTACCTCGCTTGGGTGCTCGACCAAACCGGTCAGAACAAGAGCGAGGCCGCGCGACAGATGGGCATCGACCGTGCATCGTTATCTCGGATGCTCCGCAAGCGAGGAGCCGCCCGCCCCGAGCCGGCCGCGGAGCGCCCCGAGCCCGGCGCCCCGCTCGACGCGGACGACTCGCCGCGGGGGGCCGATTCATGAACATTCATTGGACGGACCATCGGGGTATCTTTTGCGGCTCTCCCCTGTTCCCCGACGAGAGTTCGCGGGTCTACCTGCGCGGGATACCGGGACCGGAAGTCAGCTGCATCGATTGCAGGACGATCGTCGCTTTGGTGGAAGAAGCGCAGGACGAGACGGAAGCAACGGAAACGTTGCTACGGGAACGGGCACGCTACAGCGCCCGGAGGTGAGGCGGACATGAGGGTACGGTTTTCGTGCGACCATTGTCGTGAGTGTCTGTATGGGCATTGTTGCGCCTGTGGTCGGCCGCGGAGTAAGCGGTGAAGTGCATCAGCTGCGAAGAGAACGAGGCGATCGGTGGCTTTTACTGTGACGATTGCAGTAAAGAGCCCGCGGCGCCGCTCGACGCGGCGACGGAACGCACGATGACCGAACGCTTTGGAGCGCTGCGCTTTTGCCGCAAGTGCAAGATGCAGTATCGAGACAAGGTCGCTTGGCAACACTGGTGTGTGGGATGCCGGCGGAAGGGTTAGCGATGAGCGAAGTGGAAAAACTAACGGCGGAGTTCTTGCGCGAAGTGGAGCGCATCACGGCGGGCGCGCTCGGCGACATGCGACGGACCGAGTTCGTCGACCGGCTCGCGTGCGCGTTGTGGGTGGCATGGGACCCGCTCAATCGGCATCGCGACCCGAATCAAACCCCGGAGGCCACGGAAGCCGCCCGGGATGAGACCGCGCGCAAGTGCATCCGCGAAGCGGAGCGCCTGTGGAGAGTTCGCATCAGTATGACCGCAGATGAAAGACCGGAGGGTAAGCCAACATGACCAAACCTGGAACGTGCGTGCGATGCCGCGAAGCGCGCGAGCTGTACGTGTTTCGATGCGAGTGCGAAACGCACTGCATGCCCTGCCTCGAGGAATTGGCCGAGTCCGCTTTGCTGGCGTGGCTCGACCTGTTCAGCATCAGCGGCGTTCGGCCCGACCATCTCGGCGGGCTCGCCTTCGGTCTGTCGATCGGGACACTCGCCGAAACCGAGTGCGACGAGGCCGCGGTCATCGTGCGCGTACGGGAAACCTATCGAGATGCGTCGCCTTTGGCGCAGCTCATTCGACACACCTTGCAACGGAGGAAACATGGGAACGAAAACACAGCCAGGCCAGTTTGATTGCTACGCGGCGCTAGAGCCCGATGAACCGTTCTTCGTATTGAAGGCAACGGACGTCAGCGCCCCGCTCGCGGTGTTCTTGTGGGCGGAGCTGTATCGCGAGCGCAAACAGCGCGCCGGTCAGTGGAACGCGAAGGCCGTCGATCGCTATTGCGAGGCGCACTTGATTGGTAATCAGATGTACGAATGGCGAGCGAAGAAGGCACGCGAGCTAGACAAGCCCATCCCGTTCAGCGTCGCGTCTCCCCTGACCACGATGGGATTCCCGGACCCGGAGCAATTAGCACAAGGGCCGGTCACCGTTCGAGGGCGAGCGGTCAAGCTTCCCGCGCGGCAGAACTTCGGCGCCGGCTCGCTCGCGGCGGGCATGCTCGAACGGATGGGCGAGCCCTTGGGCATGCAATCGGAGCCACCGGACGGCGACGTAACGATCGGCGATGCCATCGATGCCGAGTTCCCTCCCCCGGATGGGCTCGCGCCCGTGGGCGGCACGCCCATGTCTACCCCGTGGAAAGACGAGTGACGGACGGCATCGACGAGCTACGCGGTATCGACCGCGGCGTTCATCGACTGGCGGAAGCGGTCGAGGACGCCGCGCATTCCCTCGAACTCATCGCGGAAAGTCTCGCCGCTATCGACGAGACCTTGACCGCGTTCCTGGAAGCGAAGAAGGCAGGGGCGGAGAAGAAGTCGCCCAAGGATGAGTGTCGGCTAGCCGACACTCGAAAGGTTATGTAACATGGCAGCACCAACGAAACGACACATCGGCCGTTCGGCATTATTGGACGATGACCCGGAGGCCTTTCAGCTGGGCTATCTCGTTCCCAACGGCAAGGGACCGACGAGCGACCCGATCGCCGTGCGCGCGGTCGCTACCGACACCGGTTGGCGTGGCTACGTGGTCGATGCGCCCGTCTCCCAAGGTCAATGCGAGTGGAGCCGTGAACACTGGACGTGGGAAACCACGGCCACGATGGTCACGCGCGCCACGGGCATCCCGGCGAGCAACGGGCACGCGAGCAATGGCCACGCGAGCAACGGCCACGCAAGCAATGGGGCCGCGCCTGCATGAGTAGCCGACAACGGAGCGGGTTCCTTTGCCTCGGGTGCCGAACCCGCTCCGCGTCGCCCGCGTGTTACGTCGTGGGCTGTTCGCGCTCCGTGCACGCGCGTAACACATGGTTGTGGGAGACGGCCGGAGTCGAATGGCAGGGCGTGGACATACAAGTAAGCGTGACGGCGGACGACGCATCTACGGCCGAGAGGAACGCCCGGAACACAATCCGGTAGGTGACCCGTGCATCCGTTGCAAACTCCCCGCGGCCCGCCATCGGGTAGACCATCCCTTTGCGGGCCGGGTGAATTGCATGGTGTGCGGGCTCCCCGCGAAGAACCATCGACTCCGCGACAAGCCGAAAGACACTCGAAAGCGAGCCGGGCGCAAGCAAGTGCGCCCGGCTACGCCGTCGATGTTCTTCGGCGTCGATGGTGAAGGCCAGGGCCGCGAGACCCATCGCTATGTGCTGCTCGCGGCGGCCGATGAGACCGGCGCGCGCTCGTTCAAGGTCGAGAACATGGCCGGGCTCGGCACCGATGAGTGCCTGTGGTTCCTCTACAAGCTACCGCGGCGCGCGCGGCTGTTCGGCTTCTCCCTGAACTATGACCTCACCAAGATTCTGCAGAGCATGATCGACACGCAAGAGGGTTTGCGCGCGCTCTATCTGATCTTTCGCCCCGAGCTGCGCAAGCGCTTTGGACCGGAGGCGCGCAAAGGGCCGTGGCCCGTGGTGTGGCGCGGCTGGTCGCTCAATCTACAGGGAACCAAGTTCAGCTTTGGGCGCTCCGGACCCGGCGGGCGCAAACGCATTCTGTGGGATATCTGGAAGTTTTTTCAGAGCAAGTTCGTCACGGCTTTGGAAGATTGGAGCATCGGCACGCCCGCGGAACGCGAGCTGATCGCGCTGATGAAAGACAAGCGCGCTTGGTTCGACCAGCAGAGCCCCGCGGACGTGGAGCGCTATTGCTTTCTCGAATGTAGCAAGATGGCCGAGCAAGTTCGGAGGCTCATCGAAGCGCACGACGCGGCGGGGCTCCCGCTCAAGTCGTTCTATGGCGCCGGGAGCACGGCGGCCGTGCTGCTCGAACAGATGGGAGTTCGCAACCACATCGCCAAGGTGCCCGACGAGATGCGCGAAGCGGTCGCGTGCGCGTTCAGCGGCGGGCGCTTCGAAGTCGGGCGCATCGGGAGCATTCCCGGGCCCGTGCACGGCTACGATATCTCGAGCGCCTACCCGTACCAGTGTTGCCGCCTCCCCTGCCTGATTCACGGTCGATGGGAGCACACGACGCGCCGCGACCGATTGGAGCGCGCGCGATGGGCGCTCATTCGGTACGAGTTCGACGATTCGGTTCGCGTGGAGCGCGCGTGGGGGCCGCTCCCGTTCCGCTTTCCCAAGGGCCACAAGGAAGCCGGCTCAATCTGCTATCCGCGAACGAGCGGCGGGGGATGGGCGTATCAAGACGAGTTCCGCGAAGCGGAGCGGCTCTTTCCCGAGGTCGTCTTTACCGAGGCGTGGGTGTTCACGGGCGAGTGCGAGTGCATGCCGTTCCTGAAGCTTCCGCACATCTACCGGCAACGCTGCATCATCGGCAAAGAGGGACCGGGCATCGTCCTAAAGCTGGGCTCCAATAGCGTGTATGGCAAGCTGGCGCAGAGCGTCGGGAGCGGGCAATTCAATTGCTGGGTGTGGGCGGGCATGATTACGAGTGGATGCCGCGCGCAAGCGCTCCACGCGCTCGGCCTGCATCAGGATTGGAGCAAGTGCCTGATGTTCGCAACGGATGGGCTCTTGACGCTCGAAAAGGTCACGCTCCCGGCGCCCGATGAGACGGGCACGGCGGACGTGTACGAATGCAAGAAACACAAGCGGCTCTGCACGGAATGCCCGGAGGGTGAGCGTACGTATAAGCCGCTCGGCGGCTGGGAATACAAGCCCTTTGACCGCGGCGCGTTCCTCGCTCGCCCCGGCGTTTACTTCCCGCTCGACCCGACCGATCAAGATCTGAAAGTGCTCCGTGGGCGCGGCGTGGGGCGGAAAGTCGTCCTAGAGAACTATCGCGCCATCGTAGAAGCGTGGGAGTCGTGGAATCGCGTGGGGGAGTACCCGAAAGTCATGCTGAACGACGTTTCGCGTTTCTGCGGCGCCAAGACGTCGATCCACCGAACTCGCAATGACAAGGGCGAATGGCTCTATCATGTGGCCCGTGGTCCGCACTATCATCCACCTCCGGAATGGCACCCACCGAATCTCTGGAACCCGAAACCCTCCTATGGCGAATGGGTCGAGCGCCGCGTGATGATGAGCTTTGACCCGCTCCCGAAACGCGCCGGCATGCGGAGCGATGGCACCGTGAACCTGCGCAGCCTACCGAAAGACCTCCGGAGCGCACCCTACGACAAGGCGGTTCTCTCCGAAGAAGCGAAGCAATTGCTAGAACTGGCGCTGTGCATCAGCGAACAACCCGACGGAGATCTAGGCGAGTATGAGATTGACTGAAAACCAACGAAACAAGGTGTGGCTCCACGTGTTCGCGCTCACGATGCGCGAACGGGCCGCCATCTCCGGATCGGCGAGCGACCCGGAGCGGCGGTTTCCCGTGGCCGTGCGGGAAGCCGACGAGGCGGTCGCTACCGATGCGACGGCGGAAAGCTGGATGGCCAATGCCTGCGAACCCTAACGCTCCCCCACCCGGCGAATACACGTGCAAGTGTGGGCGCCGGCTCATCATCGAACGCGACGCGCGCGGTAAGATGATTACCAAGCATGAACTCCCGATGTGTCGCGGATACTCGGCCATGATTGCCGAGCAGGGCCGCAAGGTGCGAGTTCTCAGTTCCGCTGAATACATACCACCCCGAAAGAAACGCCGATGAACGTCCGCATCATCCCGTGTGCCGTGTGCCGAACCGCGGTCGGCACGGAAAGCATTCGCCCCACGACCGAGAACGCGCCGGAGCTGCTATCGCATCCCGCCGCGTGGTTTGCCATCCTGCGCACGCCGAGCGACCCGCCGCAGATTGGCATGCTGGTGTGCTGCTCGCGAAAGTGCGCCGAACATCTCGCGTCGGGTACGCCGGTCATCGCGTCCACGCCCATCGGGAGCGCGTGACTGTCGGCTAGCCGACACCCGGAACACTTACTAAACCACTTACTCAAACAGACGAACGACTGTCGGCTAGCCGACACCCGGGAGGAACATGCCAATCGTAATGACTGGTTGCGAACTATGCAAAACGGGAGCGACGGAGCTACAGCCCATCGGATGGGTTCGTGTGGTCGTCAACGCACGGCAACGGTTGCCGGATGAGGAGGGACCGCGGGGAATGCGGATGGTTCTCACGAACGCGAATCGCACGTTTACCCTGTGCGCGGCCTGTTTCGATGAATGGTGGAAAGGCGCACAGGTGGGCGCGTGAGTGATGATGACCCTTGCTTGTGCGAAGTGAACGACCTGGGTTTTATCGTTCGCTATCATCCCGCGTGCCCGTGGCCTGGCCATCCGCAACGGGCGGTCAATCCCCTGACGCTACGTTGCGCCGATTGCTGGCTCATCCCGCCGCGGCATGCGGACTATTGCCCGACGTTGCCGCTACTTCGCGCGCGGGCAACGCTGTGTGACCTGCTCATCGGGCAAGGGCTCCGCGCTCGCGCCGCGGAGCTACTACGCCGCGGGCTCGAACTCGAACAGCTCGCGGGCGATTCGCGCGCGGGCGACTTTCATCTCGATAGCGCTGCGCACGCCGAGTGGATGGCGCAGCAAGCGGAATGGGGCCGCATCGCATGGGGCGGGCGGCTGAATCGTTGTGGCTATCAACCTATCTCGGATTCGGAGGAATGAACATCATGGGCGTTGAATTGTTTGCATTGGCCTTTCAGAACACAGGCAGCGAAGCGATCGGCGTGGTCGCGCGCGAAGTCTTCCGACCTTACAAGTTCTACACGAACACGACCGGGCCCGGCATCAGCTCGATTGATGGGCTGTACTTCGGAGACGACCCGGAGAATCAGTGGCTCGGCGGGCCCGTCGATCTGTGGGAGTTCAGCACGTATCACGTCCAAGAGTGGCGGACGGCGTTCCTCGAGGAGCATGGGCTAACGGGCAAGACGGACGACCAGATCCAAGACTATCTCGACGAACGGGAGCTGAGTTTGCCGGACGTGCCGCGGCTCGAGTTCCCGCCCCTGAAGCTGGGCACGCGCATCCGCTTTACGGGCACGTTTGGCGTGGTAACGGGATTCAGCGTGTTTGGGCACGTGCCCACCAAGCCGAAGGGGCGGCGTGTCGGCTAGCCGACACCCGGAGGACCATGGATCAGCGAGACATGAAAACCATCGTCGACTTGCTCGAAAGCATCGACCTGACCTTGACGAACATTCACGAGGCGCTGACGCAAACACAGCTGAACGCGCTCCGCGGCGGGCGCTATCGCGTCAGCTACTATCACCCCCATTCACAGAACCCATCCCAGCAGATCGTCCGAGCCTTTACGGCGGCCGATGCCATCACCCAAGTAGAGAACACGTTTCGAGGAATGTACCCGGCTCCCACGCGCGTGCATTGCGTGGAGCCCTTTATCGAGGAAACAGAAGATGAGACAAGCGGAAGAACTACCCAAGACCAATGACGCGCGCGTGACGCGCGTGGCGGAACTCGTCGCCGTGATGCTGAGCAGGGCTCAATCCGAGCGCCCGTTTCTCATCGTGAGCGACATGGAAAGCGAGCGCTTCGTTCAGTTCGCAGGCAGTCAGGAACAAGAACTCATCATCGATTGCCCGCGGCTGGAGTTTCAAAAGCGCTTTCCCGGCGTGCGGCGGGGAAAAGACCTCGAAACGGTCGTCTCGAATGCGCTCGCGCTCCTCACCGAACAACTCGGGCACTCGGCGCGCGGTCGCGCGCGCTGGCTGGTCGATCTGCAATGGTCTGACTTGCGGGAGATGAATTGACATGGTGAAAGTCTATCGCCGCGCCGTGGGGCGCTCGGCTCTGCTCGACACTCCGATCGATTCGGCGCGCTTCACGTTCAAGCTGGAAGAAAAGTGGTATGACACGTTCTTTCAGCGGTACCCCATCGTGACGAGCGCAGAAGCCTTGCACGCGGAGTTACTGCCCGCGCTCGAGATGGCGGGCGTGGACGCGCCCGCCGACTTGCTCGCCAAGCTGCGCAAGGTGCATCCGGAATCGGGCATCTTTCACGGCATCGCGCATTGGTCCCGGGTCGAGCGCGCGCACCGGGACGCATGGGCTCGCGCGCAGAAGGGGGAGATCTATCGAGGTCCGGGCGTGACCTATCCCTTGCGCGAGCCCTTGCCTACGAAGCTGGTCGAGATGATTGCGACGAGCATCGTAGAAGAGAAGCGCAAGCGACGGCGTATCGTACACTCGCGCACGTGACCAAAGGTCACAGGGCGAAACATCCCGGTGGGTACTTTCATCACCGGGATGTTTCGTCACGCTTCCTAGGAGCCTGTGACAATCGGTCCTAGAAGGGGGGTGTAGGTGTGTCGGAAAAGCGGCGTCGCGCATCGCCACGGAATTGCGCCGTGTCAAGTCGCCCCGTAAGCTGATGGGTTGAACGGTCAATCTACCGGAGGAACCCCATGCAGCCAGCCTACGCCCTCACCAAGCCCGCCGACCATCGCGTGTACGAGCGCGTTTTGCAGAGCAACCTACAGCCCGAAGAGAAAACGAGCGTCGCCCGTTGGATGGCCGATGCGCTCGGCTCGGTCAGTAGCATTCGAGTCCACGACGCGCCCGGCGGAATCCTCTCGGCGTTGCGCGCGGGTTCGGAGAGTGGCGGGCTCGGCATTGGCCTGGCCTATCTGCACGTGAACCTACCCACCGGGCTCGACTTTGGAAACGTCCCGGTCGATGGCGCGAGTGGTGCGGCCTTGCTCGCGGCGAGCGCGTTCATGGGGCATTCTGAACTCGGGAGCGACGCAAGAAACATTGGCGCGGCGGCTCTGACCATCTGCACGTACCGCAAGATGGTCGATGTGTTCGCGCGGGCGCGGATGGCGAGCGGGCGCAAGCTCGGGGCGCATCTGATGCCGAACGTGGGCGCCCCGGGCGCTCCCGATGACCCGGTGTCGGCGGTCGATTCCGAGCTGTAGCCGACTGTCCGTCCGGCCTAGACTCTGAGTGTCGGCTAGCCGACACCGAAAGCCCATCCGCCGAGCGTTTTCACAGTGAAAGAGTTCGGCGGCTGTCACCAAAGGAGATACCCCATGCTATTCAATCGACACACCAGCCGCTCGCTCGCTGCGCGCGACCCGGCCGCGGCCATCCTGCTCGGCGCGATGAGCGCGCCGAACGGCGCTGACTTTGGCCTCGAACGGCGTCCGCAGGTTCGTGGTGGCGGGCGCCCGCAGATGCAGGCCCGCTCCCGTGGTCCGTTCGGCCGCGACCCGCGGCGCGACCCGTTCGGCTCGGATCCGAGTTTCGGAACCGACTTCGGCGACGATAACCCGTGGGGTCACGACCCGGGTTATAACTTTGGGTTCGACCACTACGGCGCCGATGCCGCAGTGACCGTGCCCAAGCCCACGCCCGCGGCCATGGAAGCCGCGTGGAACAAGACGGTTCGCGCCCACGTGGCGAATCGTCGGCGGGAAGCGCTGCTCGAGCCGAACAAGGGCGCCGACGCCAAGGTCGAGCGCTATGCGATGCCCACGGCGCAAGCCATCGTCATCGGTACGGCACTCGCCGGCTGGACGATTCTCGCGAACCCCACCGTGAACATCCGCCCGCAGCGGGTCACCTCGAACGCGCCCAATCAGAACTACGTTTTCTTGCTCACGATGAGCGTGGCGAACGTGAACGTTCTGGTCGGTCCCGGCGTGCAGGATGCGTACGATTACGCTTCCGAGGCGGTCGGTACGTCGCTCGACATTCCGACCCTGACGCCCTCGAACCCCATCCGCATCACCGGTAACTATACCGGCTTCGTTCCGGCGAACTTCGTGGTCGCGACCGCCACGTTTTTCACCATGACGTTCATCGGCTGGGCAAGCATCGTCGCCTGAGCGACGGCGCTGTTTGATGGTGCACCCGGCGTAAAGCTCGAACCCATGCAGATCACGTACGACCTGGATCACGTCTTCTACCCCGGCGCAGACATGGTGCTGAACATTCACACCCTGCGCGCGATGGTCGAGATGAACATCCAAGTAAACATGATTGTCCTTTGGCGTGCGCGACAACTCGGCATCGTGATTCCCCCGCTCTACAAGAGCGGAGTCCGGTACGAGCGCGACACCCTTTGGCGACCCATCCCGTCACTCTATCGACGGGGCAAGAGCGACTGCAAGAACCTGACGCCGGCATTCATCGCCCAACAGCGTCAGCGTGGCTTGATGTTCGTTCCCGCCTTCCGATGGGTCGAGAATGCAGACGGCTCTATCGACTATCACATTCTCGCGCAACTCGGTTCGGAGTTCGAGGACCCGAATCGCAAGCTCGGAATGGGAGAGAACGAAGTCGCCAAGTTTTACGCCGCGTCCGCAAAGGCCGCCTGACGGCCGCGTGAGGAATCGCCCATGTATCTCCCATCAAAAGGTCTCTTGGTTTTCATCGGCTGCCTGACGGGCATTGCCGTGTATCGCGCGCAACGCCCCGGCGCGATGACTCCGGAGCGTGACAAGCTCTATCGGAAGTGTCTGAGCGGTCAGGTGAAAGACTCCGCCGAGCTACGCCGCATTGCCGACGAGTTCCAAAGCTGGCGCCTGTTCCCGCAAGCCCATCTCTTACGGCAACGGGCCGCGCTTCGCGACCTGCCCGCCGAAGTCAAAGCGCAGCGCCGCGCCACGTTCCGCAAAGGCATGTCGAGCAAGAACAAGCTTGCCGTTTTGAAGCTGGCCGACGCATTCGACGCGCAGGGGTGCACGACCGCCGCGCATCGCTTGCGACAATACGGTTCGGGTCTGCCCGACCTGGATCAGCGCTCGTTCGAGTCGACCGCGGTCGTCACGCCGCCCGCCGATGCCGACGCGCCGAACGACCCGGGGCAAGAGGGCGACGAGCGCGACAAGCGCGACACCGAGCCGGCTCCCTCCGAAGAGAAGCCGATGCAAACCCCGGTGCCTCCCGAATCCCGCCCGGAGACTCCCCCGGGCCCGCCCGAAGTCTTGAACGGAGCGAGCGCCCATGCAGCCTGATTCCCTGCGCGGAGAACCCTCGAACGAACAGCTGTATCGCACGGTGGGCGATACCGTCGAGCGTATCCGCGCGGGCGATCAAGTGGCGATGAGCCTGCTCATCGAAGCGCGCAAGAACGCCGCGCGCGGCAACCCGCGCGCGCGGCGCTCGGTCGCGATGGCGTGGCTGTATCTCGACCGGAATCCGCCCGTTCGCTTTGGCGGAACGAGCGCCGAGAACAGCCCGGAAGTGATTCGCCTGTGGTCGCTCGACGATGCGCTATCGGGCGGCGTCGACAAGGCCGTCGCGCAACAGGCGCTCGTCTCTGACTTGGGGCGCGTGAGTTTCTGGCAGGCCGTAGCGGCCGTGGTACACGTGCCGCTCGCCGTGCTCGACGGGCTCAAGTTCCCCGAGTCCCTATCCAAGGTCGTCCGGCTCGCGGCGCATATCCGCGCCATCGCGAACCCGGACGTTCCGCTGAAAACCCTTTGCCCCGCCGTTGCGTGGGAACTCGGAGAAGACTGATGCTCGAACCCCTTGCGAAACTGGTCGCGTGGGCTGATGGCCTGCGCATCGGCGCCCTGAACAATCGCGTCGGCTTCAGCCAGCGCATTCCCGTCCAGGTCCCGTCTCCGTTCGGCTGGAGTGTGGGCGGCATTCTCGGCGTGGGCGATAGCTTCAACGGGCCCGCGAACATCTTGAGCGTGCCGCCCAATCCGCGTCGCAAGGTTCAGCTGCAATGCAGCTTTGACCGGCAGATGCAGACCCACACCATTCAATTCAACGGGCCCGACAACAACAATCTGCAAGTGATTGGCACGGGCGTCCGCACGCAAGCGGAGATCCTGTGGACGGTGGAAGGGAACATCGTTCGGCGCGTGGTCGATGTGCTCGACGGAACCGCGGTGTCGGGTGAAGCGCAGGGCGTCGCGATCAATATCTACGACTACAGCAACGTTGCGACGAACTTGACCTATCAGGTCGCGTGCACCGTCGCCCCGGGCGTGCGCGGCGATAGCGGCCAGCCGCCGACGCTGCGCCCGCTCGGCACGCGCGCGAGCGATGGCGTCGTGTTCACCTACGGCTGCAACCTGGTTGCGGCCAACGTGGTCAATTACGACGTGCCGCCCAACGTGGGCGCCATCAGCGCGTGTATTCAGGCCATCAACGACGCGGGCGCGGCGGCGCTACTCGACCCGGAAGTCATCATCAGTTGTCTATCTCCCGCGGGCAACGTCTTGACCCGCTACGGCAACAAGCTGACGGGCACGTTCCAGCCGCTTCCGGCCAATACCGCGACCATCAGCGTCCGCAATCGCTCGGCCGACACCATCAACGTCAATTGCGTTCTCGGAATCGAAGGCTGATGGCATCCGTCATAGCAGCACCGGGCATCGACGTGCTTTCGCGCGGGGAACTCCGCGACCTCGAGCGCGCCGCGCGCAAGCTCGGCGTTCAGACGGATTGGCTCGCCACCATCATCAGCTTTGAGTCCGCCGGCACGTTCAGCCCCGCCAAGCTGAACCAGGCCGGGAGCGGCGCCTTCGGCCTGATTCAGTTCTTGCCATCGACCGCGGCGCGCTTGCTGCATCTGTCGAATGACGACGCGGTCGACAAGGGCCGCGCCATGTCGTTCAGCGAGCAATTGAACGACCTAGTAGTTCCCTACTTCCAATCGTTCGGGCGCCGCTTCAATAGCTTGCAGGATCTGTATTACGCGGTGTTCTGGCCCGCGGCCATCGGCAAGGACCCCAATACGGTCATCATTCAAGGCCCGACCGCCAAGGCCTATACGCAGAACCGCGGGCTCGACCGCGACGGGAAAGGGTTCATCACGGCGGGCGACGTCTCGCGCGCCATCACGCGCGTGTACACCCTGGCCCTGGAAGACGAGCGAGTGACCATCAGCGCGCCGGTGTGGCCGTGGTTCCTCTTGCCCGTGGGCGCGGTCGCCGCGCTCTATCTGACCGACCGCTACGCCCCGCCCGCCTATCGCGTGGGCAACGTTCCCGCGCTCCGCCCCGTTCGCGGCGCGCTCCACACAACAGAGAAAGAGGTGCAATCATGGCTCGGAAAAGCAAGAACTTTGGCGCGCTCGCGCTCCTCGCCGGTGCGGGGGTTGTCGCGATGGGTGTCGTCATTCTCAAAGGCCTGAAGTGAAAGGCATGCTCGGAACGTTGGTGTTCGTGACGATCGGTATCGGCGCGCTCACCATCGTGACCTTGCTCGGAAAGGCCCGCTAATCGTGGGCCGCTTCCTACTCGTGACCGGGTTCGTGGGCGCCGTGCTCTTGCTCGCGCTCGCGCCCAAGAAAGGGTGAACATGTCGCAAGCCCAAGACTTGGAAGCCGTGAACCGCTACATCGCTGAAGCGCCGCTCAAGACGCGCGCGGCGGAAGCGGCGCACGATGAGTGGATCAAGTGGTATGACGGTCTGTCGTGGCTGGAGAAGAACTTTGACAGCGAGACATGGGACCGCGCGCGGAACCTGAAAAACAAGTTCAACGCGGCCAATGCGACCAATGCGTCAGAACGGGAGATGGCCGCGCGCGTGGCAAAGAGCGGGCTCACGACCGAAGAGATAGCGGGCGGCACGCGCCGAACGCTGTCATCGGGCGAGTATGACGTTCCGCTGATCAGCACATCGACCCGGATGGCCATCGGCGGCGTGGTGGCGCTCGCCGGGCTCGGGTACCTGGCCACCAAAGCCGCCGGCCTGTACCTGAAGCCGTATCTTCCCAAGGCGCTCACCGGCTGATTGACTTCGATAAGTGTCGGCTAGCCGACACCCCGCAACTGTCGGCTAGCCGACACTCACTGAAAGGAATCCCGTGGATACTCTCGCCATCGTCTCTTCTCGTACTCCCGTGTGGTTGAAAGAAGCCGGCATCATCGTGCTTGGCGTCTTCGGCGGCTTGGCCCTGTTTCAGATGGCCAAGAAACACATTCCGAACAAGATCGGCTAAGCCGACCTCCCTCGAACCCGAAAGGCCCGCCCCAATGAGTCAAGCGCAGGATATGGCCGCCATCGCCAACCTTTTCAGCCGCACCACGCCGAAGAACGCGACCGCGGCCAACCTGAAGCAATCGTTTCAAGGCTGGTACGACGGGCTCGGCATCATCGATCGAAACTTTTCCGATTCCGCGCTCGTCGAGGCGCGCAACCGACGCGATAACTTCAATCGCGCGAACGCGACGGCCGGTGTCGCTCCCACGGCGGCCACGGCACCGGCGCTGCTCGCCGTGGCCGTGATTCCACCGGGCAAGTATCCCGATATCCGTCTGAGCACGCGCAAGACGAACGACAAGAACGCGGTCAAGCTCGTTCAGCGCTTTCTGAAAGCGAACCCGGTCGATGGCGACTTCGGTCCGCAAACGGACGGCCTCGTACGCAAGTATCAGAGCGGCCACAAGGATACGACCGGCAAGGCGCTCAAGAGCGACGGATGGGTCAGCACCAAGACATGGGACGCGATGATTCGCGATTCATCGTCTGTGATGAACACGCCCACGACCGTCAGCGTCGCCGCGGCGCAGGCCGCCACGGCCGTCAATCGGCCGCCCACGCCCGCGCCCACGGTCACGGCATCCGCCAAGACGGCCGCCGCGAAGAAGGCCGCGGCGCCCAAGCCCGCGCCGGCCAAGCCCGCGCCGAAAGTGGTGCTCCCGCCGGCATCGACCGTGCAGGTCGCCGCGAAGAAGGCAGCGGCCAAGGCCGCCGCGGGTAAGCCCATCGGCTCGCCCGACCCGTCTCCCATCGGCTTGCAAGTATCGGCGCACGTCGCCGCGGCCCGGCAACAGTTGACCGAAGTGGCGAACGACCTGCGCGGCGCTCCCACGTGGGCGAAAGTCGGCATGGGCGGGCTCGCCGCGCTCGCGGTCGTCTTCGGTATCAAGGCCGCAAAGGCGGCGTAACAGCCCGCTTGAAGTAGAAAGGGAATAGCATCCGCGATGGCCAAGCAATCGACCGAGGAATGGGTCCGGCGTTGTCTGCTGGATCAGGACAAGGGCGCCCCGTGCACGGGATTCGCCCTCGTTCACTTGCAGGGAGCCGGGCATACCACCGAATTGCACGTGAAGCCGCTCCCGGAAAAGGTTCCGATTGAGAGTGTCGACGCCATCGCGGAACTGTTCGAGAACATCGCGAGCAGTCACGCCGAAGGCCTCCCCGGGGCGCAGCAATACCAATTGCTCGCGTTCTACGGCGGGCGCAAGCAAGCGCAAGCCTTCCGCCCGTTCATCCGCCAAGGCTACACCGAGCTAGAGGGACTCGCGACCGAAAGCGCAGGCCCGCAAGGTGTGATGGCGCAAAGCATGCGTCATCTCGAGGCGAAAGGGATGGCCTACATCAAAGGCATGACCTCGCTCCTCGAGGCGCAGAACCGCACCATCGAACTGCAGATCCAGCGCGAGAACGGGTTGCGCGCCGAGAATGCGGCGCTCTTTACCGGGATGAAAGAGCTGATGATGCAAGAGATGGTCGAGCGCCACAATCGGCGCATGGAAGAACTCGCCTATCAGCGTCAGACCGAAGAACGTCAGATGTTCATGAAAGCCGTTCCCGGGCTCATCAATTCGGCGACCGGGAAAGAGGTCTTCCCGCAGAGCGTGGAAGACACCGGGCACCTGGAAGCGCTCATCGAAGCCGCGATCAAGAAAGGGCCGGCGGGGCTCGGCCTGTTGCAACAGCTCGACTTGCCCGCGGCGACGCAATTCTCTCTCGCCAGCCGCTTTCAACGCGCGCTCGCCGAGCGCGAGAACGCGGCGCTCGCGCGAGCGCCCCACCACGGTAACGGCATCGACCCCGAGCACGACGTGAACGGAGGACCGCTGCAATGAGTCAGGGTCGATTCTTCGAAGTGTTGCTCGAATGGCTTTCCGAGCGTGAGCGCGGCGCCGTTTGGACCGCGCGCGAAGACGAGTATCTGACCCGTCTCGCGCTCATCCGAGGCGGGCTGACGGACGGCGAGAACGAGGCCATCGACACCGAGCTAGAAAAACTGTTCGATGAGCGCACGCGCCCGCGACCGTCACGCCTTCCCGACCGGGAAGGCCGCTGCCTGTATGCGTGCGCGATAGAGCTACTCGGCAAAGACGGCCAACCGTTGCCCGGCTCCGGCGAGCTGTATCACACGCACGCCCATAGCGCGGCGGAAGCACGCGCGCACTTCCGCAACGCCTTTCCGAACCGCCGAACCCATCGCATCGTCGATGCAGCATTGCCGATCGGCTACTTCGTAGAAGACCGGCAAGGAATGCTCATCAGCCTGACCTAACCTTTGGGGCGGGCTCGTGATCGTTCCCCCCTCCGGTCCGAGCCCGCTTCAATTCTAACTCCGCAACGTCTCCCCTCAATAGAAAGCAGAAACCCATGGCAGCACGACGCAAGAAAGCACGACGCAAGACGAGCCGGCGCAAGGGCGCAGGGAAAGGACGATCGAAGAAGA
>Ga0070705_100000480_pt1 | contig 23036 bp, 18 predicted proteins | sample KBSK5253metaG_FD_65455 | JGI IMG/M metagenome (GOLD analysis project Ga0070705, IMG submission 65455) | Corn, switchgrass and miscanthus rhizosphere microbial communities from Kellogg Biological Station, Michigan, USA - KBS K5-25-3 metaG | ecosystem: Host-associated > Plants > Roots >... | reverse complement strand
AGTCGAGGGGGATCCGGGATCCGCTGGAGGTTCGCGACGAGGTCGACGATCGCCGCAACCGTGGCGTCGTAATCGTCGCGCGGCGTGTCGATGCGGGCGCGGGCGACCTCCGCGCTGCCGTCAAGCGCGATCCCTTCGATCTTCGTCCCGCCCAGATCGATTCCGATGCGAAGTGACACCCCGAGAGCTTACAATCCGTGACATGTCGAGACGAAAGTTCCTCAAGACGTCGGCGGTCATCGGTGCGGGCGCGGTGACGGGGGCGTTCGGCCCCGCGGGCGACGCGCTTGCGCAGCAGAAGGCGCCGGCCGTCGCGACGTCCAGGCCGGTCCGCATCATCATGGCCGGCTATGCACCGCCGAACAACGGCTTCAGCCTGTCGTTGAAGCGGATTGGCGACCGCATCCAGGCGAAGTTCGGCAGGGACGTGGATGTGAAGTACATCTACAACATCATCGATCTCGGCTACAAAGGCGAGGACCTGCCGTGGCTCGTCGAAAGCGGCGTGCTGACGGTCGCCTACCAGTCGAGCAGCTACTTCACCGAGCAGATTCCCGACCTCGGCATCGCGGACCTGCCGTTTCTGTTCTCGGACACCGCGAAGGCGCGCGCGTCCATGGACGGCCGTTTCGGCACGACGCTCGCGCAGCGGATGGAAGCGAAGGGCAACTACCGCATCCTCGGCTGGTTCGAAAACGGCTTCCGCCACATCTCGAACCGGCTGCGGCCGATTCACACGCCGGCCGACATGAAGGGGATGACGATCCGCGTGCTGCCGAGCAAGGTGCAGGAGCGCACCTTCCAGCTGCTCGGCGCGACGCCGCGGGTCATGGACCTCTCGGAGCTGCTTCCCGCCATCAAGGCGGGCATGCTCGACGCCCAGGAGAACCCGTTCTCGAACACGACCACCTACGGCGTCCACAAGTTCCACAAGTTCCACACCGCCTCGAACCACTTCTATCTCTCGCGTCCGATCTTCTTCAACAAGACGGCGTTCGACGCGTGGCCGAAGGCGCTGCAGGACGAGATGCGCGCCGCCGTGCGCGAGGCGGTCGAGTTCCAGCGCGGGCTGCACGTGAAGGAAGAAGAAGACGCGATGGTGGAGATCCGGAAGGAAGGCGGAACGATCGTCGAGCTCACGCCGGAAGAGCACCAGAAGTTCGTCGACGCCGTGAAGCCGATCTACGGAGAAGCCCGCGGCCAGTACGACCGCGAGCTCCTCTCGCTGGCGAACCTGTAGCTACTTCGTACCCTTCGCGCCCAGTTCCTTCATCGCCAGCGCGGCGTTGTTCCGCACCCGGTTCCGGTCGCCGTCCGTGGCGATCGGCGCGTAGCCGTTGTACTTGGCGGGGATTTTCCAGCTCGCGGCCACGTCGGCGGCGCTCTTCCCGCCCCTCATCGCTGTCTGCACGTCGGTGAGGAAGTCGCGGTTGAACTGCGCGTATTCCTTCAGGTCCGCCGGCTGCATTTCGTTGGCATGACCGGTGACGATCGTGTCGTACTTGCCGTTCAGCGTGTTGTACGCCTTGTCGAGACTCTTGTCGATCTCGACGGCGCTGCCGCCGTTGTTGGCGTCGAGCAGCGGGATGTTCTTGCCGGAGAAGATGTCCGCGGCGTGCAGTATGCGGTTGGCCGGGAACAGCACCCACGCGTCGCCGTTGGTGTGGCCGCGGCCGAAGTAGAACAGGTCGACTTCATCGGCGCCCTTGCCGATGGTCATCTTGTCCTTGAACGTCCGCTTCGGCAGTCCCTTGTTCCCGTTCTGCTGGAAGATGGTCTGCGCCGGCACCGTCTGATCGGCGGCCGTGCTGTTCGGGATCATCTTCTTCATGTTCTCGGCGGTATTCGCCTGGACGACGATGTCGACCGTTGCGGGGAACGACACGTTGCCGCTCACGTGATCGCCGTGCGTGTGCGTGTTGATGAGCGTCGTCACGGGCTTGTCGGTGAGCGTCTTGATCTTGTCGAGAACCGGCTGGCCCCAGCCGGGGTTCTTCGAGTCGACCACGACGACGCCGGTGGAGGTGATGAACACGGACGTATTCCCGCCTCCGCCCTTGAGGACGTACTGGTTGTCTTTCAGCTTCGTGACCATCAGCCCTTCAGCCGACGGCGCCGGCGCCTGCTGCGCGACGGCGATCGACAGCGTGCCGACGACGAGCAACGAGCCGAGGATGATGCGTCGTTTCATGCTTTGCCTCCGAAGCGGGGATTATACCGGGATCCGGGATCCGGGATCCGTAGGGATCGGGGATCAGGATCGGGGATCGGGCGTCGCCCTACTGGTAATACTGCTTGTACATGCCGCGACGGAACAGCCAGCCGCCGATCGGACCGAGCCAGCCCAGCACGTAATACATGTAGCCAAGGTCCATCAGCTCGATCAGGTTGCCGTCGAAATCCTTTGCAAAGAAAAAGGAGTGGCCGCGCGGCGAGCGCTCCGGCTGGCTGACGCACTCGACCCCCTTGCTGACGAGGAAGTCGTGCCATCGCTGCAGGTTGCGGACGTTGAACGAGATGTGCGTCAGCCCGACCTGGTTCCAGCGGACCGGTTCCGGCGGGAACTGGGGACGGAACTCGAAGATCTCGAGCACGCCGCCGCCCGGCACGCGGATCCAGCCGATCTTGCACGTCGGATCGACGCTGGCGACGAGCGACGTCACCGGCCGCACGCCGAAGAACGTGCGCACGCGATCGGGCGGCGTATCGGCGACGCCGACGAGCGGACAGCCGAACACCTCCCAGTAGAACTTCACCGCGCGGTTGAAGTCCGAGACCGTGATGCCGACGTGGCTGAAGGATCGCGCGTGCATGTGGCCTACGCTAAATGCGTCTCTTTGATGTGATCGGCCACGCGCAGCGCCTGCGCCGCAATCGTCAGTCCCGGGTTCACCGCCGCCGACGAGGGAAAGAACGACGCGTCGACGACGAACAGGTTGTCGATGTCGTGCGCGCGGCAGAACGGATCGAGCACGGACGTCCGCGGATCGGTGCCGAAGCAGAGCGTGCCGCACTGGTGCGTCGTGTTCTTCTCCTTGTGCGAATGCGCGACGACCACCCAGAAGCCGAGGCGCCGGAGGATGCGCTTCATTTCCCGCACCAGCCGCTGGTGGCTCGAGACGTTGTTGGGACGGTAGTGCAGCCTGACGCGGCCGTCGGGCGCGATGGTGACGCGGTTCTCGTCGCGCGGGAGATCTTCCGAAATCGCCAGCCAGTCGACGCCGCGCGCCACCCACGCGTCGTAGGCCCACAACGGAATCCACGGCACGACGGTCTGCGCCATCACGCCGTGCGTCCGTCCCTGCGACTGAATCTGGCCGAGCGGGTACGGCATGTCGTCGGTGCCGCGCAGGTAGTAGTCGTTGATCGCCACCGTCTTCTGGAAGACCGTCTCGTTCCGCTTGAACGGGTGAAACCCCTGCATCATCGTCGCGAGGTGCGCCATGTAGCGGCGGCCGACGAGCCCCGACGAGTTGGCGAGGCCGCCGGGATGCCGGTCGTTCGCCGACCGCAGCAGCAGCGCGGCCGAGTTCACCGCGCCGCACGAGACGACAATGACCGGCGCTTCCACCCGAATGGTCTCGCCATGGCGCTCCACTTCGACGGCTTCCACCCTCGAGGCGCGGCCGTTGGTGATCAGCCGGCGCGCGCACGCGCGCGTCCACAGCGTGACGTTCGGCTGCAGCGTCGCGTGCCGGACGCAGCAGACGTCCGCGTCGCTCTTCGCGCCGACCTTGCACGGAAACGAGTTGCACGTGTTGCACAGCACGCAGCCGTCGGTCTCGCCCAGGCGCATGACGCCGAGTGGCAGCGGCGAGGGATGCAACCCGATGCGGCGCAGGTCGCAGACGATTCCGTCCATGACGGCCGCGTGCGGAACCGGTGCGTAGGGAAACGGCCCGCGCGGGACCTCCGTCGGGTCGATCCCGTGCTGGCCGCGGACGTGATACAGCCGCTCGGCCCGCTCGTAGTACGGCGCCAGCGTGTCGTAGCCGATCGGCCAGGCCGGCGAGACGCCGTCGGCGTGCCGCACCTCCTCGAAGTCCTCGCGGCGCAGCCGGTAGAGGACGCTCCCCCAGAACTTGGTGTTGCCGCCGACGCAGTAGTGCGTGTAGGGACGGAACTCGCGGCCGTTCTCGTCGAGCCAGCGCTCGTCGATGCGGTAGCGGAGGTGCTTCCAGACCGCCTCCGGGTTCCAGTTCTCGTCTTCCTGCGGGACGAAGTCGCCGCGCTCGAGGATGAGCGTCCGGGCGCCCGTGCCGGAGAGCGCGTGCGCGAGCGTGCCGCCGCCTGCGCCGCTGCCGATGACGATGACGTCGTAACGATGGGTCACAGGCTCGGGATCCGGGAGGCGGCTTGCCCCGAGCGATGTCGAGGGGGATCCGGGATCCGTCCGGGATCCGGGACGATCGGATCGTTGGCGTAAATCTGCTCCATCAGGCGTTGATCGTCCATCGCGCGCTCGAGGCTCATCTCGGGCTGGCGCCCCTCGCGCGCCGAGCGCACGAAGTCGCGATACATGGCGCGGTAGCCGCGGATGTCACGGAAGCCTGGGAACTGGAGCCGCGGTCGCCCATCGCCCCGGACGAGGACGAACAGGCCGTTCGACTCGAACGTGATCACGCGCCGGCGGCCGAACAGCTTCGAGAGCCGGAGGCCGCGGAGCAGCGACGGGATCTCGCGCGAATAGTACAGCGATCCGACCGCGCCGTTGTCGTAGGTGAAGGCGACGAGCATGCTCTTGGCGCGCCTGTCGGGACCTCCGCTCGCCAGCGGCGGCCGGTAGCCGTGCGCCTCGACGATGCGCGGGCCGAGGCTGTTGGCCAGGTGCAGCCAGTGGATGCCCTCTTCGAAGAACGCGTCGCCGCCGGCCATCGCCTCGTCGTTGCGCCAGTCGTCGGCCGCCTTGAGCTTGTGCGCGATCGACGTGAAGTGGGCGAAGACCATCTCGCCGAGCGTGCCCGCGGCCACCAGGGCCCGCAACTGCACGGCGAGCGGCTTGTAGTGATCGTTCTCGCCGACGAGGACGACGCGCCCGGCGCGATCGCGCGCGGCAACGGCCGTCTCGTAGTCCTCCATGCGGAGGTAGGCCGGCTTCTCGACGAGCACGTGCTTCCGCGCGGCGAGCGCCGCGAGCGTCAGCGTCAGGTGGTAGCGCGGCGGCACCGCGATGACCACCGCGTCGACGTTCGCGTCCTCGATGGCGGCCGAGTAGTCGGCGTAGGCGGAGACGCCGCCGAAGTCGCGGCAGAAGGCGTCGGCCTTCGCGCGCGTGCGGCTGGCATAGCTGCAGGCGATCTCGCTGCGCAGCGACTTCAGGTGACGGCTATGGACACGGGTGATGAAGCCGCAGCCGAGAAAGGCGATTCGCAGGGGACCCAAGGACGCCCCAGTTTACGTCAGCGGGCAGCGGGCAGTGGGCGGGCAGTCGGCAGTGGACAGTCGCTGGCCGGTGACGCTTCAGGGCTCCGCCGGCATGAACGTCAGCCACTTACGGCGATCGCAGTAGTAGAACTCAAGCGCTTTTCCTTCGAGTGCCAGGCCGTCGTGCGCGAGCGGCGGAAGCTGGAGACGCGCACCGTTTTCAGCTGACTCCCGCGCCACGGCTCATGCGTGGAATCGCGACTCGCATAACTGACTACGCGAAAGCGTAGTCCTCGAGGAGGTCGACATCGTTATGGGCTGTAAAGGCGGTCGCACACGTCGACGGACCGCCCCAATACACGTGAATCGTCGAACGACCATTCGCCGAGCACAATGCTGCCCAGTCACGCTGTCCACGCGCCGCGAACTCGCCCGATATCACGTTCGTGAGTGGCAGCGGCGCCTCATATCCGCGCACGGCATTACCCCGCACAGGATTCGCATCACGCGGAGTGCCGGCCTGCGTAATGCGGCATCCGTCGGCGAGCATCCGCTGCTTCACAGTCGCCGGAACATCTCGCGGCAGTTTACAAGACGAACATCCAGATATTTCTTCATGTGCTCGTGTGCGCCGAATTGCCGTCGTCGTTGTCTTTTCGGTCACCTGCGGCGCCTCACTGCCGACTGCTCACTGCCCGCTGCCCGCTGCCCGCTAGTAGAAGTCATGGGCATCCACCGACGCCCCGCCGTCGATCCCCTGCAGGCGCTCCGCCTTTACCGACAGCACGCCGTCCTGGTGCTGCAGCACACCTTCGACGAGCAGGAACGGCTGGCGGATGACCGTCATCCGCTCGCGATCGAACAGATCGGGACGGATGATCACGTTCGAGATGCCGGTCTCGTCCTCGAGCGTCAGGAAGACGAATCCCTTCGCGGTGCCCGGACGCTGGCGGGTGATCACCATGCCCGCGACGCGGACGCGCCGGCCGTCGCGCGCCTGCGGCAGATCGACCGCGCGCAGCACGCCGCGCAGCGCGAGGTCGTCGCGCCGCAGCGACATCGGGTGCGGGCCGATCGTGAGGCTCATTCCCGCGTAGTCCGCGCGCAATCGCTCGTGGTCGTCCATGGCCGGGAGTGGAGACCGGGATGCGGGATCCCGGATCCCCAATCCCGGATCCCGGAACAGCTCCCCCGCCGGGCGGACCGCGCGTTCGACCTGCCACAAGGCGCTCCTGCGCTCGTTCGTGAACGCATTCAGCGCCCCGATGTCCGCCAGCGTCGTCAGCTCGTCGCGGCGCAGGCCGGTGCGCTGGACGACCTGCTCGATCGACGCGAAGCGGCCGACGGGAGGCCGCTGCACCGTCCACTCGTGCGCGCAGGTGTTGCAGAAGTACGTCCCGTCGCGGACGACCTCGATCATCGAATCGTCGTCAGAGCCGCATTTGGGACATTCGGGCCGTTCGGGCCGGCTAAAGCCGGCCCCTACATCAGGAGAGGACGTGGGGGCCGCCTGCAGGCGGCCCTTCGGAATCTGCGCCATGGCCTGACCCACCTCTTTCCGCAAGCCGTTGACGTACATGAACCCGAGCCGGATGGCGCCGTCCTCCTCGACGCGGCACAGCCAGTCGGACTGCTGGACGTCGATGGGATGAAACCGGAGGCCGCGCCGCTGCGCGTCCTTGACGAGCGACGCCGGGTGATAGAACCCCATCGGCTGGTTGTTGAGCAGCGCCGTGTAGAACGCCGCCGGGTAATGGACCTTGAGATACGCGCTCGCGTAGGCGAGCAGCGCGAAGCTCGCCGCGTGCGATTCGGGAAAGCCGTAGAGCGCGAACGAGGTGATCGACTGGATGATGCGCTCCGCCGTCTCACCCGTGATGCCGTTGCGCGCCATCCCCTCGCGCAGCTGCAGCTCGATCAGCTTCATCCGCTTCTCCGAGCGCTTGAAGCCCATCGCGCGACGCAGCTCCTCGGCCTGCCCGCCGGTGAAGCCGGCCGCCGCCATCGCCATCCGCAGCAGCTGCTCCTGGAAGAGCGGCACGCCGAGCGTGCGCGCGAGGATCGGCTCGAGGCACGGGTGCAGCGGTACGACCGGCTCGCGCCCCGCGCGCCGGTTCAGGTACGGATGCACCATGTCGCCGACGATCGGACCGGGGCGGATGATGGCGACCTGCACCACGAGATCGTAGAAATGCGCCGGCTTCAGCCGCGGCAGCGTCGCCATCTGCGCGCGCGACTCCACCTGGAAGACGCCGATCGTCTCCGCCTGCTGCAGCATCTCGTAGACCTTCGCGTCGTCCATGGGGATGTGGGCGAGATCAAAGGTGGCAGGAGGCAGGGGGCAGGGGGCAGAAGGAGGCAGGTGCCCCCTGTTCACCAGCTCAATCGCATCCTGCAGCGCAGCCATCATCCCGAGCCCGAGCAGATCGACCTTCACGATCCCCATGTCCGCACAGTCGTCCTTGTCCCACTGGATGACGACGCGCCCCGGCATCGTGGCGGGCTCGAGCGGGACGACCGCATCGAGCTCGCCCTGGCAGATCACCATCCCCCCCGAGTGCTGGCCGAGATGCCGCGGCAGATCCTGGACGGCGAGCCACAGCTGCGCGAACGTCTTCATCCGCGGCATCGAGAGCGAGAGGCCCGCCTCCGCCACGTGACGGCCGAGCGTGTCGTTCGGATCGGTGAACTCGAAGTTGTTCATCACCTTCGCGAGCCGATCGACGTCGTCCTCGTGCAGCGAGAGCGCCTTGCCGACCTCGCGCGCGGCGCTGCGGCTGCGATAGGTGATGACGTTGGCGGTCATCGCGGCGCCGAGCCGCCCGTACTTCTCGTAGACGTGCTGGATGACGCGCTCGCGGCGATCGCCGCTCGGCAGGTCGAGATCGATGTCCGGCCACTCGCCGCGCTCCTCCGACAGGAAGCGCTCGAACAGCAGGTCCATCTTGATCGGATCCACCGCGGTGATGCCGAGGCTGTAGCAGACGGCGCTGTTGGCCGCCGAGCCGCGCCCCTGCACGAGGATGTCCTGCTGGCGGCAGTAGTTGACGATGTCCCAGACGATGAGGAAGTAGCCGGCGAGATCGAGCTTCTCGATGAGCGCGAGCTCGCGCGCGATCTGCGCGCGCGCCTTGTCGTGGTACGGCCGGTAGCGCTCGCGCGCCCCCACGTCGGTGATGTGGCGGAGAAACGACATCTCGGTCTCGCCGTCGGGCACCGGGTACTTCGGAAAGCGATAGCCGAGATCGGCCATCGTGTACTGGAGGCGCTCGGCGAGCGCCACGGTGGCGGCGAGCGCCGCCGGGCGATCGGCGAACAGCTGCGCCATCGCCTCCGGCGACTTCAGGTAGCGCTCCGCGTTGCGCGCCAGCTTCCGCCCCGCCGCGTCGAGCGTCGTCTTGTGGCGGACGCAGGTGAGCACGTCGAAGAGCGGCCGATCCGCGACTTCCGCGAACCGCACGTCGTTGGTGGCGATGACGGAGACGCCGAAGGCGCGCGCGAGCGACTCGAGCGAGGCGTTGGCGGCTTCTTCGTCGCGCAGCAGGTGACGCTGCAGCTCGATGAACACGTTGCGCCGGCCGAAGATGCCGACGATCCGATCGAGCAGGCCGCCGACGCCGTGGCGTGAGGCGTCGAGGACGGGGCGGCCAGCCAGCGCGACGAGCCCCGCGGTGTGCCCCTCGAACTCGTCGAGCGCGAGCGCGCCTTCGCCCTTCGCCGCGCGCATCTTCATGCGCGTCACGAGGCGGCACAGGTTCCTGTAGCCTTCCTGCGCCTCGACGAGCAGCGGCAACCGCCACACAGCTGGCAGCTGGCTGCTGGCAGCTGGCGGAAGGTTCCGCGTTCGCTGCCCGCTGCTGCCCGCTGCCTGCTGCCCGCTGCCCGCTATGGTCAGCTCCGCCCCGATAATCGCCTTCAGCCCCGCCTGCGTCGCCGCCTTGTGGAACCGCGGCGCGCCGTAGACGCCGTCGGCGTCGAGCAGCGCGAGCGCCGGGTAGCCGAGGGCCGCCGCGCGCTCGACGAGCGTTTCGGGCAGCGAGGCGCCCTGGAGAAAGCTGAAGGCCGATGCGGCGTGAAGCTCGATATACACAGTGGGCAGTGGGCAGTGGGCAGTGGGCAGTGGGCAGTGGGCAGTAAGCGATCGGCAGCCGGCGGCCCGCTAGTCGACAACGCCCTCGATGAACCAGGCATCGGTGTCGCGCTCGCGGAAGACGCGATAGGTGGCGCCGTCGCTGAGCGTCACGTCCCACTCGTCACGCTCCCATGACGTGACGCGGTCGTGGATCCACCATCCTCCAGACGCGCGCCACGGTCCGGCATGGGCTTCGACCTTGCCGCCGTTCAAGCCGCGGCGGTCGCTCGTGACGCGGATCGGCGTCCCGCGATCGACGGTGACGCGGGCGGCGACGGGGAACCGGAAGCGACGGATGGCGACGGCCGGGATCCGGGATCCGGGATCCGGGATCCGCCGAACCTCAGAACCTCCGGATCCCGGATCCCGGATCCCGGATCCCGGGCTGAAGCGTCGCATCTCGAACGCGCCCGGCTGCCACGAGTCGACGGTCACCGCCGCTCCACAGCGGTCCTCCCCCATCAACGCGGTGAGCCGCGCCATCAGCGTCGAGAGCTGCTCGGGCGACGGCAGCGGCCGCGCAAGCAGCGAGAACTGAACGACCCGCCCCGGCGTCGGATCCACCGCAACGACGACGCGATCGATGGCGGCGGCGGGCGGATGCGATTCGAGGTCGAGCAGCGCGAGCGTCCGCAGCGTGCGCGCGTCGCGCATCGGCGCCGGCAGCTGCAGCGAACGCTCGTGCACCTCGCGCGTCACGCCGTCTCTTTTGACGAGGTGCAGGCGGACGTGCAGCACCGCCGCGCCGCGGTCGCGCCGCTCGAGATGCGCCGAGAGCGGCTCCAGCAGCCGCGCGAGCACGAACGAGAGCGGCTCGAGGCCGTCGATCGGCCATTCGAGGTCGAGCGCCTGCTCGAAGCGCTCGTCGGGCACCGACGGCACCAGCGGCCCCGGGTCTTCGCCGCGCGCCAGGCGCTGCCACGCCACGCCGGGCTGTCCGAGCCGCGCGGCGACCTCGTCTCGCGGCAGCCGCGCCAGGTCGCCGAGCGTCCGCAGTCCCCACCGCCGCAGCGTGGGGATGGGTTCAAAGGGTTTATGAGGTTCATGGGGTTCATGAGGTTCATGAGGTTCATGAGGTTCATGAGGTTCATGAGGTTCATGAGGTTCATGAGGTTCATGAGGTTCATGAGGTTCATGAGGTTCATGGGGTTCGTGGAAGATTTCGAGCAGCTCGAGGCGCAGGCACTCGAGCGCGGCGGGTTCGTCACCGGGCTCGACGATGGTGATGCCGGCGCGGTCGTGCGCGAGGAGGCGCGCGGCGGTGCGCGTGCCGGCGACGGCGACGCGGACGCGCAGCCCGCGGTCGGCGGCGGTGCGCCGCAGCTCGCCGGCAATCGTCTTCGCGTCGCCGAACAGGCGCGTCAGGCCGTCGAGATCGACGATGACCTCACGCGCGCCGCACGCGTCCACGCGCGGCGAGAAATCACGGGCGACGGCAAGCAGCGTCTCGAACGAACTGCCTTCCGCGGCATATACAGCGGCAAACATCCGACACTCCCGCAACGCTTCACAGTGAACGGGCCACAAAAATCTCCGTGCCTCTGTGTCTCCGTGGCTCGTGATCAGCGGCTGTCGTTCGCGGTTGCACGGACGCTCACCTCGCCATCCACCCGTCGGCGCGGCGAGACGACGCGAACGGTGACGTCGGCGCCGGCCAGGTGACGGTTGCGATCCGCGTCGCCGGCCCAGCGCGCGCGGCCGGCGAGCAGCAGCGTCAGGCCGCCGGCGCTGCGCGCGAGCGGCTGCGGCGCCACGAGCAGGCACGCCGTGTCGCTCCCTTCGATGACGCGCTGCACGCGCAGCCATGTCGTGAACGGGATCCGCTTGAGCGTGGCGGGCGGCGCGTCGGCGAGATCGAGCACGACGCAGGCGAACCCGCGCGCCTGGAGCACGAGGTTGAGCGCCTTGAGCGCGCGATTGATGGCGCCATCTGGGCCGGCTGACCTGTCCGACGTAGCTCGAAGAGCGAAGTCGGAAGCCGGCCCCCACGACTGACCGCGAATCCAGAGCAGGCGATCGAGATCGACCCCCGCCGCCGCCGCGGACGCGACGTCGAGCCGATCGAAGGTGTCGACGAGCGCGGCAATCTCGCCGCGGCGCGTCGACGCCGCAATCGCCTGCACGGCGAGCGTCGTCCGCCCGGACGAAGACGGGCCGGCGATTTCCGACAACTGGCCGCGCGGCAGGCCGCCGCGCAGGCAGGCGTCGAGCGCGGGGACATCCATGGCCACGAGCGCCGCCTCGTCTCGGTGCTCCCGCGGCAGCGCCGTGGTCAGCGTGCGGTCGAGCTTGCGCGCGCGGAGCGCGGTTTCAATGTCTGCACGGGCATGGTTCGCCATATCTTCGCTTGCAGGCGAAAATATAGCGAAGCACCATCACGCGCGTCAAGCCCGGTAATATGGGAATTCATCTCGTGACCGCCTCGACGGGACAAGCCACCGCGGCCGCCAAGCCATCGACCACCGAGCCGGGCCCCGGCCCCGATCAGCCGACCGCCAGCGCGCCACCGCACGCGGCCGCCGCGCCCCGCTCGCTCGGCAGCCGCACGGTCACGCGCATGTTCGCGGCCTTCACCTACCGCGACTTCCGCGTGCAGTGGTTCGGCGCCTGCACGTCGAGCATCGGCACCTGGATGCAGATCGTCGCGCAGAACTGGCTGGTCCTGTCGCTGACGCACTCGGCGTTCTTCCTCGGCCTCGACGCGTTCCTGCAGCAGCTGCCGATCATCCTCTTCTCGCTCGCCGGCGGCGTGCTCGCCGACCGCCGCGATCGCCGGCGCACCCTGATCGCGTCGCAGTACCTGCAGATGGCGACCTCCGCGGCACTCGCCGCGCTGATGTACTTTCACGTCGTCCAGATCTGGCACATCCTGACGCTGTCGTTCGTGACGGGCATCGCGCAATCGTTCGGCGGGCCGGCGTACCAGTCGCTGATCCCCTCGCTCGTGGACAAGAAAGATCTGCCGAACGCGGTCGCGCTCAACTCCATCCAGTTCAACGTCGCGCGCGTGCTCGGCCCGCTGCTGTTCGCCGCGACGCTGTCGGTGTTCATGACGTGGGGCTACGACGAGCCGCAGGCGATGAACGCCTGCTTCCTCCTCAACTCGCTGTCCTTTGTCGTCGTCATCAACACGCTGATGGCGCTGCACGTGAAGCACATTCCGCCGCCCGCCACCAGCGGCATGCGCGACGAGCTGAAAAACGGGCTGTCGTACGTGTGGCACCACGGCACGCTCGTCGGCCTGACGGCGCTGGCGGCGGCGACGACGTTCCTCGGCTTCGCGGTGCTGACGTTCCTGCCGCTCTTCGCACAGCAGGTGTTCCAGCAGGGCGCGAGCACCTACAGCCACCTGATGGCGTTTTCCGGCGCCGGCTCGATCGCCGGCGCGCTCACGGTGGCGTGGCTCGGGAAGTTCAAGCGGATGGGGCTGACGGCGCTGCTGATGCAGATCGTCTACGGCGGGCTCATCATCGCCTTCGCGCTGTCGCGCACGCTGCCGCTCAGCGAAGCGCTGCTCTTTTTCACCGGCTTCGCGCTGATGATGGTGTTCTCGACCGTCACCTCGCTCGTGCAGCTGATCGCGCCGAACGAGATGCGCGGGCGCGTGATGAGCATCTACATGCTCGCGTTCCGCGGCGGGATGCCGCTCGGCAGCCTCGTCTCCGGCTGGCTCGCGACGATGACCTCCGCGCCCACCGTGCTGATCGTCAACGGGGTACTGCTGAGCCTCGTCGCGGCATGGTTCCTGCTGAACAATCCCGGCGTTCGAGAGTTGTAACTCTCGACGACCGTGAATGTTGAAGCGATTCCCCACCGCCCTGGCGGTTAGCGTCGGCCTCTTCCTCTTCTGCTCCCCCGCGGGCGCGCAGACCCCCTCGACCTCCGATCAGACGGCGTCGACCGAGCCCGCCCCCGCGGAATCGAAGGCCGATCCGGGGACGGCCGCGTCGGGGCAGGCCACGGATCAGCCGCCGATCGTGACCAAGGTCCGCAATTACATTCAGAAGAACCCGATCGTGCAGCGGCTGACCGGCGATGGCTTCTACCCGCGCATCGGCGGCCTCTCGCAGGGCAGCGGCTTCGCCGGCGGCGGCGGATACCGGCGGCACCTCGGCTGGGCGTACGTGGACCTCTCCGGCGCCGTGTCGACGAAGGCCTACCGCGGCATCGACGCGACGCTCGGCTGGATCGACACGAAACGCCTCGACGTCTCGACGAAGCTGACGTTCCGCAACAACACGCAGGACGACTTCTACGGCCTCGGCATCGATTCGACCGATGCGACGCGCGTGGACTACGGGATCAGGAGCACGGATCTGTCGACGCGCGCCGCGGTCCATGTCACGCCGTGGCTGCTCCTCGGCGCGGACGTGGGCTACCTGGTCCCCTCCGTCCGTCACGGCCGCGACGCCAACCTGCGGACGATCGAATCGATTTTCACCGACGCCGACGCGCCAGGCCTCGCGCGGCAGCCGCATTTCGTCCACGACAGCGTCTTCGCGGAGACCGACTCGCGCGACGCGCACGGCTTCCCGCGCCATGGCGGCTTCTACCGCGCCGCCTACGCGCTCTGGAACGATCGGACGTTCGAGGAGTTCAACTTCCGGCGCTTCGACGCGGTCGGCTCGCACTTCTTCTCCGTCGCGCCCAACGACGTCGTCGCGCTGCGCCTGGCGCTCAGCTACGCGAACAACGCGCCCGGCGATCGCGTCCCGTTCTACATGCTGCCGTATGTCGGCGGCGGCGACACGATCCGATCGTTCCGCGAGTTCCGCTTCCGCGACGAGAACGCCGGCGTCTTCAACGCGGAGTTCCGGCACAAGGTGCACGCGATGGCGCACGTGGCGGGCTTCGTCGACTTCGGCAAGGTGGCGCACGACTGGCAGGACATCAACCCGCATCACGTGAAGCACGCGTACGGGATCGGGCTGCGGGGCGGGACTGACGACAAGACCTACGTTCGGCTGGACGTGGCGCGCGGCGACGATGGCACGCGCGTCTTCCTCAAGTTCACACCGGCATTCTGAGAACCACGAAGGCGTGCTGCGCGCGCCTGCACGGAGACCACGAAGTACGTCGTTCATTTCTTCGTGTGCTCGTGCGTGCGGCCGCAGGCCGCCTCCGTGGCACAAAAAAGGACCGGGAGTGTGTGGCTCCCGGTCCTTCGGTTAGCGGCGAGTGGCTTCGTATATCGAAGCTGCGCCGCCGCCGAGTGCTGCACCGACCAGTGCACCCTTCTTGCCACCGAGCAGTCCGCCGAGGCCGGCGCCCGACGCGGCCGAGCCGCCGATGACGAGCGCGGTCTTGGTCTTTGACCGCTGAGGCCGCGTGTCGACGGTCTCCGAAACGATTCGCGGTTCAGTGGAGCGATAGACGGTCTGCCGCGGCGCGGCGACCGTGCGCACGGCGGTCCGCTGCGGCGCCGGCGTGTACGCCACCGGCTGCGCCACCGGTGCGTACGCGACCGGGGCATACGCCACCGGCGCATAGGCCGTCGGCTGCGCGAGCGCCTGCGGCGTGCTCGCGAAATAGCTGATTGCGGGGTTGCCCGCCAGCGCAGGATTGGTCACAAAGCTGTCCTGCGCGTGCGTGCCGATCGCGTACATCCCCACGCCTGCCACGAGAGCGCCGGTCAGTGCTGCTGCCATCGGTTTCACGTCTACATCCTCCTTCCGGGGAACTTCTGCCGGGCAGTGGTCCAAGTGGAGTGCCAACCGGACCGAGCCATATAAATCCCTGTTTCACAGGCGTTTCCACGGATGGCCTGACCCGCCGTCCTTGTACGCTGTCCTCCGCGTGCTACGATGGCGCCGCTCACCTGAGGTGCGATGTCCCCTTTCAGTCTGGTTCCCAGAGACCACAATTTCTTCAGAGAGTTCGTCAACCTTGCCGATGGGGTGAAATCCGGCGCCAGCGAGCTCAGGCAGATGATCGCCACCGACCCGCCCGACATCAGCAAGGTGGAGGCGATCAAGGCCATCGAGCACACCTGCGACGGGGCGACACGCGGCATCATCGATCGCCTGAACCGGACGTTCGTCACGCCGCTCGACCGCGAGGACATCCATGCGCTGGCCGGCTCGCTCGACGACGTGATGGATGCGATTGACGCGGCGGCGGCCGTCATCCGCCTCTACAAGATCACGCGCGTCAGGAACGGCGCGAAGCGCCTGGTCGACATCGTGTGCGAATCGGTCGAGCGCATCTCGCAGGCGGTGGCGGCGCTCGAACGCCGCGACGGCGTCCTCGAGATCGCCGCCAAGGTCAAGGAGCTCGAGCACGAGGCCGACCGCGAACACCAGGACGCCATCGTGGAGCTGTTCGACCAGGAGCGCGACCCGATCGCGGTCATCAAGTGGAAAGAGATCTTCGACTTCCTCGAGGCGGCGACCGACCGGTGCGAAGACGTCGCCAACCTGCTCGAAGGCGTCGTCGTCAAGCACGCCTGATCGAATGGACGCGACACTCGTCTCAGTCATCGCGCTGATCGGCGTCGCCCTGACGTTCGACTACATCAACGGGTTCCACGACGCCGCCAACTCCATTGCCACCGTCGTCTCGACGCGCGTGCTGACGCCGGGCCAGGCGGTCGTCTGGGCGGCGGTGTTCAATTTCCTCGCCGCGTTCACCTTCGGCACCGCCGTCGCGAGCACGATCGGCAAGGGGATGATCGACATCACCATCGTCACCTCCACGGTGATCTTCGGTGGGTTGCTCGGGGCGATCGTCTGGGATCTGATCACCTGGCACATCGGCCTGCCGACGAGCTCCTCGCACGCGCTGGTGGGCGGCTACGCGGGCGCCGCGGTCGCGAAAGCCGGATGGGGATCGCTCATCCCGTCGGGCTGGACGAAGACGCTGGTATTCATCGTGATGTCGCCGGTCATCGGGATGGGCCTCGCGCTGATCATCTCCGTCATCACGCTCTGGATCTTCAAGGGCTTCAGGCCGGCGCGCGTGGACAAGTGGTTCCGCCGGCTGCAGCTGCTGTCGGCCGCCGCCTACAGCCTGGGTCATGGCACCAACGACGCGCAGAAGACGATGGGAATCATCGCCGGCCTGCTGTTCTCCTCCGGCTACCTGTCGGAATTCACGATCCCGCTCTGGGTGATCCTGTCGGCGCATGCCGCCATCGCGCTCGGGACGCTCACCGGCGGCTGGCGCATCGTGCATACGATGGGCTCGAAGATCACCAAGCTGCAGCCGTTCGGCGGGTTCGCGGCGGAAACGGCGGGCGCCATGACGCTCTTCGGCGCGAGCAGCTTCGGCATTCCCGTCAGCACCACGCACACGATCACGGGCGCCATCATCGGCGTTGGTGCGGTCAAGCGGCTGTCGGCGGTGCGGTGGGGCGTGGCGCAGCAGATCGTCTGGGCGTGGCTCCTCACCATTCCGGCCTCGGCGCTGATCGCGGCGCTCACCTATCGCACGTTCGCGCTGTTCGGCTTCCGCTGACCACGTCGGACCGGCCCGGCTTCCCATGCGAACGTAGAGGCGGACGTTCAGGTCCCCGGGCGCGGACGTAGAGGCCGGACCTTCGGGTCACCATGGTGCGGACGTAGAGGCGGACCTTCAGGTCCGCCCTAAAATAACCAGCGTGAAGATTCTCGTTGCGGAGGACGACGGCGACATCGCGGCGCTGATCGCACACTACCTCCAGAAACAGGGGTGGGAGGCGCATGTCGCCGCCGCCGGCGACGAGGCGCTCGCCTACGTCAGGCGTCACCCGGTCGACCTCGTCGTCCTCGATCTGATGCTGCCCGGGCTGAGCGGGCTCGAGGTCTGCCGGGCGTTGCGCGGCGACGCGTCCACCGCGACGATTCCCATCATCATGGTGACCGCCCGCGGGGACGAAACCGACCGTATCCTCGGCCTCGACATCGGCGCGGACGATTACCTGTCGAAGCCGTTCAGCCCGAACGAGCTCGTCGCGCGCGTGCGCGCGCTGATGCGGCGGGCGAAGCGCGCCGATGCCTCGACGCCGACGCTGACGTTCGGGCCCATCGTGATGGACCTCGCGAGCCATACCGTCGCGGACAGCGGGCGCGAGGTAAAGCTGACCGCGAAGGAGTTCCTCCTCCTGCAGTACCTGCTCGAGCATCGCGGACGGGTGCTGTCGCGCGATCTCCTGCTCGGCGACGTCTGGGGCTACCGCTACACGGGCGGCACGCGCACGGTGGACGTCCACGTACGCCGGCTGCGGGAAAAGCTGCCCGCGCTTGTCGACGCGCTGGTCACCGTGAAACAGTTTGGTTACAAGCTTGCGGACAATGAGGTGACGTGACCCTCGGGTTTCGCGCGAAGATCTTCCTCGCATCGCTCGGCGTAAGCGCCGCCGCGCTGGCGCTCCTCACGCTCCTCGTCGCTTACGAGCGGCGCCAGGACGAACGCGGGGCCATCGAAATGCGCCTCGTCGGTCAGGCGCAGCTCATCGCCGAGCTCCTCTCCCGCAATCCCGCCCTCACCTCCGGCCAGGACCTTGATGACGAAGCCGATCGCCTCGCGCAGCTGATGGCGACGCGCGTCACGTTCATCGCGATGGATGGCCGGGTCGTCGGCGACTCCGATCTCGACGGGCAGGCGCTGGCCGACGTCGAGAATCACCTGCAGCGCCCGGAAGTCCAAGAGGCCACGGCGCGTGGCGTCGGCGTCGTGGCGAGGTACAGCACCACCATCCGCATCGAGATGCTGTATGCCGCCGTCACCGCGCGCCATCCGGGGGTGCGGTACGTCCGCGTCGCGCTGCCGCTGACGACGGTCGCGGAGGAGATCCGGCGGGTGGGCGGCCAGGCGACGCTGGCGTTCCTGCTGGCGATCCCCTTCGCGCTCGCGCTGGCGTGGCTCGCCTCGGCGGTCCTGAGCAAGCGGGTTCGCATGGTCGCCACGGTCGCGCAGCGCTACCGCAAGGGAGACCTGACGCACCCGACCTACGATTACGGCCCCGACGAGCTCGGCGACGTCGCGCGCGTGCTGGACGGATCGGTTCAGGAACTGGGACGGCGGCTCGACGAGCTGTCGCGCGATCGCGCGCGGCTCGACGCGATTCTCTCGGGCATGGTCGAAGGGGTGCTGGTGCTCGACGTCCACGGCCGCATCCAGCTCGCCAACCGCGCGGCGCAGGGGATGCTGCGGATGGACGGGTCGTCCATCGGACGGCCGTACGTGGAGGTCATCCGGCATCCGGACATCGCGGAGCAGCTCGGGAGCGCGCTGCGCGGCGAGGAAGCCGACAGCCGCGAGCTGGCGCTGACGCGCGACCCCGGCCGCACCTTCATCGCGCGCGCCGCCTCGGTGGCACGCGGCGGCGGCGGCGGCGCCGTCCTCGTCCTGCACGACATCACCGACCTGCGCCGTGCCGATCAAATCCGCCGTGATTTCGTCGCCAACGTCTCGCACGAGCTGCGCACGCCGCTGACGGCGATTCGCGGCTACGTGGAAGCGCTGCTCGACGATCGATCCGACGCCGAGGACACAAGGAAGTTTCTCGAGATCATCGCCCGCCACAGCGCGAGGATGGAACGGCTCGTCAGCGACCTCCTTCGCCTCGCGCGCCTCGACGCGCGCCAGGAGGCGCTCGACCTCGCGCCGTGCGATCTCCAGCAGCTGTTCACCACCGTCGTCGGCGACGTGGCGCCGACCGCGGAGGCCAAGCGCCAGCGCATCACCACGGCCGTCGACGCCGCCGCGTGCCGCATCACCGCGGATCCCGCCAAGCTGCATGACGTGCTCCGCAACCTCGTCGAGAACGCCGTCCATTACGCACCCGACGCGGCGACGATCACGCTGGAAGCGACGCGGGCCAACGGCGCGGTCCGCATCTCGGTGTCGGATTCAGGCCCCGGCATCCCGGCCGATGACCTGTCGCGGGTGTTCGAGCGCTTCTACCGCGTAGACAAGTCGCGCTCGCGGCCGGGCGGCACCGGCCTCGGCCTCGCCATCGTCAAACACCTGGTGGAGCTGCACGGCGGGCACGCCACCGCCGAGAACCGGCCCGAAGGGGGCGCGCGCTTCGTCATTACGGTTCCGGATCAGGGTGCCGCTTCCGCATGACGAGCGCCGACGAAGGGCAGGCGTACGAGAACTCCACCGATTGGCGGACGCTGTGCGGCACGTCGGCACGATCGACCACCTCGAAGCCGAAGCGCGGAAAGAACCGCTCGGCGGTCGTCGTCAGCAGGTAGACCGCAGGCATGCCGCGTGTGTCGGCCATGCGCAGCGCCGCGTGCGTGAGTTCGCTCCCCAACCCCGAACCGCGATGCTCCGCCTCCACCGCCAGCGACCGAAGCAGCGCACCGTCCTCGTAGAGCTCCAGCGCCGCGCAGCCGACGATGCGGTTGCCGGCGCGTGCAACGAGCACATACTCGCCGTGGTCCCGGAGGCCGGCCAGCGGCAGGTGCTCGCGCTCGAGCAGCGCTTCGACGACGTCGATGTCCGCCGCCGTCGCGGGACCGATGATCGCTTCCGTCATGCTCGAGGCCTCGGCGCGGCACAGCACGCCAGGCGGGTTCGTCCGGCGGCGGGCACGCAGCATCCCGTCCGCTTCTCGAACCGCTCGGCGTCCTTCTTCAGCGCATCGACGTGCCCGAGCACGTGCGTGGTGGCGTCCTCGATCGTGGCGATGATCGGGTCCGCGGACGACGACAGGCGGTAGTGCACCCAGAGTCCCTCGCGCCGCGTGGTGACGAGCCCCGCGCGGCGGAGATACGCCAGGTGGCGCGAGGCCCTGGCCTGCGGAATCTTCAGCGTGTCGTGGATGTCGCACACGCAGACCTCGCCCGCCATCAGCAGCCGCAGGATGCGCAGCCGCGTCGCGTCGGCGAGCGCCTTGAACAGCCCCTCGAGCTGCGCCAGTTGATCCGCCTTCGCGCCTTCGGCGCTGCGGCGAGAGACGTCGGTCATATATTCGCCTTGACAAATATAGCCGTGGCGATCAACGCTGTCAAGTATTCGCCTTAACGAATATATGAGGCGAATGCAGAAAGGAGGGCATATGTGCGGTTGTGGATGCGGCGGCGGATGCTGCGGTGACTGAATCGATTGACGAATCTACGGATTGACGAACTGACGAATGCCAACTCCCAGGGACCGGCCGGCCCTGGGAGCTGGCGGTTGGTATCCGGGCGCTCAGAAACAGCCGCGCGCAGCCGCAGCGAGCCGCTCACCCATGCTGCCGCTGCCAACCACGGCAGCGAGCAGCAGTGCGGTGCCGATTCCCTCGGCCACGACTCTACGCATCGCCTGCGTCTGGTATCACGTCCACGGCGGATGCGGGAGGCTCCGGCGAACCGGCGTCGTCGAGGCGGCGGCGAACGGCAGGCACCGACAGCCACAAGCGCAAGCGGGCAGCGATGCCATGGGCGGCCGCCGCGAACGCGCGGCGCTGCGCGCTCTCCCCGTCGATCGCCGCGGGATCCTCGAAGCTCCAGTGGATCCGCTGCGGATCGCCAGGAAACACGGGACAGACTTCGGCCGCGCGATCGCAAACGGTAATCACATAGTCGAAGCGCTCGCCGAGGAACGCATTCATTGACTTCGGGTACAACTCCGACGTCGCGATCCCATAGCGGTGCTCGAGCGTTTCCCTGGCAAGTGGATGCACGCGCGGCTGCGGGTCGCTGCCGGCGCTGAAGACCTGTACGCGACCCCGTGACAGGTGGTGAAGCAGCGCTTCGGCCATCTGCGACCGCGCGGAGTTGCCGGTACAGAGGAAGAGCACACGCAACCGCGAGATCTCGGCTGTCACGCGCACACCGGTTCGCCACTCACGATCGCGACCGCCGCAGGGAGCACGACGATCCCTGCTCTCGCGGCGATGGTGCGAGGCGACTCACTCACCGCCTCAGAAATTGAACCTCAGCGCAAACTGCACCTGGCGCGGCGTGCCGAGACCGACCGTGCGGCCGATGGTGCTGGTCAGGCGTCCGAACGTTCCCGCCGCCGCATTCGTATACGGCTGTCCGGGCTGCACCTTGTTCGCCTCCGTCAGCGCCGCGTTCGGCAGCGCGTTGGGCAGCGTCCCCACCGGGTTGGCGAAGTTGGTGATGTCGAACAGGTTGAAGACCTCCGCGCGCAGCTCCACGTTCGGACCGTTGCGGATGCCGATGTGCCTGGCGATCATCAGGTCGGCCTGCCGCATCCAGGGCCCGTGCACCTCGTTGCGCGTGAGGTTGCCGAACGTCCCCGGCCTCGGGGTCGCGAACGCCGCGGGGTTGAGGAACAGCAGTCCACCGTTCTTGATCAAGGGATCGACCCCGGCCACCACGTCCGGCCGGCGCTGGTTGCGCGACGCGCCGCCGCCCGGCGTGTTGACGACCGCCGTCCGATCCGCCGCCGGGTTGTTGAACACGTTGCCGGCCCCGTCGACGTAGACGATGTCGTTGCGCTGAATCAGGACGGGCACCGGGATGCCGCTGCGCGCGTTGACGATGCCGGCCACGCTCCAGCCGCCGAAGAGCGGACCGCGCCCCGGCAGATCGTAGAGCATGCTCAGGTTGAACGTGTGGCGCACGTCGAAGTTGTTGAACCCGTTGTCGTAGTCGAACTCCGACAGCGCGCGCGCGTTGTTGTTGGCGGTCACCGCCTCGTTCGAGCCGCCCGTGTTCCCCTTGCTGTAGCCGAGCGTGTACTGCGCGTTCATCGTCACGCCGTTCGAGGAGCGGCGCGTCAGCGACGTCTGCAGCGAGTTGTAGCTGTTGTAGCCGCCGCTGGTCTTGTAGTCGACCTCCGCGAAGGGCCGCTGGATCGTCGCAATCGTCGAACCGGCGGGACAGAGAACGCCGCGGCCGCTCGTCCCGTTCGAGCAGGTGACGAGGTCGAACTCGCGTACCTGCGTGCCGGCGGCGGCGCCGTTGCTCTGCACGCCGACCGTGCGGTTCGAGATGCTGCGCAGGAACTGGTTCCGCCCCTGGCTGCCGACATAGGCGACCGTCGCCGTCAGGTTCGCCCCCAGGTCGCGCTGCACCGACGCGGTGTACTGGTAGACGCGCTCCGGAATCGAGTAGTCGTTCGAATAGGCGCGCGGCTGGTACGACCGGTTGTTCGGGTTGTTGATGAAGTTCGCACGGATGACGTTCGGATCCACCGGGTAGAGCGCGCCCGGCGCGCCCGCCGACAGCGTGGTGCTGATGCGTTCGGCCTCGATCGGCTGAATCTGATCCTCGGTCTGTCCCGGCCCGACGAAGATGCCGAAGCCGCCGCGAATGACGGTCTTGTCCATCGGGGTGTAGGTGGCCGCGACGCGCGGCTGCCAGTTGTTGTTGGTCGACGTGAAGAACGGCGTCGTGTCCGGATCGAGCACGCCCGTGTCGATGTTGAACTTCACGATCCGGTTGTCGGCCTCGCGCATCGGCGTGTAGTAGTCGTAGCGCACGCCGTAGTTGAGCGTGAAGGTCGGCTTCAGATGCCATTCGTCCTGCGCGAACGCCACGTAATACTGCTGCTTCGTGTGCTTCATGCCGGTGGCGCCGTTGTGGAACGGGCTCGGCTCGCTCAGGTCGCCGAAATACTGGATGGTGGCCGGCGTGTTCGCGAGAAACGCGTC
>Ga0070705_100000475_pt1 | contig 23106 bp, 24 predicted proteins | sample KBSK5253metaG_FD_65455 | JGI IMG/M metagenome (GOLD analysis project Ga0070705, IMG submission 65455) | Corn, switchgrass and miscanthus rhizosphere microbial communities from Kellogg Biological Station, Michigan, USA - KBS K5-25-3 metaG | ecosystem: Host-associated > Plants > Roots >... | reverse complement strand
CCGGTCACACACGTCACCCCAGGGCTCGCGGACTCGCCCTGGGCTATATGCTGCCGCCCGCTACGCGGGTTGCCGCCGGTCGCTTTATTGTCGACTCGCGCCGATCAGCTTCGAACGGCCCAAGGCATCATCCAACAACGACGCCGTCAGTTCCGTGCTCGTAACAAGGCTCTGCTTTGATTCACGCGTCGCCGGCGCGCGGTTCTTTGTTTTTGACAAGCCCAATCCACTCCCGCATCATACTGTGACTTGAACGCGGAGTGATTATGAAGAATGTGCTCGAGAATATTCGAGTCGTTGACTTGACCCAGGCGCTCGCCGGTCCGTACTGCACGATGATACTCGGCGATCTGGGCGCCGACGTGATCAAAGTCGAAGCGCCCGGCTGCGGCGATCAGAGCCGAGGTTGGGGGCCACCGTTCCTCGAAGGCGAAACAACCTATTTTCTGAGCGTCAATCGCAACAAGCGCAGCCTGACTCTCGATATCAAATCATCACCGGGTCAGGAGATTCTCCACAAACTCATCGGTACCGCCGACGTGTTTGTGTGCAATATTCCGAAGGAGTCGTCGCGGCGTCGCGCTGGACTCGACTTCGAAACGCTCGAGTCATTGAACCCGCGTTTAATCTATTGCCTGATCAGCGGGTACGGCGCGACCGGCCCTTACGCCGAACGCCCCGGCTACGATCTGATCGCGCAGGGAGAAGCGGGCTTGATGAGCGTCACCGGAGAACCCGACGGCGAACCAGTTCGCTATCCCATTCCAATCGCCGACATCACCACGGGCATGTATTCGACTATCGGGATACTCTCGGCGCTTCTTGCACGAGAGCGATCGGGAGAAGGACAGTTTCTTGATATGACTCTGCTAGAGGGACAATCCGCGTGGCTGACGACTCTGGCTTCGTCGCTAATGAACGCCAACGAAATCCCGCAACGAATGGGAAACGCGCATCCGAACATCGTTCCCTATCAGGTCTTCAAGACCGCGGATAAGTACATCATAGTCGGAGTGGGCACCGAAAAATTATGGGCGGCGTTCTGCGCGGCGCTGGATATTGGACACCTGCAAGATGATCCTCGGTTTGCGACAAACGCGGAGCGGACAAAAAACCGCAGTGATTTGCTGCCGGTGTTGGACAAATTGTTTTCGACTCACGGCGGGGATTACTGGTTGGAAAAATTGAAGGACACAGCGATTCCCAACGCTCCGATCAATTCGATCGCCGATACGCTTGCTCATCCACAGCATCAGGCGCGCCGCTTCATTGTCGAGTTGGAGCATCCGCTATTGGGACTCGTCAGGTCGATGGGAAATCCCGTGAATCTATCGACAACGCCGGTGAGCTATCGGCTGGCTCCGCCGACGCTGGGCCAACATACCGAGGATGTGCTGGGAGAATTGGGATACGACGAGAGCGCGGTGGCTTCGCTTCGCGAGCAAGGGGTCGTCTAGTTTTGTATCATTGAGCCCAGATCATTCGCGCGATCCAGAATGCAAGTCCCAAACAGCCTACGAACAACAGTCCGCAAACAAAAGCCTCGGCAATCCGCAACCGCGTTGATCCGATGAGGTAAGGCTGCCGATCTTCGACCCACGCCATCGAAGCCGCGATCCAGTGCGAGGCAGTCAGCCACACGATGAATCCAACAGTCAGTCCCGCGATGCCGCCAAGAATATGCATAGTCACGCTCGCGCTAACAGGCGTAGTTGTTTCGGGGTTAGCAACCAAACGAGATCGCCTCGGAGAACAGGTACTGTTTCGGTTACGTTGACGCAGCAGACGCCGCCCTTCTTCAATTGAATCGACGGAGCCGCGCTCCCGATGATGCCCGACACCAGCACGCCAAGATCGGGTTGATGGCCGACCAGCGCAACCGATTCGACTCCGGTGTGACTTTTTATCTCCGCGAATAAGGCGACGGCTGAAGCATCAGGCGCGAGACTGGCCGTCTGCCGAATCTCGTTCGCCCCAACATCGAACGCGGCGGCAATAATTTCGGCGGTCTGAATCGCACGAGTGAGCGGGCTAGTCAGCAGCAAATCGAATTGGACACCAAGCCTTCGCAGGCCTTTAGTGATCTCGCCCATTCGATCGCGGCCCGCGTCCGTGAGCGAGCGCTTTTCGTCGGAGAATTGGTTGTGTTTGCCGAGCGGCTCTGAGATCGCGTGACGTATGACGTAGAGTTCCATGATTGCGACGTTCGATTATAGGCGACGGCTTTGGGGTAGTCTAACCAGGCGCGCTTCTTCGACTGTCGGCGGCCTAACTTGCCGCGGCAAATTCGCTCTGAAATAATCTTGCATCGACGTATGACAGCACCCAATCAGGACACGGTCGCTTCGAGCTTCTCGCACTATGAAATAAGTCTGTTGCTATTCGCGCTGCAGGGCGGAAACGCCGCGCCCATACCCGACGCGTCGGATTGCGAAGAAGCGTGTCCGGTGATCGAAAGCGTCGAGGAGTTGCTTTGCGGGGGCACGCTCGACCGCGAGCAGCAACTGGTCCGGCACTTGAACAATCACCTCCGCGAGGCATTGATCGAATGCGGGCTGTTCGAATTCATGGCGTCGCACTCGCGCGAGGGTTCGCTCTCGAGTGAAGACCAAACGCAACTCGCACTCGCTAACGCCCGGCTTATGCAATGGAGTTGTGAGATCAAGCTCGATCAAATAGATCGCCGACTGCTTCTAAACTCTCTTTCGCGGTTGCCGCGTTCGTCGTGGATCACGATGCCGAGAACAATGTGGCGGCTCAGACGAAATCTCAAGAGGCCGCTGGATCATTAGGCCGGCGTTGGGGCGTGTCCTAAACGTGTGTTGGTGGGCGTTCGAGTTTAGTTCGATAGACCACGGATTGGGCGGATTAGACGGATTTGCGCGGATCTGATCCGTGAGAATCCGTCTGACCCACCCAATCCGTGGTCTATTCACCTGGCAACGCAGATTTAGGACTCTATCCGGCGTTGGCGAAACCGCGCCTCGCCGCTTAGACTAATAACTCTCCCAATTCAACGAACAAGGAGCACTTCATAATAATGACTTCACAAGCGCCTCAACCGTCACCAATGCTTTTCTTCGACACCGTCAATTCATTTCATCGCAGCGAAGCTCTCAAAGCCGCGATTGAACTCGACCTGTTCACGTCGGTGGCTTCTACCAACGGCACAGCGAGTGAGATCGCCGCGCGATCGCAAGCTTCAGAGCGCGGCGTGCGGATCCTTTGCGATTATCTGACGATGATCGGGTTTCCTGGGCAAACAGGGAAACACCTACAGTCTGACTCAGGATACCGCTGTGTTCTTGGACCGGCGCTCGCCTGCTTATCTGGGCAGCGTGACTGACTTCCTCCTGTCGGATCAGTTGAGAGCGGGGTTCAAATCGCTGACCGAAGCCGTGCGTAAAGGTGGAACGGCGATGTCCGAAGAAGGCAGCCTCGAGCCCGATCATCCGATGTGGCAGACATTCGCTCGCGCGATGGCTCCGATGATGTACCCGGTTGCGCAGGCGATCGCGCAGATTGTCGATCCGGCAGCGAACGGCAAATTGAAGGTCCTCGACATCGCGTCAAGCCACGGCTTGTTTGGGCTCGCCTTCGCGACGCGCAATCCCAACGCTGAGATTTATGCAGTCGATTGGGCGAACGTACTGGAAGTCGGAAAAGAGAACGCCGAGAAAATGGGCGCGGCCGATCGCTATCACACGATAGCGGGCAGCGCGTTTGATGTTGATTTCGGAACGGGCTACGACGTCGTGCTGCTCACAAACTTTCTTCATCACTTCGACAAACCGACTAACGAATCATTGATGAAGAAAGTGCACGCGGCGTTGAAGGACGGAGGTTGCGCGGCAACGCTCGAGTTTGTCCCGAACGAAGATCGCATCTCGCCCGAAGGTGTCGCAGGATTTCCGTTGATAATGCTTGCGAGCACTCCGAGCGGGGACGCTTATACGTTTGCGGAGTTCGATCGAATGTTCAAGAACGCGGGATTCGCGAAGAACGAGATTCACCCACTGGAGCCTGCGTTTCAGCAATTGATCGTATCGCGAAAGTGAGGAGATCGCGGTTATGACTGATAAAGACTCTGCTAATCGGCGTGACGAAGAGGGCAAGAATCCGGATAAACCGCGTCGTCATCCGACCGGAAGAAACGATGCGACGTATGGCTTCTTTTCCAGAGCGGGCTGCGAAGTTCAGGGAGACTCTTCGTGCCCTTAGAGAAAAGAACTCGCGCTAAGTTCTTTCCACCGACCAGAACGCACCCGTCACGTGCGTGGTAGCCATGACGAGTAGGTGCGTTTTGAACGTTATTGCCGCGACGCTTTAGCGGATCGCTCAGTTCTGGCCTTTGCAACCATCTCCTTGATCTCCTTCATCAGCGTCGGGCCGTGATAAGGAATCCCGTCCTTGATCGTCCATTCGACTCCGCCGGTGTGACTCGTCTTGCCGTCTTTGATCTCATCCACGCCCGTAGGATAAAGCACTTTCAGATTCTCGAGCGGGTTGCCGTTCACGACTATCAAATCAGCAAGCCAACCCGCGCGCACGCGGCCGAGCTTGTCTTCCTGTCCGAGTATCTTTGCGTTGTTGCCCGTCGCGTGCTGAATGATCTTCAGCGGATTGAAACCGGCTTCCTGATGAAGCTCGAGCGTTCGAATCAAACCAAAGCCGTACATCTGATAAATGAACCCCGAGTCTTCGCCGGCGCCGATTGTTCCGCCAAGGCGGTCGAATTCCCGAAGCGCCGCCATCCAGATTCGATAGTTCTCTTTCCAGAATGTTTCGTCCGTCGAGGACCAGCCGATGAAATAGGAACCGTGATTCGCCGGATTCGGTTTGAAGTACTCTTCGAGCGTCGGATGGAGATACTCGGCAAACCACGGTTGAGTCTGAGCCCGTTGAAGATCGCGGCTCGCTTCGTAGATATCCAAAGTCGGAACCCACGCGACATTAGCCGCAACCATGCCTTCGAGTACTTTGGTTAGACGCTCCGGATTCGCTTCACGCCACAGATGACCCGCATAGCGAAAGCGATCGACCTCGTTTGCGTAGTTGTAGCTCGAAGGAAAATTCTGACGTCCGCCTTCGATCGCGGCGTCGGGTATCCCGTACCAATGCTCGATGCTCGTGCTTCCAAACTTGATGTCGTCCCATGCATTTGTTTCTTCAACGCCGGCGTGATGAGCGACGCGCAGCCCAAGCTTGTGCGCTTCATCAAGCAACGCGGCCATGATATCGCGATCGACGCCGAGAATCTTTATTCCGTCAGCGCCCGACTGTTTGATCTCGCGCACGCGCGCGCGGGCTTCATCGGCGTTACGCGGCGCCGGCGGATAACCAAACATTGTGTAGATGAACAGTCGCGGAGCGACGGCGTCCCCCTTCGCGCTCTTGTCGCGCAACGGAATCGTTTGCTTCGTATCGCTGCCGACATCGCGGACCCCTGTTATGCCGCACGCAAGCCAGAGCTTCAAACAGTAATCGACCGGCTGCGCGACGCCCGCTCGCTCGTATTGAACGTGACCGTGTTCGTTTATCAAACCCGGAAGCACGTATTTGCCGGTTGCGTCTATCTCCGCGTCACCCTGAGGGCGGCTCGCTCGGCCTTCGCGAAGCGCAACCGGGTCAAGCGCGACGATCTCAGAGATGGTGTTGCCGGTAATCACGATGTCCTTGGGTCCCGACGCGGGAGTCCCGTTACCGTCGACAATCATTGCGTTGCGAATGACGAGTCGCGAATAACGTTTGCCGCTTGCCACTGATTGCTTGGCTGATTGGGTTCCGAGAGTTTGCGCCGCGAAAGCGACAACTATCAGCATAATCAGAAAGACGCGGGATGAACTGGATCGATTGAGCATATCCACTCCTGCCAGGGTTGAATTGAGCTTCTGTTTGAGAGTGCTGGCTTGAGATTGTGCGACGAGCGCGGTATTGCGGTCAATCAACAGGCGAGAGTTTCTCAGTGTGTATCAAGCGACCGGATGCGGGCGAGCACACGCGCAACCAGACCATCGCATCGCGCGCCGGCGAATTGAAAAGCGCTCGCATGGGTCTGGCCCGTTCGTTTGTAGATTTCTTCGCGCAGCATCGCGCGGCCGCGATGCAGCCTTACTTTCACGGCTTCTTCGCTCAGCCCAAGACACTCCGCGGCTTCATTGGTATTGAGCCCCTCGATTTCTCTCAGCATGAAGACCGAACGATAAGCCTCAGGCAGTGAATCGACGGCGGTCTCGAGCAGAGCCGTGACCGAGCGAGCCATTGTTTCCTCTTCGGGATTCGGAGCGGTCGATGTAAACGCATTCATGGCGGCGTCTCCCGCGGTGTCCATTGATTCCATTTGCACGAGCTGTTGTTGCTTGCGTTTTCGGGCGAGCGCTTCATTCACGGCTATGCGCGTCAACCAGGTCGCGAAGCTCGCGCGGCCTTCGAACTGATTCAGGTGTTGATAAGCGCGCACGTATGCGTCCTGAACGACATCTTCGGCTTCGGCATCCGTCTTGAGGATCGAGCGGGCCGCGCGAAAAAGCCGCTGGTTGTAGCGGCGCATCAACACTTCGAATATCTGAAGTTCGCCGCCGAGCACGCGAGCGACGACCTCCGCGTCGGTTAACCCGGCGCAATCTGCCGCCAATCTGGGAGCGGACTCGGACATCCTCACCTCTTTAAGCAGCCCGGCTGCGGCCCTCATATCAATAGAGTGGCCTGCGACTGAAAGGTTACAGGAGTTCGGCCGCTGTAACCATTCGCCGGCTCTCCACTCTATTCGGGTGAAGGGAGAATTTATGAAGATCGAAGAAACCACACTCAACTCGGCGCGGTGGGCGCTGAGGATTGGGCTCGGCGTTGGACCCTTTCTTGCCGGGCTCGACAAATTTTTCAACCTGCTCACTAACTGGCAAATGTATTTGAGTCCAACCGTTGAACGCATGCTCCCGGTCAGCGGAGAAACGTTCATGCACGCGGTGGGCGTCATCGAGATGATCGTCGGTCTTGCGATACTCACGCGATGGACGCGGATCGGCGCCTACGTTGCGATGGCGTGGCTGATTGCGATTGCGATTAATCTCGCCATTACGGGGATGTTCTTTGACCTGGCGGTTCGCGATGTCGAAATTGCGATTGGAGCTTTTACGCTGGCTCGCCTGACCGAAGCTCGCGAGCGCGCCCATGCCAGTGGGCGGTCAGGCAATATGCTCTCGATCCTCAGCCATCCGGCCGGCGCCTGAGCGATTTGCGAAAACAAAGTCAACGAGGAGAAAAACATGAAGAAATTTGTACCGGTTCTGTTGTTACTGCTTGCGACATCGGCCTTCGCCGGAGAAGAAACCTGGAAGGCGGCGCCGCTGATCGACACGATGTGCTCGGCCAAGGTCAAAGACGCGCCCGACAGCCACACAACGAGTTGCGCGATTCAATGCGCGAAGGGAGGATTTGGAATCGTCGCCTCAGACGGGACGTATTTGAAGTTCGATGAGGCTGGAAACAAGAAGGCGCTGAGCCTTCTCAAATCGACAAAGAAAACAGATCACATTCGCGCAACCATAATCGGCGAACGCGAAGGCGATATCATCAAGGTGAAATCCGTTTCCCTCGATTGAAGAATCGTTCGCTCATTGGCGCCGCGCCGGATAGATATCGCATCCGCGCGGCGCCGCGAAACTGCATCAGAAGGTTGTTGTTTCCTCTTCGCTCACAAGGATGACCGGCGGGCCGCCAGTGGAAATCGCAAACGCGTGAGCCACCGCTTCCTGAGTGCCCGCGGAAGCCGCGCATTTCTGCAACGCTTCCATCGAGGGGAAGTACAATTCCGCGATTCGATAATAGGGCGGCGTGCTGCCATCGGGAGTTCCAACCACTTTCGTCGCTGCAAACTTGCTTAAGCCTTTGATCTTCTCCATCGCCAGCGGAATGTGCTCATCGACATAAGCTTTTTCAAAGGCGTCCACATCCGTTGGACGAGGGTAAATCACCATTATCTTTGCCTCTGCCATTTCTCCTCCTGATCCAAGTCAATCTGCGGTTCTGTTCTGCGCGCCAGATCATCCCAGCCGGTGTTCCAATATGTCAACTATCCGCTGGGCCGCGCGTCCGTCGCCGAAAGGGTTCTCAGCCGAAGCCATTCGCTTGTATTCGGCCGCATCGCCCAGCAGCATCGAAGCAGCATCGAGGATCGCGCCAGTTTCGGTGCCCACAACCCTGCCTGCATTCGCTTCAACCAACTCGGGACGCTCCGTCACCTCGCGAAGCACGAGCACCGGCTTGTGAAATGAAGGCGCTTCCTCTTGAATCCCCCCGGAGTCGGTGAGTATGAGATAACAACTGCTCATCAGCCGCAACAAGTCGGGGTAGCTCAGAGGATCGATCAGTTGAATTCGGTCGACGGCGCCAAGTTCCTCACGAACGACGCTGCTGACTTTTGGGTTCAAATGAACCGGGTACACAATCTCGATATCCGGGAACTTTTCCGTGAGTTTCTTAAGAGCGCTGCAAATGGAACGAAGCGGCGCTCCATGGTTCTCGCGGCGATGAGCAGTGACGAGTATCACGCGATTTCCGCTGCGCGCTACTCGCTCGAGCCTGCGATCTTCGAAGTCGCCGTCGAGTGAGACTGACGAGAGCGCATCAACGATTGTATTTCCTGTGACGTGAACATCTGCGTCGGGCACTCCCTCGTTGATCAGGTTGAGCCGCGCGCGGGGGGTCGGCGCAAAGTGAATACTGGCCAGACACGCCGCAACCCGGCGATTGATTTCCTCCGGAAACGGCTGGCGTCGATTGAACGATCTCAGGCCCGCTTCGACATGCCCGACCGGAATGCCTTTATAAAACGCCGCGAGGGCCGCGGTCATAACCGTGGTTGTATCGCCCTGGACGAGAACCGCCGCGGGTTCAATTTCCGAATACAGATTTGACACCGCGAGCAACGAACGCGAAGCGAATTCAGCAAGGTCCTGGTTATGTTGCATCAATCCAAGATCGATGTCTGGTTCGATCTTGAAGACCTCGAGCACCTGATCGAGCATCTGGCGATGCTGCGCCGTAGCCACAATCGTTTGAGCAAAGACCGGCGGGCGCCTGTTAAGCTCGCGAATCACCGGCGCCATTTTTATGACCTCGGGCCGCGTGCCGATGATGGTTACGATTTTGTGCGGGAGCATCGTCAGTTAAGCGCCTACCTGGGTACTGCACATTGCTTCGTAATGGGCCACGACGTCTTCAGCCGCGCCCGTCCTTTCGACCGAGCCGCCGTCGATCAGAATTACGCGCTGGCAATGAGTTCGAACGGTGACGAGGCTGTGAGTCACCAGCAGAACCGTTCGGCCGGTGCGAGTCACGTCATCCATCTTGCCGAGGCATTTCTTTTGAAAGTTCGCGTCGCCGACCGCCAGCACTTCATCAACGATCAGGATTTCCGGATTCAGGTGCGCGGCGACGGCGAAAGCAAGCCTCAAATACATTCCACTCGAGTAGTGTTTAACGGCCGTATCGAGGAATCGCTCGATTTCAGCGAAGGCAACTATTTCGTCAAATCTCTCGTCGATCTCGCGATGCCGCATTCCCAGGATCGCGCCATTCAAGTAAACATTCTCGCGCCCGCTCAGATCGGGATGAAACCCGGTGCCGATTTCAAGCAGGCTCGCAACTCGCCCGTACAGCTCAACACGTCCGCTGGTTGGCTCAATGATTCGCGACAGGATTTTGAGAAGGGTGGATTTGCCGGCGCCGTTTCGGCCTATGATACCCATGACTTCGCCCGGCGCGACTTCGAAGCTGACGTCTCTTAACGCCCACACAATGTCATCGCGGCCGTTTCGTTGCGCTCGCGTGAATGGCGACTTCACCGCCTTCACCAGAGATTCGCGCAATGTATCATAACGCACGGACTTTTTTTCGCCGGGCGTAATCCGAAACTTCTTGCTGATGCCGTCAACTTTGATGATTGGCTTCATGGGTAAATCAGAGCAGCTCCAGTTGCGATCATATTACCTCGGCGAAGCTCCGTTCCATCCTGCGAAACATGTAGGAAGAGTAGATAAGCATAATGACGGTAAACGCCGCGGAGTAGCCAAGTGCGCCCCATGACACGGGCCGATTCAGAAAGAGACCTCGAAACGACTCGACGATGCCCACCACTGGATTCAAAGCGTAGACCCATCTCCACCGTTCAGGCACCAGGCTCATGGGATAAATGATCGGCGACGCGAACATCCAGGTCTGAATTACGAATGGGAGAGCATACCTGACATCTCGATACTTGACGTTCAACGCTGAAAACCAAATTCCAACACCCAACGCCAATAACGTCGTCAGCAGAATCACGGGCAGTATCAAGAGATAACTCCAGGCCACGGGAAAACCATAATAGATCAGCAGCGGTATGAGCAGAGCCGCCGCTATCGCGAAATCAAGCAACCCTGCGCCCACCGCCGCGGAAGGTATTATCAATCTCGGGAAGTACACCTTGGTAATCAGGTTGCTGTTCCCAATAAGGCTGTTTGCGCCGCTTATCACTCCGTTTGAGAAGAAAGACCACAGCAACAATCCAGTGTAATAGAATATCGGAGCGGGAACGCCTTCGGTCGAAACGCGCGCGAGCATCCCAAAAAAATAAGTGAAGATCAGCATCGTGATCAGCGGTTGTATGACTGCCCAGGCGGCGCCGAGCACCGTTTGTTTGTAGCGCACTTTGACATCGCGCCACATCAAGAAATACAGCAGCTCACGAGATGCCCAAAGATCACCAAAATTGAGCGGCGCCCACGACTTGCGCGGCTCAATGGTCAGCACCGGTTTCTCAGGCAGATCGTACGAACGTGGGGTTGGTTCTGCGTCCGGTATCAGCCGGATATCCGCGCCAACGGATTTGATTTCTTCTTCAGTGACGGTACTCATCATTTACCGCGCGGCCGTGGTGCCTTAGGAATTCCCGCACTGCTGCTGAAGTCCCGTAAGCGCGTCGCCAATCGTCCTGGTATCGTCAGCATTCGATGCTGCTCGCCTGGCGGCATTGAGAAACGTGCTTGCCTTTGTGCAGTCGCTCCAGGCCCTATAAATCTGCCCTGTCTGGTAATTCGCATAAAAGTCATCGGGGAGCATCGTCAGCATTCTCTGGAGGTATGGCAGGGCCTGTTCATACTGCTTGTCCGCGATCAACCGAAACGACAAACTCTGGAGCGCATCATAGCTGTCCGGAAAGGCGGCTATCTCCCGCTGCAATATCCCGAGTTCCTTTTCGCGATCCGCGGTCCGGTAATAACTGACGAGCAGAGCATACGGTTGCTGGCTGAACGGATAAAGATCTATCGCTTTCAGCAGGAGTGATTCAGCTTCCTTTGGAAACCCCTGGAACCCCTTTGCGATTGCCAGGGCGGTTGTTAATTCAGATCGAAATCTGTTTGGATTTTCATATCCCGGGAACGTGATTTGAGAATCAGGCAACGAGAGTCCCTGCTGGACGATCTCCTCGACCTCGCGCGCCTTGTCTTTTGATTGGTACATCGCAGCGAGACTGATGTAGGCGCCCGCGTATGACGGATTCAGCGCGATGCACCGCTTGTAGAGCTCGGCGCTTCGGGCCGGATAGCTCGTGGCATACTGGCTGGCGAGGCTCGATATCGCGCGCAATGAATTGGGCGCCTCCTCACAATTCGTTTTCCACAGGGTCAAGTCATCCTTATACACAGTGTTGCGAAACACTGTCATCACTCCGAGGACCATCAAAGCAACTGTGAGTGTTGCAACCACCGCGCGCGTGGCAATGAGACTTCTTGAGGAGATCTTCCGCGCAATCAGCGCCACTCCCAGCCCAAAGCTCATCATCGGAAGGTACAGATAGTGATCGGCGAGCAGTTCGTGATGAGGAATGATCTGGCTCACCGGAAGCAGCAAAACAAAAAAGGAAAAGATAGCGAACGCCAGAAGCCGGTCCTTGTTCAACAGTACAAACCCGGCGGCTATCGTCGCGCCGACTACTATGATTGCGACAATCACACGCGCGTCGAGAATTGATGTCGACACATCGAACGCATCCGAATATTGAACGATCGGCGTCGGGAAGACGAGTTGTTTCAGATACCACGCATGGACTCGGATCGCCGTAAGCATGTTCGTGTAAAAGCTGCCGCCCCAATACTCGAATCCGGACAGACGCGCGCGTTCCGACCCGCCCTTGATTGCCACCTGATACCACACATAGGCGGGGCCTCCCAGACACATTGCCAGATAAAACCACTTATCGCGGCCGAACGCCTTTCGAAACGCGTTCCATAGCCGGCGCAACCAGGCGCCGGAGCGGTTGTCCCAAAGCTCGCAGAAGTTCCAAACGAAAATCAAAACCGGCAAGCTTGCCGCCATTTCCTTTGACATCAAGCTCAACGCCCAGAATGCGATAAACAATCCGAAGAGAATAAGAGCCCTGGTCGTGCCGCGTCGATCAATTGCCTCTCGGTACTTCAAGTAGATCAGAAAACTCGCAAGGTAGAAGACTGCGAACAGGGCATCTCGTCTGCCCGATATGTACGTCACCGAATCGACCTGCACGGGGTGAATTGCAAAGATCAGGGCGGCAAGGCTAGCCGGCAAAGTCTCACCTATCACCCGGCGCATCAGGAAAAACATCAACGCCGTATTGCAAAGATGGAAGAGCAAACTGGTCAAATGAAACCCGAAAGGATTCTCGCCCCAGATTGCGAAGTCAATTGCGTAAGACACATTTCTCAATGGCCGATACGACGAAAGAAGCATCGAAGGCAGGTTGTGAAGACTTCGGAATGATCTGTCGCCGAGGACATGCCCGTGATCGTCAAAGACGAATCCGTTCGCGAGCGCGTTGGCGTAGACGAGGGCCACTACGACGAGCAGTGCGCCGAGCACCCAATAAAGCGAGATTGGCCGCGATGCCGCTACAGCTTGAGCCTTGGAGATTGGAACACCGAGTTGCGGACCCTTTTTTCTTTTGCGCGCGGCGACACTCACCATCTGTTTTCCGTATCTCTTACTTGGGGCGACAAAGGCAGACAACTCGGAACATTAGTGAATTCAGTTTTGCTGCGGTTTGGTTGAAGATCTCGGCACTGGCCAAAATCAATTTGTAATCAACGCGCCAGCGGCTATATCTTATCCAAGCGCTGTCCGATGCGCAATCACGACAGAATTTCCTATGCGAACGGACGAAGCAAAACTCCCATCTCCAGCTACGCGCGAAATCTCCGTCGTTGTGCCTCTGCTCAATGAGAAGCTGTCCCTGCGCGAATTACATGACAGGCTGGCCGCCGTGCTCGGGGAGATAACGTCGCGCCACGAGATCATCTTTGTCGATGACGGAAGCGATGATGGCTCGCTTCAGGTATTGAGAGAGATCAGCGCCCGAGACAGAAGATCTCGCTACATTCGGTTTCGCAGGAACTTCGGTAAATCAGCCGCGCTCGCCGCCGGATTTCGCGCCGCGCGTTACGACATCATCGCAACCATGGATGCCGATCTCCAGGATGTCCCTGAACAAATGGCGGCGATGATTGACAGGCTCGACGAAGGATACGATCTGGTGTCTGGCTGGCGTCATCAACGCCGCGACAAACTTACTCGGAAGTTAGGGTCGCGGTTATACAATCGAGTCACCTCATTGCTCACCGGAGTCAGGCTTCACGACATAAACTGCGGTTTCAAGATCTATAGAAAAGAAGTGCTGGATGAGGTGCTGGTATACGGCGAACGGCACCGCTACATTCCAGTGCTCGCAAGTTATCGCGGGTTTCGCCTGGGTGAGGTGAAGATCGAACATTCCGAGCGAGTCTACGGCACTTCTCGTTATGGATTCGGCAGAGTGCTGGGTGGCATCTTTAGTCTGCTCACCGTCATCCTGCTGACCCGGTATACAAACAAGCCGCTGCATTTTTTTGGATTCCTGGGACTCGGTCTTGCGGGCATCGGTGTCGCGATAGACTCGTACCTGATTATCCTGCGCGTCTTTTTCAATCAGTGGCTGAGCAATCGGCCCATATTGATAATCGGGACACTTCTCGCAATCGTTGGGGTTCAGTTGGTCCTATTCGGGCTCCTCGCCGAGATGATAGCTTTTTCATATCGGCGAGAAAGTGATTACTCGATAGTCGAATCAAGCGATCAATATCTCAAGGTGAACTCGGAGGAGCGCGCCGGAGTCGGCCGGGGCAAAACCGCCGAATGAGAATCAGCATCATCGGTCCGGCGTATCCGCTGAGAGGTGGCATCGCTCACCATGTTTATTGGCTGCGACGGGAACTTGTAGCCCGCGGCCATCAAGCCCAGGTAATCTCGTTTCGCCAACTTTACCCTCGAATACTTTTTCCGGGTACAACTGAGATCGACACGAGCGGCCTGGCGCTCGATGCAAACGCGATTCAGGTTCTTACTCCGCTCAACCCGCTCACATGGTCGCGCGCGCGCAGAATGGTGAGAGGATTTTCGCCGGATGTGGTCGTGTTTCAGTGGTGGCAACCTTTCTTCGGTCCGCTGGTCGGTACGCTCGCAAGATCGTTTCGAAGGGCCCGAATGCGATGCGTCATCGAATGCCATAACGTTTTCCCGCATGAGGGAAGCCTGCTTGACCGCGTGCTGATTAAGTTCGCCCTCTCGGCAGCCGATCATTTGATTACGCACTCCGCAAGGGACCGGGAGCTTCTGTTATCTGTTCTTCCCGGGGAGCAAGTCAGCGTTACAACTCTGCCGGTGATCGAAGAGTTTTCGGGCGCTGACACTGCGCCTCGCGACGGCAGGACGCTTCTGTTCTTTGGAAAGGTTCGCAAGTACAAGGGCCTCGAGGTACTCCTTGCCGCGATGCCCAAGGTTCTGTCGAGAATGGATTGCAGGCTGATCATAGCGGGCGAGTTTTATGATTCGATAAACAAGTATCGACAGCTAATTCACGAGTACGGTCTCGAGGAACGGGTGCAGATTGATAACAGCTACGTTCCGAATGAAAAAGTCCAACGCATCTTTCGAGACGCAGACGTGTTGATCCTTCCATACGTGGGGGCAAGTCAGAGCGGAGTAGCTCGAATAGCGCTTTCAAACGGACTGCCTGTTATTGCATCGCAAGTGGGCGGCCTCGCCGAAGCGATCGAAGAGGGCGTGACTGGTTTACTTTTTCCCTGCGGCGACTCGGACGCCTTGGCGGATCGAATCGTCAATTACTTCGCAAGCGGCCTCGGACCAGTTTTCTCTCAAAACATATTGCGGGCGTCTGGTGAACAGACTCATTCACCTATCATCGATATTATCGAAGGAGTGGCGGGCGGCGCTCCGCGATTTAGTCCAACTCAGTCGTTTTGATCCTAAGCAGAGCGGCAGTACGAAAAAAGGGCGAACGAAAAGTTAGCTTGGGGGCTTACTCTTCGCTCGCCTTACTCAATTGAGAGAGCGAACAACAGACAATTAGCATTCGGAATAGCCACACGCGTAACAGGTCTGGCATCCCTCGATGCGCACGAACGCTGAGTCGCCACAGCTTGGACAAAGATCGACATTCGTTGAAGGCACGCTCGGTTCCTTATGACTGGGCGGCGAAAGTTCCACAACACCCATCTCTGCGCCCTGCCCGTCCTCCTCAGTGCCGGAACTCACATTCAAATAATTTTCTGCAAGCGCCTGCCCCACGGCGTCGGGAAGCGAGAGCACTCGCCGCTTCCCAAACCCGTACGAACGCGCGCCGCCGATGCCGCTGATCTGTTTGACGATTTCGCGAACGCGTTCGAGCGGCGTAACCGGCGATGCCATTCGCAGCACCAGCGACATCAGCCGTCCCATCGCCTCGGCCATCGCCTTGATGTCCGATCCGGCCTTGCCGATTTCGAGGAACACTTCGAAGGGATGACGTTCCTCGTCTTCGTTCATCGTTATGTGCGCGGTGCCCGACGGCGTCGCCTTGCTGACGGTGTGGCCCTGACGCTTGTAGGGGCGTGGGCGGACCTTTGGCTGCCACCCGGCGTCGCTTTGAACCAGCTCGCTCGATGAAGCGTCGGCCTCCTTCGCGGGCTCGAGTGCTTCGACGGTGAGCGTGCTATTCTCAGGCTCGGCCATCGCAGCCCTGGAAGCGGCTTGTGTGGGGGCGGTCTTCTTGTCTTCCTCTTTCAGGTTCAGCACCTGCACATCGCGTGAGCCGTCGCGATAGATTGTGCCGCCCTTGCAGCCGAGCCGATAAAGCATGTCATAAACTTCACGAGTCTGCTCGACTGTGTATGACGCGGGAAGGTTGCAGGTCTTCGAAATCGACGAATCGACCCAGCGCTGAATCGCCGCCTGTACCTTGACGTGCTCTTCGGGTGCGAGATCCATCGCGGTCACGAAATAACCCGGGATGGGCTCGCCCGAGTGCGCCTGCTGCCATTCCTCAAGCACCTTGACTCGCTCTTCGTGTTTCCCAAGCCGCGATTTGCGCAGGTAGCTCCAGAAATAAAACGGCTCGATTCCAGTAGACGTGCCCACCATCGTTCCGATGGTTCCGTTTGGAGCCTGTGTCAACAACGTAACATTTCGCACGCCTTTTTCGCGGACCTCTTCGCGGACGTCTTCGGGCATCCTCTCCATATAGCCGGACTGGAGAAACTTCTCCGCATCGAACATCGGGAACGGACCTTTTTCTGCGGCGATCTCCGCGGACGCGTGATAGGCCTCGCCCGATATGAACTTGTAGAGCCGGTCAATGAACTGCACTGACTCCTCAGACCCGTAGCGAATGCCGAGCCGGATCAGCATCTCAGCCAACCCCATCGTGTTCAGTCCTACTCGGCGCTCGGCTTTTTGTTGCGCGTAGTTCTCATCGAAGAAATACGGAGTCGCGTCGATCACATTATCGAGGAACCGCACCGCGTACCGAACGGCCTGTCCGAGCTCTTCCCAGGCTACGTCGCCGCCGCTCACGAATTTCGAGAGATTGACCGCGCCGAGATTGCATACGCCGAAACCCGGCAGCGGCTGCTCTCCGCAGGGATTTGTACAACCGAGATAACCCGCGTCGTAGTACCACGAATTCGAGTCCTTGTTGGCGCGCTCGATAAAGAACACTCCCGGTTCAGCCGAGGCCCACGCCGACTCGATAATCGAATCCCATATTTCGCGAGCCTTGACCGTCTTGTGCACGACTACGCGCTTGCCCGCGGCCAGCCACTTATCGAGATTGCCGTCCCACAACTGCGCGTAATCCGGATCCGAGGTGTCCGCGAAAACCAAATCCCAGTCCGCATTCGCATGCACCGCATCCATAAACTTGTCGCTGATTCCCACGGAGATGTTTGCGTTGGTGATCTTGCCCATCTCGCGCTTTGAGGTGATGAACTCGACCACGTCCGGATGCCAGCAATTCAGAATCAGCATCAACGCGCCGCGCCGCGAACCGCCCTGCTCGATCAATCCGGTCACGAACGAGTACAACGCGCCCCACGAAACGGATCCCGAAGACCGCCCGTTGACGCCTTTCACATACGAATGACGCGGCCGCAAGCTGCTGACATTGATGCCGACTCCGCCGCCCCGCGACATGATCTCCATCATCTGTGAAAGCGTATCGACGATTCCCCTTCGCGAGTCCTTTGGAGAAGGCACGACATAGCAATTGTAAAAAGTGAGTTGTTGATCGGTGCCGGCGGCGGCGAGGATTCGGCCCGCGGGCACGAACTTCCAACCATTCAAAAGCCATCTGAAATTGCGATACCACTCATCGGCGCGCTCACCCTCGACCGACGCGATTCCGCGCGCGACTCGTTCCATCATCTGTTCGGCGTCTGTTTCGATGGGTTTCGACACGTGCTCGGACAGGCATTCGATTTTGCTTCCGTCGTGCAACTCGACGGTGACTCGCCCCGCGCCTGCGGCTGCCGTCTCGTCCATCGCAGTCAAGGTGCCGATCTCGCGCTGACCTGTCTTGGCGTCAACGCAGACGATGACCAGATCGCCAGTTGATAGCGTTCGCTTCGTGGTGTCTTTGAGGGCGTAACGATCAAGGAAGATTTTCTGCCCCAGTTCGGTTAGCTGATTGTTCTCAACCGCGGCTACGGGCGTTCGCACATCGGCGTGCGGGACGAGAGGCGAGATCGAGTCGTCGGCTGAAGTCCGGCTGGCTTCCTGGAGGTCATCGACAGAGCGGGTGGACATTCCAATTTCTCCTTAGCAACACCATTCTCAATTTTCAATGAAGAGCGATCCCTGCCGCTTTGGGGAGAGAGCATCGCCAGTCCCGTTGGATTGCCGGGCTGCTTGGGGCTTCGGCTTGCCTGCTGGCTTTGGTTGTTATTTCAGGTCAGCCTGCCGACTTTCCTGCCGGGCCGGGCTGCACCGAGGCGTGAATCTGTTCACGTAACAAACGATGCTTGCTTAAAGGCTGATGATTCAACTCGCGACCGGCTCGACGGGGCTATGATAGCTTTTCGAAGCCGGCGTACACAACTCGCGCCCCAACTTTTGGATGACTCTTTTTCTCTTCAGCGGCTTCGGAGTTTACTCTAGGAATAGACAGGTGTCAATCTAAAAGTACAATATATTGTGGTTGAAGGGGATATCGAGTTGTGGGCGTTGCCCAAAAAGTATGCCAAAGGCTTCATTCGGTGTCACTTCAAAATGACTCTTTGGGTAAGCGCTGATTCTGCCCCCAACGGTCTCAATTGTTGAGATAACCTAGTCATTAACAAACCCGCAAAACGGTGAGCAAGAAATCCATTCGGATGAATCCATTAGAACTCCGGCTTAAATTGAGCGAGCGTATCAGCAACCTTTCCTTTGATCTCTTGGAGCGACTCTATGAGGGGCAAGCCGCCCTCAAGGATTACGTGGAGGGTGTAGTGGAATCTCATATACACTGGACGTTCTGGGTCTCCAACCTTACGTTTAATGAGAATCTCACTGCCCCGATCGAGGTCGGGGGCGTTGAGATACGCGGGGTCGTGCGTGCCCTCTCCCCAGAGTCCCGTTTGCTTTCCCTGGATAGTGAGACGCATATGCTTATCCTCGTTGGAGATTTCTTGAAGGAGCTTGAGCCAATGTCGCCAGTATGCTCCGTTGTACGGTTGCAGCCTCTCGATAGCTACCGCATGCGCGTCATTGATTCCATTGAGACGGCGTTTGCGCCCTCCCCAGAATCTGCTTGGCGCCTCATAGATAGGGAATTGCGTGTTCTCCTGCTCCGCGCCGGAATCAAGAATGGCAAGCTCGTAGACGAGGTAGTCGAGACTCGCTCTGAGGTTGTAAGCGATCTCGCCGACCAATGCAGGGATTCTAGGCGGAATCGTTGGGCTGCTCTTGGATAAAATAGAAGAGTTTTTCTTCAGGATACGAATCGAGGTTAGGAACCTTCCGAATCAATTCACACTCTTCGTCAATGAAGGCTTCAATGACAGATCTCAACTCAGCAAAATGTTCTTCTGCCAAGTCGAGCCGGACATAAGCTCCATCAAGAGGATGCACGACTTACTCTCACTCAGCCAAAATGATGTGTCAACACCAAGCTGCTAGCTCGAATGAATGAGAAGGCAGAGGATCGCTCTTGCCATGTCGCCTCGCATTCTTTCCGAAAGTTCAATGTCCGCATAATGTTTGGCAAGATACAGTTCATTCAGTAAGATACAGTCCAATTTTCCACTTGCTACGTTCTCGTTCTTTGATACAATGCCGCGCGACAGACAAATATTGAATCGCCGCGAGAGCGAGGTACGCTTCGGTTGTTCGAGTCGTTTAGGCTTAGGCTTTGTATCTAAGCATTACAAGCAGCAGACCCAACACAAACAATGTCTCCGAGCCTAAATCGACTGTCGTGCCCTTACTTGATTTGTCCGACACTCTGGGAGCTTGTTGGCCGACGGGCGGCACTTCGCCGGGATCACAGATACAGCCAGGAGCGCCACACTCGCACCAGCCGCCGGGCAAGTTGTGTCCCGCTAGCGCAGGAATCGAAAGACACAGCATGAGCAAGCAGACGGAAAGTAGTTTCCTCATAGTTTCCTCCGTGCCCGCATTCTATCAACACCTACTGAGGGGGATAGCAACCTATGAGGAACTCGGAAATCGCATTCTGACCGAGATCAAAGCGGCCTATGCTTTTCGTCAAGTAGAACGAGTCAGAGAATTGGCAAGCATACTTGCTCGCTTGCCGATAAAGGAGTGCCAGCTAGTCGCGCAGTATTACCTGGTCTGGTGCCAGTGTCGAAAGCTGGAATATCGCACCGACATTTTGGAAAAGATTGCCGAACAGACTCGGATCTACAAAGCGAAGGCTCTAAAATCACGGGCCACGTTTGATCTATACGAAGGGAAATCTGAATCCGCGTTGTACTTCTATGCCGAAGCTCTAAAGGCGAGTGAGTCAATTTCTGACTACGTCGCAACCTCAAGAGGCATCGCGGCCGCGAAATCAATCGAAGGCTTCCACGCCTCTGCCCTCAGAGATATTGAGAACCTGCTTCCGTTGATCAGGCACGTTGACCCATTGATCTACTTTGAGGTGCTGAATTCTTATGCGGTCGAACTTCTCGAGACCAACAGGATCACTGAGGCGCAGGACGTCGCGTTCATTGCGGTATCCTCTCCCTATGGCCCGTTCTATTCCGAATGGCAGGAAACCCTTTCGGAAGCTAGATCGAGCCGAAGACGCTCGTCTGTCATTACAGTCCCGCAACCCCAAGAGTATGACGCAACGCAGTACGAGTCCCAGCCGCAAGACACGCTTCCCGATCTAAGAGTCGAGATCGTGATTGACTTCATGAATGCCAATCTTCAACGGAGCATTTCGTTAGAGGAATTGGCTGAGGCAGCGTGTCTTTCGCCGTCTCACTTTTCCCATCTGTTCAAGTCACAAACCGGACTCTCACCGGTACAGTATTTGATAAACCTCAGGATGGAAAAGGCCCGTCATCTTTTGACAACCAGTTTACTAAGCATCAAAGAAATAATGGCGTTAGTAGGCTGTGACACCAGGAGCAACTTTTTGAATCACTTCAGAACGCACTTTGATTGCACGCCTACCGAGTACAGGAAGCTGCATTTTCACCGCCCTTTGAATCATAGGAACTGAGGAAAGAGTTTGGGCAGAGTACTCTTGGTTGGTGATTTTGGGAGAAGCCTGAGTCTATGACTTGACAGAGCTCGGCTCGAGTTAAAACGAGTCACTCTTTTCTTATGTCCTTTGTGACTGGGAGGTCCTTGCCCAACGTAGAATTAATCGAAAAGATTACCTTCAATGCGTCGTAAGTTATCTCGTAGCCATCCTTGGATTTGACTCTGACTCGCAGTGGGGTGCATCCCGTTTCGCGTGCGTAGGCGCGCTCGTACGACATTCCCCCAACCTCCTCCCCACCTATAACGTAAGCAGTAAGGCCAACGATCTCAACGGTGTCCTTTGCGTTACCTTTTATCTTGTCTACCAAATCAGTACAATCAGCGCGAGGACTGGCGGACTTGTATTGAGTCTTGTCACCACTTTTCTCATCGATGAAATGGTGGCCATCTTCCCCGACGGCTATGCCCTTGCCAGTCGCATTAGCAGTGAGCGTTTCCTCATACCATTCACCACTTTCATTCACCGAACGGGAAACGATGCGTTGAGACTCCTCGACCCCATTTCGGTACCTTTTGGCAAGGTAAATTACGGTATGCGGCGAAACTCCTTTCTTGGTGGTAGAGATCCCTTTCGTCGACTGCGATAGAATTGTTCTATTACTCAGCCCGACATAGCCTAGAACGATTACCAATGCCACCACGGTGAGTAGATTTCTGCTTTTCATAACTGCTCCCTTCAGAAGAATCCCTCTCTTGCTCAAATGGGTTGTCGACGAGAGGGGGCAGGCCCTCTCATTTTTCACTCGCAATATCCAGGAGTGAGACATATTCCACACGCACAAAAGTGCGTCCGCGAGGTGTAGCATGTCCCTAACTCCCGGAGACACTGATTGTCCCCTTCACAAGTGCCCGCACAATAGACGAATTCCACGTTGCAACTGCCATCGGAGCAAACTACTGTCGGGCAATTGACAGTATCACAGGCCTTGTTCCTGAACGGGTTATCGGATATGCAGAGCGACCCTAGAAGTACGCACGTCAGAACAAAGACTCGACTGCTCTTCATTGGTGTGCCCCCAGCAAAGCTGTGTGATGATAATTCTAAAACAATCATCGAGTCAAGAAAATTATCTATTCAACTGAAGTGTTCATTTCAAATGATCTGTCATTGCTGCTGCCGAGATCCCTGTGGCAAGGATTTGGACAGCGCTTCGTTCTCCTGCGCCGGGGAGATCTTTACCTGGCCGCTTAAAACGTGTTGAAGGTCGACTCGACGTTTGATCCCTTATAAAGGACTTTGGGCAAGCCAAAGTTGATAAAGAAATCGAGAGTGGCTCAGAATCGATAATAGCCCCGTGCTACTTGAATCAGATGACACGAATAGTCTCCGGCGGGAACCGGATTCGGATAAAGAGAGTTGTAAGAATGCAGCCTAAGCTACCGCTTTCGCATCAGGCAGTCCGCGGCGCGGATTCTTCTTGATCACGAACTCTATGTTCACTGTTTCCGCGGCAGCGCCCGGCATCTTCGAGTACTCCAGCGTTAACAACGATCCGCCAGTTACTCGCCAGCCGGCCTGTTGAAATTGATCCTGAGAACGGCTCACCTCGACGGGCTCTCCAAAAGCCGCGGTCACCTTACCAACGATCGCATCAAACGATTCGCTGCGGGTCGAGATCCCTGCGCTGCAACTGAATTCGATCAACTGTTCCGGTCTGCGAGCCGGCGTATCCAAAGTGTCGAACTTGAACGAAGCGCTCCACGTCGCACCGCCTGGCAGATCGACTCCGAGCAGGAACGACTCTTCGCCCGGCACGTACGCAAGCGTGTCCTGCTCGGCATTCCTTGGAAGCGCCGCCTGCACCTCGACGTAGCTCATGCCGAGTTTGAAGCTCTTGATAAACGCTACCGGATCGAAGGCTTCCGCCCTGGCTGTCTTTAGGTCAGAGCCTGTTTTGGACTTGGTGTCCTGGGCGACACCGATTGCACTGGTCATTACAAAAGCAAGCGCCAACGCCATTGTGCTTGCCACAATCCGATTGACTTGAGCCATCTTCCCACCCTTGACCGCGCGTAACGGCAAGA
>Ga0070705_100000474_pt1 | contig 23117 bp, 13 predicted proteins | sample KBSK5253metaG_FD_65455 | JGI IMG/M metagenome (GOLD analysis project Ga0070705, IMG submission 65455) | Corn, switchgrass and miscanthus rhizosphere microbial communities from Kellogg Biological Station, Michigan, USA - KBS K5-25-3 metaG | ecosystem: Host-associated > Plants > Roots >... | reverse complement strand
GCGGCGGCGAGCCTTCACACAACCGCCGGGGATTACGCGCGATTCATTGCCGCGATTCTGAACGGCACGGGGCTTAAGAAAGAAACACGCGCACAGATGCTAACGACTCAGGTAAAGGTCGACGAAGCCGGTACGAACATGGTTTCCCGGCCGGCGAACCAACCATCCGCCGACGTGTCGTGGGGACTCGGCGTAGGTTTGCAAACCACGGCGGATGGCGTCTCGTTCTGGCATTGGGGAGACAACGGCAGCACCAAGGCGTACTTCGTGGCGTTCGAGCGGCAGAAATTCGGAGTGGTGGTATTCACCAACGGCGCGAACGGGCTCTCGTTCATGCGCGAGATTGTTGACGAATCGATCGGCGGCCGCCAGCCCGCGCTCGCGTGGCTCAAGTACGAGTCTTACAAATCACCGGCGCGAATTCTTCTCAAGAGCATTCTCGCAAACGGCGCTGAGTCGTCGCTGCGCGAATATCGCAAATGGAGAACGGGGCGCTCTGCAACGGAGACTCTTACTGAAGCGCAAATGAATCGGATGGGTTATGACTTGCTGGGAATGCGTCGCGTGAAGGATGCTATCGAAGTCTTCAAGCTCAACGTCGAGGACCATCCGCAATCCGGTAACGTCTATGACAGTCTTGCGGAAGCATACGCGGTCGACGGCAACAGGGAACTGGCGATCAAGAACTATCAGCGATCGATTGAACTCGATCCCACGAACACAAATGGCGCCGCGCAATTGAAGAAGCTTCAAGAGGGCGAGAAACAATAAGACGGTTGTCATATAGAAAAGATTGAATTCACCGCTGATCTTCGCTGGCTTCGCTTCGCGGATTCTCGCTGATCCGCGAAGATCGGCGACACGCAGTCAGCGAGAATCAGCGGTTAATCAACGTCGTAGCGCCGGGTGCAATGAATCCCTTACTTGCACTGCCGGACCCTCGCTGGTGGAGCCGACCGCCGACCGATAAACTACACTCTCAGGCAGACGATTCGAAGGCTCATCATCTCCGGCTGGAAAAAGGACGTGTGACAAGAGTGCGCAAGCGCCATTCAGTAAGAATTGCTCTCGCGATAGCGGCCTGTCTTTCAATGATGTCCGTCGCTGCGTGGGCGCAAAAGGCTCGACCGAAGAAACAACCTCAGAAGCCGCCGGCAAAACAACAGCCGAAAAAAGACGTGAGGTTGGTGCCTCCGAAAGTTTCCGAAGTGCCCGAGCTGGTGATTCAAACCGGGCACGCGGACACGGTGCGAAGCGTTGTCTTCAGTCCCGACGGCAAGCTTGTAGCTTCCGCCGGTTCCGATAAGACCACCCGGATTTGGGATGTTCAAACCGGGCGAATGCTTCGCGTGCTGGACGTGCATCGCGACAACGTAACATCGATCGCCTTTGGCCCGGGTGTGAGAACAATCGCGTCGGCGAGCCTCGATAAGACCGTGGTCGTGTCCGATGTCAGGACCGGCAAGACGCTTCTCACGATGCAGGGACACGCCGACGACGTGAACGCAATTGCCTACAGCCCCGATGGCAAGACGCTGGCTTCGGGGAGCCGCGACGAGACCATCAATCTTTGGGACGCGACGACCGGCGAGCTGATTCATGCGATCGAAAACACGGGCTCTGAAGTGCTCGCGCTTGCTTTCAGTGCTGACGGGGCAACGCTGGCGGCGGGCAGCGAAAACAAGAGCGTGCGGCTCTGGCGAGTGAGCGATGGCCAGCCGCTGCGCACACTAACTGGTCACGCAGGCCCGGTACGTTCCGTCGCATTTTCGCCAGACGGGCTCATTCTCGCATCGGCCGGCGACGATCGAGTTATTCAGCTTTGGTCGGTCGAAACCGGTTTGCAAATGCGCGCGCTCGCGGGACACTCAGCCATCGTCACATCGATAGCGTTCGGTTCGAATAGCAAACAACTTTTCTCCGCAAGCCACGACCGCACCGTAAGAGTCTGGGACGTGCAGAGCGGCAAGCCTGCGCTGACTGTTCGAGCCGCGGATGCGCCGCTCATGTCTCTCGCGTTGAGCTCAGACAACATGGTGGCAGTGGCCAGCTCGACAAAGATTCAACTTTGGAACAACGATTCCCGAGCCTGGGGCCGCCGGCTGGAAGGTGGGTTGTCGCCCTTGCACTCGGTCGCATTCAGTCCTGATGGCAAGACGCTCGCGTCGGCCATGGGAAACACAATCAGGCTTTGGGATGGGACGTATGGTGGGTTAGTTAATACGCTCGACGGGCATTCTGCTCAGGTCAACGCGGTGGCTTTCAGCCCTGACGCGAAGACGCTTGCATCCGCGAGCGCCGATTTGACGATCAAGCTGTGGGACCTCGCAACCAAGAAGGAAAATCGAACGCTCGCGGGTCACGGCTCGAACGTCGCCGCGATTGCCTTCAGTCCCGACGGGAAGCTCCTCGCATCGGGCAGCGTCGACCGGACGATCAGATTGTGGGATCTGGCAACAGGGAAGACTATTCAGACCTTCAGTGGTCACTTCAGCCTGATCAGTTCAGTAGCATTTGCTCCTGACGGCAAAACGATCGCCTCGGGCGGATACGACAATGCCATAAAGCTGTGGGACACGGCGACGGGCAAGGAGATCAGGACGATTGCCGGTCACACATCAGAAGTCACGGGCGTTGCGTTCAGTCGGGATGGCAACACGCTTGCCTCGTGTAGCCGCGACAAGTTCGTCAAACTTTGGAACCCAACGACTGGTCAATTGATTCGATCGCTCGAAGGTCACGCATTTGATGTGTTCGCCATCGCGTTCAGCCCCGATGGGAAAGTGCTCGCCTCCGGGAGCTACGACAAGACAATCCGGCTGTGGGATGTATCGACAGGCAAACCCGTCCATATTCTCGCCGGGCACTCGGCTCCCGTCGTGGCGCTGGGCTTCAGCCCGGACGGAAAGTTCATTGTGTCCGGGAGCGAGGACGCTACGGCGCGCATATGGTCACGCGACGCCGGGCAGCTTCTGGGTACGGTCCTCAGTCTCGATGAAAAAGGCGAGTGGCTGGTCATCGCGCCCGAAGGGCTTTTCGACGGATCACCCGTGGCGTGGAAGGCGATCCTTTGGCGCTTTGCTTCTAACACATTTGACGTCGCGCCAGTCGAAGCGTTCTTCAACGAGTTCTACTATCCCGGTTTGCTTGTCGAGCTGCTCGCGGGAAAGAAGCCGAAGGCCGTGCAGAACATTTCGAAAGTCGATCGCCGTCAGCCTCTTTTGAAGATTGCGATCGAAGGTGATGCCGGCGCCGCGGTTGCTTCTCGAAAGGTGAAGATAAGAATCGAAGCGGCGGAAACGCCGGCCGACGCGACTCATGCTTCGGGTACCGGTGTGCGAGACGTTCGCCTTTTTCGAAACGGTTCGCTGATACGAGTCTGGCGCGGCGACGTGCTCAACGGGCAGGCCGGCGTGACGCTCGAAGACACTATCTCGATCGTCGCCGGCGAGAACCACCTGACGGCTTATGCTTTCAACAAAGACAACATCAAGAGCGCCGATGAAACCCTGGTGCTCAAGGGAAGCGATCGCTTGAAGCGCAAGGGAACCGCTTATGTCTTGATGGTCGGAATAAATGAGTATGCGAACCCCGGGTACAATTTGAGATACGCAGTCGCGGACACACAGTTATTCGGCGAAGCGTTCAGTCGCGCGCAAGCTAAGCTCGGCAACTTTTCCCGCGTACAACTCATTCCGCTGCTTGATCAGCAAGCAACGCGCGCCAACATCCTGGCTGCGCTCGATCGGCTTTCAGGAAAGGGAAGCGAATCAACCGCGGAGCCGGCCATCTCCGTTCTGAACTCAATCAAACCGGCGGAGCCCGAGGACGCAGTGATCGTGTACTTTGCGGGTCACGGCCTCGCGCAGAAATCCAGGTTCTACGTCGTCCCGAACGACCTGGGGTACACAGGCGCGCGCGACGCGCTGGACGAACCGGGGTTGAACACTCTGCTCGCCCACAGCATTTCGGATCGCGAGTTGGAGCAGGCATTCGAACACATAGACGCGGGCGACCTCATACTCGTGCTTGACGCGTGCAACAGCGGGCAGGCGCTTGAATCGGAAGAGAAGCGGCGAGGCCCGATGAACTCAAAAGGACTCGCGCAGCTTGCGTATGAGAAGGGGATTTATATCCTCACGGCGGCACAAGCCTATCAAGCGGCGCTCGAAGCGGTCGAATTGGGTCACGGTTTTTTGACGTACGCGCTTGTTCAGGAGGGCTTGAACAAGGCAGCGGCAGACACCTCGCCCGCGGATGGAACGTTGTTGCTGCGCGAGTGGCTGGACTACGCGGTCGCGCGCGTGCCTGAGATACAAGCGGCTGCGCTCGAGGGAAGCAGAGGTTTGAAGATAGTGTTCGTGCCTGGCGATGAGAACATTGTGGATCCCACCAAACGGAGTCTCCAACGTCCCCGCGTGTTCTATCGGCGTGAGGTTGAGACCCAACCGCTGGTCGTCGAAAAAGTTTCCGCGAAGAACAGATGACCGGCAACGCTTGTCAAGGTTCAATGCCTTGACTGGGCTTACGCCGCCCGGTTTAATAGAAAGTACTAATTCGGCAGAGCATCGAGCGTGACGGGTGAGAGTTCGGATAGTCATTCCGATGCGTCGTAGCCGTTCCGCTTGTCAGTGGCGCTTGTGAACTCAAAGGCTGTCTTCGGACTTACAGAAATCTTCAACTGGTTAGCGAAAGTGGGTTCTTGCGACGCAGCAAGGACTGAGGAGAGCGTATGACAATCCCAACTGAGCCAATTGGAAGTATTCCGAGGCCGCTCGAGTTGATCGAAGCGATAGAGCGCCGAGGCGGGGCGGATCCGTCATTGGAGCCGCTTTACGAGGATGCTATACGCGACACCATTCAGAGGTTCGAGGCCACGGGTTCACCCGTGATCACCGACGGCGAGCAAAGGAAGTTTCATAATTTCTGGACCTACTGTGTGCAGGGTCTTCCGAACACCGCGGCGGATGGTTTTAAGATTCCTTTTTCGGCCGGTCACACCCGAAGAATGTTGCGGCTCACCGGCGGTCCTTTCCGCTATCAACGCCGCGCCGACAGCTACCTCGAAGCGGCCCTTGGTTATGCGCACGTGCCGGTCAAGCAGGCGGTCATTTCTCCTTCGGCGTTAAGCCTCATGTATCCCGGGGATGAGATTCCCGGCTACTCGCGCGAGGAGTTCATCAACGATTTGTTGAACGAACACGAAACCGAGATTCGTGAGTGTCTGCGAAAAGGAGCTCATAAAGTACAGATCGACTTCACCGAGGGACGGCTCGCGGTGAAGATCGATCCCACCGGCCAGCTTCTTCATAGTTTCATCGATCTTAACAATCTGGCGTTATCGCGATTCACCGCCGAAGAGCGCAGCCGCATTGGCGTGCACACGTGTCCTGGGAGCGATCTCGACTCCACTCACAGCGGAGACGTCGATTACTCGGAACTATTGCCCAGCTTATTCGAGTTGAAAGCCGGGAATTTCTACATCGCGCTCGCGGGTGAAACCGATCGAGTTCGTGTGTTGAAAATCATCCGGCAATACTTGAAGCCGGATCAGCGCGTATTTGTCGGAGTCGTGGCGCCCATCGACAAGCGCCTTGAGACACCCGAAGAAATTCGCGATCGCGTGCTTGAAGCCGCACAATACATTCCCATCGAGCAATTGGGCACGACCGACGATTGCGGCTTCTCGCCTTTCTGTGACGATACCACGACGACTCGCGACAAAGCGTTTGAAAAGATTCGGGCCCGCGTGGTGGGCACTCAGTTGGCGGCAGACTTGATTGGAGGCAGTTGATGAGTTCGAGGGACGACGAAGAGAGCCTTCTGCGCTCGGTCGCCTTACAAAACGCTCAGAGCATTCTGTTGGCGCGTCAGCGTGCCGAGGAGGAACTAGTCCGCGCGAAGGAGGCTTTGGAACTGAGGACGCGCGAGCTGGCTCATTCGCTGGCAATGATGCGCGCGACGCTTGAATCGACGACCGATGGGATCCTGGTGACGTCGAGCGACGGACGAGTGTCAAATCTAAACGAAAAGTTTGTGAATATGTGGCGCATACCGGCGGAGATTGCGGACTCGCGCGACCACGGCAGGATTCTGGAATTCAACAGCCGGTACTTCAACGAACCCGAACAATTCATTTCACGGGCGAATGAAATTCATGTTTCGTCGCCCCCCGAGACTTATGATCTGCTCGAGCTTTCCGACGGAAGAGTGTTCGAGCGGTTTTCACGAATTCAGTTCGTCGATGGAATGAATGTCGGCCGTGTCTGGAGCATTCGCGACGTAACGGATTTTCGGGTTGTCGAAAACACACTGCGCCGCCAATCGGAATGGTTATCGATAACACTCGCCAGCATCGGCGATGCGGTAATAACTACGGATACCGAAGGAAGAGTCGCTTTTCTAAACGGCGTGGCTCAAGCGTTGACCGGATGGTCTCAGAAGGAAGCGGAGGGCCGGCTTCTTAGTGAAGTATTTCAGATCATCAACGAGGAAACGAGCGAACCGCTCGAAGATCCGGCCGCGCGCGCGTTGGAGGAGAACACTATCGTTGGTCTGGCGAATCACACAGTTCTGATCGCCAGAGATGGTACGGAACGTCCGATTGACGACAGCGCTGCTCCGATTCGTGACCACAAAGGCCATGTCTATGGCGCAGTGTTGATTTTTCGCGATATCACGGAACGCAAACTGGCCGAGGATGCGATACGCCGGAGCGAGAGCGAGCTTTCGGAGTTCTTCGAGAATGCAAGCGTTGGCCTTCACTGGGTTGGCGCGGATGGAACAATTCTGCGCGCCAACCGCAATGAACTGGAGATGCTCGGCTACACGCGCGAAGAATATATCGGCCGAAACATCGCCGAGTTCCACGCAGACAAGGAGGTCATCAAGGATATCCTGCTGCGCTTGAAGGCAGGCGAAGAGTTGCGCGACTACGAGGCGCGCATGCGCTGCAAAGACGGCTCGATCAAGCACGTCGTCATCAACTCGAATGTTCGCTGGGAGGATGGGAAGTTCATTCACACCCGCTGCTTCACGCGCGACATCACAGACCGGAAGGGAGTCGAAGAAGCGCAGGCGAGGCTCGCGACAATCGTCGAATCTTCTCAGGACGCGATCATCAGCACCACCATCGACAACCAGATACTGTCGTGGAATGCCGCGGCCGAACGGCTGTTTGGCTACACGTTTGAAGAGGTCGATGGCAAATCCGCCGTCCTGCTTCACCCGGTGGATCGGCAGGGTGAGGAGCGGCTGATCCTCGAACGACTGCATCGCGGCGAACGCATCGAACCTTACGAAACTGTGCGTGTGTCAAAACGCGGACAGCGCATCGATGTGTCGCTGACCGTCTCGCCGATCTTCGACGCTGCCGGGCGCGTTATTGGAGCTTCGAAAATCGTGCGCGATATTACCGCCAAGAAACGTGCGGAGAAGCGGTTGATCATGCAGAATGGCGTGACTCGCGCCCTGGCGGAATCAGCGACGCTCAACGACGCTGCGAGCGATATACTCAGCGCAATCAATGAACCCCTTGGTTGGGATGTGGGCGCACTGTGGCATGTCGATACGCACGAGAAGCTTCTTCGCTGTTCCTGTGTTTGGCGCCACCCCTCGATCGAGATCCCGCATTTCGAGGCAAGCTGCCGGGAGTTGACGCTGCGCCCGGGTGTTGGTTTGCCGGGACGCGTCTGGTCCAGCGCCACCGCGGCTTGGATTCCCGACGTTACAAAGGATGACAACTTTCCACGCGCTGCCGTAGCCACCAAAGAAGGCTTGCACGGCGCGTTCGCCTTTCCAATCGTCCTCAACGGAGAAGTCCTGGGGGTAGTCGAATCATTCAGCCGCGAGATCGCCCGGCCCGATGAAGAACTGCTCCAGGTGATGACAAACGCAGGCAGCCAGATTGGACAGTTCATCGAGCGCAAGCGCGCGGAAGAAGCTCTTCGAGACAGCGAACAGCGGTTCCGGCTTATGGCTGAGACGCTGCCCTCTGTTGTCTGGACCGCGGCACCCGACGGCACCATCACTTATGCGAATGAGCGCTGGTTCGAGTATTGTGGGCTGACTCCCGAGCAGAATGCTCGGTCCTGGCCCGAGCTTGTCCTGCACGCCGACGACTACGGCCGCTGTATGAAGGCGTGGGGGAGCGCCCTGGCCGAAGGTTCCGATTACGAGATTGAAGTACGCCATCGCCGCCACGACGGGGTATATCGCTGGTTTGTAACACGTGCAACACCGCTGCGCGACGACTCCGGGTCGATAATCCAATGGTTCGGTACCAGCACCGACATCGATGACCGCAAGCGGGCCGAGCAATCTTCCCAATTTCTTGCGGATGCCAGCGCGACGCTGGCCGAGTTGGCCGACTATCAAAGCACATTGCAACGAGTCGCCAGTCTCGCGGTCCCTGCCTTCGCGGACTGGTGCGCGGTCGATATGCTGGAAGCCGACGGCTCGATCAATCGTCTCGCGGTAACACACACGGACCCGGCAAAAGTAAGACTGGCTCACGAACTCTTTCGGCGGTATCCGCCGCTTCGCTCTGATGAGCACGGATTGATGAGAGTATTGCGAACCGGACAGCCTGAGTGGTTGCCCGTAATTCAGGACTCGCTGCTGGTCGAGTCGGCTCAGGACGATGAGCAACTTCAAATCATTCGTGAGCTCGGATTGAAGTCGCTTATCTGTGCACCGTTGCGGTCGCGAGGGCAGACGATCGGTGTGCTTAGTTTTGTGACGGCGGAATCAGGCAGGGTTTATAACGAAACGGATCTTGCCGCCGCGGCTGATCTCGCCGACCGCGCTTCGATTGCCATCGAGAATTCAAATTTGCTGTCCGCGCTCAAGGAGGCCGATCAACGCAAGGACGAGTTTCTCGCGATGCTGGCGCACGAACTCCGGAATCCCCTGGCGCCGATTCGCAACGCGGTGCATATCTTCAGGCGAGTTGGTCCTCCGTCGCCGGAGTTGCAATGGGCGAACGATGTAATCGACCGGCAGGTTCACCAGATGACCCGGCTCGTCGACGACTTGCTCGATGTTTCGCGAATCACCAGAGGCAAAATCGAATTGCGTAAGGAACGCGTCGAACTGTCTTCGATCGTGAGCAGCGCCGTCGAAGCCAGCCGGCCCTTGATCGAAAAGTCGCATCACGAACTCACAATCACGCTTCCGGCGCATGCCGTTCCGCTCGATGTCGATCCGACTCGGTTGGCGCAGGTGTTGTCGAATCTGCTCAACAACGCGGCAAAGTATTCGGACCAACCCGGGCGCATCTGGCTCACCGCGGAACAGCGCGGCGGCAAAATCGAGATTCGAGTCAAAGATACGGGCGTCGGCATTGCAGCGGAAGTGCTGCCTCGCGTGTTCGACATGTTTACGCAAGGCGACCGTTCGCTTGAGCGGGCCGAGGGTGGGCTCGGCATCGGATTGACGCTTGTGCATCGCTTGATCACGATGCACGGCGGCACGGTTGAGGCCCGCAGCGAAGGCCCAGGGAAGGGAAGTGAATTCATCGTATCGCTGCCGGTTGCCCGAGCGATTGCAGATCACTTGCCCGAGGAGCGAAGAGGAGCTGACGAACAAGAGCTTCAGCCTGTCCCGCGGCGGATTCTGGTGGTGGATGACAACGTGGATTCCGCAGAGAGCCTGGTTCTGTTGCTCAAGTTGATGGGTAACGACGTACACACTGCTCAAGACGGATTGGAAGCGGTTGCAATGGCTGAGACAAATCACCCGGATGTGATTTTGATGGACATCGGTCTTCCAAAGCTGAACGGCTATGAGGCAGCTCGGCTGATCCGTGAGAGAGCCGGTGATCGAGAGATGATATTGATTGCGCTGACCGGTTGGGGTCAGGAAGAAGACCGGCGTCGTTCCAAGGAAGCGGGCTTCCATCATCACCTGACTAAGCCGATCGACCTGGCGGTACTTCAACAACTGCTCGCTGATACAAGCGCGGGAAGCTCCAAACGACGACAACAGGGTGGCTGAAGTCTGTTTGAAGCGTTCCCGCGAATGTACTCAATGCTTCACATCGTGCGCAGATGCCTATGTCTGCGCGTCCTCACTTTCACAGCGTTACTTTTCGAACAGGTGAGTGCCGTGCGTGATTGCGGCCCCGGCGCGCAGAGCTGCGGTGACGTGCACCGCTTCTGCAAGCTGCTCCTCGGTTACGCCGGCCGCCAGCGCCGCCTGCCGATGCAAATCAATGCAATAGGGGCACTGCGTGGTGAGGGCCACGGCGATCGCCATCAGTTCCTTGTACTTCTTCGGGATCGCTCCATCGGCAAGAGCTGCCTTGTCATAAGCCCAGAACGTTCTCGTTGCTTCGGGCGCGAGATCGCCCAACTGCGAAACCTTCTTGAGATTGTCCTTTGAATACATTGTCTTTTTCCTTCGTTCGCGGCCTGTCCTGAATCCGCCGCAAAGCTTTCTATTAACGAACCCATCACTGTCAAAGCCCGCGCTCATGCGCGCTAGCCGGGCCGCGTCAGCGCAGAGTTTGTTTGCGGACTCTGATCACCCGCTCGAACTCCTCCCGCGGGCATCCCGCGGGAGGAGTCCGCGACGGGGCCAGGTTGCGAAAAGCGCCAACCGCGCGCCTCTTCGACGCGGTGCCCGGGGGTCAGCTCACCGCCGCGGTTTTGTCAGGCGCCCCTCGCATTCCCGGAGTTGCGTTCGCTCCCAATGCCGGCACAATCATTGGGACCTGCTTGCGATATTGCTTGTATTTCTCTCCGTGCACGCTTATCAGGTCCGCCTCTTCGAACCGAATCGCCACGAAGATGTAAGCCGTAGTCATGACAGCAAAGAAGAGGTGAGTCACCGTCATCACCGACGCCGACCAAAACGTGAGCAGCCATCCGATGTACAACGGGTGCCGCACGAATCGATAGAAGAACGGCGTGCGAAATTCCAACTGAGTGTACTGTCGCCCAACCAGGTAGAGATAAACCTGGCGGAGTCCGAACAAGTCAAAGTGGTTGATCAAAAATGTGCTGAGCAGAACGATCGACAGCCCGGCGATATACGACGCGAACATGATGGTCTGGGCGATGCCGCCGTCTACTGACCACAGGATGCCGCCGATCGGGCGCCACTGCCAGAACAGCAACAGCAAAGCGGCGCTTGAAAACAGAACGTACGTGCTGCGCTCTACCGGCTCGGGCACGATGCGCGTCCACGCCCGTTTGAACCAGGGCCGCGCCATGATGCTGTGTTGCAGCGCGAACAGAGCCAGTAGCGCGCCGTCGATTGCCAGGGCGGCAATCGTCGAACCCTCAGCGCCCGAGTCAATCGATTTCGGCACGGCGAAATTTCCAAGGAATCCAATTGTGTACAACAAAGCAGCCAGGAACACTGCGTAGCACACGATACCGTAAGCAAAAGCAATTATCCGTTTCATATCAATTTTCTCCTTATTGATCGCGCTCTGTGCGATGAACTGTGACTTCTGTTCCCTGGTGAACGGCATTTTGATTTCACCCCTTTCTTGCTTGTCATCTGATCCACGTTCCATTTTCTACCGTACGGACGGCAAGGTCTTGAAAACTTGATCGAGCGTCCAGTATTCTTGGCGCAAACGCCAAAGTGAGTGAGGCTAACCAAAGATGGATGTGCTTTCGGAGGTTTTGAAAATCGTCAGGCTTGAGGGCGCGCTGTTCTTCAACGCCGAGCTTTCCGCCCCCTGGTGTCTTAGCGAACCCCGGTCAAAGGACATAGCTCCGCATCTTTCTCCTGGTGCGGGGCACCTGATCCTTTATCACTTCCTAACCGAGGGGCGCGCGTATGCGACTCTCCCGGACGGACGGCGTGAGGAGTTGATCGCCGGCGATATCGTAGTGTTCCCGCACGGAGATGCCCATGTCCTGGGCAACGGCTCGCAACAACCCGTGGATGCCTTGAAGACGTTTGCAAAGAATCTAACTGAGGGCCTCAAACTCGCGCGCTTTGGCGGGGGTGGGGAGATCACCCGATTCGTCTGCGGATTTATGGTCTGCGAGCCGCGGTTGAGCGAGGTTTTTCTGGCTGGGTTGCCGAAGATGCTGAAGGTGCATGTAGCGGGCGAGCCTTCAGGGGTATGGCTGCAAAACTCAATACGCTTCTCGGTCGGCGAAGAGAACGAATCGAACGCCGGCAGCGGGCTGGTGCTCGCGAGACTCTCTGAGGTGCTATTCGTGGAAACGTTGCGCCGGTACATTGGCTCGCTGCCGCCCGATCAGACCGGCTGGCTCGCGGGCGCGCGTGACCCAATCATCGGGCAGGCTCTCGCGCTTCTGCACAAGGAGCCTACATATCCCTGGACGATTGCGAATTTGGCAAGGGGCATCGGTGTATCACGTACACGGCTTGCTGAGCGCTTCCGTGAATTCCTCGGAGAATCTCCGATGGCCTACCTCGCACAGTGGCGGTTGAAACTGGGGGCCGAGATTCTTCAATCAACCGAGGACAGCGTCGCGGAGGTTGCCGAGGCGGTGGGCTACGGCTCGGCCGCGGCATTCAACCGAGCATTCACGCGGGAATTTGATTGTCCGCCGGCGCAATTCCGCCGCAAGCGTAAGGCCTCGCCCGCCCCACTCTCTCAAGAGAGCCGCGGTCAGACTGATCGCAACGTGACATCGATACGTCGTCCCTCTGGGACTAACGAAGGTCCGCATATGTAGTACATAGGCAGACTGGATGTGGCGCTCTGCTCGTGGCCGAATAATAAACCTGCGAGTCATGCGGTGCGTCGGATTCGAGCGAAGACTTCTTCCAGCGAAGCGCCTGAGTCCGGATCGGCTTCGAACTCGGCGAGACTACGATCGAGTTCATCCTTTTGCCATTGAGTCAGCTCCAAAGCCTCAGGAGCAGCAGCTATACTGTCCCAATCGCTTCGACTAAACGCATCCTCTCGGAAGCTGGCAAGGCGAGGATTTCAGCTAAGAGCTCTTGATTCATCGTGTGTTACCTACGGAATGAGCAAACGAACAAAGCCTTCTTGCTCGAAGTGTCGGTCAGTAGTGAGAGCCTCGGTTATCCCGCGTTCCCGCATCAGCACAAAACTGACCGCGTCGCAGAGAGTGTATGCCTTATCCGTTCTCACGCGAAGCAACGCGAGCGCTTCGCGATGCCGCGTTTCATCTACCCACACGGTTTCGATATCGGCGTCGTCAATCAGTCTCTCACTGAAATCCAATGCAGCTTCGCGCGACAACTTGCGAGACTGCGCCAGCGCGATGAACTCATCCAAAACATAGCTCGGCACACATAAGTCATAGTTCAATTCATAATAGTTCAGTCCGATCTTGATGTTCTTGTAATACGCAGCTCGATGCTCTTTGTAGTGTTGCTCTGATGGAATCTGCCAGGCGCGCCTTCCCAGGTAGCTCGATAGGAACCACTTTTCCAGCAGGCGCGCGGCTCGGCCGTCACGTCGATGACCAACTGGCTGATCTTGGAAGGTCGTGGCGTTGTGAATCAATCGAGAGTCAGTCAAATGTCGAAGTACTCAAACTGCCGATGATGCGCAACCAGCGCCTACAAATGGGTGAGGCTTTCTATTTTGAGGGCGGCTCACCGAAACATTTGATTGCGGGAGATCTTAATTCAATCAGCAACAAAAACGCGGCGTGCGAGCGCTTTGCCCTGGCGCGTTTCTCTTGATATTGTCTCGGGCCATGAAGAAGACCCTCACGCTACTGTCATTGCTCCTACTGGTGATTCCAGCCTCAACTCTTCGAGCGCAATCGCCCGCTGATCCGGCTCTGCTGGCCGAGATTTCCAAAATCAAAGGCATCGACAATCACACTCACGTGACGCGAGTGGTTGGAGCGGGCGAGGAAGATCACGAATACGACGCGCTGCCGTTTGAGTTGCTCGAACCCTTTCCACTGATGCTGCGCTATCGGCCCGACAATCTCGAATTCGCCGCGGCGTGGCGCGCACTTTATGGATACAAGTATTCGGATATGAGTGAAGCTCACGTGCGCGAGCTGGCTGAGATCAAGAATCGAATCAAGCGCGAGCGTGGCGACGCGTATCCGGCGTGGGTGCTGGATCAGTTGGGAATTGAGACGATGCTCGCGAACCGAGTAGCGATGGGCCGGGGTCTGCCCACGCCGCGTTTTCGCTGGGTGTCTTATGTGGATGCGTTGGTTTTTCCGCTCAACAACGATGCCGCGAAGCGAATGAACCTGGACTACCGCGCGTTCTATCCAGCCGAAGAGCGATTGTTGAAGCGTTACCTCGCGGATCTAAAACTCGATGGCTTGCCCGCTTCGCTCAGTGATTACGCAGCGAAGGTCATCACGCCGACTCTCGAGAGTCAAAAGCGAGCAGGCGCGGTTGCGGTCAAGTTTGAGATCGCCTATTTGCGCGCGCTGGATCTTAACGATGCGAGCGAAAGCGACGCGGCTCGAGTGTACGCGCGCTGGGTGAAGGGCGGGGAGCCGCCGGCGAGCGATTACAAGCTGCTTCAGGATTTTCTGTTTCGCTACGTATGCCGCGAAGCGGGCCGGCTTGGATTGGTCGTTCACATACACGTGTTCGACGGCGGCGGTGGAAGCTACGTGCAAAGCGGCAGCAACCCGCTGCTGCTTGACTCGGCGTTCAATGATCCAACTTTGCGCAAGACCAACTTTGTCATCGTGCATGGCGGTTATCCGTTCACTAAGTCCACCGCGGGAATGTTGAGCAAGCCAAATGTCTGGGCTGATTTTTCGGCGCAGGACTTGTTGCTCTACCCGCGCGCGTTGTCTGAAAACCTTCGCAACTGGCTCGAGTATTATCCCGAGAAGATTTTGTTTGGCACCGACGCATCGCCGGTTGGCGGTGAGATCAGTTGGGAAGAAACAGGATGGCTTGCGATGAAGACCGCACGCGAAGCGCTCGCGATGGCGCTGACGGGCATGATAAATGATAGGGAGATCACTCGCGCGCAAGCATTGGAATTCGCGCGGATGGCGCTTCGCGAAAACGCGAAGAAGCTTTACGGATTTTGATTAATCCGCCTCAATCATTCCTGTTCATCCAGGGAATCATCGGGTTATTCCCTCATTTCGTCGCACGAAAATAATTCATTGTTCCGGCGAATGCTGAAAAAACTACACGGTTGATAACTGCCGTGTTTGTTTGTCGCCTGCCATTTCTTTCAATAGCGGCGCTTTGCCTGCCATATCGCCACTTGCACGTCCTTTGCACATAGCTTGGCGATGATCAGGTTCAGAGCCGAACGAGCCACCTTGAACGCGAGCCCGGAACAGTGGCGGGTCTTGGGTTCTACTCTTCGTCCGAAGTTGAATTCAGTTTGTCATCTAACGATCTGGTCATCACAAATCCATGCCAAAACAAATCTCAGCCATTAAGGCTGCAGGAGGATCTTATGAAAAGAATATCGTTCTTTAGTCCCTTAGTTGTGTTATTGGTCGCATTGGCGATGCCGGTTGCCGCGCAGACTACGTCCGGCGGCAAGATGAAAGTGACCGGGATCATCCTCAAGCAGGAAGACCAGGGTTTTCGGATGCGCGATCAGGCGGGAACCGAATTGACGGTGCGTCTGGCGAGCAATGCGAAGATTGAAGAGAAGAAGAGCAATCCGTTCCGCGGAAGCAAGAAGTACACTTCGGCTAATCTGGTTCGCGGCTTGTACGTTGAAGTCGAAGGCCACGGTGACGCGGGAACGCTGACAGCCGAGAAAATCAAATTCTCCAGCGATGCTCTTCGCGTGGCCGACTCGGTGAACTCGACCGTAGTGCCGGTCGAAAACAGATTGGGCGAAGCGGAGACTCGCGTGACTGCCGCCGAACAAAATGCTCAGCGGCTCTCGGGTCAGCTCGATGAGTTGGCGCAGGTAGCGAATCTCGCCAAGGGCGGCGCGGCCGCAGCACAGGAAACGGCAGACGTCGCGGTTGACGGAGTCAACAAGACCAACGATCGAATCTCGTCACTCGACGACTACGACGTGAAGAAGACCGAAACGATCAACTTCAAGGTCGGCAGCGCAGTGTTGTCCGCTGAGGCTAAGGCCACGCTGGACCAGCTCGCGGCGGAGGCAAAGACCGAGAAGGGATTCGTGATCGAAGTACGCGGATTCGCATCGGCCGATGGCGCCGAGAACTCGAACCGCGTCCTCAGTCAGCGGCGCGCCCAGAACGTTATGCAATACCTGGCCGAGAAGGAAATTCCGTTGCGGCGAATTGTATTGCCGTTCGGATACGGCGAGGCGATGCCGATCGCTGATAACCAGACTCGTGACGGGCGCAAGCAGAACCGGCGCACCGAAGTGTCGATTCTCGTGAGCAAGGGACTCACAAGCCCCGTGAACGTTGAGCGGCCGGCAAGCTCCAAGTAGTTTGCTACGCAACACGCGAGACGTGATTCCTGACTCGACGCTCGGTACGATTCCAGCGAACGAAGAGCGCTTGAGCCAGGCATCACGTCTCGATGCTTTTAGTCTGCTCATAATCGATAAGTGAGGTATGATTGAAATCAGCCGCACTGAGAATCAGCATAAGAACTTTGATCGCCACGGGGAGGAGCGGGCCTTGCGTTCATCATTGCCAGCCATCTTTCTGATCCTGTTGTTTTCCTTCACTCCAACCTCTCTGTGCAGAGCCCAACAAGAACAAGAAACAAAACCACCGAAACCAGCGGCGCAAGATCAGGACGAAGCAATTCGCTTGTCGTCTCGTTTGGTTCTGGTGCCCGTTTCGGCCTCCGACGGTTTGGGCAGGCCGGTGCGTAATCTCACAGCCGAAGACTTCGTGATAGAGGAAGAAGGGCGGCGGCAGGCGATCGCTTCGCTTGGCGAGCCTGGTAAGGTGCCCGTCGAGATCGCGTTGTTGTTCGACGTGTCAGGAAGCGTTCAGGGACAATTCGCTTTCGAGCAGCAGGCTGCTGTTCGGTTCATCAAATCCGTGCTCAAGCCGGCCGATGCGGTTTCGGTTTATTCTATCGGCACTACACCAAAGCTGATAAAGACTCGAACAACAAGCGGCGACGAAGCCACCACAGGGTTGATGTCGATCGTGCCGGTGAAGGAACCTACGGCGTTCTTCGACACGGTCGCGGAAGCGGCAATATATCTCGGCAAGACCGCGGAGCCCGGAAGCCGCCGCGTTCTTGTTGTTATCTCGGATGGAGAGGAAAACTACAGCGAGCATTACAAACTCAATGATGCGCTCCGCGAGTTGCAGAAGAACGATTGCCTTTTCTATTCGATCAACCCGACCGGGTCGTCGTTGAGCCTGAACCAGATCAGCGTCAAGGGTCAGGGCTATATGGAAGCGATGTCATCACAAACCGGGGGGAAGGCATTCGTTCCTGCGAAGCTTGGGGATCTGGAAGCTGTGTTCACGCAGATCGCCGAAGAGCTTCAGGCGCAATATCTCTTGAGTTACTACTCGACTGATGAACGAGCTGACGGAGGATTCCGCAAGCTACGGGTGAGCGCTCCCAAACGCAGCGAGCTTCGATTGCGCGCGCGCCAGGGGTATTACGCCCCGGGCGCGAAGTGAAATATCAGTCTGAAGCATCCATTGCGTCGGCCGTAATGGCGAGCCCGTGTTCCGTAACGCCGTCGTAACGAACCAGATTCTTTCCCCATAACCCTGCCGCGGCCACCGCAATCAAGCAGCCGACTCCACCGGTGATGACTGACACAGTCGCGCCAAGTATCTGCGCTACGACTCCAGCTTCAAGCTCGCCGAGCTGCGGGCCGCCCATGAAAAAAATCATGTTCACTGAAGTCATTCGGCCTCTTAGATAATTCGGCGTGACCAGTTGGCGAATCGTCTGTCTTAGCACGGTGCTGACGGTGTCGGCCGCGCCGGTGACGCCGAGCATCAACAGAGAGAGCCAAAACCACGGCGACAATCCAAACGCAATCGTCGCGGCGCCATAGACCGCAACCGAACCCAGCACGATCTTTCCTTGCCGGCGAATTGTCCCGAGCCGTGCCATCGTCAAACCGGCGATGATCGAACCCGCTCCCGGCGATGCCGCAAGCAAACCAAGTCCTCGCGGTCCCACCTTGAGAATCTCCGCGGCGAAGATCGGCAGAAGCGCGGTCGCCGATGCGAAGAAAGTCGCGACAAAATCCAGCGTCATCGTCTCGACGATTATCGGAGTACGCCAGACAAAGCGAAGCCCGTCGCGAAGGGCGCCGAGATTTATTTTGGCCAACTCGTGCTCGGCTCCCGCGCGCCCGCTCGCCTTCATCAACAGCAGCGCGATGATAACAGCAATGAATGACCCGGAGTTGAGAGCGTAAATCAGCGCCGGGCCTCGAATGCTCAGTAGAACTCCCGCGAGCGCCGGGCCTACAATCATCGCCGAATTGAACACCACGATGCCCAGGCTGACTGCGTTCGGAAAATCCCGCGCGGGCACAAGCGTCGGCAGCATCGCTTGTCGCGCCGGGTTGTCGAATGCGAGAGCCCCCGACGCGATCGCGGTGAGCAGATAAATCGGCCAGACACTGCTCAACCCCGAAGCAGTCAACGCAGCTAGCAGCGCCGCGCATATCAACATTATCGACTGCGTTGCGATCATCAATCGCTTTCGATTCACGGCATCAGCGACAACGCCTCCAACGAGCGAACAAAGAATGATGGGGACCACTCGTACCAGACCAACACCACCGAGTGCTAACGGCGATTTCGTCAGCAGGTAGACGTGCCAGTTGATCGCGACGTATTGCATCTGGGTGCCGGTTACCGAGATCATCTGGCCGATCCAGAGCAATCTGAAATCGCGATGACGTAGAGCCGAGAAAGATGATCGTTCGGTTTGATCGGCCGGGGCCGCCGGCTGATCGCCGGAACTCGCGGGAGGAGGCATGCCCGATATGATTTCACGTTTCAATTGATCTGGCCAGATATGGAGTAGACGTTTGTAGTCCGGCCTTCAGGCGGAAGTTTGTAAGCTTGCGCTGAGGACACGTGAGTAAAGTACAAACTCCCGCCTGAAGGCCGGACTACGAACATTGCAAGGTCTGCACGTGATTGGCATTCTTTTATCGATGCGAATCCAATCCATTCTCTCCCTTACATTATTGTCGGTGATGGTTTCGGCAACTGCTGCTCCCGGAGCGGCGGCGATCGCTGCATTCATACCCGATGAACCGCAGCCGGGCCGAATCACCGAACGAGTCGTCTGCAAGAACAGCTCCGAGCAGAGCTACGCTTTGTACCTGCCTTCGAATTATTCATCGACTCGCAACTGGCCCTTGATTGCCGCCTTCGATCCGGGCGCGCGCGGCAATCTGCCAGTCGAACGCTTCAAGGAAGCCGCCGAGCGTTACGGGTTTATCGTGTGCGGTTCGAACAACTCTCGCAACGGACCCATGCGAGGGTCCGCCGATGCCGCGCAAGCGATGCTCGCCGATGTCACCGCTCGATTTGCAATCGACGAAAAGCGCGTCTACCTGACTGGGTTTTCAGGCGGAGCGCGGGCCGCGACCGCGCTCGCGGTGTGGTTATCGGGCCACGTTGCCGGCGTCATCGGATGCGGCGCGGGTTTCGTCGAGGGCGTGAATCCATCTTCTACGCTCGGCTATGTTTATTACGGAACTGTCGGGACCGAGGACTTCAACTATCCCGAGATGAAACGGCTGGATCGCCTGCTCGAGCAAGCGCGAGTTACTCATCACATAGAGGTGTTCGACGGGGGACACGATTGGGCGCCAAGCGATGTTTGCCTCGCCGCAGTCGAATGGCTTGAGCTCCAGGCAATGAAATCCGGCCGCCGCGCCCGCGATGAAGCGTTCATCGATCGCCTGTTCGCTTCAGAGCAGGAAACCGCAAGCAAGAGCGAGACGGCGGGCGAGGTCTATGAAGCGTATCTCTCCTATGTGAACATCGCCGCTGATTTCAAGGATCTGAAAAACACCGCGGAAATAGAAAAGAAGATTGCGTTGCTGAAAGACTCAAAGGCGGTCAAGCAAGCGCTCTCGAGGGACCGCGATCAGGAATCAGAACAAGCGAGGCGGCTGAAGGAAATTTTTGGTTTGCGCGCGAAGCTGCGCAGCCGGGCACTCAACAGCGAGCTGGGTGAGGGCAGCCCCGAGAGCGCCACTCCGCAGGCTTACGAGCCCGGCGGCGATCAGCCAACCCGAAAGTCAATGATTGGCGATCTCAGACGAATCATCACCGACCTGAAACGCAAATCCGATGCGAAGGAGAAATCGCCGCAGCGCGCGCTTGCTCGTCGAGTATTGAATCAGTTTCTTGTGTCATCGTTCGAGCAGTCGAGAATGCTTCTGTTCGCCAAGAAGTATGATCTCGCGGCGGCGAGTCTCGAGACCGACGCGGAAGTGATGCCCGACAACTCGCGCATCTGGTACAGCCTTGCATCTGCGTACGCGCTGGGAGGTAACAAGCGGCGGGCGATTGAGACGTTGAGTAAGGCCGTCGAGAAAGGTTTCGGCAACCGCGCGGGTCTCGAAGCCGATTCGCAATTCGATTCGATTCGCGACGAGCCGGCCTTCAAGAAACTTTTGGAAGCCATGAAACAAAAGCAGTAAGTCTCGACTCGAATCTCAAGCTCATCGAACTCTAAGCTCGAACAAAACCCCTCCGCCTGTCGTAACCCAAGGCAAATCAGGGAGGGCGCGATGACAAACTGTCAATCCTGTGGAACCAGCATCCTCGACGTTGATCGCTTTTGCAAAAACTGTGGAGCACCCGCGGCGGCTTCGGTGGAAGACCTTGCTGACACGCATCGATTTGAAGGCCGTGTGCGGGAAGCGTCTTCACCCGTATCTGATGTCTACGTGGCGGGCACAACTTATCCGCTTGCGAAAGGTTCCAGTCCCCTTTCTTTTACAAGATCGTTCATCGCAACGCTTTTGCAGCGAAAGGCCATTTCGTTGCTGGTTCTAGTGTTGCTGTTTGTCTTCGTTGGAGGCGGGATTACGATTGCTCGTGATGCAGCGCGAGCGAGGCGTGCCGCGAGAATCGAGCAGGCCGAGCGCAACAAGAAGGCAGCGCTCGACAAACGGGCCAGGCAAATCGAAGCGGCTCGGCGAGCGCTCGAGGAAGCTGTGCAGAACGCGCTCGGGTTTAAACCCGCCGCGGTTTCGGCTTCTGAGTATCCGGATAGCCAGGGCATCTTTGTTACAAGCCTCACCAGCGATGACAGCCCGGCTGCGGTCGCCCGCATCGAAGCCGGCGACGTGCTCGCTGAATTGAACGGCCAGGCGATACGTGATGACGGCGAGATGATGCAGGTGTTGAGCACGTTAAAGCCCGGCGCCGAAGTAGGCGTTAAAGTTATACGCGATGATCAGCCAGTGACTTCAAAGATCAGAGTCGCCAGTCAATCCGTGCCGCCGTTTCAACCCAAGATCGAGCCTCGCGACCAGGGCTTTCTCGGAACTGGAAATGTAGTTCGCCGCTGCTGTGTTGCCGGAACCAGGAAGTGGGGCTTGGAAGTTCATCGCGTAATCGACAATAGTCCTGCTGATCTTGCGGGATTGCAGCAAGGTGATCTGATAACTGAGTTCGACAATCACAGTGTTCGCACGCCTGACGAACTCGCTCGCCGAATTCACGCCGCGAAACCTCGCAGCAAGATCAAGATGAAAGTCTATCGCGGTACCGCTGAACAAACGGTCGAGTTGACGATAGGGCACGGCTGGTAAGGTTTGGAATCATCAGACCGGCTATACATCACCAGGCAAAGTTGTGAGCTACCTTGGGAGCGTTCGATGACGGCACTAGTTGCTTGTAACGCATTCGCTAGCGCAGGAATCCGTGCGAATCCGTCAAATCAGCGTCATCCGCGGTCTATGGTTCGAACTCAACGCTCCTCATTGTCGCTGAATAGACCACGAATGACGCTGATTTGACGGATTCGCACGGGTACTGCTCCTTCACTAGCGATATGTCTCGTTACAGGCAACTAGCCTCGCCTTGACGGTCCTCATGTGCGCCTCATATCATTTCCCGCGTCGTTAAGAAGGTCACCGAAGGATAATCGATCGCAAGATTTGAACCGAAGACTCATCCGCGTACTCGCAAGGACACAATGGCTTTGACACAACTGACAGGCGAGGTGCTGGACGATAAATACCGCATCGAGCGCGAACTCGGACGAGGCGGCATGGGATCGGTTTATCTGGCAACTCACCTTGGAACCGACCGTCCGGTCGCAGTCAAAGTCATCGCCCGGCAATTCATGATGAACGACGAGTTCGTCGAACGCTTCAGACGCGAAGCGAAAGCGGCGGGCCGTATGCACCACCCAAACGTAGTGAATGTAACCGACTTCGGTTTCGCGCGCGTGGATGGTGATCGAATCGCGTACCTGGTGATGGAGTATCTCGACGGCTGCACGCTTGCCGACATACTTGCCGAAGAATCTCAGCTTCCAATCGAATGGGTGGCGGATATCATCGAGCAGACCTGCTCGGCTGTGGACGAAGCCCATCAACACGGAGTCGTTCATCGCGACTTGAAGCCGGATAACATCTGGCTCGAACCGAATCGGCGAGGTGGGTACACGGTTAAGGTGCTCGACTTCGGTCTCGCGAAGTTGGGCGAGGTTCAGGTTGGCGCTGAGCCAGTCTTCCCAGCGGCCCGGCCTAGGCCAGACTCCGCAAGGCCGGAAGCGTTAACGGCGGTCACCGGGCGAACCACCGAGGTTATCGACGGGACCTCCGCACACTCCGCGGATACTTCGGAGGCGGTGACTCAGGCACTGCGAGTAGCCCCTGAAGAGCCGAAGACGCTCATTCTTTCCGACAACTCGGAACTGGCTGTCGCTCCCGCTAAGAACGATGCATCCGAAGCGGCAACTCAACTTCATTCGCCACCGGCTCAAGAGGCGGCCACCCGAATAATGGGACAGACGACGGCTGAGAATGTGCCTCGCCAAACGATGCCCGCCGACGGACTTACTCGCGTGGGGTCGATTCTCGGAACGCCGCTTTACATGTCGCCCGAACAGTGCAGCAGCGGATCACTCGACACGCGCAGCGACATCTACAGCCTGGGAGTCATCGCTTATCAAATGCTTGCCGGCGAATGCCCCTTCACTGGCCCAGCCGCGGAGGTTATGCTCTGCCACCTCATAACTCCGCCGCCTCCGCTAAGACAGAAGCGCCGCAAAGTCCCCAAAAAAATGGCGGC
>Ga0070705_100000470_pt1 | contig 23186 bp, 29 predicted proteins | sample KBSK5253metaG_FD_65455 | JGI IMG/M metagenome (GOLD analysis project Ga0070705, IMG submission 65455) | Corn, switchgrass and miscanthus rhizosphere microbial communities from Kellogg Biological Station, Michigan, USA - KBS K5-25-3 metaG | ecosystem: Host-associated > Plants > Roots >... | reverse complement strand
AGGCCGCGTGCGGCCGCGCGCCGCCGTTTCCGCTATCAGCCTTAACGAAAGGCAAACGGCAGCACGCTACAGGGCGTCAGCCGCAGACGACGCGATCCACGTCAAGTGGAAAGGGCTCTAACTTTGCACGGCTTTGCGCTCGCAATGAATGTGCTCGCGTCCCGTGAAACGGCTCACCTACGACGATGGCCGCGCGGCTTCCCCAGCGTCTGCGAGGGACTTTCCCCGAAGCGCCGCCGATATTCGACGGAGAAGCGCCCCATGTGAGTAAAGCCCAGACTCATCGCGACCGCGGTGACGTTCTCCTCCGGGTCTGCCCGTATCAGCGCCTCACGCACTTGAGCAAGCCGGATATTGCGCAAGTGCCGCATCGGCGAAACGCCCTTCCAATCCTTGAAATGCTTGTAGAGCGTGCGGCCGGGGACGCCGGATGCGGCAACGATGTCGGCTAATGTAATCGAGGCGTCGAGATGACACTGCATGTAATCGATGGCGCGCTTGACGTCGCGCGGCGCCATCGGTCGGTCGAGCCGCTGCAGCGCTTCGCCGTAGTTGTGAGGCTGCGACAGCAGCAGCGCGGTCGTAATGAATTGCTCGAACGCGCCGGCCGTCAGCCGGTCCCGCAGCACCGAGCCTGACCGTTCCAGATCCATCACGGCCATCAGTATATAGCGCGCGAAGCTGCGGCCATGTCCCCTAGTGAGGTCCATGCCCGGCACGAAGCTGACCGGTGCATCGGGCGGCTCGCCAAGCAGGGCCGCGAGCTGCGCGCTCACGGCCACGCCGTGGAGTGAGAGCTGAATGCGGGCGCAATTCGGCTCCGTGAGGAAGTGGCAGTCCTCGATCGCTGGCGAGGCAATCGCGGCTCGCCTTGGCGTGCACTCCACAAGGTCGTGGCCGACGGTCCCTTGCAGATGTCCACGCAGCGGCAGCTGCACCCAGTAATCCGAGCGGTCCCGGCCGGACGAAAAGGACACGGACGCGGCGCCATATTGGATGTAGCCGACGTAGGACTGCGGCAGATAGAGCCCGTTGATGCGAGTATCGAGACCCGCGGCCTGTCTGGGCGGCAGATCGAAGCCATAGTTCTTGCCACGCAGAAAGGCCCTTGTCTCCTCCGCGTTTCGACTCTGGAAGATCCGCAGCCCTTCAAGAAGCGGCGCAGGGGGTTGAGTCATCTCAGCCTCACACGTCGGCGTCACCACCACCGATAAAGGCGGCCTAAGGATGGATAGTGCGTGGGCGCAATCCATTCTTGCATTTTTCGGATAGTGGCGCTGCACCAGATTTTTGCAGGAAATGGATAGCATTTGCCGTGAACGGATATCCGGCGGCCGCCAACGTGCGTAAGAAATGAAGTTGCGCCGGGAAGCTGATTGCAAGCTAGGTCCGGTACTCCTGGACCCCTGGAGATCATCATGCTTCGCAAACGTCACGTTGCCACAGCCGCCCTCGGTATGTGCAGCGTCATCATGATCACGCCCGCCTTCGTGGCGGGCCAGGCGCTCGCCGCCGCCCCGAAGTGCCTGAATAAGGCGAATAAATACGTAGCGTGCACCGGCAAGCTCAGCGGCCAGACGCAGCGCAAGAAATCGCAATTCGACGCCTTCCTCAAGATCGAGGGCATCAAAGGTGAAACAGAGGCGCGTCGTGGGCCGCGTCTGCGGGCTCGTTAACGCGGCTTGGCGGTTGGTTGGCCTCATGTCGCCAACGATACCTTCGCTGCGAAAACCTTCGCGGCGCTACCACAGGACACCCAAGGAGATTGCGATGTTGAAAAGTGCCCTTATCGCCACCGCCTGCACGCTTGCCATTGTTGCACTCACGACCGCCGCGACAGGCCCGGAGGCGACGGCTGCTGAGCCAAAGTGTCTGAACAAGGCGAACAAGTACGTCGCGTGCACCGACAAGCTCAGGGCCAAGACGCAGCGCAAAGGTGTCAATTTTCAATATGGCAAAGTCGAGTACCGATATAAGCCGACACGGTCGCCCTCGGTCATTCCCAGCGGCACGGTCAGGTTCAGGGTCGACTCTCCAACCCCAAGCGGTTCGACAGGCCCTCGCCCTTGAGGGCGGTGTTTCGACCTGATTGAGCTGCTACGAAGGGCACGGAGGAACTCAAGGAGATCTCCATGCTGAAGGGTGTCTTTGTGACCGCCTCCGGCGCACTCGCCGTTGCCGTTTTCGTGTCCGCCGTTGCAGGCCAGTCGGCGATGGCCGCCGCGCCGAAGTGCCAGAACAAGGCAAACAAGTATGCGGCGTGCACCGATAGGCTCAAGGCCAACACCACTGGGAAAAAGACCAAGGACAAGCAGCTCGATGTCGAGTCCTGGAGCTGGGGCAGTTCGTCGACATCGAAGCGGCCGCGAATGGCGAAGTGAGACGTCATGATCACCAAGCCGACGCTTTGGAGACAGGTCACGTACCTGTCTGATTCCGACGTATCGCCAGACAAGCTGCTGGATGTGCACTCATGAACGCCCATCGATTATCGGATTTTTGCATGGCCTAAAGCGATTACTTGTCCAGATGTGCGCATTCCGGCGAAGGCGACCGCTCGTTCCGACGCATGGCAACCCGCCGGGCGAGATCTCATTCCCGCAGGAGCCGCGTTCTGAGAGCCGGCTTCGTCCGTGTAGGGCGCTCCTCAGCTGCCGCGGATATGGTCCCAGACCGCGTCATCCCACAGGTGGATGCCGCCTGTGATGCCGGTCTCATTGGAGGCGATCCTCACGCTCTCCGGAAGATCGACCGAAAGATGCCGCGCGTTGCCGCCACCCAGGTAGAGCACATCGTAGTGCAAGAGCGAGTCGACGGTCTCGATCGTCCGCAGGACGCGCCGGCTCCACTTCTTCTTTCCGAGCCGGTGCAAGGCCTCGTTGCCGACGTAATCATTGTAGGTGCCCCCGTTGTAGAGAGGGTGCTGGGCGAGCTCCAGGTGGGGCGCCAGCCAACCGGCCGCGAACACGGCGCTGCCAACGCCGGTCCCCAAGGTCAGAACGACCTCCAGCCCTTTGCCGGCGATGATGCCCAGCCCCTGCACCTCGGCGTCGTTAAGCAGGCGCGCCGGACGCTTGAGCCGCTGTGCCATGGCCGCTTCGAGAGGATAGCCGCGCCACGCCTTCTTCCCGAAGTGAGGAGCTGTCACCACATGGCCGGTACGCACGACACCCGGAAAGCCGATCGAGATGCGGTCGAAGGTGGGGAGCGGCGCCGTCAGCTTCGCAAGCGCGACCAACAAGACCTTCGGCGAGCATGGATAGGGTGTCGGCTCTCGGGCCCGCTCCACGATCATCCGGCCGTCCCTGTCCAGAACCGATGCCTTGAGAGCCGTCCCGCCTATGTCGATTGCCAGGGTGTATGGGCCGTGACCGCGAGGCGAGCCCCGCGTCTCTCCCGTACCCGGTTTGGGTGCCCGACTGCGGCTCCGCGTTGTCATGGCACCTCGCGCGGCGCCGCGGCACGATCCGCGAAGATATGCAGTGTCCCACGCGGGTGGAGGTGCGTGGCGGGCAAGGCCGGGTCGCTGTTGAGCAGTCGCTCCAGCACCGGACGCTTGGCCGCGCCGGTCACGAGAAAGGCGACCGCACCGCTGCTTTCGAGAGCGGGGTAGGTCAGGGTGATGCGGGGCTCGGCCTTGGCGCCGATGACGGCACTCACCCAGCGCGAGCGCTCGCTCAGAACTGCTGTGCCGGGGAACAGCGAGGCGACATGCCCTTCGGGGCCCAGGCCCAGGAAGGTGACATCGAAGAGAGGCCGGGCCGGGCTCAACGTCGCTGCGCCATAGACGGTCTTGAGCTCCCGCTCATAGGACAGCGCCGCCTCCTGCGGCGTCAGACCCTCGGTTGGTATCGGATGGATGTTCCCGGCCGGCACCGGGGCACGCGCAAGCATGGCCTCCCGCACCATGCGGTAGTTGCTCTCCGGACTGTCGTGCGTCACGAACCGCTCGTCTCCCCAGAACCAGTGGGTGCGCGCCCAGGGGAAGGCCTCGCGATAGGGCGGGCCGGACAGGAACTCGTAGAGCCGGCGAGGGGTTGAGCCGCCCGACAGAGCAACCCGAAACTGCCGTTCGCTTCCGGCCGCCGCCGCGACCAGCCAGTCGGCGACACGGCGAGCCAATGCCTCCGAGTCTGGGAGGATCTCCAGATTGGGTGCGGACAAGGCTCCGCTCCTGGCTGTGGGGCATCTGCCCAGGTGTCGCCGACGGAATTAACCGCAAGCGACGTGTTGAGTCAGCAGCTTTCGACCCCCTTGGTAACTGCGTGCTGGTCTCAGACGGGCGGAAAAGGCACGGGAGAAGCCATGCCGTTCAAAGTCGAGGTGGGTCCGCCGCAGATTGCCATTCACCATGGCCAGACGGTGCTCGTCACGGAGCCCGATGCCCAGATCAACTGGCCCAGCGACCGGGGCCTCTTCTTTTTCGACACCCGCGTGCTCAGCAGCTGGAGGATCTACGCCAACGGCGTCCCTTGGCAGCTCCTGAACGGCGGCGCGACGAGCTACTACACATCCAAGGTCTTCCTCACCAACCGGACCGTCATGACCGAGGACGGCCCCATCGCGCCGCGCACCCTTGGCCTGGTCGTAAGCCGCTCCATTTCCGGCGGCATGCACGAGGACATGGATATCACCAACAACAGCATGAAGCCGGTGCGCTTCCAGCTCGAGATCGTTCTTCGCTCGGATTTCGCCGATATCTTCGAGGTCAAATCCAACAGCATCGTACGGCGCGGGCGGATCACGACCGAATGGTCTGAACCGAAGCAGCGGTTGCTTACGCGCTACCGCAATGCCGACTTCGTGCGCTCGCTCGCTGTGTCGGCACAGCCAAGCGGCGCGAGGGCGGTCCACGCGAACGGCCGGCTCAGCTTCGAGGTGGCCCTCGCGCCCGGTGGGGCGTGGCATTGCTGCCTCCTCTACTCGCTGGCAGATGGCGAGCAGCACTTTCCCGCGCCCGATCATTGCGTTTCGAACAGTCACAAGCTGGGGCACGCCGAGACGCTCGCGGACTGGGTGAGGAGGGTGCTCAAGATCCACACCTCCAACGAGGAGTTCTACCGCCTTTACCGTCAGGCGCTAGAGGACATGGCGGCGCTGCGGCTGGCCATCGCCGGCACCGACCATATGGTATTCCTGCCCGCAGCCGGCTTGCCCTGGTTCGTTGCCCCGTTCGGCCGTGACAGCCTGATCGCTTCGATCCAGAACCTCCTGATCTATCCCGAGTTCGCCCGAGGCGCGCTCGAGATTCTCGGCTCCCTGCAAGCGAAGGAGCGCGACGACTACCGCGACGCGGAGCCTGGCAAGATCCTGCACGAGATGCGCTATGGGGAGCTCGCGCACTTCAAGCTGATACCCCACACGCCCTACTACGGCACCGCCGACGCGACCCCGCTCTATCTCATCACGCTGCATTTGACGTGGCGGGCAACGGGCGACCGAAGTCTGCTCGAGCGGCACCTGGAGACCGCGGAAGGCTGTCTCGCCTGGATCGACGACTACGGCGACCGCGACGGAGACGGCTTCCAGGAGTACCAGACGCGATCGCCCGTCGGCTACGAGAACATGGGCTGGAAAGACTCCGGAGACGCTGTGGTCTATCCGGACGGCTCGCTGGTGAAGGGGCCCAAGGCGCTGTGCGAGCTGCAGGGCTACGTCTATGCCGCTTGGCTTGGAATGGCCGAGATCTACGACGTGCTCGGCAGGCACGATAGGGCGCGCGCGCTGCGCGCGAAGGCCACCCGCCTGTTCGAGCGCTTCAACGCGGCATTCTGGGACGACGAGCTCGGCTTCTACGCCTACGCGCTCGACGGCGACAAGCAGAAGGTCTTGACGGTCGCTTCCAACCCCGGGCACTGCCTGTGGTCCGGCATCGTTCCTTCCGAGCGCGCGGCCAAGGTGGTCCAACGGCTGATGGCGCCGGACATGTGGAGCCCATGGGGCATTCGCACGCTCTCGACCGAGCACCCCGCCTTCAACCCGTACAACTATCAGACCGGGGCCGTCTGGCCGCACGACAATGCCCTCATTGCCTTCGGCTTCAAGCGCTACGGGTTCGGTGCGGAGGCCGCACAAGTTGCCCGTGCGATCAGCGGGGCCGGAAGCCACTTTCTGTTCAACCAGCTGCCGGAGCTCTACACCAGCACCGAGCAGCAGGACGCGGCTTTTCCCGTGCAGTACCTCGGCGCCAATGTGCCGCAAGCCTGGGCTGCCGGCTCGGTTTTCACCTTGCTGAGGGCGATGCTGGGTTTCGTTCCGGACCCCCGCCGCGGCAAGCTGTATGTGGATCCCGAGCTGCCGAGCTGGCTGCCCGACCTGACCGTGATGGACCTTCGCGTCCACAATCATATCTTGGACATCCGGTTCTGGCGCGAGGGCGAGGAAACGATATTCGAGGTGCTGCGCGGCGATCCGAAGCTGATCGAGCGCAGAAGGATGGGGGCGGAGCTCGAAAGGCTGACGCGCGAGCCGGAGCCCACCGCATCCGCTTGAAGCCGATGCGCGAGCGGAGGTCGAGCTCAGCGCAGAATGAATCTCTCGGCGGCTTTGGCGAAGCCTTCGTCGTCGTAGGAGTCGGTGACTGCGCTGGCCTGGTGCTTGACCTCGTCGCTCGCATTGCCCATGGCGATGCTGAATCCGGATCGTCGGAACATCAAGACATCGTTGGGCTGATCGCCGATGGTGGCGATCTCGGCTTGAGGGATGCCGAGGGCTCGAGACAGGTAGCCCGCAACGAAGCCCTTGTTCGCATCGCGATGCGTCACATCGAGATAGTAGGGTTGCGAGCGTGCGGCGGTTGCCCGATCACCGAGGCGCGCTTGCGCGTCGGCCTCGCAGCGCCTGACGAGATCGTGGTCGTCGCTGATGCCGACGATCTTCACCACCTTGCCCAGAGAAGCGTCGAAATCTGTCACGACCTTCGGCGGGAACTTGACCGTCCACGCCTCACGGTCGACATGGGGTGCCTTGGCGTCTCGCACCAGCCAATCGTTGCCTTCGTAGACCCAGACGTCGAGCCCGTGGCCGAGAACGAGGTCGACCGTCTGGGCCGCCACATCGGGTGCAACGGTACGCTCCTCCAGGATGGAGAGATCGGGTCGGACGAACAGGCCGCCATTGAAGCCGGCGATGGGCGTCTCCAGGGCCAGCGGCTCGATCAGCATGGCCATGCCCTTCGGAGGGCGGCCGCTGGTGATGGCGAACCGGATGCCCGCCTTGCGCAGGCGCCGCACGGCATCTTGCGCGCGTGAGGTCAAGATCTTGTCGCGTGTGACCAGCGTGCCGTCGACATCGGCGAGCAGCAGCGAGATCTTTCCGGCTTTCGTCATCCGTGATTTTTCCGGTGCAGTCCGGCCCCGATCGGCAGCCAGGTGCGTCCATCGCGTGCGACCAGCCGATCGGCAGCCCCCGGCCCGGAGCTGCCGGCCGCGTAGTTCGGAAAGTCGCCGGGCGGCTGTGCGGCCCAGGCATCGAGGACAGGCTGCACGGCATGCCAAGCGGCCTCGACCGTGTCGGCGCGCTGGAACAGCATGGCATCGCCGATCAGGCAGTCGTAGAGCAGCGTCTCGTAGCCGACGGCCGTGAGCGGCTCGAAATAGTCGCGATACGAGAAGTCCATCGCGACGCCCTCGATCTCGATCTCCTGGCCCGGCCGCTTGGCGCTGAAGCTGATCGACAAGCCCTCGTCGGGCTGGATGCGCAGCGTCAGGAAGTTGCGCGGCAGCGCCTCGACCGGGGTCTCCCGGAACAAGGCGTAGGGCGCCTGGCGGAACTGGATAGCGATCTCGGTGGTGCGCGCCGACAGGTACTTGCCGGTGCGGAGATAGAACGGCACGCCGGCCCAGCGCCAGTTGTCGATGCCGAGCTTGAGGGCAACGTAGGTCTCGGTGGTGGAGTTGGGCGCGACGTTGGGCTCGTGACGGTAGTCACGGACGGGCTTGCCGAGCACCGTACCCACCCCGTACTGCCCGCGCACCGCGTCGTCCGGGGCAATCGGGTGGATGGCGCAGAACAGGTCCGTCTTCTTGGAGCGCACGTCGTTGGCGCTGAACGAGACCGGTGGCTCCATGGCGATCATGGCCAGAAGCTGGAACAGGTGGTTCGGCACCATGTCGCGCAGGGCGCCGGTGTGCTCGTAGAAGCGGCCGCGGGTCTCCACGCCCACCGTCTCGGCGGCAGTGATCTGCACGTGGTTGACGTGATCCCGGTTCCAGAGCGGCTCGAAGATGCCATTGGCGAAGCGCAGCACCAGGATGTTCTGAACCGTCTCCTTGCCGAGAAAATGATCGATCCGGTAGATCTGGTCCTCGCCCAGGATCTTGCGGATCTGGGTGTTGAGCGCCCGCGCCGACGCCAGGTCGTGCCCGAAGGGCTTCTCGATGATCACGCGGCGCCAGGCATCGCTCGTCTGGCGCGTCATGTCGGCGCCGCCGAGCCGATCGATGATGGGCCCGAAGTACCTGTCCGCGACCGCGAGGTAGAAGAGCACGTTGCGATCGACGCCCTGCTTCGCGCTCTGCTCCGCGAGGAAGGCTTTCAACTTGTCATAGATCTCGGGCCGGGTGAAATCCCCCGGCAGGAAGGTCATGCGTCCCGCCAGCCAGTCCCAGGCCTGGTCGTCGATGCAATCGGCCTGGAACTCGCCACCACCACCCACGGCGAGCGACTCCAGCATGGCCCGCAGGTCGTGGCGCCAGGAGTCGGTCGTGATCTCGCCGCGACCGACGCCGACGATCGAGAAGCCGTCGGCGAGCCTGCCGGCTCGCACGAGATTGTAGAGTGCGGGCACGACGAGGCGCTTGGTAAGATCGCCGCCTGCGCCGAATATCACGAGCGTTGCCGGCGGAGCCTGCCGGTTGGTTGTCGCTCGCGCCACCCGCGCCACCGCTTCCGGCGTAATGCTGGTCATGGAGCTCATCCTTCGGTTCCGGCCGCACCAAGCGACCAAAGCGGTGGCCGACCCCACCGGATCGCCGGCCTGCTCCTCAATTCATAGGCATGGACGTCATATTGGCGCTGAGATGGGTAATGATCCAAATAGACCCGGCGATGACGAGAAAGACGATCAGCACGCCAAACGCGAGAGCCAGAATATTGTTCGTGTCATCCGACCCGCTGCCGAGATGCAGAAAGAAGACAAGGTGAACGCCGATCTGCGCCAGGGCAAGCACGACCAGCCCTACCGCCGCGCCAGGGGGCCACAGCAGGTCGGTTTGCGCCACAATAAAGGAGGCGACCGTCGCCACGATCGCGAGCCCGAGCCCAACGGTGTACGACAGGACATTGGCCGTTCGCTCATGCTCCTCGATACCCGGCGCCCGGTCCTCGTGCAGGTGCTCGTCGCCATTCATCGCTGGACCCCCATCAGGTAGACCAGGGTCATCACGCCGACCCAGACGATGTCGAGCGCATGCCAGAACAGGCTGAAGCACAGCAGGCGCCGCAGCACCGTGGAGCTCAAGCCTTTTGCAACGACCTGCGCTGCCATGTAGACGAGCCAGATAAGTCCGGTGGTGACATGGGCACCGTGCATGCCCACCAGGGTGAAGAAGGCAGACAGGAAGGCGCTGCGTGAGGGACCGGCGCCCTTCCTCACCATCTCGGCGAATTCCGAGAGCTCGATGACGAGAAAGGCCGCGCCGAGCAGGAAGGTGAGGACGGCGAAGGCTGCGAGGCGCTCGAGGTGGCCCTGTTCAGCCGACAGCATCATAATTCCGCAGGTATAGCTCGACAGCAGGAGGCACATGGTCAGGATGAAGACGTTGCGCAGATTGAACAACTCGGCCCCGGTCGGCCCACCCGCCGTATTGCCCGACAGGACCGCGTAGGCAGCGAACAGCGCCGAGAACATGACAATGTCGCTGAGGATGAAGATCCAGAACCCATAGGCCACAACGATGCGCGTCGGGGCCGGCCCGCCGTGGCCCTCGTGCGCGTGAGTAGGTTGATTGACCTCGGCTGTCACTGTCGTCATGCGGCCCCCCCGAGCCCCATCCGGGTCCGCTCCGCACGCGCGAGCTCGGCGGCCGGGATCTCGTGCTCGCGGTCATCGCTCCAGCCGAACGCCAGCATCGTGGCCGCAGCCCCGAGCAGGCCGAGGATCGCCATCCACCAGATGTGCCAGATCAGCGCGAAGCCGGTGACGACAGCAAAGAACGAGATGATGAAGCCGGTGGGGGTGTTGCGCGGCATCTCGATGGAAGCGTACGCCGCCTCGGGCGGCCGTGCCCCCTTCTGCTTCATCTCCCAGAACGCGTCGATGGTCCCGACATGAGGGAGCACCGCGAAGTTGTAAGCCGGGGGCGGCGACGAGGTCGCCCATTCCAGGGTTCGGCCGTTCCAAGGGTCGCCGGTCACGTCGCGGCGGCGTTCGCGCGTGCGGATGCTCACGTAGAGCTGCACGATCTGGCAGAGGATGCCGCAGAGGATGACGACCGCGCCCAGCCCCGCGGCCAGCAGCATGGGCCGCCAGGTGGGATCGGCAATGTGCTGGAGGCGCCGCGTCATCCCCCACAGGCCCAGGACATAGAGGGGCATGAAGGCCAGATAGAAGCCGATGAGCCAGCACCAGAAGCTGGCCTGGCCCCACCGCTCGTCAAGGGTGAAACCGAACGCCTTCGGGAACCAATAATTGTAGCCCGCCAGCACGCCGAAAACGACGCCGCCGATAATGACGTTATGAAAGTGGGCAACCAGGAACACGCTGTTGTGCACTACGAAATCGATCGGCGGAACCGCCAACAAGACGCCGGTCAAGCCGCCGATGACGAACGTGATCATAAATCCGATCAAAAACAGCATGGGCGTCCTGAATACGATCCGCCCGCCAAACAGTGTGAAGAGCCAGTTGAAGACCTTGACGCCGGTCGGCACCGCGATGATCGCCGACATGATGCCAAAGAAGGCGTTGACATTGGCACCTGCCCCCATTGTGAAGAAGTGGTGCAGCCAGACCATGAAAGAGAGAATGCAGATTCCCAGGGTGGCAAGAACCATCGAACGATAGCCGAACAGCGCTTTGCCGGAGAAGGTTGGGGCCACCTCGGAGAAGACACCGAACGCCGGCAGGATCAGGATGTAGACCTCGGGATGGCCCCAGAGCCAAAACAAGTTGACATACATCATCTGATTGCCGCCGGCATCATTAGTGAAGAAATGCATGCCAAGGTAGCGGTCGAGCAGCAGCATCAGGAAAGTCGCGGTCAGAATCGGAAACGCGGCGATGATCAACAGGTTTGTCGCCAACGCGGTCCAGCAGAACACCGGCATGCGGAAATAGGTCATGCCCGGCGCGCGCAGCTTGAGGATCGTGGTCACGAAATTGACGCCAGTGAGCAGCGTGCCGATGCCCGAGATCTGCAATGACCAGAGATAGTAGTCGACGCCGACGTCAGGGGAGAAGGCGAGCCCCGACAGCGGTGGATAGCCCATCCACCCGGTGCGCGCGAAATTGCCGATGACGAGCGACAAGTTGACCAGGAGTGCGCCCGCGGCGGTGAGCCAGAAGCTGACGGAGTTGAGCACCGGAAAGGCCACGTCGCGCACGCCCAGCTGCAGCGGCACGACAAAGTTCATCAGCCCGATAACGAGCGGCATCGCCACGAAGAAGATCATGATGGTGCCATGGGCGGAGAAGATCTGATTGTAGTGCTCGGGAGGCAGGTATCCCTGTCCAGTGCCGACGGCGAGAGCCTGCTGCAGGCGCATCATGATGGCGTCGGAAAAGCCGCGCAGCAGCATGACGAGGCCGAGCGTCACGTACATGACACCGATGCGCTTATGGTCGACGCTGGTCAGCCACTCCCGCCACAGGTACGGCCACCAGCCCTTCACGGTGACGATCCCGAGCGCGACGAGAACGACGGCAGCGACAACAGCCGCGCTGATGAGCGGCAGCGGCTCGTTGAAGGGGATCGCGGCCCAGCTCAGCTTGCCCAGCATCTCAACGCCCTTCCCGTGGCATCGGCGGGCACCAGCTCGCGTCGACATCTATCTTCGCGGGAGCCGCCGCAGTCCGGTCGAGGATGCGCTCGAACAGGTTTGGGGGGACCGACCGATAAGTGACCGGCGCAGTCAGGCCCGGCTTTGCCAGCTCGGCAAGGCCGGCGTCGTCGAGCGCAGGGCCGGTGCTCCGCGCCTGCCCCAGCCAGGTGTCGAACTCGCCCGCCGGCACGGCCTTGACCACGAAGCGCATGTGGGAGAAGTCGCGGCCGCTGAAGTTGGCCGAGATTCCCTGATAGTCGCCCGGCTCGCTCGCGAGCAGGTTGAGGCGCGTGGTCATCCCGCCCATGGTGTAGATCTGGCTACCGAGTTGCGGCACGAAGAAGGAGTTCATCACCGTCCCCGAGGTGAGTCGGAACTCGACCGGGGTCTCGACGGGGATGGTCAGCTGATTGATTGCGGCAATGCCCTGGTCGGGGTAGATGAACAGCCACTTCCAATCGAGCGCGACGACATCGACGCGGAGCGGGCTGGCCTTCGCGGCGATCGGCGCGCGCGGATCGAGCTGATGCGAGCCGATCCAGATGACGCCGCCAAGCAGCAGCACGGTGAGAGCCGGGATCGACCAGACGACAAACTCGATGCGGCCCGCATAGGCCAGATCCGAGCTGCGGCTGGCGCGGGGATTGGATGCCCTGTACCACCAGGCGAATGCCAGGGTCGCCAGGATCACGGGGACCACGACCACGAGCATGATCGCCGTGGAATTGATGAGGAGAAGCCGCTCCGCCGACGCGATCGGGCCTTTCGGATCCAATACGCCCGCCGACTGACAAGAAGCAGCGAGAAAAGCGACGCAGCCGACCGGCAACAGATGCACGCCGGTGCGCCGGACCCAGGGTTGCGGAATGCGGCTTCTTACCGAACGCGATCCGCCTCGTCCCATCGATAACCGCATCCGAGCTCCCGCTACTGCCAAAGTCGAGATCGGCGGCGGATCGCATCCGTCGGGCCGCTGAGGCTGTCACCGACGATGCCGTAGATCCGTGGCGTGCCCGCTGCGGCGAGGATTTCCGCGAATTGATCGGCCGCAGTCTTCGACATCTGGACGCTCCTGCGCCTGACGGGCTCGCTGAAAATTGAGCGGGCACGCTTCGCGCCGCATGGTGTCAGTTCAAGAATGTCAATTCGGACGCTCACCGCAGGCTTAGGGGTGGTCTTGAGCACCCGAGGAAGGCCTATGCCGGCTCGCCGCAGGGCACCATCCAGGAGAACCCTGAAAAGATGCCGCGTCGTTGGGAGTGTCCCAGCCTCGGCGGGCTACAGCGGCCCCGGCAGCGCGCGCTCCGCCTCTACCTCCAACTCCGCCTCGTGCGCGCGCACGAAGAGCACGGCTGCAACAATGGCCGCCAACCCGACCACGGCAAGCGCGATTCCGACCGGCCCGGTCACGTGCGTCACGGCCCTGCCGAAGAAGTAGGCGCCGAAGCCGACAACCGACGCCCAAAGGATGGCGCCGGCGGCATTGGCGAGCAGGAAGCGGCGCCAGTCCATGCGGTTGACCCCGGCCAGCACGGCGGCAAGCACGCGCAGCACGGCAACGAACCGGCCGAGAAACACCACCTTGACGCCGTGCCGCAGGAACAAGTATTGCCCGAGCTTGATCTTGCCGGGCGACAGGCCGATGCGGCCGCCGTAGCTGCGCAGCAGCCGGTACCCGAACTCGCGGCCAATCCAGTAGCCGACATTGTCACCGACGATGGCACCCGTCACGGCGGACGCCACGACGGCCACGATGCTCTGGTTATGGTGAGCGGCATAGAGCGCTGCCAGCGCAAGCACGCTCTCGCCGGGCAAGGGAAGTCCCATGCTCTCCAAGGCGATGATGACGGCGATCGCGAGGAGCCCGTAGGTGGCGATGAGGTGCACGATGTGGCTGGACGATCCCCAGTCCATCAGCCGGCTCCATGTCAAATCAGCGGGGGTCAAATCAGCGAGGCCGCCAGATTTATCGTGAGTGCCAGCACCGCCGCGTTGAAGAAGAACGAGATGATCGCGTGCAGGGTTGCAAGGCGGCGCAACGGCTTGGTTAGGATGGAGACATCGGAGGTCTGCGACGCCGCGCCAAAGGACGTGGCGAAATAGAAGAAATCCCAGTAGTCCGGATTGCGATCTCCGCGGAAATCGAGCCCCTCGGCAACGGCGTGCGAGCCACCGGTCGGGCGGTAGTACTCGTGCGCGTAGTGCAACGTGAAGACCACCTGAGTGACCGTCCATGAGAGGACGATCGTGGTCGCGGCAAGCCCGAGGTTCAAGGCCCTGCCCGGCGCACCCTTGGCCGCCGCGAGCAGCCCGGCTATGGCCACGAAGCTCGCCGTTATCGCAAGCAGGATGATGATGAGAATCACCACGCGGCTGTCGTCCTGGCGTGCGGCCCGGGTGCGAAGAGCCTGCCCCTTGCAGGTCAGCATGACCTGGAACGCAAGGCCGAGGTAGGTCGCAGCGAAAAGGTCCCAGGCGACCGCCTCCCGGATGCCGGCGGGCCAGCCTCGCGGCAACAGCAGGAGCGCGGCCAAACCCGCGAGCGCCGAAAGGTACAGCCGGGGCCGGATCGCGACCGAGCCCGCGATCGACCTTGGATGATACCAATGTCGTTTCCGATGCACGAGGCGTTCGCCTGCCTTGTGCGGCCGCAATACCCGCCACCGGGCACCATACGCCATCGAGCCGGCCGTCTTGTCAGCAGGCAAGAATGATGGCGACGACCACCCTAAACCAGCCCTAGACTAGGCTAAATACGCTTCAAGAGTAAGCTTCAAGGGTAACAAGAATGCTGAGGAGCTATGGCCTACTCGGTGCAGCCGCTTTCATCCTGACGGGCGCAGGCAGCGGCGGTGCTGAGGAGGCGCATCGCCCTGCGCCGTGGAGTGTCCAGCAGCGTTGCAATGTGGCCGGTTGCCAATTCCAGCTAGATCAGTGCGAGGCAGGTTGCCGGACCGTCGGCCCGAACAGCTTCTCCGGCTGCATCACCTCGTGCCGCACTCGGTTTCAAAGTTGCGTCCAAGCGACGTGCCGGGGGAGGTAGAGGCGTCGGCCGCCGGCGCGTCATTGCCCCTCCTTGGCCATCTTCTCCCAGAACTGATCAGTGTTAAATCTGTCTGCGCTGCCGCCGCAGCCGGCGCTAAGCCCGACGGCAGCCAGCAACAGCACAAACACGAAAGCGCGCGCGAATTTGTCCATGGCAATCCCCCGTTTGTGGCCCAGGTGAGCCGACAAGGCTCGCCGCGTAGCCTGAGAATTTGGCCGAATCGGGGCCTTCCAGGGGGCTGCACCGATTTCGAGTTGCCACCCGGGCATACGGCCCGTTGCGACAAGGCTCCGTTCCCTTTGTCCCCATGGCGGCTCAGGGTTCTTGCTGATTGACGCTCGTGCGCGCGGATGGTCGGTTGCCTGTGTTCCGATTGCGCTGCTCGGCGTGCGCAGAGCTCGCAATAGCCAATCTGCTCGGACAACGAGAGCCTGGACATGGAGAGGCAGACGAACGAGGTCGAACGGATCAGCGTCACGTCATCAAAGCCGTTCGAGGCAGTCGTGGATGCGCTGGATAGGGCTATGGGGCATCCCAATGTGGCGGAGCAGCAGATCAGCGAGGGCACGGGAAGCTTTGCCGTAAGCGTCCCCTCGCGACTGCGGCCTAGCGGTCTTGCTGGAGAGCGGCAGATCAGGTGAAGCATACTGTCCTCAAGCACGTGGCTAAGGACGGTAAGGCACATGGCGGCCGAGATCATCTCGACGGTCGAGCGGCGGCGTCGCTGGCCGGCGGAGGAGAAGCTGCGGATCATGTCGGAGGCGCTGGAGCCGGGTGCCGTGGTGACGGCAGTGGCCGACCGCAATGGCGTGTGCCGGTCGCAGCTCTACACGTGGTTGCGGCTGGCGCGCGACGACCGGCTGCCCGGCATCTCGATCACGCCGCAGCCGCTCAAGTCGTTCGTTCCGATCCGGATCGCGCCGCCCGCGAGGCCGAGGCCAGCGGACTGTCAACCACCATCGTCGCCGATTGTCCCCGATACGCGTCCGGTCGCCTCGCGCCGCCGCCCGAGTGTGGTCGAGGTCGTGCTCGGCAACGGCCGCACGCTCAAGGTCGACGAGAGCATCGATCCGGTGGCGCTCGCCCGGCTCGTCGACGCGCTCGATGGCGGCAATCCATGATCACGGTGCCGGCCGGCGTGCGCCTCTATCTGGCGTGCGGCGCGACGGATATGCGGCGCGGCTTCGACGGCCTGTCGATGCAGGCGCAGGAGGTGCTGAAGCAGGACCCGTTCTCTGGCACCATTTTTTGCTTCCGTGGGCGTAGAGGTCACCTCGTCAAGCTCCTGTACTGGGACGGCCAGGGCTTCTGCCTGTTCGCGAAGAGATTGGAGAAGGGCCGCTTCACCTGGCCCAACACCAAGGAAAGTGCGGTCACGCTGTCGCCGGCGCAGATGTCGATGTTGTTGGAAGGGCTGGAGTGGCGAGCGCCGCAGCGTACCTGGCAACCGACACTGGCGGGATAATCTGTGCACTGCGGCGACATGACTCTCCGCGAGTGGCCGCGAAGCGGATAGATCCGCGTGCATGCTCACGCCCGACCAGTGCCTGACGACGTTGCCGAGCTGAAGCGGCTGGTCGCGGCGAAGGATGCCGAGCTGGTTGCCAAGATCGGCGAGAGCGTGACCGAGGTGCTCGAGTACATCCCCGGCCGCTTCGAGGTCGTGCGCCACGTGCGCCCCGCCTGCTCGTGCCGCAAATGCGAGGCGATGGTGCAGGCGCCGATGCCCGATTTGCCGATCCCGCGCGGCATGGCGGGGCCGGGCTTCCTCGCGCACGTCGCCATCGCCAAGTTCTGCGACCACCTTCCGCTCTACCGCCAGGCCGAGATCTACGCTCGCAGCGGTCTCGACATTGACCGCGGCCAGCTCGCCGAGTGGCTGGGCCACATCGCATGGCTGCTGCGCCCTCTCGCCGAGCTGATCGCGGCGCACGTCATGGCTGGCCGTGTCATCCATGCCGACGACACGCCGGTGCCGGTGCTCGCGCCGGGTGCGGGCAAGACCAAGACGGGTCGCCAGTGGGTCTATCTGCGCGACGAACGCCTGCACGCGGGCTCCGCACCGCCCGCCGTGCTCTATCGCTACACACCCGACCGCAAAGGCGAGCACTGCCGCGCGGAGCTGGCGCAGTTCGTCGGATGGCTGCACGCCGCTCGATGCGCAGCTGCAGAAGATTCCGGGCAAGAGCGATCTCGCAGGGGCCATCCGCTATGCCCGTTGGCGTTGGGATGCACTCTGCCGCTACCTCGATGATGGCAGGCTCGAGCTCAGTAACAATGCCGCGGAAAACCAAATCAGGCCTGTGGCTCTGGGAAGAAAAAACTGGCTCTTCGCCGGCAGCGACACGGGAGGCGAGAGAGCTGCCCTGTTCTATACGCTCATACGAACCGCCAGGCTCAACGGCATCGAGCCCGAGGCGTACCTGCGCGACGTCATCGCCCGCATTGGCTCGCACCAGGTCAACCGCCTTCACGAGTTTCCGCCCTGGAACATCGCGCTACCGGCGACGCGTAGCGTCGCTGCCTGAGAGGACCGCCGTCAAGCGAGGAATGCCGCAGTCGCGGGCGGACGCTTACGCTTTGCCGAGCTGGAGACAGCGATCAAGCGCGTCCTCGGCAAGACCGAGCTGGTGCTCTTCATGAAATTCGACCTCGGCGCAGTCCTGCGCAAAGAGAGTGGAAGCGGCCGCCCCAGGATCATGCGCTTGCTGGTGGGCAATCCCCTGATCCTGAAGGAGATGGCGAAGCACACTCCCAACGCCGGCTCCTACGCGCCGGTCACGGTTCTGGTGGACGAGCGGCCGGACGGCCTGCATTTGACGTATGATCGGATGGCAAGCTTGCTGGCCCCCTATGGAAGCTCCGAGGGCCTCGCCATCGCGCGGGCGCTGGATATGAAGATCGAGAGGTTGCTACGCGGAGCGGCGGCTGCCTGACGGGAAATCTGACGCCTGCTTTCCCCGGCAACGAGGCCGGACTCGATTGACGGGGGCCCGACGGACATCACCGCGATGGACAGCGTTTCCGGTGAGCGGGGCTGGACCCGAGCGAGAACGTGGGCGGAGCTGGACCAGCGATTGAGCCGTTCGCTGGCCGCGGCCGGTCCGCCTCTGCTCTTCGGCTTGCGCATTTGGGCCTCGCTCTGCCTCGCGCTCTACCTCGCCTTCTGGCTCCAGCTCGACAATGCCGATTGGGCGGGAACCACCGCCTTGATCGTGTGTCAGCCGCAGCTCGGCGCTTCTCTGCGCAAGGGGTGGTACCGCCTGATCGGCACCGTGATCGGCGCCGTCATGATCGTGGTGGTGACCGCACTCTTCAGGCGCTTGCCCAGCAAGCTGGATATTTCGATTCGGGAACCTCCGGATGAAGTTCACAGAGGTCAACCTGCTCGGCGTTTACGTGGCACCGATAAGTGTGCTGCCGGATGTGATCCTGGCCGCCGGCATGACGGTCACCGTTCAGATCGATCCAGGGCGGCAGCAGAGATCGGCAGAACGTTCTGTCCCGACAATGAGGCCTCTCACGGTTGAATTCCTCGCCGCATCGTGCGCGGAGGGCTGCACGGCGAGGAGAGCATTGCCAACCGAGCGTCCGTGAGCGTGAGCGCGGGCTCTACTCGGCTGCCAGCCTGACGTAGGTGCCGGTTGAGACCGGGCAAGCCGACCAGAGCTCTTCAAGTGCAAGGATCAAGCTCGCCATCTGCTCGTCCGTGTGCGCTGGCGATGGCGTGAGACGCATCCGCTCGGTGCCCTTCGATACCGTCGGATAGTTGATTGGCTGTACATAGATCCCGTATTGACGGAGCAGTGCGTCCGTCACCGCCTTGCAGTGAACCGGGCAACCGACCATCACAGGGACAATATGGCTCGGATTGTCCATAACGGGCAGACGCTTCGCCTTGAGCAACCTCTTGAGTGTCTGAACCCGCTCCTGGTGGCGGGCGCGCTCAAGTGCGCTCGTCTTCAAATGGCGGATGGAGGCAAGCGCCCCGGCCGCGATCGCAGGTGCGAGCGATGTCGTGAAGATGAACCCCGAGGCAAAGGAGCGGATCGCATCGCAGAGGTTGCGGGAGCCGGCGATGTAGCCGCCCATGACGCCGAAACCCTTGGCGAGCGTGCCGTTGATAATGTCGACCCGGTCCATGATGCCGTCGCGCTCGGCAATGCCTCCGCCGCGTGGGCCGTACAAGCCGACCGCGTGCACCTCGTCAAGGTAGGTGAGGGCGCCGTACTTCTCGGCGAGATCGCAGATCGCCGCGATCGGCGCGATGTGCCCATCCATGGAGTAGACGCTCTCGAAGGCGATGATCTTGGGCGTGCTCTTCGGAAATTTCTTGAGTTTCGCCTCAAGGTCGGCAACGTCGTTGTGACGAAAAATGTGCTTCTCGCACTTCCCGTGGCGGATGCCCTCGATCATCGACGCGTGATTTTTCTCGTCCGAGAAGACGACCGTGCCAGGAACGAGCGTGAGGAGGGTCGAGAGCGTAGCGTCATTGGCAATGTATGCCGAGGTGAATAGAAGCGCCGCCTCCTTGCCATGGAGGTCGGCAAGCTCGCCTTCCAGCTCCACGTGATAGTGAGTTGTGCCGGAGATATTGCGCGTGCCGCCAGAGCCGGCTCCCGCGGCGTCAAGCGCCTCGTGCATGGCTGCCAATACCACCGGGTGCTGGCCCATGCCGAGGTAGTCGTTGGAGCACCACACCGTGACCTCACGCGGGCCATTTGCAGCGAAATGGTCTGCCACCGGAAAGGACCCGCGGCGACGCTTCAAATCCGCGAACACGCGGTATCGACCTTCCTGATGAAGGCTCTCAAGCCGCTGCTGGAGCAATCGCTCAAAATTCATGTCAGCCTCTTGCACGTGCTCCCCCGTTTACTCCGCAGAGGCGCGCGTCGCACCCTTGCTCGTGAACGGCGCCACGACAGGCGCATGCCCTGCCGCTGCGGCCAACAGTGGAGGCGGGTCATTCAGCCTTCAGACCGAGCTCAACCGCCGCAGCCTTAATCTTGCCCGATGCCGCTGCGTCGTCCTTGAAGACCTCAAGCGCATCGCGGAAGGCAGTTGCCGCGACCTCTCTCTCACCAAGCACGACTCGAGAGCGCATAAGGCGAGTCCAGCCATCGACATCTCGCGGAGAGCTCTTTAGGCGGTCTGCAAGGCCATCGACCATCGATCGGATTGCAGCGTCATACTCGCGCGGAGGCTCACGCGCAGGCATCGCCTCGGGGTTGGCATTCTTCTCGAAGCGCAGTCCGTCATCAACCTTGCCGGCGGCCTCGCCTTGCAAAGACGAGGCTATCTCTGCATTGCCGATTTCGGACGCCTTTGACTTGGCCCCCTCGTACAAGGCCTTGAGCTCCGTCGAATTCGGATCGAGCTCCACCGCTCGCGCATAGGCGGTCGCTGCCTGCTTATAGCGCCCCGTATTGAAATAGGACCAGCCGAGCATCCGCCAACCCTTGACGTCGCCTGGCGCGGTCTCGAGCCGAGCCACCAGCCGTTCGATCATCGTGTTCACATCGGGCAGCAGTTTGCCGCTTGGCGCCGTCGACGTCGGCTGCTCGGCTCCGACGGAACGCGTGTAGTCCTTGAGGCTCGCAAGCATCTCGCCATTCGACCCGGTATGCGGGTCCTGCCCTGAGCCGGTCGCCCCGAGGGGGCCACCCACATAGGATGCAACTACGCCGATGCCTGCAACGAGGAGAAAAACCGCGGCAGCCACGACCAACGTCCCGGCGCGCCCTCCCCGGTTATGGCCGAACCCCCAGCTCGATGACTGGAGCCACGAGAGGAGAGCAAGCCTGGCTGCGTCCAATCGTGGCGAGAAGGCGATCAGCGCTGATATCGCGATTGAGGAGGCGATAAAAAGCCAGACCAGGGACGTCAAAGACATCTGCAGGCTCCGAAACGCTGATGCGACCTCACCACGACTAATACCCCCGGACCCTCGCACGGTAGTGGTAGTAGGGATGGCGGAAGTAATAGGAGGGATAGTAGACATACCCCCCTATATGGGTCGGATAAAAACCCCGGCTGTAGGAGTAGGGATAGTCATGGTAGATAGAGGCCGGACCTACAGGTAAGTGAATCTTTACGCTGCGGTAGCGACGTCGAAATTGACGCTTGGCCCCGATATTATTATTTCCGGCGATTTTACCGGCCTTCTGCCCGACCGACCCGGCATTGGCCGCTGGCACAAAGCCAAGTAAGCCGACGGCCAACAAGCAAGCCATCGGGATAGCTGCGAATAGGTGCCGGCTACTCATGAGATCGCCTCGCATAGTTGCCCGTTGCAAACCGAACGCGCCATCCGCGGTCGGTCAAAACTTCCTTCGGAGCTCCAAGCGGACCCCGAAGTTGTCCTCGGCGCCCTCGGCGATCTGGTAGGTCGCATCGGCGCGCAACAGCCAGGCTCGGGTGAGTGCGATCTGATAGCGAATACCGAAGCCGTACTGCGCGTGTTGGGAGCCGATGCCGTCATCCTCGAAGGGTTGAACCGTGGCCACCTCGAAGACGAGCTGCTGACCCAGATCCGGGCCGAAGAGATATATCAAGCCGATCGCGCCGCCATATGCGGCGGAGCCGCTGTCGTCGAGTTTCGGGTAGCCGGTCAAGGCGTCGGTCTCGAAGTTGATGCCGACGTTCTTCAGGATGCCCGCGCCATTGCCATCGACCAGGGGCTGAGGATTGCCGAAGCCGACGAAGAAGTTGGCGTAGGGGATCACGTTCGTCGAGCTCGTGATGAGGCTGTTCTCCGAAATGATGGCAAAGCCTTCGTCGTTCTTGCCGTTCCCGAAGTTCGCGAAAAAGCGGGTCGAGTTTGAAATGGTATTGGCATAGCGCCGGCTGTAAGAGGCAGTCAGGAAGTTTGTGTATTGACCGTCCAGCTCGTCCTTACCCTGTATCAGGCCATAGCCAGCTTCGATATACCCTCCGAAGGCGTCGATGAAGGTGGTTACGCCAAAGATGTTGGCGTTGCTGTTCTGCTGTGCTCCGAGCAGGCCCGCGTTGTCGACGTTGTCGAACGCGGCGAAAAAGGTGATGTCGTAGTTGGGGAGACCCAGCTTCGCGGAGTTCTTCGCGGGGATGGTCACTGCGCCGCCGAGGATTGCGTCGTTCGCCCAGATCCCGTTCTGCAGGAACAGCGGGAAGAGACCGACAGTGAAGGGCAGGTCGAAACCGGCCTCGTTACCGGAGAAACCGGAAACGATGGCGCCGAGGTCACCTTCGAAGAACAGCGTCTGCGGGTTGAAGTCGAACTCATCGGTGAACCTGCCATCGCCGTCGCCGCCGCCGAACTCGTAGCGGGTAAACTTTGCATTCTTCTGAAGCGGCGTGAAGAACGCGTGTATTCGTTCTGTGCCGGTGATCTTGAAGTCGACGTCGATGTTCAGCCGGGTCGCGATCTGGGCAATATCCTTGCCGTTGTTGCCGTTGTAGGCGACCGCCGTCCGCCAGTCGCCGTAGACGGCGAGGCCCGGCAGCAGCGGGTTCAACTGACCGAAGATGGTGCTGCTTTCGTCGTATTGGCCGGAGGTGTACTGCTGACGACCTAGCTCGATAGGCGGGCGCGGCGGCTCGACCGCGCTCTTCTTGCCGTAGATGTCGACGTTTCCCTGGGGATCGTACTTCTCATCGTACTGCGGACCGGGTTGGAACAGGTCTTCCTTGCCGCTCACCTTGCTGCGTGAGCGTGCCGCTGGATCAGCGGTGTTGTCGGCAGTCTTCTTTTCGGGATACGCGCCTACGTACTGCGGCGGATCGGGTTGGTTGTCGGCGGGATCGACCCGTGAGGCGCCGGGCGACACTTGGGTCACCCAGCCCTCGGCCGCCGCAGGTTCTGCGGTCGTTCCAGACATTACAAGGTAAGCACCGGTCACCAGCGCGATAGTGGCGGTCGCTGTCCGGGCACGGTGCCGAAAGTTGCCTTTCGCGTTAGCAGTCACGTATATACTCCCCCGTCGCAAAAAACGTTAGGCCAACCAAGGAGACCCGCTGGACAGTTCGACGAGGTCGCCGACCTAAATCGCTGCCAGTCTTAGGCTTCCTTGAGCTGCTTCCCGGAGCAAAGGGCATTGGCATGCTGGGGGACCGCTTTCTCGGACCCCTCGCGGTCCCCAATCCAAAACCCTCGGCTTCTCGGCCCTAGCCCTTCACC
>Ga0070705_100000461_pt1 | contig 23382 bp, 12 predicted proteins | sample KBSK5253metaG_FD_65455 | JGI IMG/M metagenome (GOLD analysis project Ga0070705, IMG submission 65455) | Corn, switchgrass and miscanthus rhizosphere microbial communities from Kellogg Biological Station, Michigan, USA - KBS K5-25-3 metaG | ecosystem: Host-associated > Plants > Roots >... | reverse complement strand
GCGTGAGAGCTGCGGGGCAGCCGAGTGGGCTCTCGGTCGATCTCACGTTGCCACAACCGGACGATCCGATCTCGATCGGGACCTCCGATTTGAGAACGGCGGTTGTGAGACTGCCGCTGCATCTGTCGGCGTCCTCCGCACAGGGGCTTGAGAGTTGCTCGCCGGCGCAGATCGGGCTGCACAGCGAAGGCGATCCGGCGTGTCCGGACGCGTCGAAGCTCGGGAGTGTGACGATCACGACGCCGGCGTTGCCCGACCCGCTCCAAGGCTCGGTGTATCTCGCCGGTCCGCACAACAACCCGTTCGACACCCTCGTGGCGCTCTACCTCGTCGCGAGAGGGTCGGGCGTGACGATCAAGCAGGCGATGCGGGTCGACCTCGACCCGCTCACCGGTGCGTCGACAGCGACGCTCGACAACATCCCGCAGGCGCCGTTCTCCAGCGTCCATCTCGAGCTCAAGGACGGCGCGCGTGCTCCATTGGCGATGCCGTTTAGATGCGGTACGTACACCGCGCACACCGAGCTGACGGGTTGGAACGGCAGACCGGCTCTCCCGCTTGACAGCAGCATCGGCGTTTCCCAGGACGGCAAGGGTGCGGCATGTCAGAACGGGAAGTTCGCACCCGGATTCCTCGCCGGGACCGAGAGCAACAGCGCCGGTTCGCCGTCGCCGTTCCACACCCGCATCACCCGTGGCGACGACGATCAGGAGATCGGCGGACTGAAGCTCAACATGCCGTCCGGGCTGGCGGGCTACATTTCGAGAGTCGCGCTTTGTGGGGATGCGCAGGCGAACGCGGGGACGTGTCCGGACAGTTCGAAGATCGGCAGCGTCACGGTCGGCGCTGGCGCCGGACCGAACCCGTTGTATGTCAGGGGCGGGCGGTTGTACATCACGGGCCCGTACAAGGGCGCTCCGTACGGCATTGCGGTTGTTGTGCCTGCCGTTGCGGGTCCGTTCGATCTCGGGAACGTGGTGGTGCGGGGGTCGATCTTCGTCGACAAGCACACCGCGAGACTGAACGTGGTCTCGGACCGGTTCCCGACGTTGCTCCAAGGCGTGACGCTGCTGGTGCGCGACGTGCGGGTGGCGATCGATCGGCCTGGGTTCTTCTTCAACGCGACGAGTTGCGCTGAGAAGACGATCAGCGGCCAGATCGACTCGGCCGAGGGCAAGACGGCACAGGTCTCCCGCCGCTATCAGGCGGCAGAGTGTCGGAGCCTCGGCTTCAGGCCGCACATGACGATGCGCATTGGTGGCAGAGGGCACACGAGAAGAGGGCAGACCTCGCCGGTTACGACGGTGTTGAGAATGCCGTCGAGACATCAGGCGAACATCAGATCCGTCCGCGTTTCGCTGCCGACGACGATCAACGCCCGGTTGAACACGATCAACGACGCGTGCACCCGGGCCGAGTTCGAATCGGATCTCGCCAAGTGTGCGCATGCGAAGGCGGGGACGGCGACGGCGGTCACGCCGGTGCTGCCCGACCCACTCCGAGGCACGGTGTACTTCGTCAAGAACGGGCATCCGATCCCGGACCTGCTTGTGGCCCTCCGCGGAGCCGTGGCGTTCGACCTGATCGGCCGGATCAGCATCCCGGGCGGCAACCGTCTGGCGACGACGTTTGCGACGGCGCCTGACGTGCCGATCAGATCGTTCACGCTGCGGTTGCTCGGCGGCAAGACGACCGCGTCGATCGGCGCCAAGACGAACCTCTGCTCCCCCAGCAGCAGACGCGCCAAGGCAGAGGTCGACTACATCGGCCAGAACGGGAAGGTTCTCCAGGTCCGTCAGGCGCTCAAGGTCGGCGGCTGCGCGAGGCACCACGCGCGCAGAAACGGCCACAGGCGCTGACAACCACCGGGGACGATCGCGGGCATACGGTGGGCGCCTCACAACGCGAGGCGCCCACCGCCGCTGACGAATCTCTCCCAACAGGGAAGTCGCGCAATCGCCGCGCCGTGGTAGATCGGCCGATGGTCACGGTGTTGCCGGGTGGAGGAGAAGCGGTTCGCTGGTGGCGGAGCATCCGCCGACGGGCCCGGAGGGCTCCAAGTCCCTGTCGAGCGTAAGCCTCCGCGCCGAAACGAGTAAACAGACCGTGCGCAGGCCAGGGCGGTTCGACGTCAGCCCGCTCCCGGCCAGTGGGCCCTGATCCACAGCGCATGGTCCGGTATCTGGGCGATGATGCGGATGTCCACAAACCTGCCGTTTGACCTTGTGCTGGAGCGTCTGCTGTGAAGTCGATGTTCGAGAGAAAGGTCACATCTATCCCCCAGGCGCGCTAACCACCTTCGCTTCTGATGTTCTCATGAGTGAGCGGTTCATCGCAGTAGCCGTGCTGACTCTGTGTACTATGACCGTGGTCGCGATTGCCGCACAGGATGCCATTAAAGGCTTTGGTGTGCATTGTCCCTCCCGCTCGCGTTGAGGTAGAAAGGAACCGGGGCCGCGCTCGTGTGGAGCGCGACCCCGGGTTGTTGCGAGGTTGGTACGTCGGTTACGGCGGAGACGCACCAAGCGTCACGCTATATTAGGGTAACTGATACCCGGGTATTGCTGCCTAGTAGGAAGACTGAACCGTTGCCATTCGACCGGAAGACACCCCTTCCGGGGAAACAGAAGGGCCCCGTCGCCGGAACTACCTGGCTTGGAATTGAACCTAATACAAGCTCGCCAGTGTTCGGATCGCGACTAAACCTGCCCTGGATTATTTCGCCGGATAGGCAGACCGAGACCCTAAACGCCGCTCTAGAGTGTATTATGAGTAAGGTTATGTTGGGTAGTCTTCCGCTGAAGCCTGAGTACCTGACGTTCCACGGAAGGGTTTCGGTTAGTATTGTGACCTGGTTGGGATTGCATTGGCCGGTTATGACCCTGGTGATGTTGCCGATTAGTGTGCCGGGCGTCTTATCTATAGTTCTTGTGTGAAGGCTGCCTTCGAGTGTGACGCGGCATGTCGTCGTGCTGATGCCTTCGACGGTGAATTCGAGGTTGTTGAACGTGCCTCTGAATGACTGATTGCTTATGCTGAGGTTCCTGGCGGAGGCGGTTCCGATGGCGAGCGCCATCAGGAGTGTTGCTCCGATGCCTGCCAGGACGAGTTTGCTGCGTGTGCGCATGTGAGTCCTTTGATGCGGTAGTGGCTTGCCAGTGTCGGGCTGATGGGCAGGGATGGCATCGTCTGACCTGCTCCGGGCCCGGGGATGCCGTTGTGCGGCCACGTCGTGTCGTGAATGAGACCCCCTTTGCTCAGAGGGGTCGGCAGCGTGAGCGCGTAGTAGCTCGCCACACTGCCAGTGGCGGAGCCCCGCCGATGCGCGAGAGGCTCTGGATTCCCCTTATGGTGCGACCAGTCTACACACCGAAAAACGGTAGGTCAACCAGATCTGGTCAGGCCGGGGACATCAGCGAGGTCCGAAAGGGGGCTGGCGCTCAGAGCCGGAGTTGTTTACGATAAAAAGGTGGATCGAACCACCGAGTGAAGGAGAATCGGGTGCGTAGGTTGCGAGCGCGTGGCCGAACGGTCGTGAGGTGCTGGATCGGCGCGTGCGTTGCGTGTGCCGTTGGTGTCGGAGCGCCCGGGAGTGTTGCCGGCGCGACGTTGCCTGATGGTCGTGCCTATGAGTTGGTCTCGGCAGGCACGGGCGCAGACGTGCTGCTCGATAGTGGGCGGACGCGGGCAGCGAGTGGCGAGACCAGCAACCTTCCGATGGCCGCGGTCTTTTCGTCGCTGGCCGCGTTCGGAGATGTCGGAGGAACTGGGATCGCGAGCGATTACCTCGCCCAGCGCACTGGTGAGCCGGGCACGAGCGGATGGACGGTTCATGGCATCACGCCCAAGCAGGAGCCGTTGTCGTATTTCGCGGCGATCAGCGGCGTTGATCCGCTGTATGAGTTCTTCTCGCCGGACTTGACGCGTGGAGTATTCCGAGCTTGGTCGCCGCTGACCAATGCGCCGAACGCGAGGCAGGTCAGCAACCTCTACTCCCGCGATGACGTGCGTGCAGCGGGCAATGGGAGCTATCAGCTGCTCAGTGACGCGGTGGGGCCGCAGCCGCCGCTGAGAACCGGAAGCGATCGGCCTTGGATCGCTGGGTCCTCTGGTGATGTTCGGCATGTCCTCTACGAGTCCAGACTGAACCTCACGGCTGACGCGGCCGGCGGGAACATCAAATTGTATAAGACTGATGCCGGCATCGTCCGCCAGATCCGGGCTAACGCTGCATGCGCTGGCCAAAATCCGTTTAGTGGTTCTTTCGGTGCGCCGTGCGCTATCGCAGGAGCCGCGGCGACTGCTACCGCGGGGACGGCGCTCGCGCGCTACGTCCGGCACGCGATCTCGGATGACGGCTCGCGCGTGAACTTCACGAGCCCGTTCGGGGACCCCTTCTCTGGGATGCCGAACACGCAGGCTGGTGTCGTCAGCAAGCTGTTCCAGGTCGATGATCGTGGGACGCTCGGCACTGACGATGATGCGGTGGTTCAGGTCAGTATGTCTGAGAAGGCTTCGCCTGATGAAGCGCAAGCGGCCATCTATGAGACGGCGAGCACGGATGGAAGCCGGGTGTTCTTCCGCAGCAGCGAGCAGCTGACCAACACGCCGGGATCGGGCTTGTACATGTGGGAGCGTCAGGCAAGAAATGAGACACAGTCGCTCACGGTTGACGCGACCGGCGGCTTGTTCATGCTGACCGCGCACACCCAGCCCTCGCAGGGCGTTGGGACGCTGACGAATGGCTCGACCCAGGTGACTGATGTCAGCGGCGGCTCGTTCACCGTCGGCCAAGCGATCACGGGCGTCGGCATCGATCCTGGGACGACCATCACTGCTGTAGAAATCTCATTCTTTGGTCAGGTGACCATCACGCTCTCGGCGCCCGCGACTGTCGACGGACCGCAGAGTCTCAGCGCGAGCATCGACGCCACGACAGGTCCGCTTGTGTGGAACGCGACGGCAGCGCAGGTGCAGGCCACGCTTGAGGGCCTGAGCATCATCGGAACAGGGAACGTGCGCGTGGCCGGCGGCCCGGGCGGTGGTGCGCCGTTCTCGATTGAGTTCACCGGCGCGCTCGGTGGCGTGAACATGATGCAGCTCACAACGGACGCGACCGGTTTGAGCGGCGGCCTGCCTACAGCGACGGTTACGACGGACAACGATGTCCGCAACCTCACGCTGATCGGGCTGGGCGCAGGTGGTGTCTTCGGTGCCTCCGGCGCCGGCCATCGCGTGTACTTCGCGGCTGGCGGCGACGTGACGTTGTGGCAGGACGCCGATGGGGCGCCCGGTGGGAGCCTCTCGCACGTTGCGACGCTGCCCCTGAGCGACATCCAAGGCGCCGAGTTCCCCAGCCTTTCGGTGTACTGGAACTCCTTTACCCAGCCGGTTTCGCGTGTGACGCCCGACGGCCGGTTCCTGCTGTTCGAGACCTCTGACGGCAGCGGCCTCCCGCCGAGATATCAGCACGGCACCTGCTCTGGCAACGCGGTGACTGGGGGCGCCGGATCGTGTGCCGAGGCGTATGTGTATCGTGCCGATAGCTCGACGCCGGGAGAGCCGGACATCGTCTGCGCCTCCTGCAACTTTGCGGTTCCCGGTGCGTCAGGTGACACGTTCGACAATGTTCGTACCCGGACTGGGGCGTCGCTGACGACGAGCCATCTCAGTCGCGCGCTCACGGATGACGGTCGCCGTGTGTTCTTTGACACGACTGAGGCGCTCGACTCCGCAGACACCAATGGTTTCGTCGACGTTTACGAGTACGACGTGCCGAGCGGTCACGTTCACCTTATCTCCAGCGGCGCTGACCCGGCTGACTCCTACCTGATGGACGCGAGCGCGAATGGCGACGACGTCTTCTTCGTGAGCCGCGCGCGGCTTGTCGGGTGGGACATCGACCAGGCGTATGACGTTTACGACGCACGGGTCGGCGGAGGCTTCCCTGAGCCAGCGGCGGATGTGGGTTGTTCGGGCGACGCATGCCAGGGCTCTACGCCGGCCGGACCCGAGCTCGCTGGGCTCGGCAGCCGCGCGTTCAGAGGTCTTGGGGATCTCAAGCCTCGGCTTCACAGAAGAGCTGCTGGCAAGAGGTGCAGACGAGGGCGTGTGAAGCGGCGTGTGCGTGGAAAGGCGCGCTGCGTCAAGCGCAGACATCGTGCCGCGCGCCACGCACGGGCGGTCGAGTGGAGGGCGGAGCGGTGAGCACGGCAACAATGCGAAGGAGAACAATGGATCGTGCTCATGGGGCGCTCGCGGCAGCAGTGCTTGCGCTTGGGCTGATTTTGTCGCTCGCGTCTTCTGCGGAGGCGGGGCCTGTGTGGCGGCTTGACTCTGCCGCGACGACCACGGCCGCGCAGGGTGAAACGTTGCGCTACATCGTGCAGGTGACGAATGTCGGTGACGCCTCGGCCGACGGGACCGTGGATCCGTTGACGTTTACCGGGACGATCCCAGCGGGTCTGACTGCTACAGCGGTGACTCCGTTGCCGTTCTTCTTCGGGTGGGACTGCTCCAGCTTTGTCCCGGGCGCGCCGAGCTTCAGCTGCGTCGACAGCAGTGATTCGATCCCCCGGCTGGGGAACGAGTCGATCCAAACATTTTGGGTGGATGTGACGGTGGATGCGAGCGCTGGTGCGTTGACGAGCAGATTCGCGTTCAGTGGTGGTGGCGCCGCTCCGGTGAGCACGGCGGATCCGACGACGATCACGCCTGACTTGCCGGGCTTCGGGATTGACGCATTCGATGCGCAGGCGGTGGCGGATGCCGTTGGCACGCCATTGACGCAGGCTGGTGGCCGTCCGTATGCGCTGACGACCTCGCTCGATTTCAACACGGTGCCGAACTCGGAGCCGATGAAGCGTACGCCGTGGCCTGCCGAGCCGGTGAAGGACGTCATCGTTGATCTGCCGCCGGGGTTCTTCGGGGACCCGAGCGGGATTGCTCAATGCAACCTTTCCGAGCTTGCCAACAGTGCTGGGCCCTTTGCTCAGCCGTTGTGTCCTCCGAGCTCGCAGGTTGGCACGACGATTGTGCGCCTCCCGCGCTCGAACTTGTTTTTCACCGTAGCCTCGGTGCTTGGGCCGGTGGCGGTCTACAACATGGTGCCGCCTCCGGATGCGCCGGCACGGCTCGGGTTCAACGTCGCCGGGACAGTCGTCACGATTGATGCGAGGGTGCGTAGCGCGACCGACTACGGCCTCACCGCGTCGGTGCGCTATGTCTCGGAGCTTGCGATCACCGGCACGGACCTCACCCTCTGGGGCGTACCGGCCGACCCCGCGCACGACGCAGAGCGAGCGTGCCCGGGCCAGCCGGCGCCGTGGGAGAGCGGGCCGTTCTGCTCCAGCGGCGCCCCGTTGAAGGCATTCTTGCGCAACCCGACCTCGTGCACCGCCCCCGGAGTGGGGCTGACGACGACGGTGCGTGCGGACTCGTGGTCGCACCCCGGCGTCTTCGATGAGGCGTCGTTTATGAGCCACGACCCCCCTGGGTATCCGTTGATCCCGGCTGATTGGGGTCCGCCGAGAGGCACAACGGGCTGTGACAGAGTGCCGTTCAATCCCGAGATTGCGATCACGCCTGGCGTGAGAGCTGTTGGGCAGCCGAGCGGGCTCTCGGTCGACCTGACGCTCCCGCAGCCGAATGACCCAGTGTCGATCGGGACCTCCGATCTGAGAACAACCGTTGTGAGACTGCCGCTGCACCTCTCGGCGTCCTCCGCACAGGGGCTGGAGGGTTGTGCGCCCGCGCAGATCGGGTTGCACAGCGAAGACGACGCAACGTGCCCGAACGCGTCGAAGCTTGGGTCGGTCACGATCACGACGCCGGCGCTGCCCGACCCGCTCCAAGGCTCGGTGTACCTGGCCGGGCCGCATGACAACCCGTTCGACACACTCGTCGCGCTCTACCTGGCCGCGAGAGGGTCGGGCGTGACTATTAAGCAGGCGATGCGGGTCGATCTCGACCCGCTCACCGGTGCGTCGACAGCGACGCTCGACAACATCCCGCAAGCGCCGTTCTCGAACGTGCACCTCGAGCTCAAGGGCGGCGCGCGGGCTCCGCTGGCGATGCCGTTCAGATGCGGCACGTACACCGCACACACCGACCTGACAGGTTGGAACGGCAGACCGGCCGTCCCATTGGACAGCGCCATCGACGTCTCCCAAGACGGCGCCGGTGCAGCGTGCCAGAACGGCAAGTTCGCGCCTGGGTTCATCGCCGGGACGGAGAGCCCCAGTGCGGGTTCGCCGTCGCCGTTCCATACGCGCATCACGCGGAGTGATGACGATCAGGAGATCGGCGGGCTGAAGCTGAACATGCCGTCCGGGCTGGCGGGCTACATCTCGAGAGTCTCGCTGTGCAGCGATGCGCAGGCGAACGCGGGGACGTGTCCCGACAGTTCGAAGATCGGCAGCGTCACGGTCGGTGCTGGCGCCGGACCCAACCCGCTCTACGTCAACAACGGCCGGCTCTACATCACCGGCCCGTACAAGGGCGCCCCGTACGGGATCTCGGTTGTCGTGCGGGCGGTCGCCGGGCCTTTCGACCTCGGCAACGTGGTGGTGCGGGGGTCGATCTTCGTCGACAAGCACACGGCGAGACTGAACGTGGTGTCCGATAGGTTCCCGACGCTGCTCCAAGGCGTAACGCTGCTGGTGCGTGACGTGCAGGTGGCGATCGACCGGCCCGGGTTCTTCTTCAACGCGACAAGTTGCGCCGAGAAGACGATCAGCGGCCAGATCGACTCGGCCGAGGGCAAGTCGGTCCAGGTCTCCGACCGCTACGAGGCGGCGGAGTGCCGAAGCCTCAGGTTCAGACCGCATATGACGATGCGCGTTGGTGGCAGAGGGCACACGAGAAGAGGCCAGACGTCGCCATTCACGACGCGGCTCACCATGCCGCAAAGAAACCAGGCGAACATCAGATCCGTCCGCGTCTCGCTGCCGACGACGATCAACGCGCGGCTGAACACGATCAACGACGCATGCACGCGCGCTGAGTTCGAGTCCGACATCAGCAAGTGTGCACACGCGAAGGCGGGGACAGCGACGGCGGTCACGCCAGTCCTCCCGGACCCGCTCAAGGGCACCGTGTACTTCGTCAAGAACGGGCATCCGATTCCGGACCTGTTCGTGGCGTTGCGCGGAGCGGTGGCGTTCGACCTGATCGGACGCATCAGCATCCCGGGCGGCAAGCACCTCGCGACGACGTTCGACGCAGCACCGGATGTGCCGATCAGATCGTTCACGCTGCGTCTGCTCGGCGGCAAGACGACCGCCTCGATCGGCGCCGCAGCAAACCTCTGCTCGGCCAGAAGCAGGCGCGCGAAGGCAGAGGTCGACTACATCGGCCAGAACGGGAAGGTTCTCCAGGTCAAACAGGCGCTGAAGGTCGCCGGCTGCGCGAGGCATAGCGCGCGCAGACACGGCCGTCGGCGCTGAGAGCACGCGAGGGACGGTTTCGCGGCACGCGGTGGGCGCCTCGCAACGAGGCGCCCACCGCCGCTCGCGAGTCGCTCCCGACTGAGGAGTCGAGCGATCGTCGCGCGCCGCATCACGGCTCAGTTCCTCGGTAGTCCGTGCCGCGACTAACTATATTAGGGTAAGGCTGATTCTGCGGTTTGTGACTGATAGCGCGATTTGGCCGCTTCCAACCGATCGGACCGTGCCCGTTTCTGGACAGAAGACCCCTGTAAGAGGGACTGTCTGGGACGGAACTTCGATCGCTATCAGCTGTCCGGTCGACGGGGCGCGACTAACCCTGGTCTTTACGTTCGTGTCGACTAGACATGGCATTTCTATGGCCACGCGGATCGTCGTAATGACTAAGGTGATGTCAGGTAGTCTTCCACTGAAGCTTTCGTATCTGACATGCCAAGGAAGCGTTTCGGCTAGCGGCCTTGTGGCGACAGTGCATTGGCCGGCTATCGCTCTGGTGACGTAGCCGATTAGGGTGCCGGTTACCTTGGCCATTGTCCTTGTGTGCAGGCTGCCTTCGAGTGTGAGGTGACAGTCGTTCCTGAAAAAGAGGGCTTCAACTTCAAGGTCGGTGAAGGTAATTCTGAAATTCTGGTTGGTGGTGCTAAAGTTCCTGGCTGCTGGCGTCGTGGCGCCCAGCGCGATCACGGTTGTGGCGATTGCTGCGCAAAGTGCGGCGGCTGGTTTGGTACGCATGCTGCCTCCCGCTTGCTGTAAACAACCGGGGCCGCGTTCATATTGAGCGCGACCCCGGCGTTTGCATTGGGCACCGACTCGCTGGCCGACTGCCCTTGTGAGGCTATATTAGGGTCAGTGAGACCCGGGTATTGCTGCCTTGTAGGTAGATCTGACCCCTTCCAACCGATTCGAAATTGCCTTCACTCGGACAGAGTATGCCGCCTTCTATAATTGGAGCGTTTTGCCGGGGAACTTCAAGTAATATGAGGTGTCTGGTTCTCGGGTCGCGACTGATCCTAAACCTGAAGGTTGCTTCGGATAGGCATTCTATTATCCTGAATTTAGTGTTTGCCGCCCTGAGAATGATTAAGGTTATTTCCGGTAGTCTTCCACTGAAACCCTCATATGAGATGTGCCAGGGAAGCGTTGAAGTTAGAACGGTTGTGGCCAAGGAGCATTGGCCGGTTATGACTCTGGTGATGTAGCCCACTAGGCTACCAGGGGTCTTTTCTATCGTTCTGGCGTGCAAGCTGCCTTCGAGTGTTACTCGGCAAGTGTCATTGAGGCCACTCGCTTCGAACCTGAGGTTGTTGAACGTCCCTCTGAAGGTCTGGTTGTCGACGCTGAAGGTCCTGGCTGCGGCTGTGTTTATGGCAAAGGCCATGAGGAGCGTCGCTCCCAGGCCGGCCAAAATGAGTTTGCTGCGTGTACGCATGTAAAGTACCTCGTTCGATTAATTACGTGCTTGTGGCCGGGCTCGGGCAGCGTTGACATGGTCTGGGCTGCCGGTGTTCGAGTCCCGGCGGTTTTGTGGCGGACTGCCGGTATGAAGAAGTGAGGCCCCCTTTCTCGATGGGGGGACAGCGCGAGCGTTGCGCTGGCAGCGGTGGAGCTGAGCGGGATGGTCCCGCCACTCCCTTCCCCCTGTTGGCCAGCAGTCTATAGCCAGGAAAGAGGAGTGTCAACCGGAAAACGCGTGTGAGGAAGGGGCAAGAGGAGGCAACAGGGTGCCGGTTGCCGTCCGCAGCCAGAGCCGTTTACAATAAAGTGGAGTATCGACACTGAGGCGAGGAGAGTCGCGTGGAGAGGTTCCGAGGGCGCTGCCGGGTGGCCATAAGGTGTGTGGTTGGTGTGTGCGTGGTGGGTGTCGTATTCGTGGGGCCACCATCGAGTGTCGCGGCGGCACTCCCTGACGGGCGCGGGTATGAGTTGGCGTCGCCCGGAGCCGACAAGGACGTGATGGCCGACACAACCCGAACGCGCGCGTCGGATCGCGAAGCCAGTGGTCTTCCGATGGCGGCGACGTTCTCCTTGCTGGGGGGATTCGGAGATGTCCGCGGCAGCGGGGTCGCGACCGAATTCCTGGCGCAGCGCACCGGGGAGCCTCGGACAAGTGGATGGGCGGTGCACGGGATCACCCCGGTGCAGGAGTCCTTGACCTACCAAGCAGTAGTCCTGGCATTTCTCGATCCGGTCTACGAGTTTTTCTCGCCCGATCTGACGCGTGGAGTCTTCCGGGCCTGGTCGCGGCTCACTGATGCGCCGAACGTCGCGGGAGTCGCCAATCTGTATGCACGTGACGACATTCGGACGGCTGGTGCGGGCAACTACGAGCTGCTGACGGATTCGGTCGCGGCCCAGCCACCGATCACGAGCATCAAAGCTCGTCCCTGGTTCGCAGGCGCGTCCGGCGACCTCGAGCACGCGGTGTACGAGTCGCGGCTGAACCTCACCGCAGACGCGACTGGGAGCAACCCGAAGCTCTACAAAGAGGACGGGGCTGTCGTCCGGTTGGTACGTGCGAACGGGGCGTGTCCTGGCCAAAGACAATCGAGTGGCTTTTTTGACGCTCCATGCTCGGTTGCGGGCATCGCGGCGACCGCTCTCGGGTTTGGGGACTCCGCGCCTCGTTACACGCCGCGAGTGATCTCGCAGGACGGCTCGCGCGTGAACTTCACGAGTCCGTTCGGGCCCAATTTCTTGGTAACCCCAAACACGACACCGGGAGTCGTCAGCCGGCTGTTCCAGCTCGATGATCGTGGGACGCTCGCGACGGATGATGACACGGTCGTGCAGGTCAACATGTCCGAGAAGGCGGCGCCTGATGAGGCTCAGGCAGCGTTCTACGAGACGGCGAGCACGGACGGGAGCCGTGTCTTCTTCCGCAGCACTGAGCAGCTGACGGACACGCCGGGCTCCGGCTTGTATATGTGGGAGCGTCAGCCAAGTGGTGAGACGCAGTCGCTCACGGTCGACGCGACAGGTGGCTCGTTTACGTTGACGGTGCGTACGCAGCCTTCGCAGGGCAGCGGGGTTTTGACGAACGGGTCGCCCGACGTCTTTGGGATCGCGGGTTCGTTCCTCCCGGGCCAGGCGATTTCGGGGAACGGGATTGATCCTGGTACGACGGTTGCCGCTGTTGCCAGTGACGGGACGAGTATCACGCTGTCTGCTCCGGCGACCCTCGATGGCCAAGAGAACCTGACCGCGCGCATCGAGGCCACGACGGATCCGCTTCCGTGGAACGCGACCGCGACGCAGGTCCAGGCGGCACTGGAGGGCCTGAGCGTCATTGGAACCGGGAACGTGAGCATCACTGGCGGCTCGGGTGGCAGCGCGCCGTTCACGATCGCGTTCACCGGAGCGCTCGCCGGCGTCAACGTCATGCAGCTCGCAACGGACGAGAGTGGCCTGAGCGGCGGCGCGTCGACGGCGACGGTAATGACGGAGAACGACGTCCAGAACCTCACGCTGATCGGTCCAGACGCGAGCGGTGTCTTCGGTGCCTCTGAGGACGGTCATCGCGTGTACTTCGCGAACGGGGGGGACGTGACGTTCTGGCAGGACGCTGATGGGACTCCCGGCGGGACGCTCTCACACGTGGCGACGATCCCGGCAAGCGACAATCAAAAAACCCAGTTTCCAGGGCCGAACGCCGCTTGGACCGCGGACTGGCCACTCTCGCGGGTGACACCCGACGGTCGTTCGCTGCTGTTTGAGGCGTCGGATGGTGCTGATGTCGCGCCTGGCTATCAGCATGGAGTCTGCCTTGGCGGCAGCGCGCTCAACCCGGGGACTGACCAGTGCTCGGAGGCGTATGTGTACCGCGCTGATAGCTCGACGCCGACCCACCCGGATGTCGTGTGCGCGTCGTGCAACCTCGCCGTCCCTGGCGCGTCGGGCGACACGTTCCTGAACATACGCAACGGTGTAAGCGCGTCGGCGGTCACTGCCCACGTCAACCGCGCGCTTTCTGATGACGGCCGCTACGTGTTCTTTGACACGAGCGAGGGGCTTGTGCCCGAGGACACCAACAACGCGGTCGACGTCTACGAGTACGACGTGCAGAGCGGTCACGCACATCTGATCTCGAGCGGCACCGATCCAGCTAACTCCTATTTCATGGATGCAAGCGCTGATGGCCATGACGCGTTCTTCTTGACGCGGGCGCAGCTCGTTGGCTGGGACACCGATCAGGCGTATGACCTCTACGACGCGCGCATCGGTGGAGGCTTTCCGGACCCGGTCAGTCATGTGAGCTGCTCGGGTGCTGCGTGCCGGGGGCAGGCTTTGCCTGCTCCCGACCTCGCCGTGCTTGGCAGCAGCGCCTTTCGAGGGGTTGGCGACTTGAGACCGCGAGTCCACAGAAGAGGTGCTGGCAGGAAGTGCAGAAGAGGGCGCATCAAGCGATGGGTGCACGGAAAGGTGCGCTGTGTCAAGCGCAGGCTTGCCGCGAGGAGACGCGCGCGGACCGTGCGGCGGGGGGCGGACCGATGAGTGCGACGACGACGAGGAGGAGGACAATGGATCGCACTCACCGGACGCTGGCGGCGGTCGTAGTTTCGCTTGCGATTTTGGGGTCGCTCGCCTCGGTTGCGGTGGCCGGGCCGGTCTGGCGGATCGATTCGCTGGCGACGACGACCGCAAAGCAAGGTGACACGCTTCGCTACATCGTCCAGATGACGAACGTCGGCGACGCGACGGCGGACGCGACGGTCGATCCGTTGACGTTCACCGCGACAGTTCCATCGGGCTTGACCGCTGTCGCCGTTACCCACGTGGTGTCGTTTTCCCGGCCCGGGTGGGACTGCTCGAGTTTCGTTCCGGGCGCGCCGAGCTTTAGCTGCGTCAACACGACCGACTCCGTCCCGCGGATCTCCTACGACGCGATCGAGACGTTCTGGGTGGACGTCACAGTCGATGCCAGCGCCGGCGTGGTCACGAGCAGATTCGCGATCAGTGGCGGGGGCGCGTCGTCTGCAAGCACCGCAGACCCGACGAAGATCACACCTGATCTGCCGGGCTTTGGGATCGATGCGTTTGATGCGCAGGTGTTCGCGGATGCGGCTGGTACGCCGTTGACGCAGGCGGGCGGTCATCCGTACGCGTTCACGACGTCGATCGACTTCAACACGATCCCGAATGCGGCGCCGCTGAAAACGCCGCCCTGGCCCGCAGAGCCGGTCAAGGACGTCGTCGTGGACCTGCCGCCGGGTTCGCTCGGAAACCCCAGCGGACTCGACCGGTGCAGCCTGCCCGAGCTTGCCAACGGCTCGAACCACGAGGCGCGGCCGCTGTGTTCGCCGAGCTCGCAGGTCGGCACGACGATCGTGCGCGTCAGCAGAGGGCAGGTGTACGCGATCTTGGGACCGATTCCGGTCTACAACATGGTGCCGCCGCCGAACGCGCCGGCACGCCTCGGCTTCAACGCCTACGGCACGATCGTCACGATCGACGCGCAGCTGCGCAGCGCGGGCGACTACGGGATCACCGCGAAGGTGAGCAATGTCTCCCAGGGGCTTGACATCGCCGGCACAGAGTTGACGCTGTGGGGCGTTCCCGCGGACCCGGTGCACGACATTGAGCGGGGCTGTCCAGGAATCCGGGCGCCGTGGGAGGCCGGGCCGTTCTGTTCGAGCGGTGCGCCGTTGAAGGCGTTTTGGCGTAATCCGACCTCGTGCACGGCCCCAGGTGTGGGCTTGACGACGATGGTGCGTGCCGACTCGTGGTTCCACCCTGGGATCTTCGATGAAACGTCGTTCGCGAGCCACGACCCGCCCGGGTATCCGTTGGTGCCGGCAGACTGGGGTCCCCCCAGAGGCACCACTGGGTGTGACAGAGTGCCGTTCAACCCCGGTATTGCGATTACGCCGGGTGTGAGAGCTGCAGGTCAGCCGAGCGGCCTGTCGGTTGATGTGACCTTGCCGCAGCCGGACGATCCGGTCTCGATCGGGACCTCCGATTTGAGAACGACGGTTGTGAGATTGCCGCTGCATTTGTCTGCATCCTCGGCACAGGGGCTGGAGAGCTGCTCGCCCGCCCAGATCGGGCTGCACAGCGAAGATGATCCGTCGTGCCCGGATGGTTCGAAGCTGGGGTCGGTGACGATCACGACGCCGGCGTTGCCTGACCCGCTGCAGGGGGCGGTGTATCTGGCTGGTCCGCATGACAATCCGTTTGACACGCTTGTGGCGCTCTACCTGGCTGCGAGAGGGTCGGGCGTGACCATCAAGCAGGCGATGCGGGTCGATCTCGACCCGCTTACGGGTGCGTCGACTGCGACGCTCGACAACGCGCCGCAGGCGCCGTTCTCCAAGGTCCATCTGGAGCTGGACGGCGGTCCGCTCGCGCCGATTGCGATGCCGTTCAGATGCGGCACGTACACGGCGCACACTGAGTTGACTGGTTGGAACGGCAGACCGCCAGTGCCGCTTGACAGCAGCATCAATGTCTCTCAAGACGGTGCTGGCGCGGCGTGTCAGAGCGGCAAGTTCTCGCCGGGCTTCAGAGCTGCGACCGAGAGTCCGAGTGCCGGTTCGCCGTCGCCGTTCCACATGCGGATCACGCGTAGCGATGACGATCAGGAGATTGGGAAGCTCAAGCTCGAGACGCCCACTGGGCTGGCGGGCTTCATCACCGTAGTCGCGCTGTGCAGTGATGCGCAGGCGAGCGCCGGGACGTGCCCGGAGGCCTCGCAGATCGGCAGTGTCACGGTTGGTGCGGGCGCTGGCCCGAATCCGCTCTATGTGAAGGGTGGGCGGTTGTACCTCACAGGCCCCTACAAAGGCGCCCCGTATGGGATCGCGGTTGTCGTGCCGGCCATTGCCGGCCCGTTTGACCTCGGCAACGTCGTGGTGCGCGGGTCGATCTTCGTCGACAAGCACACGGCGAGACTGAACGTCGTCTCCGACCCGTTCCCGACGCTGTTGCAGGGCGTGACGTTGCTCGTGCGCGATGTGCGCGTGGCGATCGACCGGCCTGGGTTCTTCTTCAACGCGACAAGCTGCGCTGAGAAGACGATAAGCGGCCAGATCGACTCGGCTGAGGGCAAGTCGGTCCACGTCTCCGACCGCTACCAAGCGGCCGAGTGCCGCAGCCTCGGCTTCAGACCGCACATGACCATGCGCGTCGGCGGCAGAGGGCACACGAGAAGAGGGCAGACCTCGCCGTTCACCACGGTGTTGAGAATGCCGTCGAGAGGCCAGGCGAACATCAGATCCGTCCGCGTCTCGCTGCCCACGACCATCAACGCGCGGCTGAACACGATCAACGACGCCTGCACTCGCGACGAGTTCGAGTCCGACCTCGCCAAGTGTGCGCATGCGAAGGCGGGAACAGCGACGGCGGTCACGCCGGTGCTCCCTGACCCGCTCAAGGGCACGGTGTACTTCGTCAAGAACGGGCATCCGATCCCGGACCTGTTCGTGGCGTTGCGCGGCGCGGTGACGTTCGACCTGATCGGCCGGGTCAGCATCCCGGGCGGCAAGCACCTGGCGACGACGTTCGACACCGCACCGGATCTGCCGATCAGATCGTTCACGCTGCGTCTCCTCGGCGGCAAGAGCACCGCGTCGATCGGCGCCAAGACGAACCTCTGCTCGGCGAGAAGCAGACGCGCGAAGGCGAGCGTCGACTACATCGCCCACAACGGGAAGGTCCTCCAGGTCAAGCAAGCGCTCAAGGTCGCCGGCTGCGCGAGGCACAGCGCGCGCAGGCACGGCCGCAGGCACTGACAGCTCACGGGGGCGATCGCGGCATAGGGTGGGTGCCTCACAGCGAGGCGCCCACCGCCGCCGCCACCGCCCGGCCGGCCACGGACCAACCAACCGAGCAGCAGGAATCCAAGCCTAAAACACCCGATTCTGGTATATCTATAGGGTGACGAGTCGCTCCCAACGGGGGAGTCGAGCGATCGTCGTGCCACGACCGATGGGGGAGGCTGTCGCCAAGGCGGGCGACAGCCGCATCGCGCGTGTGCTGATCGCCCATCCCCACCGCACCGCGGCAGGCCTGATCGCCCTGCTCGTGCTGGTCTACCTGTGGCCGGCGCTCGCCGGCGCCGGCATCCTGGCGCCGACGGCGCTCCTCTCCGACGCCACGCCGTGGACCACCGGCGCCGCAGCACAGGAGATACTGCGCTACGCCAACAGCGAACTCGGCGACGTGCCGATCTCCTACTACCCGTGGGACGTGCTCGCGCGCCAGTTCATCCACGCCGGCACGTTCCCCGCCTGGAACCCGCACGCGCTCGCCGGCACGCCGCTGTTCGCCAACTTCGAGATCGCATGGCTGTCCCCGTTCAGCCTGCCGCTGTGGATCCTCCCGCTCAACTACGGCCTCGGCGTCGCCGCGGGGCTCAAGCTGTGGATGGCCGGCTTCGGGACCTACCTGCTCGTGCGCGAGCTGCGCCTCGGCTTCTGGCCGGCACTCGTCGCGGCCGTCAGCTTCACGCTCTGCGCGTTCAACGTCGTGTGGCTCACCTACGGCGTGTTCGTCTCGGTCGCGGCGCTGCTGCCGTGGGCCCTGTGGCTCACCGAGCGGATCGTGCGCCGCGGGCGCTCCGCCGACGCGTTCTGGCTTGCGGTCGTCGTGGTTGGGATCGCCTCCGGCGGCCACCCCGGCACGCAGGTCCACGTGCTCGCGGCGACCGCGCTCTATGCGCTGCTGCGCTGTCTGCTCGTGCCGGCGGATGAGCGCGCCGCGCGGGCACGCAGCCTCACGCTCGTGGGCGCGAGCGTGGCTGTCGGCGTGCTCGTGATGGCCGTCGTGCTGCTGCCGGCGCACGAGGCCGCGAAGGACACGCTGGGGGCCGCGGTCCGGCGCGGGGACCTCGGCAGCGTGCAGCTGCTCGAAGCGCGCATGCCGTTCGGCTCGCTGCGGACCGCGCTGCTGCCCGAGTGGTGGGGCCGCCCGAGCGAGCACATCAAAGGCGGCGCCTCGTACTTCAGAGAGCGCACGTTCTACGCGGGCGTGATCCCGCTTGTGCTCGCGGTGCTCGCCGTTGCGTCGCGCCGCGACTGGCGCCGCAAGGCGCCGTTCGCGGTGCCTGCTGCGCTTGGTGCGGCGGTGGCGCTGAGGACCCCGCTGCTGGAGCCGCTCGTGCGCAAGCTGCCGGCGTTCAATCAGGTGCAGAACCAGCGCATGCTGCTGTGGTTCCTCTTCGGCGTCGCGATCCTGAGCGCCTTCGGGCTCGAGCGGGTGCTCGCCGCGCCGCGCGACCGGCGCGTGTGGGCCGTGCTCGGCGCCGGGGTCCTGATCAGCCTGTCCATGGTGGCGCTGATCGCCGGGATCACGCCCGGCACGCTCGCGAGGGCCGCGGCGTACGTCGTGCACCGCACCCCGCGTGCGCCGCTGGCGGTGCGCTCGCTCGCGAGCGTCGGCTGGGCCCTGCTCCTGCTGCTGGGGATGGCGGGCGTCCTCCTGCTGCTGCGCCGCAGGCCCGAGCGGGCGCGGCTCGCCTGCGTGCTGCTCGCCGCGCTCGTGGTGCTCGACCTCTTCCACTTCGCGCACGGCTACAACCCGATCGGCCCGGCGGCGGTCGTGATGCCGCCGCACACGCCCGCGCTCGCCTACCTGGAGCGGCATGCCGACGAGGGCCGGATAGCGGGCGTGGGCTACACGCTCCCGCCCGACTGGTCGTCGACGTACGGGCTGCGCGACGTGCGCGGCTACGACGCGCCCCAGCCGACGCTGCGGTTCGCGCACCTGTGGATGGCGTTAGAACCGGAAAACGAACCGGCGCGCATCAACCAGCTGCAGCCGGTCAACGTGAAGCTGATCGGGATGCTCGGCGGGCGGTACGTGATCGCCGAGCCGGAAGCGCCGGCGCTTGACAGGATCGGGCTGCACGTCGTCTACCGCGGCCGCGACGCGACGATCTTCAGGAACGAACTGGTCGTGCCGCGGGCGTTCGTGCCGGGCTCGGTCGACGCCGTCTCCTACGAGAACAGCGAGGTCGAAGCCGTGGCCGAAAACGGCTTCGACCCCCGCAGCCATGCCGTGATCCGGCACGATGAGCTCGGCGGCGCCGCCCTGCCGCTCGCGGGCTCCGGAACCGCGCGAGTCGTCGCGGAGACAAACTCCAGCGTCACGATCCGTGCCAGGCTCGCCCAGCGCGGCCTCGTGGTGCTCGACGACCAGTGGATGCCCGGCTGGAGCGTCCAGGTCGACGGCAGGCCCGCGCCAATACTCCAGACCAACGTCGTCCTGCGCGGCGTCATCGTCCCAGCCGGCTCCCACAAGATCGTCTGGAGCTACCGCGTCCCCGGCCTGCGCCTCGGAGCCCTGCTCAGCACCCTCGGGCTCGCCGCCCTGCTCGCCTGGTCCGCCGCGCTCCTCATCCGCCGCCGGCGCGAGCGTCGACTGGCCGCGCGGCGGCCGGTGCAATAGCGCTGCCATCGGATTCGGTCGACGGCTGGTCGTCCTGGCTGCCAGCGCGTGTGACAATCTGGTGGACAAAAATAGACACGATAAGGAAACGACGCTACGATCGGCGGCGTGGCGGAAACGATCAACGCAAGAGCGAAGCGAAGCGAGCGGAGATTCCTGAGAAGCCATCCCTGGATCGATTTCTGCTCGCCAGTTGGTGCCCTTCAGCCCACATTCTGGCTTCACGTCGGAGCAGCCGAGTCGAAGTGCGTCCACATCGCGCGGTCGCCGCTGAAGCCTGAGCTTGCCGAGAGGCTGCACCAGACTTCGATCACGAAGGGCGCTCGTGCGACAACGGCGATTGAGGGCAACACCCTTACTGAGGAGCAAGTGGCCCGCGCAGTGAGGGGCGAGTTGGAGGTCCCGCCCAGTCAGGAGTACCTGAAGCAAGAGGCCAGCAACGTCATCGACGCGTTCAACGACTTGACGAGACAGCTCATCGTCGAGCATGAGCGATTGGTGCTCACGCCAGAGCTACTTGAACAGCTCAATGGCAAGATTCTCGACAAAGCAGAGCTGACTGAGGGGGTGCTCGCCGGGAGAATCCGCACGCACAGTGCTGTAGTGGGCGGCTACCGAGGTGCGCCCGCGGAAGACTGCCGGTTCCTGGTCGAGCTGTTGTGCGATTGGATCAACGGTGACGAGCTGCGCCCTCCCGGCGGCGGCGATGAGAATCCGGTTGCCAGGTTCTACTGCGCGTTTCTGCGGGCCACGCTCGCGCATCTCTACCTCGCCTGGATCCACCCCTTCGGGGACGGCAACGGCCGCCTTTCCCGCCTTGTCGAGTTCGCCATCCTCATCGAGGCGGGCGTTCCACTTACCGCGGCGCATCTTCTTTCCCACCACTACAACCTCACCCGCGCCCGCTACTACACCCGCTTGGAGGAGAGCAGCCAACGGGGGCACGGCTTGGCCGGCGTAACGCGATTCCTGGACTACGCAGTCGAGGGATTTGCTGACCAGCTGTCAGAGCAGATCCTGGAGATCTCGCGCGCCGTGTTTGCCACGACGTGGCGGGAGTACGTCTATGACACTTTGCCCGCAGGCACTCCCGCCCAACGTCGCCAACGAAAGGTGACGCTTGAGCTGCCGAGTCCTCTTTCGCCGCGCGAGGGATGGGTGCAGAGAGCTGACATTCGCACGCTGACGCCCGAGATCGCTGGGCTGTACGCGAATAAGGGTCCTCGCACGGTCGCTCGCGACATCAACCGACTCTGCGAGCGCGGGGTCGTCATCAGGGATGACGATCGGATCGCTGCGAACAGCTCCCTGCTGCTTCGCCACATGCCATCGGCACGCGACTTCGACCACTCTCCGATCGTCTAGCGAACGGCTGGTGCCGCTGCGGTAGCGCCCGCTCGTGCGCGCTCGATCGCCTGTGCAAACGCCCGCTCCCAGCGGTCGACGTTCGCGCTCAGGAACTGCTGCCTGCCCCACCTGGCTGCCCGCTTGGCGAGCTTGCGGCGGGCGCGGTCGTTGCGGATGAGCGCGTCGAGCGCCGCGTGCCAGCCGTCGTCGGGGACGAGGCGGCCGCCCTCCTGCTCGCCCATTCCGGCGTAGGGGCCTATCGGCGAGGCGAGCCACGGGACGCCGACCGCGGCGTACTCCTTGAGCTTGATGCTCGAGCGCATGTGATTTATGTGCAGGTCGGGGGAGAGCGGCGCGATTCCGATGTCGAAGCTCGACAGCGCGCTCAGCAGCTGCGGGAACTGCACGACCGGGACGTGGCGATAGCGCTCGCTCTGCAGCCGCAGGTCCACGCCGATCGACATGACGTGCAGCTGCGGATGCTGCTCGAGCAGCTGCTGCAACGCCGCCCTCACGGGAATCCGCTCAAGGTCAAGCGCGTGCTCGCCCCCGGCAACCCAGCCCACGCGGACGCCCGAGCGCGCTGCGCGATTGCCGAGCATCTCGTCCCATACGTAGTTCTCGATCACTTGCACCGCGGGCGCGCCGCCCTCGCGGAAGATCGCGGCGAGCCGCTCGTTCGTCGTCGTGACGAGGTCGATCGCGCCAAACAGCCGGCTGCGCATCGCGAGCCGTCTGGCGCCGTTGAGCCCGCCGGCGTTCCTGTAGGCCTCGGTGCGCTTGGGGATGCGCGTCACGTCGTCGTCGTCGTCCCACACGGTGGCAGCGCCGTGCGCGCGTGCCGCCTTCACGCAGGTGAGGATCCTCGCTTCGCAGACGCGGTGAACGTGCAGCACGTCGCACCAGCGCAGCGCCTCGTCCCAGCCGCGCTCCTGCGTCGTGTCGAGCCGCACCGTCTGGTGGCCGCGCGCGGTGAGCACGCTCAGCGGCGCTATCGACCGATAGATCGAATTGATCGTCCTGTTGTCCTGCGGAACTAAGGCGATCCGCACTGCTCCCCCTCGTCTGGCGTGGACCCCATCCATCATCCCAGATACTGGTGCGTCGCGGCGGCGCTGCACGGGCGATTAGCATCGCCGCCCGTGAGCACCACCGCTACCCCACTCGAACGTCTGCAGCAGCAGTCCGGACGCGCGTTTCCGGCGCTGACCGCCGCGCGTGAGCGCACGGTGCGCCGCCTCGCGGAGCGCGCCGCTTTGCTCGACGGCGTTGACGTCCACCAGCACGCGGCCGTCGTGCTGATGGGCTCGTGGGGTCGCCACGAGCTCACGGGCGGCTCCGACGACGACTACCTCGTGCTCGTGCGCGGCCTCGCCCCGCAGGGCGGCTGGGGCGCTGAGCAGGAGACCGCCGCCAAGGTCGCCGAGCGCTTCGCGCGCGATCCCGGCGGCTTCGGCGCGCCCGGCCGCCAGGGCGTGTTCGCGGAGGTCGTCTACTCGGCGGATCTGCTGCGCGTCGGGCTCGACGCCGACGACAACACGAACCTCACGCGGCGCATGCTGCTCGTGCTCGAGTCGGTCGCCGCCTGCAACGCCGGGGTCCTCGCCGGCGTGCGGCTCGACGTGGTCCAGGACTACCTCAGCGACGCGCTGCGCGACCACCGCCCGCCGCGCTTCCTGCTCAACGACCTCGTGCGCTACTGGCGCACGATCGGGGTCGACTTCGTCGCAAAGGACCGTGACCGCGCCGGCGCCGGTTGGGGGCTGCGCAACGCAAAGCTGCGCACCTCGCGCAAGCTGCTGTTTGCGAGCGGACTGCTGCCGGTGCTGCGCTGTCACGAGCTGCGCGCCGAGCAGATCGCGCCGTTCCTCGCCGCACAGTTCGCCCTGCCACCGACCGACCGCGTCGCCGACGCGTTCCTGCGCTACGACGCGATCGAGCACGGCGCCGACGCGCTCGCCGCCTACGACGCCTTCCTCGCCCTGATCGACGACGACGACGTGCGCGCCGAGCTCGCGAACCTCGCCGGCCGCACCGCCGCCGACGCCTCCCCACGCTGGCGCGAAGTCGCCGACCTCGGCGCCACGATCGAGCGCGCCCTCCTCGCCCTCCTCTTCACCACCGACCTCGGCCCGGTCACCCAGCGCTACGCGGTGCTCTGACCGCTACGGTCCGAGCAGCGCCGCGGGCACGACCGCAATACCGT
>Ga0070705_100000453_pt1 | contig 23588 bp, 17 predicted proteins | sample KBSK5253metaG_FD_65455 | JGI IMG/M metagenome (GOLD analysis project Ga0070705, IMG submission 65455) | Corn, switchgrass and miscanthus rhizosphere microbial communities from Kellogg Biological Station, Michigan, USA - KBS K5-25-3 metaG | ecosystem: Host-associated > Plants > Roots >... | reverse complement strand
GTTGGAAGCATGCAAAGAGATTCCCGTTGAAGCCGCATCCGAGATTATCGCGACTCGTTTCTTCCCTTTTTGAAACTGAGCCATCTCGTAGACGTTGACCTTGTCCATCGAAATACCTTCGGGCGCGCGCTTTCGGTATTCGACGCGACTGCTGCGAGGGTCGCGAATCAAGCGCCGTGTCCGTCCGGTGAGTTCCGCAACGTTGCTTTCTCCAAAGTGATTCACAAGCTGATCAAGCGGGTTCTCTGGAAGCTCTAACGCTGACAGTCCGTCTATAAGTCGCTGCTTCATCTCGATTGCTTGGCGGCTCTGGACTATGTTTCCGTCCTTGTCTCTGACAGGCTCCTGAATGGTCTTGCCGGTTATCGGGTCGGTCACATCGCGATATAGCGTAGTCGGAAAACCACGGTCTACCATGTTGGCTATGACTTCACGTGGGCTGAAGTCGAGGTCTTCAAGGCTACCGTTCGCGGCCATCGCTCTTGCTACTTGCTCGCGTGTTCTAGCCTCTCCGGTGCCAACAAGAGAAATGACAACAGACTTGCCTTCGCTTAGTGCCTTTTCTGTTTCTTCGATCACGGTTGGTACTTTGAACGCGCAGATAATCTGTCGAAAGAATCTCTGATGGTCACCCCAAAACTTGTTGAGTGCGTTAGCGCGTGCGCGTCGTCCGCCATTCGTGATGCCAAGCGCCTCGCTGATGTTCTGCATGACAACCTGCCAAGCATCCGCTGCGTGGTTGTACATTTCGCGTTGCTGCGGAGTGAGATTGTGAATGCGCTCTCGATACTCAACGGGCTTACCAGATCGCGGGCACGTGCCAAAGCTGATCGAAGCAGAGGCGTAAATTCCTAAAGCTTTCAGGTCGCGGCTGATCATCTCCATAGCTCCGACTCCGCCCGCTTCAATCTCAGTCAAGAATTGGCTGAATCCGCCTGGGAAAGAAGTTGCGTCACCCCAAAGGCCGAGCCTAACCATGTAAGCCATGTTTCGAACGTCGGTTGCTCCCGTCGCGCTGGAATAGACAATTCGATACTCGGGGTTTCTCTCCGGGTCTTGCAGATCAATCACAGCCTGTCCGGTTTGCGTAGCCTCGCCGCGTCCGCCGGCGAGGGCGTTCTTTGCTTTGTGCGCTTCATCAAAGATGACTACGGCATCGGTTCCTAGCCAGCGTTGTATCTGATCGAATCGGCGTGCGCCGTTCTTGGCCGCTGCGATAAGCGATGAGTAAGAACTAAAAATGACTCCTTGGGGCAAAGTAATTTCGTCGGCTGCCGCGTAGTCGTTGATGCGTGCGAGCGGTATGTTAGCGCCCAAGTCGTTAAGGTCTCTCCTGGTGGATTCAAGCAAGTCATTGTTGACCGATAGCCAAAGCCCGCGCTTTCGCTGTTGGTTGAAGTTGTCGAGGATTATACCGGCGAGAATGCGGCCTTTGCCTACTCCAGTACCGTCGCCAACGTAGTAGCCCGCTCGTGAGCCATCGGGTAGTCGTTGTTCATGTCGCTGTCCAGCGTAGATAACACGCTCAAGCTGAATGTCTGACAATCGGCCTTCGTTTACGATCTCGCGCGACAGGTGCGGCCTGTAGGTTATCTCTGGTGGCAGTACAGCAGCCATTGAAGCTGACTCGACGATAGGCGCGGGGTGTGGCTTTCCGCCTTTCAACCTTGCCGGTGTGTAAGGAACAAAAAGAGTCTTGCTGTCCGATTGTGCATCGTCGCTCTCGTCGGCCTTGTTCGTCTCTCGCGTTGCTAGGTCTTTAAGTGACTCCCAGAGGCTTTCGAGGTTATCTGCTTCGCTCCAATTGATGTTGCTAAGCCGCTGCTCCCATCTGTCGCCCGGCGTCGGGCCTGTCTTGTCGACAACAAGAATCTGCAGACCGTAGCTAGTCCCGTACTTGCCATATTCGTTACCGGTCAGATGGAAGTTTGCGCGGACGTTGTAAGCCGTGGCTAACACCTTCCACCAATCGCTAAACGCGGGTCGGGTGAAGCCCATCGCTTCGCTTACAATCGCAACGAGTCTGCCGCCTTGCTCCAATCGTCTGAGAGCGCTTTCGACATGTCGCGCACCGTAGATCATTCGGTTAGCGCTTACGCGTCCGCCTGTGGCGCTGAATGGCGGATTCATTAGAACAGCGGTGGGCCTTACTTCTGAGTCGAGTAGATCGTGAATGAATTCGGCATCTACCGCGTGTGTTTCGAATCCTAGTATCTGGTCGAGGAGCATGCGGCGGCGGGGGCTTATCTCGTTGCATACCACGCGAGCGCGTATAGCACGCGGCCATATCGCGAGGCTGCCCGTTCCAGCTGATGGTTCCAGCACTATGTCAGTTGGTGAAGGGTTCAAGAGTCTGGCGGCGATGTATGAGAGCGCGGGCGGTGTTGAGAATTGCTGAAACTGTACCTGCTCGCGTGTGCGATCGGATTGCCTGGGCAATCGTTCGCTGAGGGGTCTCAACGTGTGGCTGAGAGCGTCGGTTACTCTCATTGTCATTAACACGCTCGCCTTCGTTTCGAGTAACTTGTTGACTGCGGTTTCCGTCGCGTCGTAAGCGTCTCGTGCGGTGTAGGTGCCTCGTGCGCGGCTACCGTCATACGCTCTGTCGGCAATCTCTGTGAGCGTTCGGTTGTTGACTGACTGACCGGCGAGCAAGCGCCGTTGAATTTCTTCAATCAGGCTCTCTGTACCTGGACGCAGGTCACAATCGGTCGTCGCGGGTGCCGTTGGCGGTTGAGAAACAGCGGTGATAGATTCTTGTCTGAGCATCGATTTTCTCCGTAGTCGTTGAGGGTCGGTGTTTTGGGCTAGAGGCGTTGGCGCGCTTTCTAGCCCGTTTCAATTTCAGTATTCGCTTGGCAAAAGCAGGGTTGTTACGCTTCGGTCGGCTTCCGTGATGACCCAAAGCTTTTCGCCATTGCGTGTGCGATAGACGCTGAAGATTCGGAAACCGGCTTTGACTGAAAAGTCATTCTCGTTGGCGTCCTCGGGACAGCACTCGCCCCAATCTCCCCGCGAGTGTCGAGCTAGAAACTCAAGCGGTGTCTGTTCTGAGCGTGTCAGAAGTTCCAGAGCGCCGGGTGTGGCAACGAGCCTGCCTAGTGCGAATAAGGGTTGTTTGATCTGCGATTGAGTCACTGACATGAAATCTCCTTTCGAGTTTGTATCTAACTGGTCTCCGTTGTTGGGCGGAGTTGTCCGTTAAAAAAAGCTTTCTTAACTGCTTGTTCCCCTTAAAGGACAGAACCTGGCGGCGGGGCCTCGTGTGTCACCCGCAGGGCCGGAACGCAGTGGAGGACTCGCGTCGCAGTTTGCGCGAGTTGACACACGGGGTGCCGCAGGAAAGTCCGCGAAAGGGGAGCAAGCAAAAGAGCGAAGAAGAATAGGGAGGGAGAAGGCAGAGACAGGAGATGTGATTTACAGAAATCAGTGAATTGGTATACCAGGTTGCCAAGAATGAACCGGCAACCTATCGGCCCAAGGGGAAAAGTAAGTGGCCCAACTCGTGAACCGGATTAAAGGAAGGATCAAAATGAGCGGGCAACCGAGAAAGATAGTATGGTGACCCTCTGACGATTGACCTCGGATGGTGAAAGGATCGGCGAACGGATCGGCGAACTGCATGTGAGGGTTGAACATAAGAAATAATCAGACTGGTAGCGTCAACGGCAGGCCAATAATAGACTTGGCGTTCGCTGGGAAGTCGTTCAACGATAAGGCATCAGACTCTGACTCTGCTTCTCGGGGTTCGAATCCCTGCCTCCCAGCCATTGCTTTCAAAGGGATAGGACTATCCCCCTCACAGCGATCTTGGCTTTGGCGCACCGGGTGTGCACCCCTCGGCGGTCACCCATTATGTTGAGAGGAAGCCGCACGCAATGCGCGTGTGGCTTTGACAGTGCTTTCGCACAATTGTCTTTCATTATTATCGAAACCGTCTTCGATCAAGCGGCAGCGAGTACTCGCCTGTAATGAGAAAGAGATGAACAGCACTCAGCGTAATGCCGGTGGAGTCGTCTATCTCTTCTTCAATTGCGCTTACCCATAACCGCCCACAAGAACACTCGTATTCGTGTTCGTCCATTAGGGCGAACCTTTCGCCACAATCCCAACACCAAATATGGAAGTTGTGGCACACATCACATTTGCCCGTGTAGGCAATAGCCCAAAGGCTCTCAATCTCTAAGAGATGTTGCGCGTCCCAGAGAACCAAGCCGACCTCAGAACGCGCCCTTGAAGTTGTGAAGCATTCTCCCCGACACTCGTCAAAACAGGCCCAACTTGTGGAGTCGTCCATCTCCTCAGGAGCTAGTAATTTCATTGTTATTGCATCCTGGGCTCGGCGTTCTGCTCCTTTAGTCCATCCATTCGGGCACACAAGGATACCTCGTTGAGCCCTGCAATCCCTCATCATGCCCTCGAAGGATTCAACATCTTTGATGTTTAACTTTGTTCTGTATAACTTTGCATCAACAATAACGCGCTTCGAAATGTCGTCGTCCCAACGCGCGTCAATCAACACATCGATCTGGCGCTCTTGTCCGCTGATGTTTCCAATAATTCGAGCATTAGGTGTTACCGACATATTAATATCTACGTTCTCCGCTTCAAAGGCGGCAACGATTCGCTCATAAATGCGCCAATCATTGTTCTTCTTTGCGCTGTTGTAAGGCATCTCCGTACTCATTGTTCAAAGTCTTCCGCTCGTTAAAGCTGAACTCCGCTAAGGTGAATTTGGCTACGAGAAGTTTTAGCGGTCGCGTTTTCGGCAGCACTCATGGTACATTCTTGCAAGCCTCCTATGATATGATCAAAGGATTTTTCTGATGCCGAAAATTATCGACCTCTTCGCCGGAGCCGGCGGATTGAGTCTTGGAGCGGCAAGGGCTGGTTTTGAAATCTCAGTCGCTATTGAGAAGGATAAACACGCCTTCGAAACGCACCAAAAGAATTTCTCATCCGCTAAACACTCAGATGCGGACGTCTCTTGTTTAAGCGGGCATCGCGTGCTTGAACTCGCGGGTTTGAGAAAAGGGGCTCTCGCCGGATTGATCGGCGGACCTCCGTGTCAGGGTTTTAGTAATATCGGTCAGCGCAAAGCAAACGACGAAAGAAACAATCTATTTCTGCATTTCTTCCGCTTGGTAAGCGAACTGCTGCCAAAGTTCTTTCTTGCCGAGAATGTTCCTGGCATCATGGACGAGCGATATCAAACATTGCGAGAGAAAGCATTCAAGTTGATTAAGAAGTCCTACGTGATTCTTCCTCCCTTTGAAGTAGTCGCTAGTGATTACGGCGCTCCAACGATCAGAAAGAGGATTTTTTTTATCGGATACCTGCCACGATACTTCGCGCCCCTCTCCCTGGATTCTTTCGCTCCATCACAAGACATGACTCAGGTCTATGTACGCGAGGCGCTGCAAGGACTGCCTATAGAGATCAATCCTGATTGGCAGTCTGAGGAAAGCGGTTGGCGACCGGTAAAAAGTCTCGGAAGCAGTTATTTTGTCTCTCGGTTAATAGGAAATATTCCTGAAGGCGTGGGAAATCCAGTCTTAATCGAGAGATATACAGTTCGCCGAGAAGTGTCCGGCTGCATAGGAACTCGCCACACCCCTAGTGTCGCCGAGCGATATGGAGCTTTATGCCCTGGGGAAAAGGATGAAATATCTAAGTCTGTTAGATTAGACCCGAACGGATTTTGCCCGACTCTGCGGGCCGGGACAGATGTTACCAGAGGCAGGTATCAAGCGGTTCGTCCGATCCACTATATGAAGCCGCGAGTAATTACTCCTAGAGAGGCCGCAAGACTTCAAGGGTTCCCGGATTGGTTTGTGTTTCATCGAACGAAGTGGCACAGCTTTAGGCAGATTGGAAACAGCGTTAGCCCTATTGTGGCTGAACATCTCTTAAAAACCATATTTCAAAAACTCACTGCCTGACAGTTATAAAGGCGATCTCTTACACGAGTATCTTCGAGAAGTAGGGGTACTGTTTATAATAGCGTACATAATTCCTTAATCCTTCTAAGGAAGCCTCGCTATTCTTACCAACTAAGAACTTCAACCTCTTTTGGATTGTCTCGGCGGAGTATTTGGGGAGTAATGAGTCCAGCAGCATTCTTTCTTTGATGGATAATTCAGGGACATTAATCGGGAGGGGTTTGTCGTCCTTAATTACACTCAATTCCCATTTCTTAATTTCAGTCTTTTTAAAGAATTCTTGTGTTTCGTCTAAGGCAAGAATAATGCCAGTAAAAGTCAACATTTTTTGTCCATCCGCGTAGACGTACGATGTTAAGGGCTGAAAATAGTGCCTCGGGCTCCCTTCCATTCCCTTATGAAAGGCGAGCTTAATCGCTTTATACAATACTTGAGGGTACAGCGCGTGAGTCATCATCTCTGGTGTTACATCTGCTGGAAAATTAGTGGCGCCTATTCGTTTCTCGAGGATATCAAACCTCTTTTGATTCAAGTCCTCTTCTTTCTCAAGTTCTGTGCTCCTTGCAAGAGCGGTTGCATTGGCATTTACCGTAACCTTAACCAAATCGCCTCTCTTAAGACGCGAAGTGAGAGCTTCAATTTCTTGTAGTTGTGACCCGATCTCGCTAGGTGCCATGTAATCCAACCACAGGATAATCTCCCTCAAAAAGCCATACTCTGTAATAAAATCGGCACTAGACTTATGCGTGCAACTAATACAACTGACAGGACGATTGAATTTTTGTCTAGGTAAGACATCTTCATCTATCTCGAGAGAAATCATTTTCTTAATTCCGGTGTAGGCATGCATGATTTTGAAGTCTTCCAAGAAGGCTCCGCCGAAACCAATGTACTCATACCGCTTGATGGGAAAATATCTATTAATGTGTAACAAGAGTTCGACGAACAAGTTACGATCGATGGCTTTATTTTGCCTCAGATGGTAAGGGACAAAGGCGTCGCTCATAAGATCACGCTCTCCTAAGAGATAGATTACCTATTCGTCGAACTCTGCTTCTGCCTTTGCCAAGAAACGATCAAAACATTCTTCTCCAACCTTTGGTGGAGCAGCATCCGGCTCCTCAAATAGATAGGTGGAGACTGTTTCGATTTCCGCTTGAGGCCGCGAGAACCTGATAACTTTGTCAGTACTGTCTTGCGATGGGGCAGGGAGTTTTGGAACAAATTTTCTTCCTCCCTCTTTCTTCGCCTTTGTCCACTGGCCTTCATCAATATGATTAAACACATCGAAGGCTTCTACTGACTTCGTTTGCTTATAAATCTCTCTGCGTTCCTGGGAGTCGCTTTTCCACTTATACGTGAAGTTTGTAAAGTGTTTTAATCCTTCGCGCATAAGGTTCTTTACGGTCGCATAAGTTTCTGAATTTAGATTTATTCCTCTTTTAGTCGTGGTCAATGGAAGTTTCTCAGGATGGACACTGTCAAACCTGACAATTCCAGCAATAGCAATGAACTGGCTGTGATACCTCGGAACAGTTGCCTCACCCCATCCAGTGACATGCGTTGTATCGTTATATAAGACTACGCGGTCATTGCAGATGATCGTCCATCCAGCATTCTCCTTTTTGTTCTTTTCTTCCCCCTTGTTTATTTCTTCCGCCTCTTGCTCGGTCGGGATACTCCTGTAAAGGCCAACGACCAGCTTTACATCGACATCATTCACTTTGCCTTCGTATAAGAACGGCGCGATCTTGCTCTTCGTGGATGGATCTTCCATCAAACGTAAGTGTAATGACTTTGCTTTGATCGATGTCTTGTCTACCGTTACTGTTAGTCCTTTATGAATAATATAACTGAAGGTCTCAGAAACCTCATTTTGGAAGTCATTAACAAATGCGACATTCGTTTCCGTGTCGAAAACGCGTGAAACCGCATCTCTCAAATGCCTCACCTCAATGATGGTTCCTTCTGTAAGGCCTGTCGCGTCTAGCTTTTCGACATCCAATTTCCAAAGTTCATCATTCTCCATCCATTCTGGGCTGATTTCGATTCTGTACGCCTCCTTACCATGACGAGTAGTTACCGTACAGGATTTCCCCATCTTGAAGATTGCCCTCTTCATCCCGATTCCATATAGACCGACTGTCGGCAGATCCTTATCCTGTTCGAGGTTAGGACTGCCAAGTCTGAAAGCCGACTTAAGGATATCTCTGGATATGCCGCCGCAGTTATCTGAAATGCGAAAGAAATTCTTGTTGAATTCGATATGCGCCCAGAACCCTTTGTACTTTTTCTCGTTATCGGCATCGCTATGCTTTTTCCCGTTTCCTTGCGCATCATGTTTAGTGTTTTCTTTCAACTTCCTTAATACCCCGTCCAGGCTGTTATCGAGAAGGTCTAATATCGCGGCTTCCAATTCTATGTCGCGAGTCAGCATCTCAACAAAAAAGGCTTTACTAGGGAACGCGGATACTTCTTTAAGCTCGTCCGAAGCAGCCTTGACCTTACTTCTTGGGGTTTGTCTTCCTTTTTTTGAAGAGGATCGCGTAGCAATTGCTTTCTTGTTCATTTTACTCCTCGAGGAATTCAGCGATTCGGGTGCTTAGTATCTCTAGGTCCTTCAATTCGCATTGCCATACGACAAGAGCGGCCCATCCTTTGGAGCCAAGTTTGTCTTGGTTAGCTAGATCTCTCTTCTTGTTTCGTTTCAGTTTGGGCTTCCAGTACTCCAGATTTGATTTCGGAAGCTTCCCTTTCGGACAATCCCGATGACCATGCCAAAAGCACCCGTGTACGAAAACTACTTTCTTTCGCCCTCCAAACACTAGGTCCGGGCACCCAGGCAGCCTCTTAAGATGAAGTCTGTACCTGTAACCGAGTCTATGAACTAGCGATCTGACTACAAGCTCTGGGCGAGTATTCTTGCTGCGCACAAGGCTCATAATCTCGCTTCGCCGTTTCTTCGATACCTTATCCAAGTCACGCACCTCCCGGTAATGAAAGGCAAGACCGAAACGCAATAAAAGCCTGAGGAGGCGGTTTTCATTACGGCTGTTAGATCAGAGCGCCGGTATTATGCCACTACAACGTTTTATCCAGCAAAGACATGCTTTAAGAGATAGATCGGAAGAGTCTTAATGTGTCATCAGGCGTTCGCGTTTGGTCACCCCTTGGCGCGCGGACGAACCTGCCTTGCTCCGAGGAATTTGCTGATCCGTTTGACTAGGCGATCTGCACTTCTAGTTTCACATTCCCATACAACCATCACGCGCCACCCGTTGCGTCTAAGAGCCGCTAGGTTTCGTCGGTCACGTTTGACGTTTGAGACCCGCTTGGTCTCCCAAAACTGTGCGTTCGTTGCGGGAGCAACGCGTCCGTATTTGCAGTGGTGCATATGAAAGAAGCAGCCATGCACGTTGATGATCTTGCGATGCAGCGTCAGCACTAGGTCAGGTTTTCCGGGAAGATCCTTTTTGTGCAGCCGGTACCGATAGCCCATTCGATGCACAATGGAACGCACCACCATCTCTGGACGCGTATCACGACTGCGGATTCGCGACATGTTGAAGCTTCGTTGTTCCGGGGTTAAAACGTCGACCATTGCTGCCTTCAGATACATTGTTGCTGAATGCTCAGGAGAGCAAGTCAGCTAGAATTTCGGCAAGTTGCCGGGCCAGAAGCGGTGGAACGGCATTCCCAACCTGTTTGTATTGCTGGGTACGCGGGCCTTCGAAAAAGTAATTGTCGGGAAACGTCTGTAGTCTGGCCGCTTCCCGTACCGTCAAACTTCGGCATTGGGTCGGATCATAATGGATGAAATAATGACCATCCCTTGAGATGTGCGATACAACAGTTGTTGAAGGCCGACCGGCCAGTTGCACTCGGAAGCGATCATTAAACTTCGTTTCTTTCAATGCCTCACGCACATTTTTGTGCTTTGGCAATAAAGCCTTGGGAAAGTCTTGCAGCAGAGGGGAGCGACCTCTGGTCTTGGCAAATGCGGCTGCAAAGAGATAGCGATGTAAATCCTCGCGGATATGACCGCGTGTGGCATGGTTGATGATTCCATCGAGCCGCGGGTCGCCAAACCAACTCTGATGCGATGCCGGTGTAGTCCCGCCGTCCAAGTACTCGGCACCCTTGGTTGAGTGACGGCCGACCCGCCGCGCGGCTGAAGCAATTGCCGCGCGGACATCATCGGTGACATCGCCATTCGAAAACCATCTTGTGCTTGTAACCTCTCGAACAGCATCGCACCAAGCCCCGGCGGAGTCAGCTTCCCTAGAAAGACCGCTGCGCAGTCGCGGCAAGTCGCCAATTACTTCGTCAATCGTCGCTCCAGGGGAAGGCGTTAATATACGTGACTGTTTGCAAATATCCTCACGTACACCAAGGATGATAACGCGATGGCGCGCTTGAGGAATCCCAAAGTCCTCTGCTCGAACGATAAAATCTTCTGGCTCGAACTCTCCGAGCAGGTTTCCCTGTGATTTGACTATCGATACCAGTCGATACTTGAGGCCATTGGTTGGGCGTCTTCCTGCGATAGCGGCAATGGGCTGAGTTAAGTCACGCAGAATACGTTGAAAAATAGACTGCTGCTTCACAGTCGCAGAGAGAAGACCTTTGACGTTCTCCATCACGAAAACCGGGGGTTTATGTGCCGCGAGAATACGAAGATATTCCTTATAGAGAAAATGTCGCTTATCGTTTTCGTATTTCTCTTCACTTGCACCGCGAATTCGCGAGCGTCCAACCGTTGAATATGCTTGGCAAGGAGGACCCCCGATCAAGATCCATTTGGTGGCCGTGCCGAGTGCGACTCGAATCCGCTCGTCAACCGTGCTGTGAGGGGTGCGACTGCTGCCGAGCTCGGCCCACCAAGCCTCCTTTCTAGCAGTCTCGGCCTGTGATGGATGCTGCGCGAAAAGGTCATGCCTGCTGATTCGCCCGGCCAGATAATCGTAATAGCCTTCCGGCACTTCCTCTGGGTCGAACTGCCGAAAGAACGCCCGAAGCTCCAGTGTCCGGTGTGCGTGCTCGTCCTTCTCGATGGAGAGCTTTATTCGGAATACCTGCCTCTCATCCGAACGAGTGAACGAAGACAATCCTTCTCCAAGTCCTCCAGGTCCGGCAAATAGGTCTATGCAGGGAATCGCAGTCACGCAGGACTCACTTTCATAATGACACGAGGAGATGCATCAGCCAAAACGGGGCTGTTAACACTGGCCACTGAGCGTCTGGGTTATTCATGAAACCCCTCCTCTAGTGCGCGCTTCTCTATTTCAATAAGCACCTTCGCCTGCTTCTCTGATGGGATTTTTTTTGGAATGCTCCGGGCCACATCGAGAATCCCTACCTCCCGCGGGCCAAGTTTTTTGGCGGACCGGTTCCAGATATCCAGCTTCGTCCAATACGCCGAACCTTTTTCAAACACATAGGTCTGGGCTTGGATGCCAGTCTCGATAATTTGGGACTCGGCAGCATCCTTTTCCTGACTGTAGCTTTCTTCCTTCTGGTGTAAATCGCGGAGTACATCCGGGCTTAGTTTGAGAGTTGCCGATTCGATGACATTCCAGCAGCCCTCCTTCTTACACCACTCCGTTACATTTGAGATACCATCCGGTGTCTCTTGGATTGACCGATTGACGAACTCGGCGATTGCCAACAGTTGTTTGGCCATCGAGTCGGGAGCTCTCTGTGTCTCCCATATCTTTACAAAATCGATGCGACGGCCTATCTCGCTGACCATTGAGGAAAACTTGGCAAGCGAATAGCTTACGATGTTTGCCTTGTAGCCACCATACCAGTCCTGCTTCATAACTATCTTATCCAGATACCTGAACAGTATGGCCTTGCCGATCAGACGCTTGAACCAAAGTTCATTGAACTGCGCATCGTCTTTCTCCCAACGCTCCCCGATCCTACCTGCAAATGTAGAGAAGTTCTTCTGCGCCCCCTCGCTGACTTTGTGTGGCAGGCGTTCAAGTGAGTGCTCAAACTTGGCCAAATCTGTTTTAGAGAACATTTGCTGACGAGGGTTCTTGAGGAGAAACTCCCTTTTGCCGGCTGGGGTAAGCATTGCCTGCTGGTTTGCATACTGTCCCCTTGTTCTCTCGTAGAACCAGTGGGTTTCTCTAAGACTCCCTTCGGCCGAGGGAGCCCATAAGCGCCGGGAGATACTCTCGATTCTCAGATGAAAAGGGTGATTGGAGAAGAAATCCGCTGCGTTAATTTTGTTCTGCGTGTTGGCGAATTCCGATATTCGCGGTACGACAGTTTCAACGGTTTCTGACGGAACGACGCATAATTTTACTTGCACATAGACGTTTTCGATATCAGCTTTGTGTTTCTTCATAGCAGTAAATATCGAGGCTGTCGTCTGGCCGCCGTTCACGATTTGCAGGTTCTTTATTCGAAGGATTCGATCACCATCTAGACTTGTTTGAACCTCCTCAGCAGTTGCCGACAGCCCATTGTTATAGGCGAAGAACATGTGAGGCTCGTTCTGAATTGTATTCTTAATCCCATTGTTGATCTTGCCTCGAAATTGCAGAAACGTTCGGACATTTTGCTCTAGAAGGCGATCGCCATATTCATCGTAGATCTTAGCGAGTAGGGGACCCGGCATAACTACGAGGTAGGATTCCATGGAGTCTTCACCTGTGTAGGCTGGCAGGCACCGCAGACCGCCCTCGTCAAACTCAGCGAGGTCCAATAAAATGTCCTCCCGTGCCTTCCCGGAAGACTCAATACGATGCACCCTGCTCAGGTCCCAGATATCAAAACTACACCTGATGCCTGCAACGGTTGACTCGGGAACGGCCTCTGCTCGGGAACTCAGTTGTGCATTAGTCAGAAGGTAAAACCGAAGGCGGGAAATGCGTTTGCGCTGACGACGGATCACGTCTGCCAGCTCATAAATGGGAGCGCTTTCCTCAAGTAGTTCGGCAAAACTGTCCTTAAGACTCTCAACGAAGAAACGATCGAGCCGCTTGAATCCACGTGAGATTTCCGTCTGGGTGAGCGTCTCCAGCGAGGCTGACGGTCGGAAGTCAACGAGGAAAAGACTCAAGAGAGTTAAGTCTTCGTCGTAGTACCAGCCATCGACTGCCAGTCCTTTGGTCGTCTTCTTGAATTCTACGCTGTTGAAGCCGGCTATAAGTCCTTGGTCTTCTATGAGCGAAGACATCTGGTCCAAGAAGGAGGATTGGTAAAAGGTCTGCTCGCTTCCAGCGCGGGCATAGATCTCCTGCATGTATTCGTTGTGATACTCAGCCAAACTCACGCTTTGTGCCTCCCCCAGCCTGGTTGACCTTGAAATGGTCGGCAGGCTGAAAGCCTAATTGAGTAGGAAACTTTTTCAACTCCGGGCAGCAGATCACTTGACTGAATCCGGGGAAACCCTCCGCGCACCTCGAAACACTCCTCCGCTATTTGAAGGTAATTGAAGTCCAGATACTCATCTGAGTCTGCGTATCCTGCCAATAGAAGAAGGTCATTGAAGCGTTCTAGCGATTTTGCCGATACCGCCTCAATCGTCGTACGAAGCTCAGCGACGATCGTCGGCAGATTGATAGCTGCTTGCTCATGTGCGTCGGCACGAGCGAGAGTTACCACGTGAAGAAAAGTTTGAGGAAGTTGGGAGGCCAACTGATCCGCCGAGCTGATCCGAACCGAAGGAGTAGAGCCACCCGACTGGCATTTTACCTCAACGGCAATCTTGTTTACATTGAAGTCCTGCGGAAATCCTTCTGGTCCCTTCCAGAATTCGACAGCCGCCGACGCATCGAAGTTTTTTATTAGGTGGTCTCTCAAGAACAACAGCTCACCAAGTAGTCCTTTGATTTTTTCCTCCGCAAGCATATCCGGCTTTCCGCGCTTCAGAAAGTCCTGCCAGCGATGTAGTCTTCTGACGAATGTCGCAATAGCCACGTCCTGCGCTTCGCTGTGTCGTGTTGCTTGGACGAGATCTGAGCATAGCGAGTAAAACAATTCCCAGTTTTGCCGATCTCTTAAGGTGAGAATGATCATCCCACCCCCTTCGTCCAATTTTCGAGATTCAAGATCCAGACCGCTCAGCTTGGGTAGTTGCCTGGAACTTGGAAAATTACTGGTTTGGAATTCATAGACTAATAGGTAGTGACCCGCTTCATTCAGAGCCCAAAACAAATCAAAGGGGTGACTACTATCCACCCTCAGCGCATTAAAATCGGCGGCAGGCGGGCTGATCGAATTCCACGGATTATTCATCGTCACCAACCTCATCTTCAGCCGAGTCTCCGTAGTTGTCCCTCCACCAAACTGGATTGACAACGTACTCGACCAACTTTCGAGGCCTGGTAGAGTTCGCGTCCCCGGGAAAACTGAGACCCCACGCGGGTACGATGTCGGCCCACTTACTTTCTTCTACCCCACAGGAGAGTAAGTGAAGCATTAGCATTGGAGGTCTGCCTTCGATCTTCCGATATGCGCTGTCGGGTATGTTCTTGCCCGTGCCCTCATAGTCGCGTTTCACAATCTCGATTTGCCCCTCCGACAAGCCGGCTCTTTCATCGCCACGTGAAGCCACTCTTCTCTTCTTGAACTCGATCCCGTGTCCCGGACGGTCTTGAGGAATCCAAATAACAGTACGAGTTTGGGGATTTATGCTCATATCGCCGATTGGAATTGGGGCCGCATCTCCTCGTTTCACACTGCGGAGCAAAACATTCCAGCGCCGATGCCCCGAGTTTTCCAACCACGCGATATAGTTGATCAGCGGCTCAGGCGCCGTTATCAAGCAAGCGGGATGATTGCGATACGTGCTGACAAGCTTTCTAACTACCGAGCAAGGAACTCTTCTCCACAGTGGGCCGAGTTCTGTGTCCTCGTAAACACCCAACTGCCCAGCCTGAGCGGCTGCCTCACGGAGACAGCCAAGGTTGTGATCGAGCGTTTCCGAATCTACCAGGACAACACTGGTTTCGGCTAGACGGCCCGCGAGATCAATCTGTTGAGGAACTCCCCGGCCCAGCCTCATTTTATTGCGGGCGGTCACGATCAATGAATCAGGATGGCTTCGTATTCTTAAACCGAAGTCCTTTGGCGTCATCCCCGCCATTTTCATCGCCCTAAAATCGCCACGCAATTCCTCGGTGGCCTCCGCTATGTGCCCGTACCATGAAGCAGCATCGGGACTCATGAAAATCCGACATAGGTCAGAATATCCATCACGATAGCCGAACCACCGACCCATCTGCATGAGAGTGTCGTACATAATGGAGTTGCGCAGAAAATAACTCACCGTCAGGCCTTCCAGAGTAAGGCCACGGGAGAGCCCAAGACCGCCAACAGCGATTAGGTTTCGGCCGTTTGGATAGTTTTCCTTGCTGTAATCGAGTTTCTCTGCGGAGGCCGAGTTAACTGCAATAACTCCGATGGGGGATGCTGCTTCTTTGAGGATGCTTTGTATCTCCGCCCAGGAAAACCCAGCGTCGGAAAACTCTTTCGTCCAGATACGTTTCAGATCGGCTATTTCAACATTCTCAAGTGCCAGTTGTTCGGATAGCTGCGCGTAGTTTCGCACCGCCTGTTGGATCTGTTTCAGTCGTTCATCCAATAGTCCGGTGATGTGAAGCTGCAGTTTGGTAAAGCGACTGACATTTACCATCATAGAGCTGTGCGTTTGTGTTTGTCCTCGAAGCAAACGGATGGCTCGCGTAAGCACGAAACAACCGACAGCCTCTTTCAGACTCGCTGAAAGTGTATGTGGTCTAAAATCGATCTTATGCCGCAAAGGCAGCCAGTCCTCGTTGTCTATGACCTCTCGTATACAATCAAGATCTGCATCTCGCGTGAAGAGTTTCGAAGGGCCAACGTAGTTATCAGGAGGATCTAGACTAATAATGAAGTCTCGAGGAAAAAGATCATCCCCAAGCATCTCATTCTCGGTTTCTGGATCAATGAAAATGTTGGCAAAGGGTGTCGCTGTATACCCAAGGTACGAGGAGCGAACAAAAAGCTTAAGGAGCTTTCTAATGCCTCGATTTATGGCAGTAGCATCTGTCCCCTGGACATTGGTGTTTATTGACGCATGGTCAGCTTCATCGTCAATCAGGAGCATCGGAAAGTCTTTCAGATTGTGAGGATTATTGTCGGTTAGCCACGTTCGTAAATTCTCCAAAGTCGACTGATTTTTCTTGATGACTAAGATCACAGGTTCCTTGAGCGATTCTATAGGAGCTGAAATCTGCGTCGCGATGTTTTTTTTGAAATCTTCAACGCTGGTGGTGAAACACAACGGCCGCCGAGTATTTCCGAAGACCGCAGAACCGATCTCCGTTTTTAGTTTCGTAGACCATCCTAAGAAACCTTTGTCGATTCGTTCTTGGGTTTGGTTTCTAAGCGAGTTCAGCATTCCAGCGAGAACAATAATTACTCTGTAGCCGCTATCGGCTGCTTTGCACACTAGGCCTATGTAGTTGGCTGTTTTGCCTGATTGCACGTGGCCCATCACCATTCCTTTGCGCGCCCAACGCCCTTCCTTATTCGGATTCTCAAGGTGATCAAGTACTTGGTCGGTTATGCGGTTTAGAGTGCGAACAACATCAGAAGGAAACCCTTTTTCAATAAGATATTTTTCATAGCGGCCCCAGTAGTACCAGTCAATATCTGCTTTGGCCTGGTCAAGCCACGGGGTGTAATCTTCGCCGGAGAACAGGGTACCCATGCCCATGTGGATGGAGAAGCGCTCCTGAAGTGACTTCACGACAAACAGCAGGTCTTCTTGAGAGAAGGTTTCACCAGAGCTTAATGTTTGCAATTCCGCGTAACTCCAGACTAGCTTCAACATTTGATCCTCAGTCAGGGGTTCGCTTTTTCTTAGTGCCACGGCGACCGTTGCCATCAAGCCTTCGAGTTTTTCAACCATCGGATTCCTTTCGCCTTAGTAAAGATCTCGTCGACTAGGTCGGGCATTCTCGAAAATGGCTCAATACCGAGAAGCCTCTCAGGGATTTCATTCTTTGGTGTGCCGCCCTCCTCAAGGGTCTGGGCAATGACTCGTCCGATTGCAATCAGCTTCTCGCGATCAACCTCAGGGTATTCAAGATCTGTATTGTCATCCGCTGAATCGTGATAGAGCAGGTCATAGGGCAACGTGCTGCTAATAAGAGCGAGGCAGTCTTTGAATCGTCTGCGCCAATCAGGAGGCGAATCAGCCAAAATATACGTGATAGCGGGATGCTCGTCGTTGATCTCGTAGAAAACGGTGCCTTCGGCAGCCCGTCTAGCCCAGACGGGGACCGCGTGCCCTCTGGCGGTAACCGAACCTCGCTGGCGGTAGACCTTTTTTCCAGCCGATTCAATTCGGGCTATGATCTGCTTTAGCTCTCTGCGCACACTTTCGGGAGGAGACGCCTGGGATTTCCTTATGTCGATTCTCCAAATGTGGTCGAGTGTGTTTGGAATATCGACGCGCACTCTTATCAGCTTGTTGAGTTCCTCTTTCTTAATGAGACGAAACCAGGTTCCTTTTATTATCAGGCGTTTGTTGCGATAGACGTAAAAGCCTTGATTATGGAGATAGCTGCCTGGGCCTGCGTATTTCTCGTACTCCTCCCTTGATAACTTCGCATGATGAGGGAGAACAACCGGCTGAACAGTAACGGGCTCACCTGCAACAAAAAACGTTTGGGAGGGCAATTCCTGGGTGGCCGAGTGACTTGAATTGAACGGATTAAATGCCTGAAGTTCACTGCCATTGAAATCAATTCTGACCTTCCGTTGACCGCCTTCGGGCGAGAGAAAGCGGTGGAACACCAGTTCCAAGTGATGCCTACTGTCGTCCAGTAGTTTGGAGAAAGCTGATTCCGCTTCCGCCTGTCCGAACCTATCGATAAGCTGATCGAGATTGCGCCAAAGTACAATTGTCCCGGATTTTTTGTCACCAAGACGCTCGGCTGCGAAAGAGCAGAGAAACTCGTCTTCCGATAGAGTCTCGCTAGACAAAAAAGCTGCGTACCAGCGATCCGTTTCTTCGCCCGCGACCGAGTCTAGGTTCCATTCGCACGCTGAGAGCTTGCCATTTTTCTTGCTGACGACGGTCAGACGGCGACACTGTGAAATGGACGCTGTTTTCAGGCCCAAGCCAAATCTACCTAGATCATTGGGAGCTCTCGGTTCCATAGGATTCTTGCTGCCGAAGCGCATAGCATGAACCAACTCCTCCGAAGTCATCCCGTCACCATCGTCGACAACAGCAAGCCAAGGCTCTCCGTGATTCCACAGAAACTGTACCGAGATCGCAGTTGCGTGAGCGGTGATACTATTGTCGAAGATGTCCGCCAAGGCAGTGTCGAGCGTGTAGCCGATGCTTCGCAAAGCCTCCAGCAATGCAAGAGGCGACGGTGAGAGATCAATGTAATCTGGCGAACTCATTATTCTCCTTCCGTGGTCTTTGAAGCTCGCTACTTGACCCGGTGGGGCTATACGCCCGGCACGATTTCGTTCCACGAAAGTTGTATAGAGTACTTGAAAGAGTAAGCCTTTCAGTACAGTTTCCGCAACAGCGAGTAGTGCGGGACTATTCCCCCACTAGCCAACATTAAACCTACTAAATGGTCGCGTGGTTCCCAATCACAGAACAACAATACGAGAGCAAGATTTCTAAAAGCGTCCCAGGTGTAAGGCTTTATGGGTTGTTTAATATCCCTCACTTCACCGTACCACGAGAGATCAATTGAAGGTCTCGCTCAATAGCTGCGCCTATCGGTGCGCGTGTGGCTGTAGATCACGAAGGAAAGGTTACCCCACTGACTCTCGAGTCTGATCGCATATCCAAAGAAGGTAAAATCATCTCCCTCTCATGAGGCTTTCCGTGACGTAACACGGAGATGAATCGGGCCTGAAGAATTGTGCATATACCACCACAGAAGAGAAGGTTTGATGCCGACAGACATTCTTCAAAGTCCGGTCATAGCGACACGTATCACCGGGGGAATGTCGCAGCTACTCTCTGCTTTTCATATAATCCTATTGTCAAATCTTCAGTTCTAAGTCTTCGCCTTAACAACGGAAGCGGCTCGCTTGGCAGTAAAGAGCGCGTAACTGTATCCGGTTGACTTCGCCTTCTCGCTTTCAGCCATAAGTTGGTTTGCGGTAGCTTCAACGGACCAGCCTCGATCGATAGAGATGAGGCAGAAGTTGAAGTCTGCCGCGCTGCGATCGTTGCCCTCATGATTCTTTGCGCCGGGCGCATCGGCCAGGCAGCGTGCGTAGCTCGGCCACACTAGCAAGCGATGTCCGCGTCGATGAGTTTGAGCATGGCGCGCCGCACTGGGCATGTGCTCCTCGGGTGCGATCAGGCCAGCGCGATTAAGCCCGGCGACTGTGACAGCGTGCTGGGGCGCAATGGAATTAAGCCGCACGCGCGGATAGTTGGGCGCGTACTTTGATTTGAAGTTGTATGAACCGGCAAGCCTGGTAGCTCCGCTCGCGTTAAGATCGGCTCCTGCCGCCTTCTTAACTCTGCGGGCTGTCTCGGGACTGGCGTCAGTGACCGCTACCCAAGCTTGGAAGTTTTCTGGACTCGTCTCCAGTACGAGAAAAGAGAACCGGTGTACTCGATCAAGTTGGGAAGCGCTCAGATCATCGAGCTGTATGAGCGACAGCGTGCGCGGAGCAATCGGTCGCACAATCACGTTCAGCTGCTTCTCGCAGGAGTTGAATAATAAACGCGCCAATTGACTGCGCAGTGATTCAATGGACCTATTCCTCTTGAAAGCTACCTTGCGTCCAGTTTCGTCGGTGAACGTGAGAGAGAAACATTGGACACCAAGGGCTTGAAAGACATCGAGCATGACTGAAGCCTCGGCTATTTCAGAAGATGGCTGCGATCTTCTGCCTGCGTGGCGATGCTCCAGTTCGGCAACTATGTTGTTCATGATTCTCCTCCGAAGCTGCTTACTCTTTGCCTCGATCTCAGCGACGCGCGGCTCAGCGCGTCGCCGATTTAGTTCGCGTTCTCGGGCCGGCGTGAGCTTGTCGGGTCCGCGTACGCTAGAAGCGGACCCGCGAAAAATTTGGGCCAGAGCCGAGCGCTGTGCCCGACCCTGGCCCATAGATTGCCGCTAGAACGCTACGTCATCCTCGCTGGTCACTTCCGCTGCGGCGGCTGCGGCTGTGGCTTTCTCTGCTGAGGAAGACAGGAATTTGATGTCAGAGGCTCTGACTTCCAGGTTGACGCGGGCGGCGCCTTCCCGATCGGTCCATTGATTCAGGGTCAGCGGACCTTCGAGCCATACATGGCTGCCCTTTGACAGGTACTCGTTAGCAACCTCCGCACGGCGTCCGAAAAGTGCGACTTGAAACCATGTGGTGGTTTCTTGAAGCTCACCGGACTTGTCCTTGCGCCTCTCCGTAGTGGCGACTGAGAAGTTGCAAACGGGCGTGCCTTCCGGCGTGTATCGAAGTTCCGGGGCTCTGCCCAGATAGCCGACGACTGTGATTTTGTTAAAGCTAGACATGGTGTTGTTGTTCTCCTTTGTTTGTTGAAGTGAAGCGCAGGCGTGAAGGCCTGGCGGTTGAGCGTCGAGCAGTTCAGCGAGTGCGTTATGCACGCCGCAGCCTCGGCGCGTGAGAGTTCTTCTGGCGCGCACCCGAAGCGCGATCTAACAAACTGGTTGCAGTCTCGACCCCTAGCGCGCGCTATCGCGTGAAGGGTAATCAATTGTTCCTGAGCTAACCCTTGCTCTTGGCCTGCGTGGTCGGGTGAAGAAACAAAAGCGGTTGAACGGGTAGAATGGTCGTGATACGTTGACATTGGTCGAAACTCTTTTCTCCCCGTGTCAATGGGGCGGAAAGTCGGGGCTGGGTGCTCGCAACACCCAGCCTTTGTTCTGCAAGGGTCATGCCAACTGCTGATTGGCGTTTGATTGCGTCCGCTCAGCTTGATGATTGATGCCAGCCTTCAGAATGCGGTCTGCTGCTCCGAAGATTTTCTGCGCCGACTTCTCCGGGATCACATCGCCCTCAAGCCAGTTTTGAATGTAGCCTCGACAGTATTCAGAGCAGGACAACCCAAGCGATTCACAAACCAGAAGCGCTACTGCTTCGGCTTCGACTTCTCGCAAGCTCCTTGGCGTCTGTTCGGAGTCGCTGATTTCGGCTTCCGTAGTGTGGCCTAGAACAACGTGGGCGACTTCGTGAAACAGAGTCTTGTGAGGGAGTTCAGCAAGCGGCGATATAGCAACCTGCGATTTCTTCGCGTATCCCTGAACATTGCCGTTCGTGTGTGTGAACGGAATCTGCTCGATGCCGAGCGCAGCAAGGGCGCGTTCCTTGTTCCATTCTGGAGTCTCGGGCATTGGTACCGGCTCGCCATCGGTCTGGCCCAATACAAACCATCGCGGCTTCCAGACGAAAGCGGTTATGTAAAGCTCGTCTTCGCCGGTCTCGCCGTTGGTCTTCTTGCGAGTAAGAGGCATGCAAAGCCAAATGGCCTTTTCGCCTTTTCGGACCTGTCGGCCTTTGTCGAGCCATCCTTTATATGTATCAATCGGGCCGGGCTCGATACCGTGACGGTGGCATTGCAAAAGTGCGGCTAGTTGATTGCCCAAACTGTAGCCGTGAAAAGCAGAGTAAGCTTTAAGGATCAAACCGGGTTGAGTGACGGCTTGCGTTAACAAGTCGCTCCATTTCTGTTGATTGGTCGCGTCAAGGTTCATGTCGTACCTCCAAAGGGTTTTGTGGAATTAAAAAAAACAAGTAACAAACCCGATAAAGGCCATCTGGAGCGGAGACAAATTCAGGTCATAGGGGTCGGCCCGCAGTTAGGCCGCGAATGAATAAAGGGGGTGCGGAGCTAGAATTAAGCGCTGCCGTTGGGCCGACTAGTCTTGCCCCTTTACCTTAATTTGTTGGAGAGGAAAATGAGCCGGAGAGGGTTTAGTTCGTAGCGGATTGTAGAGATGGATCTTCGCCGTATGGCGGGTATTAATAATGATGGGCGGGCGGGTGGGTTACCGTCGTCTCTGAGCCGTGCTATGAACGGCGGGGATAATAAATGAAGGGGGCGGGCGGGTGGAATGCCGTCGAGCATAAGCCGCTATGTTATTAGGAGAGTTGGCTATGACCCCTTTGGCCCCTTTGTGGCCCCTTTGGGTCTCCAGGCACTGGCGATACTTTCATGACCCCTTTGGCCCCTTTGCGGCCCCTTTACCCAAACGGTAATGAACACCTTTTCCGGTGGTGCCCACTCTTTCGAGAATCCCTTTCGCCAACATTTCTTCGAGATCACGAGAGGCGGTCCGCTTCGACGCTTTGAACTCCGACTGATAACTCGAGTTGGTGATTACGCGGTGTGTCTTCAAATACCCGATAGCCTTTGTTTGCCGCTCGCTCAAATGCAGTCCGGCCAACACCTGGTCCGTTAGCCAATCCCGCCAAAGGGTGAGCACGAAGAACCCCTGACGCTGTTCGAAAGCCGGCTCGGGAAGTCCAGATTCGCGGCACAGCTCGATCATCGCTTGAGTGCCTGATCCCACCCTCTCGATGTAACGAGTCAAGTAAAGCGATTCCGCGAGCAAGGGATTGTTGGGGACTGAGGCGTGGTCGTGGCGCAGGCTCTCCAGCGTAAGCGTGCCCGGTAATGCACCTGGATTCCAAACTTCGAGCCGGTCGGCGAACAAGCGCACTTCGACGGAAGCATTGCTGTTGTAATCTCGGTGGGCGATCGCATTGACGATAGCCTCGCCAACAGCGTCCGGCGGCAGTTCGTAGTTAGCGGGCGCGGTTATGCTGTCCGCACGAGTGCCGACCGGGCGATTGATCTTACCGAGCACGAAATCCCGTGCTTGATCGGCCTGCTCGAAGACATCGCCGCCGTACACCTGCAACGAAGCAAACGGCCTCCGATATTCAGTGCCGTGACAGTGTATGCACTTGGTCTCGGCCGGGCGATGAAAGCGTTGAGGGTTTGATCCGAACAGCATTATCGCGGCGTTGGTCGGTTTCCCATTGTCGAGCAGATTGAGATGAGTTAGCAGAGCCCTTGTGTCTGTCTTAGCTTTCAGCGGGAAGCCTCGCTCACGACCAGCGGTTTCAAGAAACCAGTCGATACGTTTGCGCGAGAGACTCGCGAGCGTGGCGCCATCACAGGCCGAGGTATCGAACGGCGGGACACGTAATGCGCCTTTGGTGTCGAGATACTCAACGAGGCTTGAATAGACTTCGGCAGTCAAGGCGCTGATGTCATTGACTCGGCGGCGAATTAGCTCGCCACTAGCTTTTGCAATCAACTGTTGCATCTTCGCCGCGCGCTTTTTCTCGTCGGAACCCCAGACATATATAAGGCGAGTCTTACCACAGCGGGTCGCATGGTTGAATTCGTGTTCGGTCGGTGAGATTCCGTTCTCATCTTCGTAGCCGTACTCGTATCCAAAGATACCGAGGTAGATGTCGCAGCGCTCGACTTCCCCGAGATAAACCTGATCGGCACGTTGGTCCTTAGCGTGCAGTTCCTCGAAGAGGAATACGTCGGCAACAAAGCGTTGCAGCACCGCGTCGCCGAGAAGAAACGCCTTCAAGTCCGGGCGAAGCTGCGCGAATTCTTTCTGCACGCTGCTGATGAAGATTCGAAGTCGAGTTGCTGGCATAGCAATCAGT
>Ga0070705_100000442_pt1 | contig 23776 bp, 26 predicted proteins | sample KBSK5253metaG_FD_65455 | JGI IMG/M metagenome (GOLD analysis project Ga0070705, IMG submission 65455) | Corn, switchgrass and miscanthus rhizosphere microbial communities from Kellogg Biological Station, Michigan, USA - KBS K5-25-3 metaG | ecosystem: Host-associated > Plants > Roots >... | reverse complement strand
CGTCGATCCCGTGGCGGCGGGCCGCGAGCGCGTGCCCGAGCTCGTGCACGATGATCGAGGCGAACAGCAGCAGCGCGCTCGCGACTGCGGTCAGGTAGGCGGTCGTGTCAGAGCTGTCGAGCGTCTCCTGGAAGGAGCCCGACAGCCAGAAGATCACAAGGAAGAGGACGACGAACCAGCTGGCGTCGACGCCCACGCGAATGCCGAGGATGCGCGCCAGCTGGATCGATCCGGGGCGCCCGAACATGGTGGAATGGTGGCACAGCGCGCGCAAGGCTCCTCGCGTCGCTCCACCATCCGGCCAACTTGATCCGATAGGAAACCAATGAGCGACGCCCTGACCGAGCTGCGTGAGCGACTCGCCGAGATCGCCGACCTGAACGCCGCCGGCGGCCTGCTCGGTTGGGACCAGCAGACGATGATGCCGGAGCGCGCCGCCCCCCACCGCGCGGAGCAGCTCGGCACGCTCGGCAAGCTCGTGCATGAGCGCTTCACTGACGACGCGATCGGACGACTGCTCGATGACGCCAGAGCGGAGGCGGGATCGACCGACGAGGCGCTGGTACGCGTGACACGCCGCGACTGGGACAAGGCACGCCGCGTGCCGTCGGAGCTTGCCGCCGAGATGGCGCGCGCGGGGGCGCTCGGCCACCAGGCGTGGGTCGACGCGCGTGAGCGCGCCGACTTCGCTGCGTTTCTGCCCTTCCTGCGCCACAACGTCGAGTTGAAGCTGCGCTACGTCGAGTGCTTTGACGGCTACGACGACCCCTACGACGTGCTGCTCGACGACTACGAGGAGGGCATCACGAGCGCCGAGGTAGACGCCTTGTTCACCGAGCTGCGGGCGGGGCTCGTGCCGCTGATCGCGGCGATCGCCGAGCGTGCCGAGGCGGTCGATGCCTCACCGTTGCACGGCGAGTTTCCGCTCGGCGATCAGCGCGTGCTCGTGGGTCGCGTGGTCGAGCGGCTCGGCTGGGCGGCGGACGGCTGGCGGCTCGATGAGGCGGCGCACCCGTTCGCGACGAGCTTCGGTCCCGGCGACGTGCGGCTGACGACGCGCTACGACCCGAGCTATGTGGGCATGGCGTTGTACGGCGCGATCCACGAGTTCGGGCACGGCCTGTACGAGTCGCAGGTCGACCCGGCGCTCGCGCGGACGCCGCTCGGCGAGGGCGTCTCGCTCGGCGTGCACGAGTCGCAGTCGCGCCTGTGGGAGAACGTCGTCGGGCGTGGACGTCCGTTCGCGGGCTGGCTGCACACGCAGCTGGCGGAGATCTTCCCGCGGCAATTCGGCGCGGTCTCGCCGGACGCCTTCTATCGCGCCGTCAACAAGGTGGAGCCGTCACTGATCCGCGTGGAGGCCGACGAGGCGACCTATGGGCTGCACATCATCCTGCGCTTCGAGCTGGAGCGCGCGATGATCGCGGGCACGGTCTCGCTGGAGGAGCTGCCGGAGGCGTGGAACGCGCGCATGCACCAGTACCTCGGCATCAACGTGCCCAACGACGCGGTCGGCGTGCTGCAGGACGTCCACTGGTCGGGCGGCGACATCGGGTATTTCGCCACCTACGCGCTCGGCAACCTGATCGCGGCGCAGCTGTGGGAGCGGGCGCGCGACGACCTGCCGCGCCTCGACGACGAGCTCGCCGCCGGCGACGGCTCGTCGCTGCGCCACTGGCTCGAGTCCCACGTGCACCGCTTCGGCCGCACCTATCCGCCGCGCGAGCTGGTGAGACGGGTGGTCGGCGGCCCGCTCCAGGTCGAGCCGTTCCTGTCCTACCTGAACGAGAAGCTGCGGCCAATCTACGGGCTCGACTGAGCGCCGCTCACAGTGTTGGCCGATTGCGCTCGATGACTGCGCGGAAGTCGAGCCCGGGCGGGAGCGTGCCGAAGACGTGGCCGGCGTCGCCAGCCAGGCGGGAGGCGCAGAACGCGTCGGCGACCGTTCTCGGCGAGTAGCGCACGACCAGCGAGCCCTGCAGCGCCAGGGCCATCGCCTCGATCACACGGCGTGCACGCAGCTCGATGTCCACCGGGTCGGCGAGTTCTCTGCGCAGCCGCTCGACGTGCGCGTCGAGCCGCGGATCGGCGCCGGCCGACTCCTCGAGCTCGGCGAACAGCGCCGGGGCTGCCTCCGGCTCCTTCAGCAGCGCGCGCAGCACGTCGAGGCACATGACGTTGCCGGAGCCCTCCCACACCGAGTTCAACGGCGCCTCGCGGTAGAGCCGCGGCATGCCGGACTCCTCCACGTAGCCGTTGCCGCCGAGCACCTCCAGCGCCTCGGCGGCGTGCGGTGGCGTGCGCTTGCAGACCCAGTACTTGAGAACGGCGGTCGCGATCCGCTTGAAGGCGTGGTCCTTCTCGTCATACGCGCGCGCGAGGCGCATCGCCGACAGCGTCGCGGCCTCCGACTCGACGCACAGGTCGGCGAGCACGTTCGTCATCAGCGGCTGCTCGATCAGCAGCCTGCCGAACGTGCTGCGGTAGGCGGCGTGGTGCGTCGCGAGCGACACCGCCCAGCGCATCCCCGCTGCCGAGCCGGTCACGCAGTCAAGGCGCGTGTGGTTGACCATCTCGATGATCGTCGGGACGCCGCGCCCGGGCTCGCCGATCAGCTGCGCCCACGCGCCGCGGAACTCGATCTCGCTCGACGCGTTCGAGCGATTGCCGAGCTTGTCCTTCAGGCGCTGCAGCTGGAAGCCGTTGCGCTCGCCGTCCGGGCGCCAGCGCGGCATCGCGAAGCACGAGACGCCGGCCTCCTCGACCTGCGCGAGGATCAGGAACAGGTCGCACATCGGCGCCGACGTGAACCACTTGTGGCCGACGAGCTCGTACTCCCCGCCCGGTCCGCCGGATCCGATCGGGGTCGCGGTGGTCGTGTTGGCACGCACGTCCGAGCCGCCCTGCTTCTCGGTCATGCCCATGCCACACAGTGCGCCGGCCTTCTCGTCAGCTGGCACGTCGCGCGGGTCGTACGTCGTCGACGTCAGGCGCGGCTCCCACGTCGCCAGCACGTCGGGTTGCGCGCGCAGCGCCGGGATCGCGGCGAACGTCATCGTGATCGGACAGCCATGGCCGGCCTCGACTTGGCCGCCCGTGAGGCCCAGCGCGGTGCGGACGGCGTGGGCGCCGGGACGGTCGGTGCGCCACGGCAGCGCGTGCGCCTCGTGCGTGACGCTGTTCTCCATCAGGCGGTGCCAGGAGGGGTGGAACTCGACTTGATCGACCCGGTTGCCGAAGCGGTCGTGCGTCTTCAGCCGCGGCGGGTTCTCGTTCGCCTCGAAGCCGAGGCGGATCCCCTCGCTGCCGGACAGCGCGCCAACGGCCGACGCCCGCTCGGTGCCCCATCCGCCGCCCTCGCGCTCAAGCGCCTCCACGAGCGGCCGGTTGCACTCGAACAGGTTCAGCTCCTCGAGCGGCGGCGGCTGATTTGTGACGGTGTGCGTCGCGTGCGACGCGCCGAGCGGCGTGACTGCCATACGGGACAGTCAAGCACGCTCGGCATCGCCGACGCGCCCCTTCTCAGCCGATCGCGGCCTTCAGGTTCTCGTCGATCGCGGCGAGGAACTCCTGCGTCGTCAGCCACGGCTGGTCCGGGCCGATCAGCAGCGCGAGGTCCTTCGTCATCTGGCCGCGCTCGACGGTCTCGACGCACACGCGCTCGAGCGTCTCGGCGAACTGCGTCACCTCCGGCGTGTCGTCCATCCGCCCGCGGTAGGCGAGCCCGCGCGTCCACGCGAAGATCGACGCGATCGGGTTCGTCGAGGTCGGCTTGCCCCGCTGGTGCTGGCGGTAGTGACGTGTGACGGTGCCGTGCGCCGCCTCCGCCTCGACCGTTCTGCCGTCGGGTGTCATCAGCACGCTCGTCATCAGGCCGAGCGAGCCGAAGCCCTGCGCGACCGTGTCCGACTGCACGTCACCGTCGTAGTTCTTGCACGCCCACACGTACCCGCCCTCCCACTTGAGCGCGGAGGCGACCATGTCGTCGATCAGACGGTGTTCGTACGTCAAGCCGGCCGCGTCGAAGTCAGTCTTGAACTCCGTCTCGTAGACCTCCTGGAAGAGGTCCTTGAAGCGGCCGTCGTAGGCCTTGAGGATCGTGTTCTTCGTCGACATGTACACGGGGAAGCCGCGATCCAGCCCGTAGCGGAACGAGGCGCGCGCGAAGTCGCGGATCGAGTCGTCGAGGTTGTACATCGCCATCGCGATGCCGCTGCCGGGGAAGTCGTACACCTCGAGCTCCATCGGCTTCCCGCCGTCCTGCGGCGTGAACGTCAAGGTGAGCCTGCCCTCACCAGGGATCAGGGTGTCCGTCGCGCGGTACTGGTCGCCGAAGGCATGACGGCCGATCACGATCGGCTTCGTCCAGCCCGGCACCAGGCGCGGAACGTTCGAGATGACGATCGGCTCGCGGAAGATGACGCCGCCGAGGATGTTGCGGATCGTCCCGTTCGGCGACTTGTACATGCGCTTGAGCCCGAACTCCTCCACGCGCGCCTCGTCCGGCGTGATCGTCGCGCACTTCACGCCGACGCCGTAGCGCTTGATCGCTTCGGCTGCCTCGACCGTGATCTGGTCGTCGGTCGCGTCGCGCTGCTCGATCCCGAGGTCGTAGTACTTCAGCTCGACGTCGAGGTAGGGAAGGATCAGCTGCTGCTTGATGAACTCCCAGATGATCCGCGTCATCTCGTCGCCGTCGAGCTCGACGACGGGGTTCTTCACCTTGATCTTGGCCATTGGTGTCGGTCTCTCTGTGGAGGCTTGGGGAAAGGCCGGGTTGTAGCATCGCGCCCCGATCTGCCGCATACAGGAGATGACCACGTGACTGACAAGACGCCCGTCCGCGTCGCCGTGACCGGCGCCGCGGGCCAGATCGGCTACAGCCTGCTGTTCCGCATCGCCAGCGGCCAGCTGCTCGGCCCCGACCAGCCGGTGCAGCTGCGCCTGCTTGAGATCACCCCGGCCCTGAGAGCCGTCGAGGGCGTGATCATGGAGCTCGACGACTGCGCCTTCCCGCTGCTGGCCGGCGTCGAGGCGAGCGACGACCCGAACGTCGCGTTCGACGGCGCGAACGTCGCATTGCTCGTCGGCGCGCGCCCGCGCAGCAGAGGCATGGAGCGTGCCGATTTGCTGGAGGCGAACGGTGGCATCTTCAAGCCGCAGGGCCAGGCGATCAACGCGCACGCCGCCGCCGACATCAAGGTCCTCGTGGTCGGCAACCCGGCCAACACGAACGCCCTGATCGCCGCGAGCAACGCGCCGGACGTGCCGAAGGAGCGCTTCCACGCGATGGTTCGGCTTGACCACAACCGCGCGATCAGCCAGCTCGCCGCAAAGACAGGCGCGGCCGTCGCCGACATCAAGCGAGTGACGATCTGGGGCAACCACTCGGCCACGCAGTACCCCGACGTCTTCCACGCGACCGTCGGTGGCAGGCCGGCTGCGGAGCTTGTCGACGAGGGCTGGCTGGCCGACGAGTTCATCCCGACGGTGCAGAAGCGCGGGGCGGCGATCATCGACGCGCGCGGCGCCTCGAGCGCGGCATCGGCTGCCAACGCGGCGATCGACCACATGCGCGACTGGGTGCTCGGGACGCCGGAAGGCGACTGGGTCTCGATGGCGGTGCCGTCGGATGGGTCCTACGGCATCGGCGAGGGAATCATCGCCGGCGTCCCCTGCACGGTGCGGGATGGCGAGTACTCGATCGTCGAGGGGCTGGAGGTCAACGCGTTCTCGCAGGCGCGTATCGATGCGACGGTTGCCGAGCTGCGCGAGGAGCGCGCGGCTGTCGAGCAGCTCGGCCTCGTCTAGAACCTGCGCCGCCGGCGAGGGGCGGGCGGGGCCTAACCCGGGTGCCAGCCCTTCCCCTCGCGGCGGACCTTGCCCTCGTCCGCCAGCTGCGGCAGGACGCGGTACAGGTAGTTCGGCTTGATGCCCATGTGGCTGGCAAGCTCGGGAATCGTGATGCCGGGCCGCGCTCGCACGAGCTCGACCGTCTGCGTGGCGCGCGTATTGTCACCGCCGCGCCCGCCGCGCGGGCGACCGCGACGAGCGGTGCCGTTCGTGCTCGGAAGGCGGCGGCGCGGGGCGGATACGGCGCCGGTAACGCTGACGTCCTCGAGCGCGGCTGACGCCGCCTCAAGTCGGTGGAACTCCTCGATCAGCGGCCGCAGCTCCTGGAGCCGCTCCTCGATCTCTCGTACTTTCGCATCAAGAAAGTCCGCCACGTGTGCCTCCGGTCCCCTGGGTTCTCTGCTAATCATCGACAGCCTATTGCGCGGTCGAGACGACTCGATCACGCCTTGACGAAGTATGAACGTTCAGCGCATGAATGTCACGATGCGAATTGCCGTTCATTGCTCACTCGGCTCCCTGGCGGCGCCTGGCCGCCAGTTCGGTACCCCGTCCGTTCCGCATCCTAGCGGAGCATCGCGGCGCTGCAAGGCTCACACGGCGAAAGACTTACTCGGACTCGATCAGTGCCTTCAAACGCTGAAGCGAACGCTGCGCCTCACGTTGCGAGAGTCCACCGACGAGCACGCGTCCTGCGACCGCGCCGAGCGCTCCGCCTGGAGGCTTGAATTCGTTGGTGTAGTCGAAGATCGTTCTCCTCTCACCGTCGGGACGCAGCTCGTAGACGATCGAGGCACGTGAATGGGCGGGCCCCTGACCCTCCCACGCGGCCCGTTTTGGCGGTTCGATGTCGACGACCGTCCACACCACATGCAGATGCGCGCCGCGCAGATTCAGCGTCTGTTCGAACGTCGAGCCGCGCTTCAGCTGGGCGGGGGCTTCACCTACGCGGCGGTGGATCGTCACCCAGTCCGCCAACCGGTGTGGGTCCATCACCACCTCCCACACGCGCGCAGGCGGAGCGTCGATTGCGATCGCGCTGTGCACGCGTGTCATGCCCGGCACCCTACCCGCCGCACTGAGAACCGGAGCCGGCGAGCGCCGTCGTCAGCGAGCTGCAAGCGGCTCGCGCTGCTCCCACTCGCGGAGCGCGTGTTCGATCGCCGCGTCGAGCGCGTGCAGCCGCACGCCCAACAATGCGGCTGCGTCGTCGTCGCGCGGGAGCACGTCAGTCGCCAGCCCAGCCATCAACGGACCGATCAGCTCAGGCTGCTCGCCGGCGATCGCGGCCGCGACCTGGCTCGCGAGCGACGCCGGGGCGGAGATCCGGCGCAGGCGCCACAGCGGCCGCCGCAGCAGCAGTAGATCGCGGATCCGCTCGATCAGCTCGCCGTAGCTGACGGTGTCCGGTCCGGCCACGTCGAGCGAGCGTCCAGCCGCGGCAGGGACGCTCGCGGCGCGGGCAAGCGCCTCGATCACGTCGCGCTCATCGACCGGCTGGGTGCGATGGTCCCGCCAGGCGGGCAGCGCGACGAGCGGCATTCGCTCGATCAGCCGCACGAGAAAGCGAAACGAACGCGAGCCCGCCCCGATCACGATCGAGGCGCGCAGCGCGGTCGAAGCCGGCAGCGCCTCCAGCAGCGCCTGCTCGACCGCAAGCCGGCTCGCGAGATGGGGCGAGGCGGCTGCGTCCTGCGGGATCAGGCCGCCGAGGTAGATGATCCGCTGCACGCCCGCCGCCTGCGCGGCGGTCGCGAAGCGCTCGGCGGCCACCCGCTCGCGCTCAGCGAAGTCGACGGAGCGCTCCGTCGCCGGCTCCATCGAGTGGATCAGGAAGTACGCGACGTCAATCCCGTCGAGCGCCGCATCAAGGCCCGCGCCTGTGACCGCGTCGCCGACGACAAGCGGCACGTCGAGCGCGACGCGGCGTGGGTCGCGGGCGAAGCCGCGCAGCTCGTGCCCGTCGCGCTGCAGGCGCGGCACGAGCCGTGCGCCGACGAAGCCGCTGACACCGGTGACGAGGACGCGCATCGGGCCCTTAGCATGACGACCGCAGCGCCCGCGCCCGCCGACCGGAAAGGCCCGCAAAATGCGGGGCGTTTCTGTTTTGAGGGCTTAAAAAGTGGCGATTTGCAGGTATTTCCTTACCGTGGCGAAAGTTCCTGCGATTTGCGGAAAACGACGTTGATGCGTCTGGCCGGGTCCGCTTTCATGGCCGCTCTTCAGGCAACGACGAGCAGCTGACGGAGGTCGGAGGGCAGCATGGCGAAGGGGCGCGGAGGCGCGGGCAGAGTGAGTTGCGAAGGCTGCTTCTTCCGACAGAACCTGCTGTGCGCCCTGCCGGACGACGAACCCTGTGCGACCTTCCGTCCGGCACACCCCGACGGGTTGCGTCCGCCCCGCCAGCTGCGCTTCCAGTTCCGCCAGGAGCGCCGCACGCAGTCAGTGTGGGCGTTCCCGACGGCGCAGGAACAGGCTTCCATCCACGCCTGAGCGCCGGGGTCCCCGGCGATTCGGGCTACAGTGCCCAGCGCTGTGAGGATCACCGTGCTCGGCAAGTCGCCGGCCTGGCAGGACGCGGGCGGCGCATGCAGCGGATATCTCGTCGAGGCCGATGATCGCTGCGTGCTGCTCGACTGCGGCAACGGCGTGTTCGGGAAGCTGCGTGCTGCCCGGCCGTTCACCACGGTGTGCGCGGTCGTCATCTCTCACCTGCACGCCGATCACTTCTTCGACCTCGTGCCATACGCGTACGCGCTGGCGTACTCCCATCAGGCGCGCGCGGAGAGAGCGCGCCCGGCGCTCTACGCCCCACCCGGTGCGCGCGACACGTTCCGTCGCATCACCGGTGCGTGGCACGCCGAGGAGCTGATCGAGCAGGCGTTCGAGCTGCATGAGTACGACCCGCGCGACGAGCTCGTGCTGGACCCGCTGCGAGTGCGCTTCCACGAGGTGCCGCACTTCATCCGCACGCACGCGGTGCAGGTGCGCAACGCGAACGGCAGCTTCACCTACGGCGCTGACTGCCGGCCCAACGACGCGATCGTCGCGTTCGCGCGCGATACGGACCTGCTGATGCTGGAGGCGACGCTCGAGCAGCCGGACGAGGGCGGCTCGCGCGGGCACCTGACGCCAGCCGAGGCCGGCGAGCACGCGCGGCGGGCCGGCGCGCGTCGGCTCGTGCTGACGCATTTCGCGGCCGATCACGACGCCGCGCAGGTGCGTGAGCAGGCGGAGCACGCGTTCGACGGTCCGGTTGAGCTTGCGCGCGAAGGCTCCGTCTACGACGTGTGAGCGGCGCCGGCGTCGGCGGAGGGGAAGCGGGTAGATTGCAGCGGTGCCTCCGGAGCGGGATCTGTTCGCGAACTTCGAGCGCATGCGGCGTGAGATGGACGAGCTGTTCGGCGACGTCTTCCACCGCTCCGGGATCGCGCCGCGCAAGCGCGCCGGCTTCACGCCGGCGGTCGACGTCTCCTACGCTGACGATCCGCCGCGCGCGATCGTGACGGCTGAGCTGGCCGGGATCGATGCCGACCGGCTCGGCCTGGAGATTCAGGGCCGCGAGCTGGTGCTCAGCGGCGAGCGCCATGCGATTGAGCGCGAGGGGCGCGTCTACCAGCAGGTCGAGATCGAGCACGGACCGTTCCGCCGCGTCGTGCAACTCGGCGCGGACGTGCGCCCCGAGGAGGCGAGAGCCGTCTACGAGGACGGGCTGCTGCGCGTGGAGCTGCCGCTCGCGCAGCCGGAGACGCGCCGGCACAGCGTCCCGATCGAGGTCACGCACGCGGACGCGACCGACGACGTGACTGCTGATCCCGACGCGCCGCGCGGATGATCGAGGTCGGCAGACCAGGCGGCGCGCGCGAGATCGAGGTGCCGACGCAGCGCGGGCTGCCGGCGACGCTGCCCGTGCTGCCGCTGCGCGACACCGTCACGTTCCCCGAGACGCTCGTCCCGCTCGCCGTCGGGCAGGAGCGCTCGATGGCGCTGATCAACGACGCGCTCGGCGGCGATCGCATGATCGCGATGGTCGCCAGCCGCGATCCGGAGATCGAGTCGCCGGGACCCGAAGCGCTCTACGACGTCGGCGTCGCGGGCGTCGTTGCACGCATGCTGAAGGTGCCCGACGGCACGCTGCGGATCCTCGTGCAGGCGACGCAGCGGATCAGCATCACGGGCTATGCGCGCAGCGAGCCGTACCTCGTCGCCGAGATCGAGGAGCTGCCCGACATATCGACGACGGAGACGCCCGAGCTGCTCGCGCTCGTGCGCAACGTGCAGGCGACCTTCACAAACATCGTCGAGCAGGTCCCGTACCTGCCGGAGGAGCTCCACGTCGCCATCGCGAACCTCGACGATCCGGGCGCGCTCAGCCATCTGATCGCCGGTGCGCTGCGGCTGAGAACCGACGACAAGCAGGCGCTGCTGGAGGAGCGCGACGTGGCGAAGCGGCTGCGCCGGCTGTCGGAGCTGCTCGCAAGCGAGCTGGAGGTGGTCGCGCTCGGCTCGAAGATCCAGTCGCAGGTCCAGTCCGAGCTCGACAGAACGCAGCGCGAGTACTTCCTGCGCCAGCAGCTGAGAGCGATCCAGGAGGAGCTCGGCGAGGGCGACGAGATGCAGGCCGAGGCGAACGAGCTGCGCGAGCAGCTCGACGCGCTTGAGCTGCCCGAGGAGGTGCGCAAGCAGGTCGACCGCGAGCTGGCGCGGCTCGAGCGGCTGCCGCCGGCGGCGGCCGAGCACGGCGTGATCCGCAGTTACCTCGAGTGGATCAGCTCGCTGCCGTGGAGCGCTCGCACCGATGACAACCTCAACCTGCGCCACGCACGCAGAGTGCTTGACGAGGACCACTACGACATCGAGCAGGTGAAGGACCGCATCCTCGAGTTCCTCGCCGTCCGCAGACTCGTCGCCGGGCGGGAGGACGGCGCCGGCGCGGCGCGGAGCTCGATCCTGTGCCTGGTCGGTCCGCCCGGTGTCGGCAAGACCTCGCTCGGCAGATCGATCGCGCGGGCGCTCGGGCGCAGATTCGAGCGCATCTCGGTCGGCGGCGTGCGCGACGAGGCGGAGATCCGCGGCCACCGGCGCACCTACATCGGCGCGCTGCCGGGTGTCGTGATCCGTGCGCTGCGCGACGCCGGCACGCGCAACCCGCTGTTCATGATCGACGAGATCGACAAGCTGGGCTCCGACTTCCGCGGCGATCCGGCCAGCGCGATGCTGGAGGTGCTCGATCCCGAGCAGAACGCGACCTTCCGCGACCACTACCTCGACTTGCCGTTCGACCTCTCCGACGTGATGTTCGTGACGACCGCGAACACGCTCGAGACGATCCCCGGCCCGCTGCGCGATCGCATGGAGGTGATCCAGCTCGCCGGCTACACGGAGGAGGAGAAGCTCGAGATCGCGCGCCGCTACCTTGTCCCCCGCCAGATCGAGCGCAACGGGCTGACGCCGCGGCAGATCGCCTTCAACGACGCCGCCCTCAAGGTGGTCATCGCCGAGTACACGCGCGAGGCGGGCGTACGCGGGCTCGAGCGCGAGCTCGGCTCGATCTGCCGCAAGGTCGCGCGGCAGGTGGCGGAGGGCAGAGCCAGACGAAAGGTGACGATCTCCGCCGCGCGGGCGCGCGAGCTGCTCGGCAAGCGCAGAGTCTTCAGCGAGACGCGCCGGCGCACGTCGGAGCCGGGCGTTGCGACCGGGCTCGCGTGGACGCCGGCCGGCGGCGACGTGCTGTTCGTCGAGGCCACCGCAATGCCGGGCAGCGGGAAGCTGACGATCACCGGTCAGCTGGGCGACGTGATGCGCGAGTCGGCGCAGGCGGCGCTCTCGTACGTGCGCTCGCACCCGCCGAACGGCGTCCCAGACGACTGGTTCGCCAGACACGACGTGCACGTGCACGTGCCGGCGGGCGCGATCCCGAAGGACGGCCCGAGCGCCGGCGTCACGATGACGACCGCCCTGTGGTCGCTGTTGAGCGCGCGGCCGGTGCGGTCCGACGTCGCGATGACGGGCGAGGTCACGCTCACCGGCCAGGTGCTGCCGATCGGCGGGCTGAAGGAGAAGGCGCTCGCAGCCCAGCGCAGCGGCATTCGCCATGTGATCGCGCCGGCGCGCAACGCGCAGGATGCCGACGAGATCCCCGCGCATCTGCGCAGAGACTTGGAGCTCCATTTCGTCTCGCGCATCGACGAGGTGCTGGAGCTCGCGCTCGCGGCTCGTCGCGCGCGGCGGCGCGCCGCATAGGGCCCGTTCAAGCCAGAGCTGTCATTTCTCCCTCTTTATGTGGAGAACTTCCATCTCTTACTTGTAGAGCGCCGCTCATGAGCACCGCGAAGATTTCGGTGCGATGGAGCCCAGCCCGAAAAGCGTCTTCGGACTGGTCCTCCGCCGCATCCGTCGTGAGTGCGACCTCAGTCAGGAGGCGCTTGCTGGCAGCGCTGGGCTGGCGCGCAACCACGTGAGCGAGCTCGAGCGTGCGAGAAGAGACCCGACCCTCGCGACGATCGTGCAGCTCGCGGACGCGCTCAACATGACGATGGCCGAGTTGATGCGGCGCTTCGACGAGGAGCGCGCGCGTCTCCAGGGCGCCTGAGGGCCTATCCCGGTAGGCCCTGAGTCGCGGCTGTCGGCGCGGGGTATGCTCGCCGCACATCCGAGCAAGCGAGCGCAAGGGAGCACCCCGCATGGCGACACGCACCAAGCAAGCGAGGAAGGCGGCGAGTGCCGCGGCGGCGACGACGAGCCCGTGGGTCCAGCGGCTCGCCGAGGACGAGGAGCTGCGCGACAACTTCCGCGTCGCGTTCGAGGCGGCGAAGGACGCGTACGAACGCATAACCGACAGCAAGAGCCCGAAGGACGCGGTCAGCGACAAGAAGGTGCAGAAGGACCTCAAGACCGCGGCCGATGCGCTCAAGGACGCAGGCAGTGCGCTCAAGGAGGGCCCGCAGAAGCGCAAGCGCAAGGGCGGCTTGATGCGCAAGCTGTTTGTCCTCGCGATCGGCGCCGGGATCGCGCTCGCGGTCAGCGAGGAGTTGCGCTCGAAGGTGCTCGACGCGCTGTTCGGCAAGGAGGAGGAGTTCGACTACGGCTCCACCGCGCCGAGCACGCCGCCGCAGACGGGCGCTGCGTAGGCGTCTCCCCGAGATGGTCCGCCGGCCGGTGGGCGCGCCGGCCGGCCGTCTGACCGACTACGATCGAGCGATGGCCGTCACCACTCCCGCCACCGACAGCCCCGCGCCGAGCGGGCGCCCGCTCGAGAGCGACAAGGCGAAGCGCATCGTCGACGCGATGCGCGCGAGCGTCGCCGTGCGTGGCGCCGCCGGCTCGACGTTCGACCACGTCGCGCGCGAAGCGGGCGTCTCGCGCGGACTGCTGCACTACTACTTCGGCACGAAGGAGCGGCTGCTCGTCGAGGTCGTGCGGCGTGATTCCGAGATCCGACTCGCCGCGCTCGGCGCGCTGCTGGCGGATGCGAGAACCGGCGATGACTTCATCGACGCGCTCGTGCGCAGCCTCGAGGACCTGATCGAGCGCGACCCCGGCTTCGTCGTGCTGATGTACGAGCTGTTCACGCTCTCGCGTCGCAACGAGGAGATCGCGGGTGAGCTGGCCGCCCTCTGTCGCCAGTCGCGCGAGACGCTCGCCGCCTCGCTTGCAGCCAAGCAGGACGAGGGCGTCGTGCGGTTGGGCGATGATGCTGACGCGGTGTCCGGCGTGCTGCTCGCACTCGCCGACGGCCTCGCGCTGCGCTTTCTCTCCGAGCCGGACATCGACCCCCGCCCGACGCTCAAGGCCGCCGTCGCGGCCGCCCGCGCGCTGATCGCCGACGCGCGCTGAGGCGCTACGCGTCGCCGCCGAGCTTGGGCGTTGTCCAGGGCGCGCGCAGGCGCCGCTCGAGTTCGTCGCCGACCTCGTCGATCGGGATGCGGACCTGCTCGAGTGTGTCGCGATCGCGCAGCGTGACGGTGCGGTCCTCGAGCGTCTGGTGGTCGACGGTCACGCCCCATGGCGTGCCGATCTCGTCCTGGCGGCGGTAGCGCTTGCCGATCGAGCCGCCCTCGTCGTACTCGGCCTGCATGCGGCGGCGCAGGTCGGCGTAGACCTCGCGCGCGACCTCGGGCTGGCCGTCCTTGCGCACGAGCGGCAGGATCGCGACCTTCACCGGCGCGAGCCGCGGGTGGAGGCGCAGCAGCGTGCGCGTCTCGCCCTCGACCTCCTCCTCGTCGTAGGCGTCGACGAGGAAAGCGAGCGTCGCGCGGTCGGCGCCGGCGGCGGGCTCGATCACGTGCGGCACGTAGGGCTCTCTCGTCTCCGGGTCGAGGTACTGGAGCTTCTCTCTCGCGTGCTCGGCGTGTCTGGAGAGGTCGAAGTCGCCGCGGTCGGCGATCCCCTCCAGCTCCGACCACCCGATCGGGAAGAGGTACTCGACGTCGCTCGTGGCCGACGAGTAGTGCGACAGCTCGTCCTGCTCGTGCGCGCGCAGGCGCAGGTGGTCGGGGCGGATCCCCAGCTCGACGTACCAGCGCTCGCGCTCGGCCAGCCAGTGCTCGAACCATCTCGGCGCATCGTCCGGCGGCACGAAGTACTCCATCTCCATCTGCTCGAACTCACGCGTGCGGAAGATGAAGTTGCCGGGCGTGATCTCGTTGCGGAACGACTTGCCGATCTGGGCGATTCCGAACGGCGGCTTTCTGCGCGAGAACTGCAGGACGTTCTTGAAGTTGATGAAGATCCCCTGCGCCGTCTCGGGGCGCAGGTAGACGGTCGCGCCGGCCTCCTTCACCGGGCCGACGGTCGTCTCGAACATCAGGTTGAAGTCGCGCGCCTCGGTGAGGTCGCAGTCGGGGCCCTCGCCTGGGTGCTTGGAGGGCTTCTGTCCGCACTCGAGCTGGTCGAGATGGTCCGCGCGGAAGCGCTTCTTGCACATGCGGCAGTCGACGAGCGGGTCGGTGAAGCCGGCGAGGTGGCCCGACGCCTCCCACACCCGCGGGTGCTGGATGATCGCGCTGTCGAGCGCGACGATGTCATCGCGGTCCTGCAGCATCGCGCGCCACCACTCGTGCTTGACGTTTGTCTTGAGCAGGACGCCGTAGTGGCCGTAGTCGTACGTCGAGCCGACGCCGCCATAGATCTCGGAGGAGGGGAAGATGAAGCCGCGCCGCTTGCACAGCGAGACGATCTTCTCCATGGTCACCACGTCAGCCATCGCTGGCGGACTCTATCCTTCTTCGCCTGATGCCGATCTACGAGTACCGCTGCGAGAAAGGGCACACCTTCGAGGTGATCCAGCGCATGAGTGACGACGCGCTCGACAGCTGTGAGGTGTGCGCATCGCCGGCCGTGCGGGTGCTTCACGCGCCCGCTGTTCACTTCAAGGGCTCGGGCTTCTACAACACCGACTACGGGACGAAGAAGCGTGCGCGTGAGAAGAGCGCGGACGGTGAGGGTAGAGCCAAGAGTGGTGGCGAGAGCACGAGCAGTGACAGCAGCAGCAGAAGCACGTCCTCGTCGTCGGACAGCGGCGCGAAGAAGGCCGACGCGGCGTAGCGTCGCGCTGGCGCTGACGACGCTCGGGCTGCTGCCGGCGTCCGCCGGCGCGGCCGCGGCGCCCGATCGCTTCACCGGCCAGGTGACCGACGCGCTGCGCAACCCGACCCATCGGCTCGCGGCCAGCGCGGCGAGCGGCCGCGCCGCGGCGGATCTGGTGTTCATCGATGCGAAGCAGGCGCACACGACGGTCCGCACATGCGTGCGCCGCCGCGACGTCCCGGCGAGGAGACGCACCTGCTTCACGCTCACGACCGCAGCGGCGGGCGTTGCGACGGTCACGCCGCTGCGCTTCCCGCCGGGCAGGTACGTCGTGCGCTGGACTGTGCAGGGCGACGTGGTCGCCAGGTGGCGCTTCGTCGTGATTCCTGAGGGCTGAATCGGTTCGCCTGGCAAGGACGCGGGAGCGTGGCCTGCTCAGGCAGGCGAGCGACCGAGGACGCCGCCAGGCGGACCGAGGCTGCCCTCAGCCGTCGAGGAAGCGCTGGACGGCTGCTTGCTTATCGGCCTCGGTGACAGTGATGCCGATGCCGCCGTCGGACAGCTGCTCCGAGCCCGTGGGCTTCAGCACCTCGACGGGCGGCGAGCCGCTCGTCGCCGCGGCTGCGAAGAAGCCGAGCAGCGTCGGCCCGCCCATGTCGGTCCGCATCGTCTTCGGCGTGTACCAAGAGACCCACGGCAGCCGCAGGAACGTCGTCGGCGCGAACAGGCGGCTCTTCATCGCCGACAGGATCTGTTGCTGGCGCTTCGCGCGGGTCAAGTCGTTCTCGGCGGGGTTGCAGTCGTTCTTGCGAGTGCGCGCGAGTGCGAGCGCCTGTCTGCCGTTCAGATGGTGCTCGCCGCTGTGAAGGTTGAGCGTGACGCCGCCGTTCGCGCGCCCGCCGTTGATCTTCGAGCAGACGCGGCCGGTCGTGACGGTCACGCCGCCGAGCGCGTCCACCAGCTTCGGAAAGTTCGTGAAGTCGACCTCGATCAGGTGGTTGATTGGGACTCCGAGATACTGCGAGATCGTCTGGATCGACAGGGCCGCGCCGCCGAACGCGTACGCGGCGTTGATCTTCTGGCGGCCGTGGCCGGGGATGTCGACGATCGTGTCGCGCGGGATCGACAGGCGCGCGGCATGTCCGCCGCCGACCCGCCACAGCATGATCGTGTCGGAGCGGCTCGGGCCGCCGGGATTCGCGCCGGGCTCCTTCGAGCCCTCCGGGCGCGCGTCGGAGCCGAGGATGAGGATCGTGTTGGCGGAAGTGAGCGGGTAGCCGGCCGATCTCAGTGCCGCCTTCGCCTCGTCCGAGACCTTGCCGCGCTCGATCTGCGCGCTCAGCAGGAACAGCGCGAGCGAGAGCAGCAGCCAGGCGCCGAGCGCGAGCGCGACCCACTTGAGCACGCGCCCCGGCGTGAGCGGCCCACCCGCCCCACCCGCCCCGCGCCGCGCGCGCGGCAGCAGGCGGCGACGGGGACCAGCGGCGCCTGCCGGCCGCCGATCGCGCGGGCCGCCGCCGCGCAGCTCGTCGAGGCCGGCTTCCTCGCCGTTGAGGCGCTCGCGCAGGCCGCGGGGCTTCGAGCGATAGAGCGTGTACGCCGGCCGCTCGCCGCGCCGCGAGACGTCGTCACGGTCATCTGCCATGCCGCTCTATAGTGGCCGAGATGTCGTCGGAGTGCGTTATCGGCGTCGACCTCGGCGGCACGAAGCTGCTTGCCGGCGTCGTCGACGCCGACCTGAATGTCCATCACCGCGTCCACCGCCCCGTGCACGGGTTGGGGCAGCGCGAGCTGCTCGAGATGGCGGTCGAGGCAGTGGAAGAGGCCCGTGCCGCGAGTGCGGGCGAGGTGACCGCGGTCGGCTTTGGGATCCCGTGTCTGATTGACCAGCGCCGCGGCATGGCGACGATGGCGGTGAACCTGCCGCTGAGAGACGTGCCATTCCGCGATCTGATGGCGGAGCGGCTCGGGCTCCCGGTCGAGGTCGACAATGACGGCAACGTCGCTGCGCTCGCCGAGTGGCGCGCCGGCGCCGCCCGCGGCGCGAACGACGTGGTGCTGCTGACGATCGGGACCGGCATCGGCGGCGGGCTGATCCTCGACGGTGCGCCGTACCGCGGATCGATCGGAGCCGGCGCCGAGCTCGGCCACATCACGATCGACCTCGACGGGCCTCCGTGCCAGGGCCACTGCCCGAACAACGGCTGCCTTGAGACGCTGGCGTCCGGCACGGCCCTCACGCGCGAGGGCCGGCGAGTTGCGGGTGAACAGCCTGACTCGGCGCTTGGACGGGCATTGGCGGACGGGCGCGAGATCACCGGCGCGCTGATCACGGAGCTCGCGCACGACGGCGACCCGGCGGCAGTCGAGACCCTGGCGCTGATCGGCACGAATCTCGGCGTCGGGATCGCGAGCTTCATCAACATCTTCGATCCCGACGTCGTCGTGATCGGCGGCGGCGTGATCGCAGCCGGCGAGCTGCTGCTCGCGCCGGCGCGCGCGGAGGCGGTGCGGCGCGCGCTGCCGACGCTGTCCGAGCACGCGCGGATCGTGTCGGCGCAGTTCGGTACCGAGGCGGGACTCGTCGGCGCTGCGGCGCTGGCGCTCGAAGGCGCGCGACGGAGCGTGGCGTGAGGAGCGTGGCGTGAGGAGCGTCGCCTGATGGCGGGTCGCCTGATCGTCTGCCCGACTCCGATCGGCAACCTCGAGGACGTCACGCTGCGCGTCCTGTCGGCGCTGCGTGAGGCCGATCTGATCGCCTGCGAGGACACGCGGCGTACGCGCACGCTGCTCGACCGCTATGGCGTCTCCAGCGAGCTGCTGAGCTACCACGAGCACAACGAGCGCGAGCGCGCGAACGAGCTGGTCAGACGGATGCAGGCCGGCGCCAACGTCGCGCTCGTGTCCGACGCCGGCATGCCGCTCGTGTCCGACCCTGGCTTCCTGCTCGTGCAGGCGTGCGTTGCCGCGGGGCTCGCGGTCGAGGTGCTGCCGGGGCCGAGTGCGGCGCTGGCTGCCCTCGTGGCGAGTGCGCTGCCGGCTGAGCGGTGGCGCTTCGCGGGTTTCTTGCCGCGCAAGCAGGGCGAGTTGAAAGTGGCGTTCGGGACGCCGGAGACGCTCGTCGCATTCGAGTCGCCCAAGCGCGTCGCCGCCTCGCTCGCGCTGCTCGCGGAGCTCGATCCGGCGCGGCCGGTCGCTGTCTGCCGCGAGCTGACGAAGCTGCATGAGGAGGTCGTGCGCGGGACGGCCGCCGAGCTGGCCGAGCGCTACGCGGCCGAGTCGCCGCGCGGCGAGGTTGTGCTCGTTGTCGGCGCCGCCCCGGAGGCGGACGCGCCGCTCGCGCCGGCGCTCGACGCGCTGCGCCGACTCGTCGACGCGGGCGCCAAGCCACGCCCGGCCGCCGGCGTCGTGGCCGAGCTGACAGGCGTGCCCGCGAACGCGCTGTACAGAGCGCTGACGAGCGACGCCGGCGAGGCGTAGGCCGGAGCCGCGCCGGGGCGTTGCGGCCGACTAGGCTTCTGCTCCGCCGTGGGTTACTACGTCACCACCCCGATCTACTACGTCAACGCGCAGCCTCACCTCGGGCATGCGTACACGACGATCGCGGCGGACGTGCTCGCGCGCCACATGCGCCAGCGCGGGGAGGAGGTCTTCTTTCTCACCGGCACCGACGAGCACGGCGAGCCGGTCGCGCTTGCCGCGGAGAAGGAGGGCGTGACGCCAGCGGAGCTCGCCGATCGCAACGCCGCGCGCTTCCAGGCGCTGATGCCGCAGCTGGAGGCGAGCAACGACTTCTTCATCCGCACGTCCGACCCGCGCCACGGCGAGCGCGTGCAGCAGGTGATGCAGCGCGTCCACGACAACGGGCACACGTACCTGGGCACGTATGAGGGCTGGTACTGCCCGCGCTGCGCGGACTTCAAGTCCGAGAACGAGATCGCCGAGGGCAACACCTGCCCGATCCACCACATCCCGCTCGACCGCGAGCAGGAGGAGAACTGGTTCTTCCGCCTGTCCGCCTTCCAGGAGCCGCTGGAGCGGCTGCTCGCCGAGGGCTCGGAGTTCGTCGCGCCGGTCGCGCGCTTGAACGAGGCGCGCGCGTTCGTCGAGCAGGGTCTGCGCGACGTCTCGCTCTCGCGCGGGAAGCTGACGTGGGGCGTGCCGGTCCCGTGGGACCCGAACCACGTCTTCTACGTGTGGTTCGACGCGCTGCTCAACTACGTGACCGCGCTCGGGTTCGGCAGCCGCGACGGACGCGATGTGACGGACACGTTCTGGCCCGCGGACGTCCACCTGATCGGCAAGGACATCCTCAAGTTCCATGCCGTCTACTGGCCGGCCCTGCTGATGGCGGCCGAGTTGGAGCTGCCGCGACGCATGTTCGTACACGGCTTCCTGTTGATGGACGGCGAGAAGATGTCGAAGTCGCTCGGCAACGTGCTCGACCCGTTCGAGGTGATGGAGCGCTTCGGCACCGACGCGCTGCGCTTCTACTGCTTCCGCGAGGTCTCGTTCGGGCAGGACGGCTCGGTCTCGACGGCCGGCTTCGAGGCCCGCTACGAGTCCGAGCTGGCAAACGACTACGGCAACCTGGCGTCGCGCACGCTCGCGATGGTCGCCCGCTATCGCGACGGCGTCGTGCCGGCGGCCGCGCTCGACCCGCAGCTGGCGGCGTCCTTCGACGGCCTCGCCGGCGAGGTGGCCGGGCTGCTCGATCAGGTGCAGCTGTCGCAGGCGCTGGAGGCGATCTGGCAGCGCGTGCGGCGGCTCAACCAGTACGTCGAGGAGCGTGCGCCGTGGGTGCAGGCGAAGGACCCGGCCCAGGCGGATGCGCTCGACGTCACGCTCGCCACGCTCGCCGAGGGCCTGCGCACGGTCACGGTTCTGCTGCACCCGTACATGCCGCTCGCGACGCAGAAGCTGCTCGCCGCGCTCGGCCGGCCGGAGCTGTCGTACGACGGCGCTGTGCTGGCGGCTGTGGGCTGGGGCGGCGAGGTCGTGAAGCTGGAGCCGCTGTTCCCGAAGCAGCAACAGGCGCCGCGGTGATCGACAGCCACACGCACCTGACCTCGTGTGCTCCGCCGCCGGAGGAGCTGGTGGCTGAGGCGGAGCGCGCCGGCGTGCGGCGGATGCTGACGGTCGGCACCGACGGCGACTCGTGCCGCGCCGCGCTGCAACTCGCCGAGGACTTCCCACAGGTGTACGTCGCGATCGGGCGCCATCCGAACCATGCGAACGGCTTCGACGACGCCGATCTGGCGGAGCTGAAGGCGCTCGCAGCGCATCCGCGCTGCCGTGCGATCGGCGAGACCGGCCTCGACTTCTATCGCGACACCGCCGCGAGGGAGGACCAGGAGCGTGCCTTCGCCGCGCACATGCAGCTGGCGCGCGAGACGGGCAAGCCGCTCGTGATCCACACGCGCGCGGCGGACGACGACACGCTCTCGATGCTCGGCGGCCAGGCCGAGGACCTGCGCGTGATCCTCCACTGCTTCTCGATGCCGGACCGGCTCGACGCCTGCCTCGAGCGCGGCTACTGGATCTCGTTCGCCGGCAACGTGACGTACCCGCCGAACGTCGCGCTGCGCATGGCAGCGCGCGACGTCCCCGCCGAGCGGCTGCTGGTCGAGACCGACGCGCCCTACCTCACGCCCCAGGCGGTGCGCAAGGAGCGCAACCAGCCGGCGAACGTGACGCTGACGGCCGAGGTGGTCGCGGCGGAGCGCGGCGTATCCTACGAGCAGCTGGAGGCGCAGGTGGAGCGCAACGCCGCCGAGCTGTTCGGGTGGTGAAGCGGTCCCGCCCACCGGCCTCCGACCACCCGCATGAGCGGGCCGCGGGCGTGCCGCTCGCCGGCCCGACGCAGCCCACGCTGCGCCGCATGCAGGCATTCGGCGTGCGGCCCAAGCGCGACCTCGGCCAGAACTTCCTGATCGACTCGAACATCCTCGACGTGATCGGCCGCGCGGCGGAGCTGACGCCTGACGACGTCGTGCTGGAGATCGGCGGCGGCGTTGGCGTGCTGTCGGAGTACCTCGCGGAGCGGGTGGCGCATGTGCATGTGGTCGAGGTCGACCGGGCGTTGGAGCCGGCGCTGCGCGACGCGCTCGACCCGTTCGGCGGGCGGGCGACGCTGTGGCTGGCGGACGCGATGGCGCTGGATCTGCGCGCGCTGTCGCCGGCGCCGACGAAGGTCGTCGCGAACCTGCCGTACCGGATCGCCGCCGGCGCGATCCTGCGCACGATCGAGCAGCTGCCGTCGGTGACGCGCTGGGTCGCGATGGTGCAGAAGGAGGTCGGCGAGCGCTTTGCGGCGGCCGCCGCGACGCCGGCGTATGGCGTGCCGTCGGTGCTCGCGCAGCTCGACTGTGAGGTCCGGGTGCTGCGGCCGATCTCGCGGCAGGTGTTCTTCCCCGTGCCGAACGTCGACTCGGTACTCGTGGGGCTGGAGCGGCGGCCTGGAGCGCTGACCGTACCGCCCGCCCTGCGCGCGTTCGTGCAGGGCGCGTTCGCGCACCGCCGCAAGGCGCTCGCGCGCTCGGTCGCGCTCGCGGGAGTGGCAGATCGCGATGCGGTACGGGCCGCGCTGGAGGCGCTTGGCGAGCCGGTTGACGTGCGCGCCGAGCGGCTCGCGCCGGAGCGGCTGCGCGAGCTGTGGGAGCGTGTCGCGCCATGACGCTCACGGCGCTCGCCCCGGGCAAGACGAACCTGTGCCTGTTCCTCGGCCCCACGCGCGCCGACGGGCTGCACGAGCTCGTGTCCGTGATCGAGCCGCTGTCGCTCGCGGACGAGTTGACGCTGGAGCCGCTGCCCGGCGGCGCTCCGCTTGCTGCCGCCGTCGGCGCGGGCGACATGGGCTGCGCGGCGGGCGAAGATGAGGTCGTCTGCGCGGGAGTGGACGGGCCGAACCTCGCGGGCGAGGCGCTCGCCGCGTTCCGCGCCGCGAGCGGCTGGGAGGGGCCGCCGCTGCGGCTGACGATCGCCAAGCACGTGCCGGTCGCAGCGGGGATGGGCGGCGGCTCGGGCGACGCGGCGGCGGCGCTGCGGCTCGTGGCGCGCGCGGCGGGCCGCGCCGCCGACGACCCGCTGCTGATGCAGCTCGCGCCCCGTCTCGGCGCGGACGTCCCCTCACAGGTGGTACCCGGGCCGGTGCTCATCGGCGGCGCCGGGGAGGACGTGCGGCCGCTGGCGCCGCTGCCCGCGCACGGCGTGCTCGTGCTGCCCTCGCCGCACGCGCTCGCGACGCCCGACGTCTTCCGCGAGGCCGACCGGCTCGGGCTGGGCCGCACGGACGGCGAGCTGGCGGAGTGGCGGGTGCACGTCGAGGCGGTGCTCGCGCGCGGCGAGCTTCCGCCGCCGGTCAACGATCTCGAGCCGGCCGCCCGCTCGCTGTGTCCGTCGATCGCTGACGCGCTCGCGGCCGCGCGCGCGGCCGGCGCGGATCATGCGCTCGTATCCGGCTCCGGCCCAACCGTCGTCGGCATCTTCCACGGCTCCGACGGCCCGGCCGAGGCCGCGGCAGCGGCGCATGAGCTGCGCGCCCGCTTCCCCGGCGCGACCGCCGCCCACCCCGTCGACGCCTCGTTCGCGGCGGTCCGTGGGGTGTGGCACGATGATCCAAACCCATGAGCCACGACGCGATCACCCAGCTCGTCGCGATCTGCGCCGGCGTCGCCGGCCTCGCCGCCTTCATCAGCCTCGTGCTGGTGCCGGTCGTCTCCTCCTATCAGCGTGCATGGGAGCGCGTCGTCGCCGGCCTGCTGAGCCTGTGGGTCCTCGGTGCGTTCATCGGCATCGGCATCCTCGCCGGCGCCGCCGTCATCTACCTCTGGCCGCGCTACTTCTAGCAGACTGTGCTGCACAGTCCCTGTGAGACTGTGCTAAGCTTTAGTCGTGAAGAACATCACGGTCACCGTCGCTGACGAGGTCTATCGTGAGGCGCGCATCCGCGCCGCGGAGCGCGGCAGCTCGGTCAGCGCGCTCGTCGGCGACTTCCTGCGCTCGCTTTCGGATCGCGACACCGAGTTCACTCGGCTCGAGGCGCAGCAGCGGATGGTGCAGCGGCGGATCGAGCGCTTCCATGCGGGCGACCGCCTGAGCCGCGACGAGCTGCACGGGCGTGCGGTTCGCTGACACGAACGTCCTCCTCTACGCGATCTCACGGGATCCGGAGGAGCACGAGAAGGCAGAATGTGCGAGCGGGCTGCTGGCCGAGCGCGACCTGGCGCTTTCTGTGCAGGTGCTGCAGGAGTTCTACGTGCAGGCGACGCGCGCGAGTCGGCCGGACGCGATCTCCCATCGGGACGCCGTCGAGCTCATCCAGACGTTCCAGCGCTTTCCGGTGGCTCCGGTTAGCGCTGATGTGATGAGCGCCGCGCTCGCGACGTGCGATCGC
>Ga0070705_100000430_pt1 | contig 24137 bp, 40 predicted proteins | sample KBSK5253metaG_FD_65455 | JGI IMG/M metagenome (GOLD analysis project Ga0070705, IMG submission 65455) | Corn, switchgrass and miscanthus rhizosphere microbial communities from Kellogg Biological Station, Michigan, USA - KBS K5-25-3 metaG | ecosystem: Host-associated > Plants > Roots >... | reverse complement strand
CCAGGTCGTCACTCTCGAGCTTTCGCCGCTCGTGAATGCGCTCTACATTCCAGCCGGCGTAGCCCATGGGTGCCAGGCGCTGGACGATGGAGCAACGCTCATGTACCTCTTGGATGTCGGATACGACCCGAAATGCGAGCGCGGGTTCCGGGTCGACGACCTGGCGATCCGTGGAATCTGGCCGCTGCCGCTCATCAACGTTGCGCCTCGGGACATGCATTGGCCTTTGATGAAGGATCTTCCATGAGCGTTACGATCAGCTCCGAAGAAGACAACAAGCGTTGGAAGGAGGAGATGGGCCACCTCTCCAGGTCCGCATCGCTGGAAGATCGAGTGGTCGCGATTCTGATGGACCTCAATATCGGAGGTCACGGTGATCGCGGCGATGGCGCAAGGGCAAAGGCCGCGGCGATCCTGAAGCTGTTCGAGTTCCGGGAGTCCGCAAGCCAGGTGAAGATCTCTCTCGAGGTCGCCGAAGAGGTTCGCCGCATGGTGATGGCCGACATGGCTCAGGGCTGCGGTCAGTGCCACTGGGCGAACGACTACGTCGCGGACCGCGTCAAGGAGCTCGAGAAGATCAGGTCGAAAGGAGTCGCGTCATGAACGCACCTGACCCCATGGTTGGGAAGAAAGGATTTGCGCCGGTCGTCCACAAAGTCGACGGTCGCGAGATGTTTCTGGTCGCGCGCGTCACCTACGGTGAGCGCGGCTATAAGCCGCTCCTGAAGCGCCGGCACCTGTCGTTCGCCTCGGCGGAGCGGGCGGCGGAGAAGCTCAACCGACGTCACGGCCTGTCCGATGAGGAGGCGTGGCTTCTGATCGAGAACACCGTCATGTCCGGGCGATGACTCGGCTTAGACCGGCCCGGGCGGCGGGATGAGTCCGCTGACCAGTCTTAGCGGATTGATCTCGACGGTTCTGCCTGGCGCCCCGTTGTACCCGTAGACCGTCGAGAAATCTCCTTCCGGGAGAGACTGATCATAGGGAGCTCCCGGCGGGCTGATCACCGACTCAACGCCGTCGAAGTACAGCCTCGGGGTCAGGTTGGCGTCGAGCGTTATACGAACTACTGGAGTTCCAGGCGGCCACACGGCGATCTGGTAGTCGGTACGGTCGGCGAGGAGTTGTCCGGGATTCATCGGGTCGGGACGGTAGTTCTTGTAGGTCGTGACGAAGAAGTTCGACGGGTTCGAGCCCTGGAATTCGAATCCGAAGTTCTTGCTCGGGACGTGCATGTTGAATCCAAAGCCGCCGAATCCGCCGTCGTTCGTCCTGTAGTCTGCTGGGTTGAAGGAGTACTTTACCTCGATCGTGAGAGGCGGCGCGACTTTGCTGAATGGGAGGTCGAGGTACACGGTCTCGAAAATGCTCGAGTCGATGACGCCGCTGTACTCGAACGAGAAGCTGGTGGATGGTGCGGGAGCTGGAGCGGATCCAGGTCCGGATGCCGAGTTCGTGAAGGGGAACATTCCGCCCGCCGGCGCGCTCGCGGCGGCTCTGTTCGCCGCCGATCTCCTGGGAAGCAGGCTGTAGGCGGTTGCCTTTACTGGAACGCAGCGATTCCCGGGCGCTGGACGAAATCCAGACGGGCACTTTCTCACGTCCATATTCTATCGCCCTGATGGCGCTGGTTCTATTCCAATCTAGAAGCGCGTGAATTGCGGGCTTCGACCGGGTACAATTCTGGGCATGGAATACGCTCTACCGCGCCCACGGATCTTTCGCCTTCACTGGCTCTTCTGGGTCCTGCTGGCCTTCGGCTTGGGAATGATGGCGACCAAGCTCGCCATGAATCCGAACAACGAAGTGAAGATCGTCCCATGCTCCAAGTGCGTGGGATGCACCTGCCCGAAGATCGCGGGAACGGCCCAGTGCCTCTGCCCGAGGTAAAGATGAGGACTCTCCGGCTTGTCACTCTGGGTCAAGCGGATGAAGTTCAATCCCTCGGCTCCCAGTGGTGGACGCATCACATCGAAAACACTCGGGCCTATGCCGAGGCAGCCCTCGCCGGAGACACTCCAGCGGCGGTGGCCGCGCTCAAGCAGCTCTGGCGGGCGGTGCTGGACTGGCAGAAGCTGACCGGCAGCGACATCGCCGGCGCTCTCATGGGCGAGCACACCGTCTATGCGAAGCTCCTGGTGGACTGCTTTGCCGGAAAGATCGGAAGCGCCTGTACGACCACGGCCGCGGACGCGGTCGGTCGGAACGTCGAATCCGTTCGGGCGCTCTTTCCAGTAGAGCCCGAGAGGTTCGCCGACCTCTTCGGCGTCCACTCCACGCTGGCCGGCCAGTACATCACCGACCTGGCGGCTGGGGACATGTCCAGCTTCAATGTCCACTTCCTGGAAGCCCTCACGAACGGAAAGCAGCTCGCCGATTTCACCGATCGGGTGATTCTTCAGTCCTCGGGCCCGAGCTTGAGTGGCCGGTCCCGTCGTCGTCTTGGTCAGGCCAACTACATCACCACCGACGACTTCCGCGCCTACGTCACCCAGGCAAATTCTTCCATGAAGGCCATCGCGGATATCGCGCGGGCCTACGACCTCTCGTCGGAAGAGCTGCAGGCCATCAACTCGGAGATCGGGAAGGTTTCCGGCTTCACTATCCCGATGGCGCAGACTCCCAAGTGCGACGCGGGGTCTCCCAGCCTTTTGCCGCTTCTCGGCGTGGGGCTTCTGGGTGTGGCACTGGGGTCCGTGGTCTAGCGGGTCGCCATGAAGCTGAGTTTTTTCTCCCGCTGCGTCGAATGGCCTCTTCCAGTAGAGCTCATCGGCGATATGGTCAACGCGGCCCAGGACATCACGCGGAAGACCTTCCTGAAATACGTCGATCAGGAGGAGATGATCCAGATCGAGAGAGACATGGGCTACGAGCGGGATCCACGCCGCGGCCTGACCATGGCAAACGACTACCACGTCAGCTATCACAAGTCGACGCTGCTCGGGTGCCCGGTGATCTATTTCGTGTGGTCGGCCATCGAGTACGTATTCGCCGATCTGAACTGCCTGGAAGAAGCGAGAAGGTCAAATGGCTAAAGCTACCAGGGCCGATGTCGACGCGATCGTGAGTGATCTGGTCAGGATGACAGGTCTCAAGCTGATCGTGAACGACGTGCCCGGCCAGTACGGCCTAAGGCTTATCGGTGCTCCAGCGGGACCTGGCGCGATCCATGCGGGGTGGCTCTCCGCCGAATTCCGGACTCGGGATGAGTTCATGATCTGGCTTCACGGATTCGCCCAGGGCTGGACGCTGTGCTCGGGATAGCTTCTCGGGAGAAATGACATGGACGGCACCGGCATCGCATTCTACGTCGCCGACGCGCTCTACAACCTCGGGTTCCCATGGGACAAGGTCGGCGCCGAGGGTCTCAAGATCGTCGACCGATTCCAGGCGTCCGAGGAGGAAGGAGATCCTCAGATGCTTGCGGAGATGCGCGAGTATTTCGAGGACGTCCGGCAGAATCCTCCCGATGTGCCTCCGATGACTTTCGAGACGCACTTCGGGCCGTCCGAGTATACGGTCGTGGACGGTCTTCTTTCGTCTCTTTCGGATCTCGCCGGAGATCTTCCGTGGGTGGCGGAACCGATCCACGACATTCTGAACGACTACGACGAGTACCTCAAGTCCGTGAAGGCGCCCGCCAAGCTTCAGGAGAGGGCGAAGAGGATCCGTCACTCCATCAACGATCTCGAGGATCGCGCCTCAGGCAGGGCCTAGTCGCAGCGGCAGCGGCAGACTGCGCAGGTGTTGCAATTGACGCACGGCGCTTCCGCGCCGCACACGCAACCGCTCGGGGAGATCGCCGGGCCGCTGAGGGATGCGCCTCTGGCGTCCTTGAACATCATCTCCACCCGTTTCGGGAGGTCGGTGCCGGCGAACGAGTTGAACATCTCGAGGTTGTCGTCACGAAGATCGTAGGCCTGGTGACCAGCCCCCCAGCACCATCCGCAATTCTGACAGGTGATCTTGCCGTCGATCTTCTTGTATTTCGGGCTGCGCTCGACGGGGCAGACCGGGGCCCCGCCCATCTCGGATACCGTCGCCACCATGCCGCTATGGTCCCGGAAGATGAGCTCGACCTGCTCCCCCGGGAGATCCTGATCGTTCGCGGCCAGCCATGCCCGAATCGCGGTCGGGATGAGATCGCTGGCCGGGACACCGGTTTCTCGGTCGCAGGAGAGGACCAGGCGCATGTTCTCGAGGCCCGCGATCGTCCGGAGCGGCTTGATGAACTCCTTCCGGATCTTTCCCTTTCCGTTCTGCCAGGATCTCGTGTAGGCGTAGAAGCGGACGTACTTCCTCTGGCGGATGATGTCCGACCAGAGGTTCACGTACTCGGGGCTGAAGAAGTCTCCGCCGACGTGCATTCGGACGACGCCGGTGAGGTTGGCGTTTTTCCAGATGTCGGCGAAGTGTTCCGGGAAGAGGTTGACGTAGGCCCAGTTCACGTAGTAGGCCCACTCGTTCATCATGAAGAGGGCGCTCTTTGCGTAGCAGAGGCTCTCGCAGAATTCCGTAGCGCCGGGGCAGGTCGCGCCCCGGAAGTTCTGGCCGGCAGGAAGGGAGAACTGGGAGATCGCGCCGATCTTGGCGTTTCCAAGGACGATGTTCACGCCGATCTGCTCGGCATCCTTGATGTAGGATAGAATCTTCCCCTTTCTCTGCTTGAACGTCTCCTTGGCCTTCTTGTCGGGGAAGATTGCTGGAGCTGGGAGCAGTTCCTCGACCATGTCGACGATCTGGCGCCGCTCCGGGCTGCGCTTCGGAAAGCTGCCGTAGATCATGTCGGTTCCTTGGGCGGCTCGAGATCCTTGTCGATCTGGAGCTCGGCGAACAGCCGTTCGACCCACGCGTCCGGCGCGAGCGGATCCGGCTGGACCGTGGAGGCGGCGGTGTCGAAGGATTCAGCCTCGAGCTCCGGGTGTTCCTTCAGGAATCGGACGCGGACGTCCTGGACGAAATCCGGAGAGTATCCTGCCTGAAGGATGACGTCCGCGACATCGGAGAATGGAACGCCCATTGGTCAAAGTCTACCCGTCCTTGCGCATGCGGTCCAGCGTGGCGTATATTCTAGTAGATGGACAAGAAGGACTTGCCAGACTACCACGGCCAGCTGGGGGCTGCGCCGCCCTGGGGTCAGGTGCGTCTGACCAAGCGCACGAAGAGGATTCTTCTCCGCGGCTGCTCAAAAGGATGCCCGACCTGCCATGGGGTCGGTTTTACGGGAGGGCCTGACTTGGGGACTCCGTGCCACTGCGTCAATGCATCCTTGCCTCCCAAGCGAGCCGCGGTATAATCAAGATCCATGGACTTCTACGCGAGGCGCTCGACCTACTCGCCGACCCTTGGGATCGAGGAGGGGGAGGTCCGGAAGACGTGCCCCGAGGGCATGGTGAAGTCCTACCTCCCGCATTTCCCGTGGTCGGAATGCATCCCGCGCGAGCAGGCGCTTGAGCCGCACAAGTTTCCGGCCTCCGTCCAGAAGCCAGGCCCGACCAAGGCGACCGTGATGCCTCCGGGCCCGAACGCTTCGACGACGCCTCCTCCAGTTCCTCCAGCGCCTCCGCCGCTTCCGCCGGTTGCCCCGCTTCCTCCAGCGCCCAGAAAGGCGCGGTTCCTCTCGGTGGACCAGGCTACGGGAGCGATCAAGGATCCCGACACGGGCGCTATCATCGAAAACGCTTCAGCTTATTCGGTCGACACCACGGACACCGTGGCGATCGGCGCAGGCATTGGCCTTGTTGCGCTGCTGCTGGTGTTGGCGGGCGCTTTCGATTAGGAGCTGATCATGAGCTTGCAAGACGACCAGGCATTCTACGAGCAGATCAAGCCCGACCTGATCGAGAAGAATCTCGAGGGGCACTTCGTCCTGATCAAGGATGCCGCCCTCGTGGACGTCTACTCCACGTACAAGGAAGCCTACGACGCGGCGGTCGCGCAGTTCGGATCGGCCCAGGTGTTCATCAAGAAGGTCGAGCTCGAGGATACGGTGGAGAGAGTCTAATGGACGCCAACTCGCTGAAGCATTTCGGAAGGCCCATTCCGATGGCGCCCTCCTTCCAGAGGAACTCCAGGATCATGGCCGCCGCCGCCAGGAGGCCGCGACTTGGCCAGGATTTCTCTCAGGTGACGGAGGAACTCCGGAAGCGCGGCGCGATCATGCCCGTGCAGATCGGGATTCCGAGCTCTCTTGCGGCGGAAATGACCGCCAAGGGTCAGACGCCGCCTCCGCCGGAAGAGATCCAGGCCCTCGTCGACACGGGCGCTTCGATCACCGCGATTAACGTGCCCGTCGCCCAGCGCCTGGGCCTTCCCGTGACCGGATCGATCCAGATCGGCGGGGCGACCGGCGTCGCCGACCAGCCCCTCTACGCCGCGCTCTTCCGGATCCCGGATCCGTTCGTGGAGTGGGATCCGATGACGGTGGCCGGCGCGAATCTCTCGGGAACGCCGTTCGACATCCTGATCGGCCGCAACGTGCTCTGCAGCATGACCCTTTCCTATGACGGCAAGTCAGGGCGCTTCTCGCTGATCCTTTAACCCTTGACTCCCTTGGTATACGGCGTATACTCAAGGGCATGCCGAGGATCAGGCCTAGATTAGGCGTTCGCCCGCGCATGACTCGCGCAGCGCGTATGTATGCCGAAGACCTGATCGCCTACTCCAATGGGACGAAGAAGGTCTACGCCGCCCACACCGTGATCACGTTGTGCAAGTTCGGGCGGTGGCTGTCGTGGGCGATTTTCCCCGTGCTTCGGTTCTTCCCGGTACTCACCGATTCTATTGACGGGGCAATGTCCTGGGAGATGAGGGCGAAGCTCTCTCTGCGCCCGGACCCGATGACTCCTATTCTCATTGCGGCTGGCGTCGGGGCTGTTTTGTACAGCGCATTCAGGTCGAAGAAGGGGGCGTGATGGACTACGGAAGGCTGTTCCTCTTCATGGCGGCGTCGGCGTTCGTGATGTCGCTGGCGACCCACCTCTGGTGTTGGGTCTACCACGTCGTGGAACGCGCCGTCTTTCGCCGCAAGCTGGTGAGCCTGTGCCAGGCGCTTGGTCAGGAATGCCTTGAGGACGAGGAGATCGAGCGCCGCAGGCTTTTCGCCCCGCGCTACCAAACCTGGGAACAGGCGATGGAAGACTTCAGGGGCGGCGTTCCCCTTGACGACGTCCTCGACAGGCTCAACGGTGAATTTCCTCCGCGCGCGTCCGAGATCCAGAAGCCCGGTCCGGCTGCTCCCTCCGGATCCCTCAACACGTCGATCAACGGACAGGCTCTCGTCGCCGTGCTCGGGACTATGGCGCTCCTCATGTGCCTCTTCGGCATCGGGCTCAAGCCGGAAGGTGTTGAGTTTCTGATCCAGAAGGCCAAGGAGCAGTTCGGTGGAGACCATCCTCAGCCTCCGACCCCCGGAGGGAAGGCGTGATCGCCTTCCTCTGGTCATTCGTCTCAGCCATGGGCTTCGCCATGTCGGGATTCCTTCTTCGGGACGGGGAATTCAGGCTTTCCGGAATTCTTTTCGTGGCGACATGGCTTTGGTTCCTCTTTCCGAAGATCCCGAAGTGGATGCTTCAACAGGCAGGGAGGCTGTTCAATGGCCATCGAAAAGCCGCCGCTTGAAGTCGAGCAGATAGTCCTGTTCCGCTGCCCCATCTGCAAGCAGGACTACGTGAAGGAGGCGTTCGCCAGGAATTGCCTTGCCAGGGGTCTGGACAAGCCCATCGTCAAGGTCGGCGACATCGTGAGCATGGGCTACGGCTACGCGTGGTTCGACGGTGACATTCGCTGGGTCATGAATCCGAACGTGCGCGTGAATCCCGGGCCCGAGCCATCTCCTGCAAAGAAGCTGTGCCGCGGCGCCTGCTTCGGATCCTGCTGCACGATGGGCTTCTACTACGTCGTCACCGCCATCGACCATTCCACGGAAGATCCTCACCGGACTCGGTATCACGTCTTCACGAAGGCGATGACCGGGAAGAAGCGTCCGAAGGGCGCCTACACATTCAACACCGAGAGCGGCGCCCCCCAGATCATCAAGAGGCCGAGTCCATTTGTGGTCAAAGATTCGAAGAGCCTGATCGGGCAGAAGGCGGCGTATCTGATATGAGCACCTCTCTGGAAGACGGCGCGTTGCTGGGGCTTTCCACGCTCGGGCCGGGGAACTATTTCAAGCTACCGGACACGATCATCGGTAAGGGTGGAACTGAGAAGGCTGCCCGGACATTCGAAAAGGATCTTCTGGATCGTCTGGTCGGAGAGGGGCTCGCCATCTTTAACAAGGAGTTCGGCGGATACGCGCTTTCCCCCGCCGGCGCAAAGCGCGTGATGGAAGTGCTCCTGGTCGAATCTGAGATGGCTCCGATTCACGCCCTGGACGCCCTGGTCACGTTCGGCGCTGCCATTGGCATTCAGCGGGCCGAGGGGAAGCAGTTCATGGTCAACGTGCTGATCGGCGGAACGGCCTATGTCGCCACGGACAAGAGCTTGGCGGAGGCCATCCGCATCGTGAAAAAGAAAGTGGATCAGACTTTGGTCGGATCCTGATACCGTCTGGGACGTGGAGAGATGGGGGTCGTCTGCAAGCTGTGCCTCGGGGAAAAGATACGCGTCTCCACGCCTCGAGGCGGCTTCCGATACGAGTGCGGGTGCCTGGAGTGGAAGGAAAAACTTCAAGTCTTAGAGTGGGCTAGGAAGAAAGAAAAAAGGAAGAGGGGTCGTTGATGCCGAAGCTCCGTATCTCGAAAACTCTCGCGCTGCCCATCGACGCGATCACCCAGAGGATCTCGATCCTCGGAAAGACGCGCTCGGGCAAGAGCTACACCGCCGGGGTGACCGTGGAGGAAGTGCTCAAGGCGCGGCAGCAGGTCGTCATCCTCGACCCCAAGGGCGACTGGTGGGGCCTTCGGTCGAGTTCGGATGGGAAGTCGGCGGGCCTCGACATCCATATCATGGGCGGCAAGAAGGGGGACATTCCCCTGGAGCCCACGGCCGGCGCGCTGATCGCTGACTTGGTCGTGAGCGAAGGGATCTCCCTCGTTCTCGACTTCTCGCTCTTCGAATCCAAGGCCGACGAGATCCGGTTCGTCACCGCGTTCCTCGACCGGTTCTACCGGAAGAACACGGAGCCCGTCCTTCTGGTCGTCGACGAGGCCGACGTCTTCGCTCCGCAGAAGCCGGAGAAGAACGAGACGATCATGTTGAACCGCATGGAGACGATCTGCCGTCGCGGCGCCGGGCGTGGCATCGGTGTTCTCCTCATCTCCCAGCGGTCGGCGGCGCTCCACAAGGGGTGCCTTTCCCAGACGGAGCTCATGATCGCGCACCAGACGACGGCGCCCCAGGATCGGGACGCGATCAAGGCGTGGGTGGTCGCGCACGGCGACGAAGAGCAGCGGGAGCAGTTCCTGACGCGGATCACGAAGCTGAAGACGGGCACCGCCATCGCGTGGTCCCCGTCCTGGCTCGAGATCTACGAGGAGATCTCGGTCCGGCAGAAAGAGACCTACGACTCGGGCGAGTCGCCGCGCGTGGGGCAGCGTCGGAAGGCCCCAAAGGTGCTCGCCCAGGTTGACCTCGAGCGCCTGAAAAAGCACATGGCCGAGACGATCGAGAAAGCGAAGCAGGAAGATCCGAAACTGCTTCGCGCCGAGATCCAGAAGTTGAAGGCGGAACTCGCTAAGAAACCCGTTCCCGTGGCCGCGCCCGTCCCGAAGTCCGCGCCCATCGTCGTCCAGGCTGTCCAGGTCAAGAATCGCATCGTGAAGGTTCCGGTCCTCAAGCCGGGGGAGATCAAGAAGATCCGGAAGATCGTCGAGTCACTGGAAAAGACGAGGGCCGGTCTTGGCGCGTCGAGCAAGTCCATCGAGGCCGCCGCGATCTCCTTCTCCAAGGACATCACGTCGTATCTCGATGCGGTCGAAGGCGTGAAGCAGAAGCCGTCGCCGGTCGTCGCTCCCGCGCGCCGCCAGGTCGTTCCGGTCGCTCAGCGGATCCAGCCGCCAAAGCGCGCGGCCGCGCCTGCCACGACCCAGAAGAACGGGGAGAACGGCGTCGTTCTCGTGGCGGGCGAACGGAAGATGCTCGAGGTGCTCGCCCAGTTCCATCCGGGCACTCGGTCGAAATCCCAGCTGGGCGCCCTCTCCGGGTACACGCCCAGCGGCGGGACATTCGGCGGCTACCTGAGCACGCTCCGGAAGAATGGGCTGATCAAGGAAAGCCATAACGGCGACCTCACGATCACCGAGGCCGGACTCGACTGGTTCGGCGGGGACAGGCCTGCCGCGCCGACCACGACGGACGAGTTGATCGCCATGTGGCGCGGGAAGCTCGTCGCCGGTGAGCGGAAGATGCTGGACGTTCTTCTTGAGGCCTACCCGAATCCGGTTACCAAGGAGGATCTCGGGGAGAAGTCCGGATACACCGCCTCGGGAGGCACGTTTGGCGGCTATCTCAGCACGCTGCGCAAGAACGCGCTTGCCGTGGTGGAAGACGAGAACGTGACGGCGTCGGAGGCGCTCTTTGCGCTGGACGCTCCTGCGGGGGCAAAGGCGTGACGGAAAAGAAGACCAGGCTGACGCCCGCCGAGCTCCTCCTCGCCCACGGCGGCCTGTGCGGCGTGTCGATCGGGGACGGCCCCTGCTCCTGCCTCGTCCACTGGGTCGAAGCTCTCCAGGCGGAAGCCGACAATCTCAAGCTCGAAAAACGCAGCTTCCAGATCATGAGCCGGAAGATGGCCGACGTCGCGGCGGATGCGGCGAAGGAGATGCTCGCGGACGGAGAGTACGAGCGGGTTGGAGGCGATGCCGAATGCGAGACCTGCAGGATAAAATTTGCCGACCATCCTCAGATCCTCGGATTCCCCACGTTCCATCTGATCTGCAGCGGCAAGGTCGTTAAGACGTAGTCTGAAAATATTTCTCAGGAGAGTTTATGCTGACCGAAACTGCCGAAAAAGAAGCCGCCCAGAAGCCCCAGGGGGCTCCGTCCCCCGTGGTCGCGCCGGCACCGGAAGCCGTCCCGACCATCATCGAGAAGCATCCGGTGGCGGAGGCGCTCCGCACGGAGATCCTGAAGCTGGCGAACGAAGGAGACTCCAAGCATAAGGGCGCGCTGACGGGCGAAGTCCTCATGCGGATCATGCGCGTCGCGAAGACTGGGCATGACCTGCTGGTGTCCCTGAACATCAACGGCGCCGGCCTGGCTGGGCTGGTCCGACGTCCCAGGATGGGCGGGATCTACTCGCCGCTCGGAGGTCAGGAATTCGCGGACGACGGGCTTGGGGACTCTCAGTCCGCTGGCCCCTTCGCCTTCTCCCCGCCGGCCGAGAATTTCGGTATGACGGCGATCCGGGAGATCGTCGCCGCGGCGAAGAACTTCGGTGGTGGTAATGCCTCATCTCCTGCTAAGCTGGTGGAAGCCCTTGCCATCGCGCGGGAGAAGAACATGCCTGACGTCGCCAAGGAGCTGGAGGCGCAGCTCGGTCTCATCAAATCCACGCCCGTCGCGGTTCCGGTTCCTGCCGACAAAAAAGGAGCGTAGCCATGAAGGTCTTCCTGCCGTCTTGGAACGGGGACATGCGCCTCACGTCGGATCCGGGGAGCGAGGGGTCGATCCTGACACTGATCAAGCCGACGCCGCAGGAGTTGCTCGTCGTCGGTGCGTTTCTTCGGATCGCATCGAAGAAGAACTGGTGGAAGGGCGAGGCCCCGGAAGAGGGGAAACCCTATGCCGGTAAAGAGATGGAGATCGCGCTCAATGCGTTCCTCCCGAAGGCGTCCAATGCCCTCATTTCCCTCGCCCGTCCGAAGGATCGGACGCTGAACGCGATCAAGTTTTCCGGCGGGAAGATGGAAGTAATCGAGGGGGCGACGGTCGAGGCTCTCCAGGCCGTGGAGGATGCTGTCGATCGCGCCAAGAAGGGCGAGAGCAAGAAGGACGAGGCCGCCGCGGCGAGCGTCAAGCGGCCGACGCCGTCGTGCCCGCAGTGCCAGCCCGGCGCCATCGGCCCGGCGTCCGAAGTCCTGCTCTCTTTCCTCAGCCCCGAGCAGCACGAGCAGTGGGCCCGGGAGCGGGCGATCCTCGTTCGTGGCCATCTGTCCGGCCACAACTACGTCATCGCCCACCGGCACTCGCCGATTGCCCAGAAGGTCGGTCGGATCTGCTTCGATTCGGATGACCAGAAGGTGGTCCACTTCCACGACTGGTCGGTTCCGCCCGAGGAAGAGGTTCTCGCCGGAAAGCTGATCCTCGAGCACGCGGAGTCCTGGCTCCGGAACGAGGCCACGATGTACCAGGGCGGGACGGACCTCTACAAGAATCCGTTCGGCAACGGCGGGGACGGCGTGGAAAGCGCCATCTTCGCCCAGGAGTTCGGGCGGTCGCTCGAGACGTTCATGGGGATCGCTCCAACGCCTCTCCCCATCGTTTCGGCCATACCGGTCGCGAAGGTGAACGAGGACGGATCCGTGGAGCCTCTCACCTAAAGATCACGCCAAATGGGAATCAAGAAAAGAATGTGGCCAGCCCAGGCCGTCGGGCCCCGTCGGATCTGTCGAGGTCCGCTCAAGGAAGTGATCCATATCGAATCGAGGGACACGAAGCGAGGCGGGATTCGGTGGACGCTCGACCTTGAGTGCGGGCACATGGCCGTTCGGTACGCCACGAATCCTCTGTACAAGGGCATCAAGCCGATAGCCTTAGCTCCGAAGAAGGTCCGTTGCATCGCCTGCGGGCTGGCCCCGAAGAGGTAAGGAATGCCGAACCTGACGACCTGTTCAAAGTGCGGATGCGTTTACGAGGCCGGAAGCGACGAACAGGCCAACGAGCGTCCCCGCTGGTGCCCTTCCTGCCGGATCTGTGTCGACTGCGAAGAGCGCGGGAAGCCCTTGGGTCTCTGCGGGCTGGAGCATGGCCCACTCTGCGCCGCCTGCGTCAAGGCTCACAACGATCGCCACGCCGAAGACACCGAGCGTGAAGTGTTGGGCCAAGAAGGCGACGATTCGGAAGACGAATGACCGTAGACGTTCCGGTCTTGAAGCCTAAGCGTCGCGCGCCGGCGAAGGAAAGGCCGAATTCAAAGCGGCAGATCCGGAAGGATTTCCAGTCGAACGCTCTTGGGAAGTATCACAACAAGTTCCTGTTCGACTACTCGGGCGAGGAGATCGGGAAGTGCCTCGAGCGCCTGGCGCGTCAGGCCGAGCTCTACAAGGCTGGCGCTGCCAGAATCAAGAGAACGATGCGCGTGAGGGCGCTCCTCGTCGCCGCGCTGACCTTGAACGCGACGGCAGTATGGACCGCCAAGCTCCTCATGAAGGGCACGTTCTCGATGAGGACGCAGAGGGCGTTCTTCAAGAAGCGGTGGCGCCTGGATCCCAAGGAATGGGGTATCACCGCCAAGAGCTGCTTCGCCCGGGCACTCTGCGGCTATTCGGTCGGCTCGGACGGCGTCTGCGTCGATCGTCACCTCCAAAGGATGGAGCTTCTTCCAAAGGATGCTGCCGAGCAGTGGCGGGATTGGTTCCGTCTATACGAGAGCATGTACGGCCCAGGCGAGACCATCCTTTGCGTTCGGTGGCACGTAGAACTTCTGGACTGGATCGCAGTGCAGGCCGAAAGGCCGGTTTCGTGGAAGTGAGCCATGGAAGCTGACGGAAGCTCCGGAAATTTCTGCGGCTACTGCAACAAGGTCGGCCACCAGTCCGACCAGTGCCGCGAACGGGTCAGTGATCGGAAGATCGAGATCGTGATTGGCGTGGTAGCCGGTCTTTTTCTCGTGCCCTTCGCGATCATCGGATACATCCTGGGCGCGGCCGCAAGCGCGATCTGGGCCGGGGTTTCTGTGAGCTGGGGATACTGGCCCAGGTGGGCGGCCTACATGAAGAGTCTCTTCAGGAAAGACAAGCGGTGAAGGGGTCGACTGTGGCAGAAGCAGGAATCGCTCAGGATCGTTCCGTTCTTCACGCGCGCCTGGTCAAGGGTGCGGAACATCTGGGGGCATTGTGGAAGGGTGGCACCAGGTGCCGCGGGGAGTGGGGAAGCATCTGCGTCTGTGACAAGCCGAGTGCTTTTTGCATCGTGAAGAAAAAGTGGCTCGGGCTGGTCCTGGAGCTCTATGGCGACGAGTACCCGTACAATCTGGTGGGCTGGGAGGGCTTCCTCGTCCTGGAGTGCATGGATTCCGACATGTTCAAGGCATCCGGAATCCAGATCGTCAAGACCAGTGCCGGCGGCAGAGCCCTGAGTCGGTTCCCGAGGGAAAGGAATCCATTCCAGGATGTCCTCGACGCGGCTCCCCTCGAGGGACCTAACCCCAGCGAAATGGGCTCTCTCGTTCGAGTGTCTGAAATTATGTAGCCGTGCAGGTAATATGAAGTTGATGCTGCTCTGCAGTACCTGCCATTCCAGGCGCGTTCCATGCCGAGGGGGTCACGAAAAGGGGCCTTTCGGGAGGTGCGATCTCTGCGGTAGATCTGACGAACGGGTTTCCTGCAAGAAGAAGCCGGATCCCGCTCCCATGACCCAAGCGGCCATCTATCGGTCGACCGGCTGGCTCGAATATCGCCGTCCGCGAAAGAAATAGCACTCGACGGGCTCCGGCGGTTATACTTCCTTCAACAACAAAAGGATGAAACCATGTACGGAAAGCCCATGCGCGTTCAGTCCGGCCGGCAGGGGTTCACCCCCTCCAAGTTCTCTCCGATGGGAGCGATCCTGATGCCCGGCGCGGCCATGGTGGCGCCCGGTCCGTCGGCCCCCATCGGGACCCAGCTGGCTCCAGCGCCGGTCATCCTTCAGCCGACGCAGCCGGTGTTCGTCACCGAAGCTGCGCCCACGGCCGGGATGAGCGACGACACGAAGGCCATCCTGGGGGTCGGCGCGGCTCTCGTCCTTCTCGCCATCGGAGCTGCTCTCTAAAGATCGGCGATCGAATGGCCGACTACTACGAGCTTCTTGGGGTCTCCCCATCGGCCTCCGTCGAGGAGATCCGCGCAGCCTATCGGAAGAGCGCCGGACCATTCCATCCAGATCGGAATCCCGGAGATGTCGAGGCCGCAAAGAAGTTCTGCGAGATCTCCCGCGCCTACGATGTCCTCTCCGATCAGGATCAACGTCGAAAGTACGACGCGTCATCAAGGAGAGGGAGGTCTGAAAGTCTTCTCGATTCTCTTGCCGCAGACCTGGAGTCTGCCCTCGCGGTGTTCGGCCAGGTCGCCAGCTTCTTCCAGGTCCCGGAACCAAAAAAGCAGAGCGAATGCGCAACCTGTAAAGGAACGGGGACGACCGTCTCCGAGTTCGGTCCGTTTGTGATCACCCACAGCTGCTCCGACTGCGAAGCGGAAAACCCTTCTCCCGTGAACGGCGAACGCCAATAATAGGGTCATGATTCGCCAGTGCCGGAAGAAGGATCTGGACAAAAAACGTCCAGCTCATCGCTGGTGCCTCTACTCCAAGAAGCGCCCCGGACGCGTGATCGGGCGGCACCGGTCCAAGCAATCCGCCCTGCGTCAGGAGCGCGCGATCCAGATCAATCAGCATAGGGGGTAGTCCATGGCCCAGAAGGGTGATTTCGTTCCGCAGACCGTCATCATCAAGAAAGACCACCCCAACGCTCCGACGAGAAAAGCGGCCATGAAGGTGGCCCAGTATCACACCGGCCGCGCGTCGAAGACCATCCGGGAGACCAAGACATCGTTCCGGATCCGGCAGCGGCCCGTCACCTGTTTCGTGCCGGGGACGTTCCGGACGAAGTGTCGCGGGAAAAACAAACTGGCTTGCGTGACCTTCGGGGAGCTTAAGCCGAACGCGAGGAAGCGCCAGTCCTGCCGATGAATCTGTTTTTCGCAGCCCAGATGAGGTAGACTCTTTTCAATTCGTGGAGGCGGCATGAGGACGATGACGTATCGCGTGGTGAACCTTGCGCCGGTCCTGCGCTCCCCGCGCATGGGTCAGGTGAGAGAGTTCGAAGTCCTCTCGGACCAGGTGCTCGCGAGGATCTGCGCCGCCGTCGACGCCTACAACGACGCAGACACCAGCTGGTCTTCGCCGGATGCCGCCGCCGGAGAGCGCACGCAGCGAGATTCGACCGCCACCATCCAGAGCGTCATCAACGGCGTTCCGCCTGGGCTGAAGAATGCCGCCATCTGGGAGATCCGCAAGTACTGCGACGGCGCGGATGCCGTGCTGGACACGGTCGTGAAGCCCGGGCCGGGAACGCCGCCGGCGATCCCGCCCAGCCAGGACATGGTTCCCTCGACGGATCGTACCAGGCCTCCCGAGCCCCCGCCGCCGCCGAACGAATATCCTCCAGTGGCTACGGGGCAGCGCGGTCCCGGCCGCGGCGCCTTCGGATGGAGGCCGAGCGTCGTGACGGGTCAGCCCGGTCCAGGATTTACGCCTCCGCCGTCTCCTCCCATGCCGATTCCGACAGGATCCGAACCGGAGCCGGAGATGCCGCAGCCGGTTCCCACGGGACAGCAGCCTTCTCCGCCTCCGCCTCCCCCGCCGTACACGCCGCCGCCGTCCGTGGCGACTCCTTCGGTGGGGTGCTGGTACGTCATGGGCAAGGGCTACATGTGGGGAGAGCGTCCTTCCGGCGGTGAGAGCACGGGTCTCAATCAGAAGGATTGCCAGGATCTGATCGCGAGGGATCTCGATGTCCGAGGCCTCTCGGTCCAGACTCCGCAAGGCCAGACGTCGCAGCAGACCGGCACCGTGAACAGCACGCCTTCCTGGAATACCGCGCCTGGAGCGACGCGCCCACAGGACAACGGCGTCGCCTCGGTCGACTGCGGGCCTGGGAAATTCTGGGATGGAACGAAGTGTCGCGGTTCCGTTTCGATGCCGAGCCTTCCCGGCGGAATCCCCGGAGATTCGGGCGGCATGACCGCGTCCACCTCCTTCTCCGATTTCAATCCCGGAGCCGTGTCGGCGACCTCGTTCATGGGGCGCCGGCGTGTCGCGCTTCGCGGGGTCCATAGCAACGGAAACCTCGAGTGGTGGAGCTACCAGCAGGCCTTCCTGCCGCAGCTTTTCTTCGCCAAGCGGAGGGCGAACTACGCCACGCTCGGCGCGGGCAAGCCGGTTCCTCCGGGCCTCTGCTGTCAGGCGACCGACGATGGGGGCGCGATCTGTTCGGACGGTCACGGATTCCCGCCGACCTGTCCGAACAAGCCGGAGCCCAACGTGCCTGGGGTCGCCCAGCGAATCAACCAGGACGGATACATGGTGCCGAAGCCGCCCGCCGCGCCGGTGAACGGCGTCTGCGTCGTGGCCGGAGCTCCCGAGAAGAAGGCCGAGGAGGGCGGCGGCGTTCCGCCGCTGCTCGGGCTCGCGGCCGTCGGCGCGCTCGTCTACGCCTTGGTGGAGAGCCTGTGATCAACTCATCGTTCGGCGCGGGAGACCCTTGGGCTCCGAAGTTCCTGGGACAGGTCAAGCTGGCCCAGCAGGCAACGGTCCAGGTTCCGAACATCCCCTTCGGCGCGAACGCCCTCGTCCTGGGCCCGTCGTCGTGGGGATTTGGGGCTCCCAATGCGATCCCGATTCCGATACAATGGCCGCGGACAGTCAGGCCCGGCATCCCCAACTGGTAGATCCAGGAGCACGGACATGGAAGACGGCGAAAAGCTGATGACCGGCGTCGTTCGTAAGTTCGACGACGACCGCGGCTACGGGTTCATTCGGGTCGAAGGGATCACGGAGGATATCTTCGTCCACCACCAGTCGATCAAGATGGAAGGCTTCCGGTCGCTGGCGATCGGCGACACCGTCCAGTTCCGGATCTCCCGGGACCAGAAGGGGTGGAAGGCCAAGGACGTGGTCAAGATCTCCTCCGGACAGCCGTCCCAGCCCCAGGAGTCGAAGTCCTGAATCGTCGTCATTTCGTTTGACGTTCCCCCGTATACACCGTATACTCACTGGAGTTCAGGGGGAACCGCTGCATGCCGCTTTTGGGAAGGTTCGTTGTATTCGAAGGGGTCGACCACTGCGGGAAGACCACGCAGATCGACTTGGCCGAAAAGTGGCTCGTGGCGCGCGGCTATAGCGTCGTGCGGTTCCGGGAGCCTGGCGGCACGGAGGCCGGCGAGAGGATCCGAGACGCCCTGCTCGACAAGAAGCTCTCGATCACCCCGCTCTGCGAGATGCTGCTCTTCATGGCCTCCCGGGTGCAGCTCCTCGAGCAGAAGATCGTCCCCACGCTCAACAACGGTCAGGTGGTCCTTCTGGATCGGTACTGGTTCTCGACGTATGCCTACCAGGGCTTCGCCGGAGATCTCGGCACAAACCGCGTGACCGATCAGGTCAACATCCTGGGTCTCCGAAAGCCGGACCTCGTGATCATGCTGGATGGGGATCCGGAGCGTCTGGCGTCCAGGCATCACGGCGCCAGCGACCGGATCGAGGCGAAGGGCCTAAAGTACCAGCAGGATGTTCGCATCGGCTATCAGGCCCTCGTTCGAGAGATGAAGGATATTTTCCGGGTGATTGACGCCGAGAAGTCCGTGGACGAGGTCCACGCGGCGGTCGTCGACGCTCTTTCCAAGGCGAGCTTCTAGGAATCTGAAATGGCGGTCTCGAAATACGGCATGATTTCACGTCTCGTCTGGGACGGCGGCGATGAGGTCCGCATTCCGGACGAGCTCGGCAAACCCGCACCGAATCAGATGCGGGGAACCGCCGCCGAGCGCGTCAGCGAGCTGAGCGGTCGGACCTGCTACGACTCCCTCGGGCGTGGTCGCTCCACTGAGGACTACCACAAGCACATTCTCGAGGTCGGGCACGGATCCGTCTACGAGCACTTCGCGATGACGGTTCAGCTCGGCAACTTCGATTCGACCGCCCTCTGGGCGCTCATCAACAGGCCCGGGATCTGGGTCGAGGCCGATTACGCGAAAGCTCGGGTCACTTTCAACCCCCGCGCGATTCTTGACTGGAACTCCTGGACGAAGAAGCTCACCTATCTGGCCGACTCTCCGGACCTGGTCGGGAAGACCGGATCTATCGGCGATCGGCTGGCCGTCTTTGCGGAGAGGGCCTTCCCGCAGATTGTCCCTCTTCGTGATCGGGCGGTCTGGGCCCGCTCGAACTACGAATCTGATTGCGTGGTCGAGCCTCGCACGGAGCAGGAGAAGTGGATCTCCATGTTCATGTGCGGAAGCCGTGGCTGGTCCCACGAGCAGGTCCGGCACAAGTTCCGGACGGCGGTGAGCCAGCGGAGCACTCGCTTCGTGAACGAGGCGGAGTCGCCCTGGCTCGACCACCCTCTTGTCCAGGAGTACATGCTGGACAAGACTCAGGCCGTGACCGATACGGCGGAAATGCAGCGGGTCGTGAATGCGATCAAGAAGCATTCCCGGGAGACCTACGGCTACGTGGTCGAGTGCCTGGAGCCGTGGCTCACGAAGCGTGGGGTCGACAAGCTGACCGCCCGGAAGCAGGCTCGCGGCGCCGCGCGCGGGTATCTGGGGAACGCCCTCTGGACCGAGATGATCTTCTCGGCCTCCGTCGCGGAGTGGAAGTGGATGATGCAGCTTCGGTGTTCCGGCCCTGCCGACGCGGAGATCCGGGGCATCTTCTGCGAGGCGCTTCCCGAGCTGCGCTCCAGCCGCTATGGGGACGACTTCAAGAATCTCGTGCTCGTGCCGGCGCCGGATGGTCTTGGCCAGATGGCAGTGGAGCCTTCGGGCGTTCATGGGTAGGATGGGCCATCTTTCGGAGTGACATTCAAATGGGCATGACCAGAGAACAGGCGATCCAGGGCCTGATCAAGCGTCACCAGGTGACGCTGTCGATGGCCAGCAAGTTTCGCTGCTCCTGCTGCGAGGGCATCTACGATCGAAAGGATGCTTCCCACGTCGGAGCGTACCGGACGACGAACGCGATGATGGAGAAGATCGTCCCCGGCTACAACATCGCGACCTATGTCGTGTGCCAGGAGTGCGCCAGACTTCCGGAAAAGACGATGCTGCTCAAGATCGAGCAGTTCCTCGTCAAGAACGGGCTCCTTCGGACGGATCTGAAGCCGCTCGATGCTCCCGGAGGTCATTCCCCGGGGCACAACGAGAAGCATCAGCACGGCCCGAACTGCAGCCACGGGAAAGGGCAGTCCCAGCAGCTGTTTCCCGGACGTGGCTGATGACCCTGAAAGAGAGGGCGGAGCAGTTCGCGCAAAGGATCGCTGCGCAACCGGACCAGGCGGCGGCGATCGTCGAAGAGGCTCTTCGCGATGAGCTCCGGGACGTGGCGGCAACGCTCTCCGCGTCGGCGGATCACAAGGAGAAGATGTACAGGGAACTCGGCCTTCACGGGGAAGACCAGGCTCGTCCATACCGGGAGATCGCGCAGGCGGTCCAGAGGAGATCAGAACTATGAGCCAGGAGGCTCACGAGGCCAAGCTTGTCGAGAAGACGCTTTCCGTCCTTCGGATGGCGCGCCAGGTGATCGACAAGTTTCATCGCGACAAGGATGAGGGGTTCCAGGAGGAGCCGAGCCTGAGCGACCTGGTCCTCGTCGCCCAGATCCTCGGGCAGACGTCGATGTTCGACCGGATTGGAGAAGGAGTGCTTCCTGATGGAGCTGAAGCTCCTGGTGGGACGCGTCAGGCTCTTTCCGGGCCCGCTGCCCTTCCCGACATCTTTGTCATCTGGACGCCTGAGGGATGGTACGTGGATGCCCATCCGGATTTCCATGCGAATCCTCAGCAGTGCCGGGATAAGCAGGAACTTTTGGCGACCCTCAAGGGGATGGCCGATATCTGCGCAACCAATCGTCTTTCTTGAAGAACTAGCAGGAGATTTTCCATGGTCGAAAAGAAGAAAAAGGGCGGCAAGAACGAGCTCTCCAGGGTCAAGGATGCCGTGCCGAAAGGGCTGACGCTGGAGCAGGTGCTGGAGCATCCGGCGGTCAAGCAGCTGAACCAGAAGCTCGAGGAGGCGCGCCAGATCATGGCCGGCCTTCCCGAGGCGATCGGGCGCGCCGTCGCAGAGGCGCAGCGCGCGGGCAAGATCCAGCCGATCCCCCTCATCTCGGGACCCGCGGTCCAGCTGAAGACCAACAACGAAAACGTGGAGTTCCATCGGAAGGGTCGCATCGTGCAGAACGGCCAGGAGGTCGCGCCGGAAGGCCCGACGCAGACCGACTTCGTGAAGGACATCGGAAATCGTCGCGCGTTCGGCGGATGCGCTCTTCCTGCGCTTCCGGCCCCGGCGTCGAAATCGCCGGCCCCTCCCGCCGCGCCGGAGCCCGACGCACCCCCTTCGGATCCCGCGACCGGAAACTAGAGCTATCCTCACCTGACGAAAACGGAGAAGCGACATGAACATCGAAGAGGTCTCTGCCGCCGGGGTCGAGTTCGGAAATGAAGCTGGAGCCCGTCTCCAGTCTCTGCTGGGTCGCCTCCCGACGCCCCAGGAGTTCATGGCCTTCTACGGAACGTCCTGCGCGACGATCTGCGGCAACGCGCTGTCGGAGATCGTCAATGCCTCCGACAGGGAGAACGGCGCTCAGTGGCTCATGGAGGTTCTCGGCATCGTCCAGCTGACGGCCAGGGGCAACGGCTCCGATATCGTTCTCGCCGGCGGGATCACTCTCAAGAGCGTCCCGTCCGCGATGTCCAAGCCGGGGTCCGGGCCCCCTCCGGCGCCCCCGCCGCCTCCCGCCCTCGACACCAACATCTGCCCCTGTGAGATCTCGGATGGAAACTGTCGGGCATGCGAGAGGGAGCTCGACCGTTCGGTGGATCTGTTCACCGGCCTGCTTCGGAGCGCGGTCGACCTTTCGAAGGAGGTTTCGAAGTCCAAGGTCTGCAATGTCTGCAAGATCCGTCTGGTGGACGGCATCCTGGCTAGGTCGATCAGGAAGAACTCGTCCTCGTTCGGAGATCGTCTCGGGCCCGCAATCGAGATCTTCGTGGCGGTCGTGAATCCTCAGCTGAAAGCCGCCATGCCGGAAGTGGCCTGGGAGGAGACGATGAAGGCTGTCGGAGAGGTAGCCGCAACCGTCAAGAAGTAATGCTTCCGATCAGCGTCGTCATCCCGCACCGCAAGAGCCGGGCAGACTGGTTCCGTGAGCATTGCCTCCCATCCGTTCACGCCAACAATCCCGCAGAGATCTGGATCGAGGATTGGGAGGGAGGGGCTTGCGAGAAGCGGAACGCCGGCGCCGCCAAGGCGAACCAGTACTACCTGATCTTCGTGGACGATGACAGCATCCTTCTGCCGGGCGCTCTGCAGACCATGATCGAGGCCCTGGAGAACGACACCGGCGCGTCGTTCGCCTACAGCGACACCAAGATGGTCCTCTACCCGGGAATTCCGTATCCGAATCCGGAGGGAGTCCGGCGCGCCCATCCGTGGAGCGCGGGATCTCTCAAGTACGGGAACTACGTGGAGACGATGAGTCTCATGCGCCGATCAGCGTTCCCTGGATTCGATCCGTCGATCGAGAGGTTCCAGGACTGGGATCTCTGGCTCACGCTTGCGGCGGCGGGGCATCGCGGGGTATACATTCCCAAGGTGCTTTTCGAGCTTCATCATTTCGACATCGGTATCTCCGCGTCCGTCCCATTCGAATCTGCCATGGCCAAAATCAAGCATAAGCACAAGCTGTGACGACGAGCCCGCCGACCCTGAGCATCATCGTTCCGACGATCGGTCGTCCATCGCTTGTATCCGCAATCCAGTCCCTCGACTACCAGCTGGGGCCGCTCGATGAGGTGATCGTGGTTTCGGATGGTTACAGCAAGGAAGCTCGGCAGATTGTCGCCGCGGCGGGGCCAAGATACGTGTACCTCGAGACGGCCGAGCGTATGTGGGACTACGGCGGCACGCCCAGAAATATCGGGATCTCGAGGGCCCGCGGCAAGTACATCGGATTCATGGACGACGACGACATGTCCTTGCCCGGCGCGCTTGACGCGATCCGTCAGGGGGCTATGGAGAGTCCAGGAATCCCGCTCATCTTTCGGATGAAGTACATGGAGAAGATCATCTGGGAGGTTCCAGAGATCAAGGTCGGGAACGTGGGCTCTCACATGCTCGCCGTTCCAAACATCCCCGGCAAGATCGGCCACTGGAGCGCCCGCTATGCCGGAGACTTTGATTTCATCACCCACACGGTAGAACTTCACGGGGGTTCAGTAGCATTCAGAGAGGAAGTGATTGCGGAGCTTGTCCAGCCGTCGGAGGGTAAGTCGTGAGAGTCCTTTATCTTCTCTGGAACTATCCGCAGATCTCCGAGACGTACATCGACGCGGAGATCGCCTTCGCCCTCCGGCACGGCGTCCAGGTTCACGTCTGGTCCCCGGAGTGCCGGCATCCACAGATCACGCCGGCCTGTCCAGTGCATCGCGGGAAGATCTCCGAGGCGCTGGTGGACTCCAAGGCCCAGGTGGTCCACTGCCATTACCTTCCGGTAGCCGAGACCTACTACAGGTCCATCCCGAAGAGGATCCCGATCACGGTGCGCGGCCATTCATTCGACTGGTCCGTCGACGCGTTCCGGCGGGTGTCGGATCTGGATTCGGTACGGCGCATCTACCTGTTCCCGCATTTTGCCGATCAGGTCCGCGGGAACGCAAAAGTCCGACCTCTTCCGGTTGCGTTCAGTCCGCGCGCCCGCCAGGACGTGGAGAAGAACAGGCGGCTCGTCCTTCGCCTGGCTGCCGGGCTACCCACCAAAGGCCTGTCGGATTTCTTCTCCGTTGCAGAGCGTCTGGCCGACGACTTCAGATTCGTACTCGGCGTGGCAAGGGCGGGCGGCGCGGACAGCTATCCCGGCCAGCTCGTCGAGACCAGTCGGAAGATGGGCGGCCTTGTGGACGTCAGGGTCGACCTTCATCCGGACGAAGCATGGGACCTTTACCGGAAGGCTTCGATCTACCTCGACACGTCGGATCCCGCGGGCCATTCCTTCGGCATGCCGATCTCGATCGTCGAGGCCTGGAGCGAGGGTATGCTTGTCCTTGCGCGGGACGAACCGAATGCTCGGCGCTATGTCGGCGGGGAGGCGTACTGCTACAAGACGCCGGCGCAGGCGGCAACGATGATCGCAGACACGGCCAAGTGGGGTGAAAACCGATGGGCGCTCGAGGAGAGCACCTCGAGATTCCGCGCCCAGCCGTTCACGGACGAGAGAATCCTCCA
>Ga0070705_100000429_pt1 | contig 24175 bp, 21 predicted proteins | sample KBSK5253metaG_FD_65455 | JGI IMG/M metagenome (GOLD analysis project Ga0070705, IMG submission 65455) | Corn, switchgrass and miscanthus rhizosphere microbial communities from Kellogg Biological Station, Michigan, USA - KBS K5-25-3 metaG | ecosystem: Host-associated > Plants > Roots >... | reverse complement strand
GGGGTCTACACCTACGAGGTGGCCGAGACCAAGGTTGCACAGGTGATGGACTTCTCGCGCCAGCATCAGCATCCGCTGCAGTGTACGATGGAAAAGGAGTAGCTCACCGCCGTGCCCGCCTTCTCCCAAAGCCTGGAAGCCTCGCTGCACCGCGCCCTGGAGTACGCCAACGAGCGTCACCACGAGTACGCTACGCTGGAGCACCTGCTGCTGGCGCTCCTGGACGACCGCGATGCCGCGGCCGTCATGAAGGCCTGCCTCGTGGACTTCGACGCGCTGCGCAAGCGCATCACGGAGTACCTAGACAACGAGCTGACGAGCCTGCGGATCAAGGGCTCCACCGAGGCCCAGCCGACCACCGGTTTCCAGCGGGTGGTGCACCGCGCCGTGGTCCACGTCCAGTCCTCCGGCCGCGAGGAGGTGACGGGCGCCAACGTGCTGGTCGCCATCTTCGCCGAGCGCGAGAGCCACGCCGCCTTTTTCCTGCAGGAGCAGGAGATGACCCGCTTCGAGGCGGTGCAGTACATCTCGCACGGCATCGCCAAGCGGCCCGGCATGTCCGAGCCCAAGCACGTGCGGGGGGTCGACGAGGACCAGAGCGACGGCCGCGAGGACGGCAAGAAGCAGCCGCAGGATGCGCTCAACACCTACTGCGTCAACCTCAACAAGAAGGCCAAGGTCGGCCGCATCGACCCCCTGATCGGGCGTGAGCCCGAGGTGATGCGCACCATCCAGATCTTGTGCCGGCGCCAGAAGAACAACCCGCTGTTCGTGGGCGATCCGGGCGTCGGCAAGACGGCCATCGCCGAGGGGCTGGCGCGCAAGATCGTCAACGGCGACGTGCCGGAGGTGCTGCGCACCGCCACTATCTTCTCGCTCGACATGGGCGCGCTGCTGGCCGGCACCCGCTACCGCGGCGACTTCGAGGAGCGTCTCAAGGCGGTGATGAAGGAGGTCGAGAACTATCCGGGCGCGATTCTCTTCATCGACGAGATCCACACCGTGATCGGTGCCGGCGCTACCTCGGGCGGCGCCATGGACGCCTCGAACCTGCTAAAACCCGCCCTGCAATCGGGCACGCTGCGCTGCATCGGCTCCACCACCTACAAGGAGTACCGCCAGCACTTCGAGAAGGACCGCGCGCTGGTGCGCCGGTTCCAGAAGATCGATATCAAGGAGCCGTCGGTCGAGGACTCCATCGAGATCCTCAAGGGCCTCAAGCCCTACTTCGAGGAATACCACAAGCTCAAGTACACCAACGATGCCGTGAAGGCGGCGGTGGAGCTGTCGGCCAAGTACATCAACGACCGCAAGCTGCCGGACAAGGCCATCGACGTGATCGACGAGACCGGCGCCTCGCAGATGCTGGTGCCGGAGGCCAAGCGCAAGAAAAAAATCACGGTGAAGGAGGTGGAGGCCACGGTCGCCACCATGGCCCGGATTCCGCCCAAGACGATCTCGAAATCCGATGCCGAGGTGCTCGTCAACATCGAGAAGGACCTAAAGCGCCTGGTGTTCGGCCAGGACAAGGCGATCGAGGCGCTGGCCAGCTCCATCAAGCTCTCCCGCGCCGGCCTGCGCGAGCCGGAGAAGCCCATCGGCTGCTACCTGTTCTCAGGTCCCACCGGCGTCGGCAAGACCGAGGTGGCGCGCCAGCTCGCCAACCTGATGGGCGTGGAGCTCTTGCGCTTCGACATGTCGGAGTACATGGAAAAGCACACGGTCTCGCGGCTGATCGGCGCGCCACCGGGCTACGTCGGCTTCGACCAGGGCGGGCTGCTGACCGATGGCATCGACCAGCACCCGCATTCGGTGCTGCTGCTGGACGAGATCGAGAAGGCGCACCCGGACCTGTTCAACATCCTTCTGCAGGTCATGGACCACGGCAAGCTCACCGACCACAACGGCAAGAAGGTGGACTTCCGCAATGTCGTGCTGATCATGACCACCAACGCCGGCGCGTCCGAAATGGCCAAGCCGGCAATCGGCTTCGGCTCAAGCAAGCGCACCGGCGACGACACGGAGGCCGTCAACCGCATGTTCACGCCGGAGTTCCGCAACCGGCTCGACGCGGTGATCCCCTTCTCGGGTCTGCCGCCGGAGGTGATCCTCAAGGTGGTCGAGAAGTTCGTGTTCCAACTGGAGGCGCAGCTGGCCGACCGCGGCGTTACCATCGAGCTGACGGAAGAGGCGGCGCGGTGGCTGGCGGAGAAGGGCTACGACGAGAAGTTCGGCGCCCGGCCGCTCGCCCGCGTCATCCAGGAGTACATCAAGAAGCCGCTGGCCGACGAGCTGCTGTTCGGCAAGCTGGAGCACGGGGGCACCGTCAAGGTGACCGTGGCCGGCGAGGGCGACGACAAGAAGCTCGCCTTCGAGTACTTCCCCGCCGACCCCAAGCCCAAGGCCAGGAACGCCGGCGACGAGGATGACGACGACGAGGACGAGGAGACCGAAGGCCCCGCCCTGGTCGAGGCCGCCCCCCGCAAGGCTCTCTCCGCGCCGAAGGAGAAGAAGGAGCGCCCCAAGTCCGGCGCCGTCCCCAGCATCCCACGGCGCAAGGACGTGGAGTAGGGCAGGCATCGGGCAGATGTCAGACCCTCTGCCAGAGGGTCTGACACCTTGACCACAACGGCATTGGAGCTGCGGTGTCAGACCCAGAGGGTCTGACACCGAGCGACACCGTCAGAATACGATAACCCCGCGCGCCACCTGGCCGGAGGTCAGCAGCCGAAAGCCTTCGTTGATCTCGTCGAAGGTGTAGGTGCGGCTGATCAGGGCGTCGAGATTGATGCGCTTGGCCATGTCGAGATCGGCCAGCACGCCGAAGTCCACCGTCGGGCGGATCGAGCCGTAGTAGGTGCCGGTGATCTTCTTCTCGCCATAGACGATCTGGAAGGGCGAGATCGACGCCGTGGTCGACATGGCCGGGATGCCGACCAGCACGGCGTGGCCGCCAGGCGCCACCGCGTCCACGGCCAGCTTGGCGGTGACATCGCCGCCGATGGCATCGAAAGCGTAGTCCACACCCAGGCCGCCCGTCATCTCGCGCACGCGCTTGAGCGCGTCCTCGGTCTTGGCGTTGACGGTGTGGGTGGCGCCGAACTCGCGGGCGTAGTCGAGCTTGTTGTCAAGCAGGTCGCAGGCGATGATGGTGCCGGCGCCGGCGAGCCTCGCGCCCTGCACCACGTTGAGGCCCACGCCGCCGCAGCCGATCACCAGCACGCTGGCGCCGGCCTCCACCTCGGCATGGCGCACCACGGCGCCGACGCCGGTTGCCACGCTGCAGCCGATGATGGCGGCGTGCGTCCAGGGCAGGTCCTCGCGCACCTTCACCACCTGCTCGGCCGGGCACACCACAGCCTCCGAGAAGGTGCCGATACGCGCCATCTGGTTCACCGGCTCGCCGTTGAGCCGCACGCGGGCTGTGCCGTCGTGCATGAGCCAGCGCGGGGTGTCGTTGCGGCCCGAGCACAGCACGGTACGGCCCTTGGAACAGTAGCTGCACCGCCCGCAGTGCGGCCGGAACGAGAAGATGACGTGGTCGCCGATCCTGACGTTGTGCACCTCGGGCCCAAGCTCGACCACCACGCCCGCGGCTTCATGGCCCAGCACCATGGGCAGCGGCAGCGGCCAGTCGCCGTTCATGATGTGCCAGTCGCTCATGCAAACCCCGGCGGCCTTCACCTGCACCCGCACCTCGCCCGCCTTGGGGCCCTCCTGCTCCAGGTCGAGAAGCTCGAGCGGCTTGTTGACGGCGGTCAGCACTGCAGCACGCATGATGGGTTTTCCTCCTGGGGGCTTATGGTTCGGGGAGCTCGATGAACTCGGCCGGCACGGCGTCCGTCAGCCACACGCCGTTGTCCGACAGATAGAACTCGTAGCCGGCGGCCCGCATACGGCCCGCGGCGACGCGCAGGACGGCGGGCCGGCCATGGCGCCGGCCGACAGCCGTGGCGGTGGCGGCGTCGGGCGACAGATGCACGTACTGGCGGCGGCCGGGCCTCAGACCTTCGGCGCGGATCGCAGGGATGGAGGTGTCGGCCGTGCCGTGAAACAGCACCGCCGGCGGCTCCCGCGGCTCCAGCCCCAGGTCGATATCGACGGAGTGGCCCTGGTTCGCCCGCAGGCGCTGCCCCGAGGCGTCGAGCGCGAAGCGCTGCTTGTCGCTGGTGGCAACGACGTTGAGGATCTCCTCCCGCGTCAGCGCCATGCCATGCTCGCCGGCCCGAGCCATGAGCGCGTCGATGTCTGCCCAGCCCCGGTCGTCGAGCGCGAGGCCGATGCGCCCCGGCTGGTGGCGCAGCACGAGGCTCAGGAACTTGCTCACCTTCCGATGTCTGGCGGCAGCGTCTGGCGTCACGGCGGAGGCCCTCTGGCCGCGTAGTTTACCATCCCGACACGGCCATGCCAGAGCCAGCCACGCCGAGCCAGCCACGCCAGAGCCAGCCACGTCGTGGGGACGGCGGCCATGACGCTCGCATCGAACAGCGTTCATTGGTCGTTCGTGGCGATCACGCCACAGAGCTGTTGAAAGTGAACCACGCCCCATTGCGAGGCACACCGAAGGAGCCCATATGAGCACCGCGACCCCGGCCGATTTCCCGCCGGCGTTGCAGCCCACCTTGGGCGTTTCCTCCCTAGACTTGGGCCGTTCGCCTGCGAGCGGCCCTTTCTTTTGCCCGCAAGCCCCCTACGGTTGCAGCCCGCTCCATGGGTCGATAGCCACGTCCCTGCGGTCACCCAGGACGAACGGACGAGGGTGCCCGGTGGGTGAACTAGGTCAGCCCGGCTGACCTATGCGACAGCCGGGCTTCTGCGTTGCAATAAAGCGTCCTTGCAGTTTGTGCGCCGCACATCTATCTACCAACCACGACGCCAGCGATGGTGTCGTTGCCCTCCTTGGGCGTTTCCTCCCTAGACTTGGGCCGTTCGGTTCACCGAGCGGCCCCTTTTCTTTTGTGCCCGCTCGTCAGGCCAGCCTGACTGGTCATTCCAGCATCGGCGCGGCTGCTGCACTGCAGCAGGACGGGTGGGGTATTGGACCAGCCGGGCAGCCGGCTCAGCCCTATTCAGCCGCGGCGCGACGCTCGATCAGGAGGGGCAGCACCTCGAACACCCGCGCTGCCACATCGAGCAGCGTCCGCGCCAGCCCGTCGAAATGCCGGGTCTTGGAGAAGGTGGCCTCGTCCAGATAGAGCGCCCGGTTGATCTCCACCTGCAGGGCATGCACGCCCTGGCCGGGGTTGCCATAATGCTCGGTGATGAATCCACCCGCGTAGGGCCGGTTGACCTGCACGTCATAGCCCGCCCGCTGCAGGACCTCGCGGGTGAAGCGGGTGAGCCTGGCGTCGCAGGAGGCACCGAAGCGGTCGCCCAGCACGAAGTGCGGCCGGCCGCCGCTGGGCTGGCCGGCAGTCGCCGACGGCATCGAGTGGCAATCGATCAGCACTGCGGTGCCGAAGCGGGCGCGGGTCTCCTCCAAGAGGTCCGCCAGGGCCCGGTGGAACGGCGCGTAGAGCCGCTCGATGCGCTCGAAGGCGGCGCCGATGGGCAGACGCTCGCGATAGATCTCCTCGGTGTCGGCGACGATGCGGGCGATGGTGCCGAGCCCGCCCACCACTCGCGCCGACTGGGTGTTGGCGAATGCCGGCAGCCGGCCGACGAACAGCTCCGGGTCGAGTTCGTACGGCTCGCGGTTGACGTCAAGGTAGGCACGCGGGAAGCGCGCGGCGATGAGGGGAACGCCGAGGTCGACCACGGGCTGGAACAGCTCATCCACGTAGCAGTCCTCGGACTTGCGCAACGTGAGCGGGTCGAGCCGGGCGGCCTCCAGGAACGCTCGCGGATAGACGCGGCCCGAATGGGGCGAGCACAGCACCACGGGAGCCAGGAGCGCGGGCGGCCTGATGAGCGTGAAGGGGGGCGTAAGCTCGGCCAGGATCGAGGCGCGTTCGTTGTCGGACATTGAGAACTGCGGATTCCCTGGCGAACCGTGTGGTTCTTGCTGGCGATCTTGCTGGGCACGCCGCCCCGTGGCGAAGCGGCCCCAGTGTGCCAAGGCGCACACGCCCTGTCCATGCGTCGCGAGCGGCAGGGCGGGGAACATGAATGGGTCACACCCCTGGCCTCTACCGGGAATGGGGTCAGACCCCTGGCCTCTGCAGACGAATGCAACCAAACGGTGCTGGCCAGGGGTCTGACCCCGGTCGCGCAATCGCCCCCCGTCTCCTCTGCGAATTGCGCATTTACCAAATTGGCGCCAGATTTGGCTGCCAACGCGGCAGCTTGCCATTGCCACGACAGCCCGAGCCCCGATCGCAGAGCCCGCGCAAGCCCCGAGCCCCCGAGACCACCTCATGACCGCCAAGCCCTCCCGCGTGCCGGCCCGGCGCATCCTGCTGGCCGAGGACGACGAGTCCATGCGCGCCTTCATCGAGCGCGCGCTCCTCAAGGCCGGCTACGAGGTGACGAGTTTCGCCAACGGCCGCGAGGCCTTCGAGCGCGTCAAGGCGGAGCCCTTCACGCTCCTCCTCACCGATATCGTGATGCCCCAGATGGACGGCATCGAGCTGGCCCGCCGCGCGAGCGAGATCGACCCCGACCTCAAGATCATGTTCATCACCGGCTTTGCCGCCGTCACGCTCAACACGAGCACCCAGGCCGTGAAGGACGCCCAGGTGCTGTCCAAGCCCTTCCATCTGAAGGACCTGGTGCGCGAGATCGATCGGCTGCTGGGGGCCCAGCAGTAGGGTGCGATCGCGCGGGAAGCGCGATCGCACCAAGCACCCCGCTTGGCTTTCGCACGCAACCCAGAGAATGGAGAGCGGGAAATGTCAGCAGTGCCGTCCACAGTCAGTTGGCGTGCGCTTGCCGTCCTAAGCTTCGTCCTGATGCTGTTGCCGGCAACTGCGGTGCAGGCCCAGACGACCGTTCGGATTGTCGCGCTCGGCGCCAGCAACACCGAGGGCTGGGGCGTCTTGCCCACTCAGTCCTATCCAGCGCAACTCCAGGTACTGCTCGGGGCAAGAGGGATCGAGGCCACGGTATTCAACGCTGGTCTTGCGGGAGATACCACTGGCGGGATGCTCGCCAGGCTCGATCGGGCGGTGCCCGCCGGGACCCACCTTGTGATACTCCAGCCGGGCACGAACGATGAGCGTATGGGATCGACCGCAGAACGCTCAGCCAACATCGAGAAGATCCGCAGCGTACTGTCAGCTCGCGACATAAAGCTTCTCGTCATCGAGAACACCGCCTTGGATGCATTGCCGCGAAGCGAATTGCGCGACGACGGCCTGCACTTCACACCTGCCGGATACGCGCTTCTGGCCGAGCGCATCCTCCCTCAGGTGATATCCGCCTTGGCTCTTCAGCACCGGCCATGAACACCCTCGCGTCTGCCCCTCGGGCCGGCGGACGGCCCCGCTGGGCACGAGTGCGAAAGCGCGCGGTGGTGCGCCTGCTGCAACAGCAGCGACGTCCGGCTCCCGCCGCGCCCTACGAGGTCTTGTCGGGAACCGTCCGAATCTGGACGCGGCGGTTGAGCTCGTGCTCGGGATGGGCCGGGTCCTTCAGCTCGCGCTTGCCGCGGCCCTCGGCCTTGAGCCTGCTCGGGTCAACGCCGTGGAACTGGATGAGGCGGGAGCGCACCGCGTCGGCCCGGTCGCGCGAGAGCTTGAGATTGTACTCGTCGGTGCCGCGCGCGTCGGTGTGGCCGATGATCTCGAAGCTCATGCTGGCGAGCCGTGTGTCCTTGAGCGCCTTGCCGAGGGCGTCGACCGCTATCCGCGCGTCGCTCATGGTGAGCGCCGACTGGTCGAACTCGAAGTGGACGTAGAGATCGATGGACGGGGCGGGCTCCTCCGGTCCCTCGCCGCCCTGGATGTCGATGCCGCGCTCCCCTCCCGCCTTGAAGCTGCGGGTCGTCGGCGGCTTCGGCTTGGGCGTCAGGGCGCGCACGATGGCCTCCGCATCGACGGATTGCGCGAGCGCGGCCGGCACCAACAGAGCCAGGCCGAGCGAGGCCGCCAGGACGCTCCGCCATGCCGTCGCGAACATGACACTCATTCCTCGATCTTGATGTGCACGACCGCCGCCGAGACCTCGCGCGGCAGCATGTTGGGCTCGGCGCGCTGCAGCGTGATGTTCCGAAGCAGCGACAGGAAAAGACGGTCCGGCGGCCCCGCGCCGCGGTCGCTCCTGGCAGAGACGCGGTAGTAGATGGCGCGGTCGGGCGGCCTCGTGACCCTCGCCCTTTGGCCGCGTGGCGCGGAAGGTGGCCCGTCCCTGCTGGCCGTCGCCGAGCACCACCTGCTCGCCCGGCATGGTCTGCCTGCGCATCGGCCCGCGCCGCAAGATCAGATTGACGACGGTCTTGTCGTCCTCGATGTAGAAGGCGTAGAGATACGAGGGCACGTCGGACGCCGCGATCCGGATCGAGAACGGGTTGGCCACCTTCAGGACGACGGCGTCGGAGGCGACTGGGCGACCGCGCGCATCCTCCCGCGCCGGCTTGCCGCCGACGATCGAAAGCGTTGGACGGCGCGGCGCCCGCAGCGGCTCCTTGAGGTTCAGCAGGGCTTCGCACACCGGCCAGGGCCGCACAGCTACGGCATTCTCCACCTCGACGTTGCCGGCGAACCGGATGTCGTCGTCGATTGTCTACTTGTCCTTCCGATTTGCGACGAACCCGGCGTAACGCAGCGCCTTGCTGCGGTCCCGCACGCTCTCCCGGCGGACGTCGGCGCATTGCATGCTTGCCACCTCGGGCGGTCGTGGCGGTTCCGTGGAGGGGGGGCGCGTCGGCACGGGGCGCGACGGTGTCACGCCGGCCACGTCCATCGTGAAGGCGTTGGTCACGTCGGCAAGGAAGCTCCGGTAGCTGACCCAGCCGTACCCGCTGTCGGCCCACTTCGGCCCCCACGAGTTGAGGACGTGGAACGCCTGCCGCCGGTCGTCGTAGCCGACCACGACCATGGCGTGCCCGCTCGCGTCGGTCTCGCGCAGCTCGGCAACGGGGGAGGCGTAGACCGTGCCGGGGGCCAGCCGCTCGAACGTGGGGCCGACAGTCATGCCGAACACGACGGGATGCCCGGCCGCCAGCTGCAGGCGCACCCGGTCCAGATTGACGGGGACGGCCAGGCCGGCGTCCCGCGCATCCACCGGACGGTAGGCGACCACCTTCAGGTCGGCGATGCGGTTGCGCGCAGCGCGACCCGCGTCGAGGCTCGGCTGCGGCTCGCAGAGCTGCTTGATGGAATAGTCCTGCTCCGACAGCGCTTGCGGGCGAACGGCCCTCCCCCGCCCGAACGCTAGCGGTTGAGGGCGGCCACCAGGGCGCTCGGGTTGCCGCCGTTCTGGGCGATATAGTCCTCGAACAGCTTCTTGAGGAACGGCGTCATCCAGAAGCCGACCACCATGGCGTCGCGCACTTTGTAGCTGTCGCCGATCTTCGACAGCAGCCAGCGCACCTCGTACTCGCTGCCGTCCTCCAGCACCACCTTGGAATCCACCATGACGCCGTTGGCGCCGCGGATGCTCTGATCGGCCCACTCGACCCTGGCGATGGGGTATTTCGGCGCCTCGGTCGCCGCGTAGCGGCTGATAAAGCGCACCATGCCGCCGTAGTAGACCACCCGGTCCGCCACGGAGAGCTGGGTGCGATAGGAGCCCAGGGAGTAGAGGCCGATGAAGGAAACGTCGCCGTAACGCTGGATAACGCTGGCAATCACGCCGGGCGAGCGGGTGCGCGCCGCCGCCGTCAGCTCGCGCCCGACCTGGGCCATGAACTTTACGGCGGGATCGGCCGCCACCGCCGGCCGGGGCGCCGCCGTCAGCCAGGCCGCCGACGCCACGGCGAACAGGCACGCCGAGAGAACCGCCGCCGGAAGCCGGAACCGCCACCTCGATCGGACCGGCCGCAGGCTACCGATAACCGTGGACATGCTGTGCTCTAGCCCCTCTGTTGCCCGCTTCCAACGCAATGGGCGGCCCCCGCCCGCTACGCAAAAAACACGCCAGCGACTTTTGACCATGAACGGCCCGGCAGGTCAAAGACGTTGGCGTCGAGAGGTTACGCTCTTACGTATGACGAGCGAATGGTGTGGCGAATGCCAAACTGGCCGAGGGACGAGTGGGCTCGCTCCCACGGCTTCGCACGACGCGCCAAGGCGTAACCTCAGTCCTTCACCTCCGGCAGCCCGGTCACCTCCTCGGAATCGAGGTCGAGCCTGACGCTCTGGCCGCTGCGGATGAATTTGCCTTGCGGTATGGCGACAATGCGGCCACCGAAGCCGAGGAAGCCGCCAGTGCGGATATGCAGCGCCACGATATCGCCGTTGGCGCCGGTGTTGACCGCGCGAACCTCGCCCACCCGCGTGCCGTCGGAGGAGAACACGTTGAGCCCGACAAGATCCTGGCCGACCGGGGTGCCGGGGGCGGGGGAGGCAGGAGCTTCCGCGGGCTTGACCGCCGGGGTTTTCGAGGATGGTGGCGCCATGTCCGGGCCTGATCCCGACCTTGGAGGAGCGACCTTCTCCGGGGGTGCGGCTCCCGGTGCGGGCCTCGGTCCGGGCTCCGTCGGCGGTTGCTGAGCGGATGCAGTGAGGGGCAGCGCGATCAGGATGGCAAGGACGTAGACAACGCGCTGCGTCTGCAACTTCACCATTGGCACGCTCCGTCTTTCCTTCGGGGACGGCAGAGGGGGCCCGCAGATGGCGGAGTCGGGCAATCTGCCTCGGCGTTCAACGAGGCGCTCCGGTCATGGTTCCTGGTTGCGCAAGCCATCCCCGCAGCGAGGGCGTGAGCCGAACGGCATGCCCGCCTGCGGTTCCTGGGATCATCGTGGGACGCATCCATCACGATTGTGGGAGGTTTCCAACTTTTCCTTGACACATAAAGATATCTTTATATGGTGCGGCAATGAGCGAGAATGCGTCAGCAGAGGGTGCGTTGCTGGGCGTGCATGCCGCGGTCGGCGTGCTGAAGGCCGTCGCCGAGCCCACGCGCCTGCGCCTGCTGGCCCTGCTGGCGCGGGGGGAGCTCAATGTCAAAGACCTCACCCGGATCCTCAATCAAAGCCAGCCACGTATCAGCCGGCATCTGAAGCTGCTGGCCGAGGCCGGCTTGGTGGAGCGGTCTCCCGAGGGCAGCTGGGTCTATTTCCGCCTGGCGGAGCAGGGCCCTGGCCGGGATGTGGCGGGCCTGATCCTGAAGTTCATCGATTTGACCGATCCCGTCACCGTGCGGGACCGGAACCGCGCCCAAAGCGTTCAGGAGGAGCGGCAGGCGGCGGCCCAGTCCTATTTCCGCGCCCATGCCGCGGAGTGGGACAGGATCAGGGCGCTGCACGTGGCCGAGGCCGAGGTCGAGGCGGCCGTCTCGGAGGCGCTGGGGCCGGGGCCGTTCGACCTGCTGGTCGATCTGGGCACCGGCACGGGCCGCATGCTGGAGCTGTTCGCCGCCCGCTGCCGCCGCGGGCTGGGGCTCGATCTCAACCCGGCCATGCTGGCTTACGCGCGGGCCAAGCTTGAGAGCAGCGGCTTGGCGCATGCACAGGTCCGGCAGGGCAACCTCTACGATCTGCCGCTCGCCGACCGAAGCGCCGACGCGGTGGTGATGCACCAGGTCCTGCACTTCTTGAGCGATCCGCAGCGCGCCGTGCGCGAGGCGGTGCGAGTGCTGGCGCCGGGCGGGCGGCTGCTGGTCGTCGATTTCGCCCCGCACGAGTTGGAGTTCCTGCGCGACGACTACGCGCACGAGCGTCTGGGCTTCACCGGCCCGCTGATCGCCCAGTGGTGCGCCGAGAGCGGCGCCGAGGTGGTGGAGACGCGGGAGCTGGCGCCCAGCGCCGCCAGCCGGAACGGAAAGCTCACCGTATCGCTGTGGGTCGCTCGCCGACCGCGGGCGGTCGGGGCAATCGCGGGGGACCAACGCAAGCTGGAGAGTACCGCGTGATGGAGAAGCTCCATGAGCGCCGCAGCCGGCTGCTCGGCGACGGCGACATCAACGTCTCCTTCGAATTCTTCCCGCCCGCCACGGCGAAGATGGAGGAGACGCTGTGGGACGCGGTCGGGCGGCTGGAGCCACTGCGGCCACGGTTCGTCTCGGTCACCTACGGGGCCGGAGGCTCAACGCGCGAGCGCACGCATGCCACGGTGGCGCGGATGGCACGCGGCACCGAGCTGGTGCCGGCGGCGCACCTCACCTGCGTCGCCGCCACCCGCGACGAGGTGGACAGCGTGGCGCGCGGATACCGGACGGCCGGCGTACGTCATGTGGTGGCCCTGCGCGGCGATCCGCCGGCGGGGGTGGGCGCCAAATATGAGCCGCATCCGGGCGGCTACGCCAATGCGGCGGAGCTGGTGGCCGGCCTCAAGCGGATCGGCAATTTCGAGATCTCGGTGGCGGGCTATCCCGAGAAGCATCCCGACAGCCCGACGCTCGAGGCCGACCTCGACAATCTGAAGGCCAAGGTGGATGCGGGCGCGACCCGTGTCATCACCCAGTTCTTCTTCGACAACGCCCACTACCTGCGCTTCCTCGAGGCGGCCCGGGCGCGCGGCATCTGGGCACCGATCGTGCCGGGCATCGTGCCGATCCACGATTTCAAGCGGGTGGCGGGATTCGCCGCGCGCTGCGGTGCCAGCATGCCAGCGTGGCTCGCGCGCCGCTTCGACGGGCTCGACCAGGACCAGGCGACGACGCACCTGGTGGCGGCCGCCGTAGCCGCCGAGCAGGTGATGGACCTGGTCGACGAAGGCATCCGCCAGTTCCACTTCTACACCCTCAATCGCGCCGACCTCGTCTACGCCATCTGCCATCTGCTGGGGCTGAGGCCCGAGAGCGGGCCTGGGCCGGTCGCGCATAAGGAAGCCGTCAACGCATGACCCGCGAGCAACGCATTGCCGCCCTCAAGGCCGCAGCCGCCGAGCGCATCCTGATCTTCGACGGCGCCATGGGCACCATGATCCAGCGCCTCAAGCTGGACGAGGCGGGCTATCGCGGCGCGCGCTTCGCCGCGCACGCCAAGCCGGTGAAGGGCAACAACGACCTGCTGGTGCTGACCCAGCCGGAGGCCATTGCCGACATCCACAGGGGCTACCTGGAGGCCGGCACCGACATCATCTCCACCAACACGTTCAATGCCCAGCGCATCTCGCTCGCCGACTACGGCATGGAGGGGCTGGCCTACGAGATCAACCAAACCGGAGCGCGCTTGGCGCGTGAGGCTGCCGACGCGGCTACCAAGCAGACCCCCGACCGGCCGCGCGGCGTCGCCGGGGCCCTGGGTCCGACCAACCGGACGGCATCGATCTCGCCCGACGTGAACAATCCGGGCTACCGCGGCGTCACCTTCGACGAGCTGGTGGAGGCCTACCAGGAGCAGGCGCGAGGGCTGATCGACGGCGGCGCCGATCTCCTGCTGATCGAGACGGTGTTCGACACGCTCAACGCCAAGGCAGCGGGCTATGCCGCCCTGCAGGCGTTCGACGAGGCGGGCGTGGAGCTGCCCATCATCATCTCGGGGACGATCACGGACCGCTCCGGCCGCACGCTCTCAGGCCAGACGCCCGAGGCTTTCTATTTCTCCATCCGCCACCTGAAGCCGTTCGCGGTGGGGCTCAACTGCGCGCTCGGCGCCGAGCTGATGCGACCGTATCTGGCCGAGATCGCCGCCGTGGCCGAGACGCTCACCATCGCCTATCCCAACGCCGGTCTCCCCAACGCCATGGGCGAGTACGACGAGGGCCCGCACGACATGGCCTGCCAGCTGGGGCCCTGGGCCAAGGACGGCCTGCTCAACATCGTCGGCGGCTGCTGCGGCTCCACGCCCGAGCACATCGCCGAGATCAGGGCGCACGTGGAGAAATATCCGCCGCGCCAGGTGCCCAAGGTGGAGCGCCGCATGCGCCTCTCCGGCCTCGAGCCGTTCGTGCATGGGTAGACCATCCGTAGGGTGCAATAGTGCGGTAGCCCGTATTGCACCGATAAACCGGCAACACGGTGCAATGCGGCTATCGCCTTATTGCACCCTACGTGTAGCTCGCTCGGAGTTTTATTTCCTATGACCACCACCAGCGCAGCGGCGAGCTTCATCAACATCGGTGAGCGGACCAACGTCACCGGGTCGGCCAAGTTCCGCAAGCTGATCGAGGCCGGCGATTACAGCGCCGCGCTCGCTGTCGCGCGCTCCCAGGTGGAGAACGGTGCGCAGATCCTCGACGTCAACATGGACGAGGGACTGCTGGACTCCGAGAAGGCGATGGTGACGTTCCTGAACCTGATCGCTTCCGAGCCCGATATCGCGCGCGTGCCGGTGATGATCGACTCGTCCAAGTGGTCGGTGATCGAGGCGGGCCTCAAGTGCGTGCAGGGCAAGCCGATCGTCAACTCCATCAGCATGAAGGAGGGCGAGGCGGCGTTCCTCGACCACGCCAAGAAGGTGCTGCGCTACGGCGCCGCCGTGGTGGTGATGGCGTTCGACGAGCAGGGCCAGGCCGACAGCATCGAGCGCAAGGTCGCGATCTCCGAGCGAGCGTACAAGCTCCTCACAGAGAAGGTGGGCTTCCCGCCCGAGGACATCATCTTCGATCCCAACATCTTCGCCGTCGCCACCGGCATCGAGGAGCACAACGGCTACGGCATCGCCTTCATCGAGGCGGTGCGGCAGATCAAGGAACGGCTGCCGCACGTGCACTGCTCCGGCGGCGTCTCGAACCTCTCGTTCGCCTTCCGCGGCAACGAGCCGGTGCGGCAGGCCATGCACTCGGTGTTCCTCTATCACGCCATCGCCGCCGGCCTCGACATGGCCATCGTCAACGCCGGGCAGATCACGCTCTACGACGATATCGAGCCGGAGCTCAGGGAGCTGTGCGAGGACGTGATCCTCAACCGCCGCGCCGATGCCACCGACCGCCTCCTGGAGGCCGCGGGCAAATTCAAGGGCGGCGCCGGCGCCAAGTCGAAGGAGAAGGACCTCGCCTGGCGTGATCTTCCCGTCGCGGAGCGCCTGAAGTACGCCCTGGTGCACGGCATCAACGAGTTCATCGAGGCCGACACCGAGGCGGCGCGCAAGCAGGCAGCCAAGCCCATCGAGGTGATCGAGGGGCCGCTGATGGCCGGCATGAACGTGGTGGGCGACCTGTTCGGCTCGGGCAAGATGTTCCTGCCGCAGGTGGTCAAGTCGGCGCGCGTGATGAAGCAGGCTGTGGCCTACCTGCAGCCCTTCCTGGAGGAGGAGAAGCGGGCCTCCGGCCTCGACCTGATGCCCGCCGCCGGCAAGGTGGTGATGGCGACCGTCAAGGGCGACGTGCACGACATCGGCAAGAACATCGTGGGCGTCGTGCTCCAGTGCAACAACTACCAGGTGATCGACCTCGGCGTGATGGTGCCGGCGCAGAAGATCCTCGACACGGCCAAGAAGGAGAAGGCCGACATCATCGGCCTGTCCGGCCTCATCACGCCGTCGCTCGACGAGATGTGCCACGTGGCCGCCGAGATGGAGCGCGAGGGGTTCAATGTGCCCCTGCTGATCGGCGGCGCCACGACGAGCCGGGTGCATACGGCGGTGAAGGTGGCGCCGAACTACGTGAAGGGCCAGGCGATCTACGTGACCGACGCCAGCCGCGCCGTGGGCGTGATGTCGCGCCTGATGTCGGATGGCGAGCGGGGCCGCTACGTCGAGGACGTGCGCAAGGAGTACGTCAAGATCCGCGAGGATTACCTCAAAGGCGAGGCCCGGAAGGCGCGCCTGCCGCTCAAGGCCGCACGCGACAACGCCTACAAGATCGACTGGGAGGGATACACGCCGCCCAGGCCGGCCTTCCTCGGCACGCGCAGCTTCACCGGCTACGACCTGGCCGAGCTGGTGCCCTACATCGACTGGACGCCGCTCTTCCAGACCTGGGAGCTGACTGGCAAGTATCCACGCATCTTCGAGGACAACGTGGTGGGCCCGGAGGCGCGCAAGCTGTTCGACGACGCGCAGGCGATGCTGAAGCGCGTGGTGCGGGAGCGGTGGCTGACCGCCAACGCCGTGATCGGCTTCTGGCCCGCCAACGCCGTCGGCGACGACATCGCGCTCTATGACGATGACGCCCGCCAGCGTCGGGTTGCGACGCTCTATACCCTGCGCCAGCAGATGGCGCGCGAGAACCGGCGCGATCGGGCCAATACGGCGCTCGCCGATTTCGTGGCCCCGAAGGTGTCCGCCCTCGCCGACTATATCGGCGCCTTCGCCGTGACGGCCGGCATCGGCGAGGCCGAGGCCATGGCCAGGTATATCGACAAGACCGACGACTACAGCCGCATCATGCTCAAGGCCCTCGCCGACCGGCTGGCCGAGGCCTTCGCTGAGCGCATGCACGAGCGCGTGCGCCGCGAGCTCTGGGCCTACGCGCCGCGCGAGAAGCTCACCAACGAGGAGCTGATCGCCGAGGCCTACCGCGGCATCCGCCCGGCGCCGGGCTATCCGGCCCAGCCGGACCACACCGAGAAGGGCACCATCTTCCACCTGCTCGACGCCGAGAAGGCGGCCGGCATCACGCTCACCGAGAGCTTCGCCATGTGGCCGGGCGCCGCCGTCTCCGGGCTCTATTTCTCCCACCCCGAGAGCCACTATTTCGGCGTCGGCAAGGTCGAACGCGATCAGGTGGAGGACTATGCCCGCCGCAAGGGTTGGACGGTGGCCGAGACCGAGCGCTGGCTGGGGCCAGTGCTCAACTACGAGCGCGCCCCTGCGAGCGTGGCGGCCTGAGCGCCATGAGAGGGGTCAGACCCCTCGCCTCCGCCGGCGGAGATTCTGGCTCCAATGTACGTGCGAGGGGTCTGCCCCGGGTCTGCCCCCTGCTTGCGAGGACGCGGCCTGAGAAAGCGAACGGCGCGAGAAGGCCCGCGCCGCTGCTGCTTTGTCCTTGGATGGCCCGATGATGACTTGGCCGATGCTCGCGTTCCTCAGAGCAACCGTGATCCTGCCCGCAAGATCACAGCATGCCGGCGACGATCGCTGTCAGGAAGGCGAAGGAGACGACGGCGGCGAGCACGTTGAGCCTCATCCTGAGGGTCATCGCTGCTTCCTCCTGCCGGAATGAGCCGGCTCTCCGGCGCCGTTGATGCGGCGCCATGGGCTAGAAGACTACGTACGCTTCGGCCCTATGCCAAGCAGAAACGAGAAAAGTGGCGTATTCATCTTGAGGCAAAGCCCAGAGTTTCCACAACGCCTCACCTAAAATGCAAGAAAACAACACAGTTGAACTTGCGATGACTTGAGGTATTAACCAAGCGTTCATGTAGAAAATCTGAATCGTGCGGAAATTGTTTCCAGGCCCGAAGCACACTCGGCGAAGATTAAGCTCGTCGGGCGGCGGGTCCGGTCGCTAAGATGGGCTGTGACCTGAAAGATACACTTGGCGTTCGCCCTGCGTTCTGACTTGATGCAGAAGTCAGGCCGCCATGGCGCTTAAACCAGGGAGGTTGACATGCAGCGAATCAATGCCTGGGTCGCCCAGAAGGGCGAGGCCGGCCCCACGCTCGCCTGGACCGAGCTGGGCGAGGGCGATCTGATGGCGGGCAACGTCACCATCAGGGTGAGCCATTCCACCATCAACTACAAGGACGCCCTGGCCGTCACCGGCAAGGCACCCATCATCCGGCGCTGGCCAATGATCCCCGGCATCGACCTTGCCGGCACCGTGACGGCCTCCACCCACCCCGACTTCAAGACCGGCGAGGAAGTCATCCTCAACGGCTGGGAGGCCGGCGTGTCGCATTTCGGCGGCTACGCCCAGATGGCGCGGGTCAACGGCGACTGGCTGGTCAAGAAGCCGGCAGCTCTCTCCCCCGCCGAGACCATGGCCATTGGCACGGCCGGCTACACCGCCATGCTGTGCGTACTGGCCCTCGAACGGCATGGCGTCAAGCCGGCGAACGGGCCGGCGAGCGGGCCGGTGGTCGTAACGGGCGCGGCCGGCGGGGTGGGCAGCGTGGCGGTGACGCTGCTGGCGAGGCTCGGCTACCACGTGGTGGCCTCCACGGGTCGTTCGAGCGAGGCGGACTATTTGAAGGGCCTGGGCGCCGCGGAGGTGATCGACCGTGCGGAGCTGGGCGGCCTCGCCAAGCCACTCGGCAAGGAGCGGTGGGCCGGCGGCATCGACGTGGCGGGGAGCCACACGCTCGCCAACGTGCTCAGCATGACCAAGTACGGCGGCACCGTCGCGGCCTGCGGGCTCGCCCAGGGCATGGATCTGGCGACCTCGGTGGCCCCGTTCATCCTGCGCGGCGTGACGCTCGCCGGGATCGACTCGGTGATGGCCCCCAAGGCGGCCCGTATCGAGGCCTGGGACCGCCTGGCGCGCGATCTCGACCGCGACAAGCTCAAGGCCATGACCGAGACGCGCCCCATCGCCGACGCGGTAGCGCTGGGGTCGGAGGTGCTGGCGGGCAAGGTGCGGGGCCGGATCGTGCTCGAGCTGCCGTAGCCTGGGCTCGCCGGCTCGAAACACCGACCCCGATATGGCCGCCGTGGCTTGCCGGGTTGCACCGCTTGGCGGCCAACTTACAACTTGGACGGAGCGACGGCAGCAGGCATGATGCGCTGGGGCGCGGCAGCAGGCATCGCCGCGAGACGATCGCTTTTTACAGATCGACCCTGGATGAGACTGTATCGATTCAATCCCGCCGCGGTGCTGACGCCCTACGACGGCCGCCTCTCTCTTGCGCCGGCGCCTTCGCCGGCGGGGGCGATGCCTGTCGGGTCCTGCTCGGTCGGCAGCCTCACGGCGGGCGGGCGAGGACGCGGGGGCGGGGCCAAGGCGCCGTCGCGCAGCGGGCCGCTACGCACCTGCTCGGCCACCATCCGTTCCAGCTCGGGCGGCAGGCGGCTCACCACCGCCACGGCGGTGCCGATGGAGATGCGGCGGGCGAGGTCCACCACATGGCCGTTGAGCAGGCGGAAACAGCCCGAGGACGCCGCCCGCCCGATCGACCTGGCATCGTTGGTGCCGTGGATGCGGTAGAGCGTGTTGCCGAGATAGAGTGCCTTGGCGCCCAGCGGGTTCCTGAGCCCGCCGCTCATGTGCTCGGGCAGGCTCGGATCGCGCACGCGCATCTCGTCAGGCGGGCGCCAGTCTGGCCAATTGACGGTTTTGCTGATCTTCTCCGTGCCGGTCCAGCTGAACCCCTCGCGGCCCACCGAGATGGGATAGCGCAGCGCCTCGGTGGGTGACTCGATGAAGAACAACTGCCGCCCCTTGTGGTCGATGACAACGCTGCCGACGGGGTAGCGGCTGGGAAAGACGACGCGGACGGGCGCCAGCGGCGCGATCTCAGGGCGCAGGCCGCCGGAGCGGACGCTCGGACCCATGGGACGGCGCGGCGGGAGACCGTCGTCGTCCCAGCCCCAGCCCGGAGGGAAGCCGCGGGGCGGCTGGCGATAGGATGGCGGCTGGTAGGGGTAGGGATAGCGGCGGTACGACTGGTCGTCCCACGGCGAAGGCCCCCATCCCCACTGGGCGAACGCCGGGCTGCTCATCGAGATGCCGGCCGACGCCAATACGAACGCCGCAACCGCCACGCGTACCATCGGCCGTTCCTTCCCCGTCACCCCCGCGTTCCCGACGGAGGACACCTCAGGGCAGTTGCCCAGTTGTCGGAGGTAGCAAGAACCCCGTCGCTGCGCAATTGGCCCGGCGGTTTATGCTTTAGCCGGCGCCGAGCCTATTCACTCGCCCTTGCGGAACGCATGCCAGGTCCCGTCGGCGCCGATCACCAGGCGCCAGCCGGTGTATTTTCCCTTCTCCTTCATCTCCCGCGCCGCCGCGGCCGGCACCAGCCGCAGCAGCTCCACCTCCTGCCGCGGAGTGAGCTGGCCGAGGGGCATCTCGGCGAAATAGGGCCAGACAAAGAGCTGGTTGTTCTCGATATCGGCGCCGCGCCGGACCGCCACATAGCCGGAGTCGAGGATGAGCGAGAGGGCCGCCAGCACGTCGCGGCCCTGGGTATCGCCTGACGTGCTCTTCCAATGGGCGACAGCGTCCGTCTTGGGCGGGGCACCGATGTCGGGCTTGACGGCGCTCATGTCGTAGGCTTGGCGCAGCTCCTCGATCTGGCCCGCCTCGATGGCCGCCAGCAGCGTCTCGCGCAGCTCCACGACCGCGCTCGGCAGGTCGTCGGTCTCGTAGCGCACCTTGAGAGGCGGCGCCTTCTGCGCCGGCGCGGCGTCCGTGTCGGCCTTGGGTGTCTGCGATTGTGACTGGAGGATGGGCCCCACGAGGCCGCAGGCGACGAGGACGATCAGGCCGATCAGGCCGATCCGGGGTCCCATGCGGCGGCCGGTGCGGGATCCGGCACGAATCGCAGGGCCGCCTCGCTCCATGGATCGCCTCCAGCAGTTGCTTCCGACGAAAGCTCGATTGCCATGCGCGGCAAACCACCATATCGCCGCCCAGGAATGGTCGACGCGATATGTCATGGCCGCCGCAAGGCGGTTTCGGCGCAACCTATATCACTGTCCGTGCATCACATCCCCAACGCTTTTCTCATCATCCCCGTCGGTTTCATCGCCGGCCTCCTGCTCGCACTGCCGTTCGGGCCGATCAATCTGCTCGGGCTGCAGCGGGCGGTGGAGCGGGGGTTCTTCGGCGGCATGGCGGCCGGCATCGGCATCATGCTGGGGGACGCGCTCATCGCCCTGTTCGCGGCATTCGGCGTCAGCGCGGTGACGGGCGCCATCCGGGACTACCGGGCGGCCATCCAGATGCTGGGCGGCCTGGGGCTGCTGGGGGCCGGCGTGAGGCTCTATTTCGTGCCGAAGAGCATCGCCACCCACGTGGAGGCGGCCAAGGCGTCCTTGCGCGACTACGCCTGGGACATCCCGGCGATGTTCCTGCTCACTGTCACCAATCCCGGCGCAGTCCTGGGGCTGTTCGCGATCTACGCCGGGGTCGGCAGCTTTGTGGAGGTGGACACCGTGCTCGACGCCCTCGCCATGGTGGCGGCGATCATGTGCGGCAGCTTCGTCTACTGGTTCGTCGTGTCGGAGCGCATCGCCCTCATCCGCCACCGGCTCGACGAGGTGCAGCTGGGCCGCATCAACGCGCTGGCCGGCCTCATCCTGATCGGCTTCGGAGCGCTGCTGATCGCGGAGATCGTGCTGCGCTGGGTGGTGCTGTGGGGACTGGCACGGTTGTTCTAGTGCCGCGCCTCCTCCCCGTCGGCGGCCGGCGCGACGGGGAGAGATCCGCAGTATCGCCTACTCCGCCGCCCGCAGCGGGCTCGGCTGAGGATGCACCGCCTCCGCGAACAGCCTGGCGTAGAGCTCCTGCCAGGCCATGGCGTCGCCAGGAATGCTTTCGCTGATCAGATAGCCGCTCCGCGCGCGGCGGAAGACCTCAGCATCCTCCACGCCGGGCGGCAGGGTGCCTTGCTCGCGGAGCGCGCGCGCCGCCCGCAGCAGGCGCCGGCGGGTGCGCGCGATCATGATGTCGGACGGCGCCAAGCGCTCCAGCGTGTGGTCCACGATCGGGCCCATGCTCTCGCAGATGGCCTGGTCCTGCAGATGGATGCCGTCGATGCCGGTGTAGATGGTGTTGTTGCGCTGGGCCTCGCGGTCGATCATCCAGTCGTTGTCCGGGTTCGCCGCCATGCGCCAGCGGCCCAGCCAGTCGGTGGTGTTGGGCAGGAGCTTGTTGCCACGCCCCGTGCCGCCGATCGGCGTGCCGTCCTTGTAGGCGGGTTGTCCCAGGGTCATGGACGACCTGCCGCGCTGCCACCAGAAATAGACGTACATGGTGTGCTCGTCGTCGAGCGGCACCCAGCCCCGGGCGTGCATGTGGCTGCCGAACTCGCCGTTGGGCGCCTGCGTCCAGAAAGGGAACAGGAAGTTGGCGAAACGCCAATAAGTCTTGCCCGGCGCCGCCTCGCGGTAGCCGGCATACTGTGTGCCCCAGGGCGCGTCGACGAGGTGGTAGTCCGGGTGACGGCTGATCACCGTGTAGCGCAGCGGCTCCTCCTCCGCCAGCTCGTCCGGGTCCACGTGGCCGGCGTGCAGGAAGCCGAAGTGCGAGGTGTCGAGCTCGCCCTCGATCGCCTGCAGGTAGTTGCACGAGCGCATGACGAAGACCACGCGGATCTCGTCCTGCGGCATGTTCAGGATCTCGAACGCCGGCAGCTGCGGCAGCGCGCGCGAGCCCATGTAGACCCAGACCACGCCCCCACGCTCCACAGCCGGATAGGCCTTGGCTTTGACCTTCTGCTTGAAGTCCTGGTCCGGCGGCACGCTCGGCATGTCGACGCAGTTGCCGCCTACGTCGAACTTCCAGCCGTGGTAGACGCAGCGTATCCCACCCTCCTCGTTGCGGCCGAGGAACAGCGAGGCGCAGCGGTGCGGGCAGCGGTGGTCCATCACGCCCACCCGGCCGGCGCTGTCGCGAAAGGCGATCAACTTCTCGCCGAGCAGCTTGAGGCGAACGGGCGGCCCGTCGCGCTCGACCTCCGAGGAGAGAACCGCGGGGATCCAGTAGCACCGCATCAAGTCGCCCATCACCGTGCCGGGGCCGACACGGGTGAGCTCCACGCTTTCCTGCGCCGTCGTCATCTCGCCTCCCATTCGCAAGGGCATCGCCGCATGCTGAACGGCAGGCTAGCACGCAGGCGTTGCTGCCGTCAGTATTGCGTCCAAGAATTGTGCGCCGTCGGCCGGCGGCCGTCACTCGACCTTGATATTGGCAGCCGTGACGATCGGCCACCGCCTCTCAGCTTCCGCCTTCTGCAGAGCGCCCAGCGCCTCCGGCGTCGGCGGGTCGGGCGTCAGGTTCTCCTGCGCCAAGTCCTCAAGCCGCTTGCGCGTGTACGGATCGGCGAGCGCCTCCACAGACGCGGGATTGAGCTTGGCGACAATGTTCTTGGGCGTCCCCTTCGGCGCCCACAGCGCGTTCCAGTAGGAGGGTGTAACGGGGCGCAGCCCGTACGGCACCGAGTACGCTCCTGCGATGGTCCCGCGCCATCGGTGCAATGCGCTTTCGCTTGCTGCACCCTCCGATTTTTTTGAACCGGATCGGGCCCCGCCGCGACGCATGAGCAGGCGCCCAGGACGGGCGCGGGAATGGCCGGACCGACCCTGGTCGTCCCGGCGTAGCGCGCGGAGCTTTGCGATGACCTTCATCAACAGGAAACTGATACTGAGTACGGCCGCCCTTGCAGCGGCCCTCTTCCTCACCCCCGGCTCGGGGCTGCCGACCGCCCTCGGCGTCGCGTCCGCGGCACCGCTTGCCCCGCTGGCCGAGCCTGCTGATATCGGCGCCGTCGAGCTCGTTAAGGACAAGGGGCCGGGCGACTTCAAGTGTTGCGGCAACGGCGGCGGTGGCGGCATTCCTCCAGGTCCCGACAAGTTCAAGGGTGGCGGAGGCGGCGGCAAGGGCGACAAGGGCGGCGGCAACCACCACCATCACCACTGGGGCCCCGCCATCGGCGGCGCCATCGTCCTGGGGCTGGGGTACTGCTCCGCCCAGTCCGCCCGGTGCGAGGAGGAGTACGGCGACAATACGGGCCGCTACTGGCGCTGCATGCGCCGCGCCGGCTGCTCCGACTGATCCCCTTTTTCCAAGGTCCTGCCCCGACTCAGCCGGCTCCCCCCGAGCCGGCTCTTTTTGTTCTTCGATGCCATCTGGCCACGGCCGGGCGGCGCTTTCCGGCGCCCACCGAAGCCCGGGTCGGCCCGGGTCGGCCGCTTAAGGCTGGTCAGACGCCTGTCAGCCGGTATGAATAGGCGGGCGAATCGCCTGCCTTGCCGCCGCGTCCGCCGGTTGCGTCGCGCGGCTGCATTCTGGCATGCAAGTTTTCTGAATCTTCGACGATTTCCGGGCCAACGATGAACCTTCGTTCAGATCGGAGCGACAGAGCCGATACCAGGCCTTCAGGCGGGTGGCCCGCATGAGCCGAGCCGCGCAGGACCTGGAGCTGATCCGGCGCATCGTCGCCGGCGAGGAGGCCGCCTTGCGCGCGCTCCTCGCCGCACACCAGGCGCGCGTGTACCGGTTCGCCCTGCGGCTCGTGGGCAACGCGGCCGTGGCGGAAGAGGTGATGAACGAGGTGTTCCTGGAGGTGTGGCGCAATGCCGGCAAGTTCGAAGGCGCATCGGCGCCAAGCACATGGATCCTGTCGATCGCCCATCACCGGGCCG